>Ga0335085_10000730_pt1 | contig 85028 bp, 81 predicted proteins | sample Lox_Sample_45_FD_206712 | JGI IMG/M metagenome (GOLD analysis project Ga0335085, IMG submission 206712) | Soil microbial communities from Loxahatchee National Wildlife Refuge, Florida, United States - Lox_Sample_4.5 | ecosystem: Environmental > Terrestrial > Soil > Wetlands | place: USA... | reverse complement strand
GCCACAGGAACACGGGCGCGATCGAGGGCCCGCCGGGCTTCAGGATGCTCTCGCCCTGGTGCAGCGTGGTCCACCACACTACCGAAAAGTGGATGATCGGAAGATTCACCGCGCCCACGATCGCCAGGATGGCGCAGGCGCGCGCCGCCCGCGTCTCGTCCTCGATGGCGTTGCCGAGCGCAATGTAGCCCAGGTAGATCAACAGCAGCAGCAGGAACGAGGTCAGCCGTCCGTCCCACACCCACCAGGCGCCCCACATCGGCCGGCCCCACAGCGAGCCGGTAATCAGCCCCAAAGCGGTGAATACGGCCCCCAGAGGCCCCGCTGTGCGCGCCGCGACGTCGGCCAGGGGATGACGGTTGATCAAGCCGACGATGGACGCCAGCGCCATCAGTCCATAGGCCATCATGGCGGTCCACGCCGCCGGCACATGCAGGAACATGATGCGCACGGTCGCGCCCTGCTGATAATCCGGCGGTGCGGTCAATGAAAGCCACAGCCCCGCCAGCAGCGTGGCGCCCGCCGCCAGCGAAATCCACGGCAGAACGCGCGCGCTCGCATCCATGAAGCGTTTGGGATTGGCGTATTCGAACATCGGGGGGTTATACCATCTCAGGATGCAAGGTTGAGCCTGACCGCGGCGGCGGCGGCGAACGGCGCCAGCAGCACGCCGAGGAGCGAAAACGCCGCAAGCAGCAGCAGCGAGCCGTTCGAAATCGCATCGAGCGCCGCCAGTACCGCGCCACTGCCGAAGATCACGGCCGGCGCCAACAAGGGCAGCACGATCAGCGGTAGGATCAAGCCGCCGCGGCGGACCGACAGCGTCAAGGCCGCGCCCACCGCCCCGATGGCGCTGACCGCCGGCGTGCCGATGATGAGGGATAGCGCCAGCGCGCCCGAGCCCGCCGCGGGCAGATTGTAGAGGATTGCAAGCACACCGGAGAGCAGCGTGAGCGGCAGACCTGTCGCCAGCCAATGCGCCGCGATCTTGGCGAAGGCGGCGGCTTCCAGCGGCAGCGGTGACAGAGCTATCAGGTCGAGGCTGCCGTCTTCGTAGTCGGCTTGGAACAACCGGTCCAGGCAAAGCAGCGCCGCCAGAACGGCCGAGACCCACAAAACGCCGCCCGCAATCCGCGCCAGCAGTTTGAGGTCCGGCCCCACGCCGAGCGGTACAAGGGTCACCACGGATGCGAAGAAAGCGAGCGCGAGCGCCGCCCCTCCCCCCGCCCGCACGGCAAGTCGGAGGTCGCGGATCAGAAGGGCCATGAACGCAGTCATGCTGCGCTCCCCAGCCTCAGCGTTTCGCCGGCAAGGCCCAACGGTTCATGCGTCGCGGCAAGCACGATGCCGCCCGCGGCACAGTGCGCCGTGATCGCGTCGGACGCCAGCTTCTTGCCCGTGCTGTCGAGCGCGGCAAGCGGCTCGTCCATCAACCACAGCGGCCGGCCGCCCAGCTTAAGCCGCGCCAGCGCAAGCCGGCGCCTCTGGCCGGCAGACAGGAATTGCCCCGGCAAATCTGCCAAGTGAGCAAGACCGAACGTGGCCAGCGCCGCCTCGCCGGATCGCGCCCCATGGAGCCGCGCGAAAAAGGCAAGCTGCTCGCGCACGCTCATCTGCGGCTTTACCGCGTCCTGATGGCCGAGCCAGCCGACGAAGCCGCCGCGCTCCTCCGCATCCTCCACCGCACTCGCCCCGGTCTTGAAGCGGACGGTGCCCGCCGCGGGTCGCAAGAAACCCGCGATCAGCCGCAACAGCGAGGTCTTGCCCACCCCGTTCGGCCCCTCGATGGAAAGTAACGCGCCCGCCGGCACCGAAAAACGCAAGTCCCGGAACAGCACGCGATGCGCACGAATCAAGGCGAGATTTTCGACGTCGAGTGCGATGATCATGAACGGCCGATTCCCCGGCTGGGATTAGTAGACCGGGACGGCGCGGTTGTCGAAATCCGTCGCATCGCACTCACCTCCACGCATGGTAACGGCAATACGCGATACGCACGCGGTCCGCCATTAATGGACAATACCGAACCGGCAACGAGGCGGCAGATGGGAAGAGGTCAGCGCCGGCGCTCGCACGGTCAAGTTGGTTTCCTTTCGCGGTTTCAAATTGGCGGTCCGGGGTGCGGCGCGAACCGGTTTGTTGCGGCCGCGCCGGTTTTACCGCGCCTGCGAGTACCGCAGGGTAGATGATAATATGTCTTAAGAGCCAGCAACTTAACTGGGGGGTCCGTCTGGTTGTTTTGTTGCACATGCGCAAAAGGGCTGGACAATGTAGAATTTGTCGGCTTGGCTTCCGCATACAAGAAAGCCGGTAACGGACGGGGAGTGCGCGGTGGAAGAAGCACCCAAAGCGGAAGCGCCGGTCATCATCAAGAAATACGCCAACCGGCGTCTCTACAACACGCAGACGTCGAGCTACGTGACGCTCGACCACCTGTCCGACATGGTCAAGCAGGGCGTCGAATTCGAGGTGCACGATGCGCGCACCAACGAGGACATCACCCGCTCCGTCCTCACCCAGATCATCTTCGAGGAAGAGGCCAAGGGCCAGAGTCTTCTGCCCATCCGCTTCCTGCGCCAGCTCATCCGCTTTTACGGCGATTCGATGCAGGGCTTCGTACCAGGCTTCCTCGACCTGTCGATGGAGAGCTTCACCAAGAACCAGGAAGAGATGCGCAACCGGATAGCCGAGGCGTTCGGCGGCGGTAGTCAGGCGCTCGAGAATCTGACGCGGCAGAATTTGGCGATGTTCGAGCGCGCCGTGCAGATGTTCACCCCCTTCGCGCCCACACGCCCGCCGCGCGAGGAGCCGCCGCCGCGCGGCAACGGTGCCAGCGAGCAGCGCTCGGAAGAGATCAGCGAGCTCAAGAGCGAGGTCGAGGCCATGCGTCGCCAGCTCGCCGAACTGAGCCAGCAGCGCAAATGAGAAAACAGGACCGCTCTCCCCTTGAGGGCGGGTGGAAAAGCACGCAGGTGGGGAAAGAAGCTACTTCCGCTTCCACCCGGGGATGAGCGTCGGTTCGCCGAAGAAATAGCCCTGGAAGTGGTCGACGCCGAAGCTCTCCAGCATCAGGGCCTCGGCCTCCGAGCCCACCCATTCCGCCGTGGTCTTGAGATTGAAGTTCTTGGCCAAGTTCACCAGCGTGCGCACGAACACCTGGTTCTCCGGCGAGGCCGCCAGTGACACGACGTAGCTGCCGTCGATCTTAACGGTGTCGACCCTGAGCATCTGCAGGTTGCGGAACGAGGTGTAGCCTGCTCCGAAATCGTCGATGGCGACGCGGCAGCCCATTTCCCGAAGGCGCGAGACGAACTGGGCGTTCTCCTCGAAATGGTGCAGCGCTGCGGTCTCCGTGAGCTCCACCACCAGCCGGTTGGCGATCTCGGAGTTCTGCCGTACGTAATCGACGAACGACCTGAGGAACGCGCCGTCGCAGGCGGTGGTGCCCGAAACGTTGACGCTGAGGTTCACCTCCTCGTGGTCGTGCAGTGCGGCGATGGCCATTTCGAGCGCATGCCGATCCACCAAGCGCACCAGACCGAGTTGCTCGGCAGCGGGGATGAACTGAGCCGCACCCATGATGCTGCCGTCGGGCCGAATCATGCGCAGCAGGCATTCGTACTCGATCGGCTTGCGGGTCGCCGCATCCACGATCGGCTGGTAGGCGAAGACGAGCCGGTCTTCCTTGAGCGCGGCCACGATCTCGTCGGCGATGTTCATCATCCGAAGCCGTGCGCCCTCGCGCAGCTCGGAGCGCTTGTACATCTCGAACCCGTCGCGGCCGGTGGAGCGCGCCTTGTCGAGCGCCTCTTCGGCGCGCAGCATCGCTTCCTGGCTGGTGGCGGCGCCGGAGGGCAGCCAGACCGCGCCTACCGACGAGGTCACCGCCACGCGGCCGGCGCGGGTGTCGATCGTCTCGCTGCGTACGGTGGCGCGCAGCCGTTCGGACACGATCTCGATATCGGGCTCGGTGCAGTTCTTCAGGATGACGCCGAATTTGTTGCCCGCCGTGCGCCCGATGATGTCGCTGTGGCGCAGCGTGCGCGCCAGCCGCTCGCCCACCGCCACGATCACCTCGTCGGCGGCGTCGAAGCCGTAAGAGTCGTTGATGATCGCAAGCCGGTCGATGGAGGCGACCAGGAAGGCGCAGTGATGCTCTTCCTTCTGCGCCGCGGTGATCGCTTCCGCCAACTCGGCGCGCAGCGAATTGCGGTTGAGCTGCCCCGTCAGCTCGTCGCGGGTCGCCAGGTAATTGAGGCGGTGCTCTTCGTGCTTGCGTTCGGTGATCTCGCGCATCAGGCCCACCACCCGTTCGGTGGCGCCGTCGGCGTCGGGAATGCGCGAGCCGATCATGACGTACCACACCGAACCGAGCGGCGAAGCGAATTCGACGTCGACCTCGAATGGCACCGTTTCGCGCGCGCGGCTGTCGAGCAGCGCATCGAAGCGCTGGCGCGCGTTGTTGTTCATCACTGCCAGCAGGTCTCGCCCGAGGCTCTTCTTTCCGGGCAGGATCTGGGGAGGAAGTCCGTCGCAGGCGCCATCCCAGATGATGCGGTCGTCGGCGATGGTCCAGTGGAAGGCGACCAGTCTGGCGCTTGCGATGGCGAGTTGAAGCCGCTCCGCCTCCTGGGCCGCGCGCAGAGCGGTAATGCGCTCAGCAGGCTTCTTCTGAAGCGACTGTTCCAACACGTCCACCACCCCTGGCCTGTAATTCCGGCCTTATGGGGCGATCATCGGCTGCCCGTCTTAAAAAACCCGTAACTCTTGAGACAAACGCGCAGTTCGCGCCGCGCGGCCCGCACTTTGCCTTAAGAACGGGTTATGACGGCGATCGGCCCATATGCACTTGTCACGTTCGGCGGCGCACAGCGCACCAGAAAAGCCGTGCGGGCCGTCGGAAAGACCGGTGCGCGCACGCGTTTTGATGGTGAACGCGACGACCGCCGCGCGCCGCCGAGCCTGATTTGCGTTGCCCGCACCCTGCGCCAGGCGTGCCAGTCCGATACAGTCGAGGATGCGCAGTTCTGGGACGGCCCGCCCGTCAGAAGCGAATTCGCGGCCCAAGTGCTCGGCCAAGCGATGCCGACGGGCGTCCCTTGCGCTTCAGCGGCCGCGGCCTATCGAAAGCCAGTCATCCGCCTTTTGCCGCTGCTCGACGGGAATTTCTGAAGCCAGCGTGATCCCCAGCAATCCGGCGGCGGAAAAAAGCAGCACACCCATCTGCGCCACGCCGCCGACGCCCAACGCGCACGCCGCCGCGCCGAGCAGCGAAACCGCACCGAGCACGAGATAGAGGCGCGCGCGGGAGAACGCCGCCGGCCGCGCGATCGCACCGATGACGGCAACCGCGATCACCTGCGGCATCGCCGAAAGCACCGCCAAGCCGGTGGCGGACGCCGCGATCCCCGCCACGCAAGCGCACGCAAGCAGCAGCGACACCAACACGGGATGCAGCGCGCGGAAAAAGCGGCCCCATGCCGCCGCCGCCAAGAGCGGTGCGACCAGCGTGAGAACGATGGCCGTCGCCGCCGGCGTCGCCAGCGCAATGGCCGCGCTGAGCGCCAGCGACGCTTCGAGCACCGCCGCCAGACGAAGATACTGGCGCGTGTGCGCCGGAACGTCCGCGGTCGCAATCCATGCAGCGGCAGCACCCAGCATCAGCACGATCGCAAACGCGAGCATCAAAGCAAGCTATGGTGATTCTTTCGCCGGCACCAATCGGGCGGGCGGTTATTGCGGTGCGTAGAACGCGGCCTGGGTCAGATAGGCCGCGCCGAGAACGCGTCCGTAACCGCCCTGCTGCACGACAACGGCCACGCTGTCGTGCGCCGGCGTGGATTTCGAATCGGGCTTGGGCACCTCGATGGCCATGGGTTCGCCGCGCCAGCGGCCGATGTTCCGGATATCCATCACCACGTTGCGGTAGCTCGCGAGCCGCCCCGAATTCTCGCCGCCGCCGATTTTCACGGTCGCGTTCGAGCGGACGCGGAACAGCCACACGGTGGCGTCGACGTTGCTGTGCTTGGCGACGTCGGGCGCGCGCGCGATGTCGACCCTGAGCTTCTTGGGCGTCTTGGCCAGATCGACGCCGACCGACCAGGCCGACCGTGCCCAGGTCTTGATGCGAGCGCCCGCAACGATTGCGATCTCGCCTTGGGGCAGACCGTCGTTCTTGGCGATGGCGGGCGTGGTGTCGACGTCGGGCTCCATGCCGTCGTCGCGCGCCAGCGTGGCCAGATCGAGCGCGTAGGAAACCGAATCCTCGCGGCCGCCCGCCACATCCTTGGCGCCGTCGATGATCATCTGCGGGGTGTAGACACCGCCATGGCGCAGGGCGGCGGCATAGGCTTTCTGGCGCTTCGTGTTGTCGTCGCTTGCCAGCGTGTCCTTCCAGCCGAACATGTCCCAATAGGTGACCGGCAGGGTCAAGAGCAGCAGTCCGGGGCGCTGGGCGAGCTTGCCGGCGAGCGCGTCGGCGGGCACGCAGGAACTGCAGCCCTGACTGGTGTAAAGCTCGACCACGATGGGTCGCACGTCCGCCGCCCGGGCGCTGAAGCCGGCCAGAGCGATCAGGGCGAGGGCGAGCGCGGCCGCTGCGTGTTTCATGTCGCGAAGATAGAGCGTTGCAACCTCATTCTCCAGTCACTTCGGCTTGATGCGCGCGACAGATCGCACCTGCAACGCGGCCAAAAAACACGCAGTCGGAGCATGTTAGCGGCGGGTTCAGGCGCCCATCAACTGCCGCAGCATGTAAGGCAGGATGCCGCCGTTCTTGAAATAGGCCACCTCGTCGGCGGTGAGTAGCATCAGGATCAGCGGCAGCGCCGCCGTTCGCCCGTCCGGATAGTGGATCGTGGCGGTGACGCGTTTCTTCGGCTTGAGCTCGCCAGCCAGTCCCGGGATGTCGATGACCTCCTCGCCCGTGAGCGCGTAATCGTGGCGCGTCTTGCCCGCCTCGAACATGAACGGCGCCACGCCCATGCCGACCAGGTTGGAGCGGTGGATGCGTTCGAAGCTCTCGACGATCACGGCGCGCACGCCCAACAGCTTGGGGCCCTTGGCGGCCCAATCGCGCGACGAGCCGGTGCCGTATTCCTTGCCGCCGATGACGACGACCGGTACGTGCCCGGCCTTGTAGCGCTCGGCCGCGTCGAAGATCGGCATCTCCTCGCGCGAGGGATAATGAATTGTGGCCCCGCCCTCTTTGCCGCCCAGCATCTCGTTCCTGATGCGGATGTTGGCGAAAGTGCCGCGCTCCATCACCTCGTCGTTGCCGCGCCGCGAGCCGTAGGAATTGAAGTCCTTGAGCGCCACGCCGCGGTTCTGCAGATAGAGGCCCGCAGGCGCCGAGGCTTTGATGGAGCCGGCCGGCGAGATGTGGTCCGTCGTGATGGAATCGCCGAACAGGGCGAGGATGCGCGCGCCCTCGATGTCGGAAAGCCGCTCGGGGTCCTTGGTCATGCCGTCGAAATAGGGCGGACGCTTCACATAGGTCGAGCTCACATCCCAGCGATACGTCTGCCCCTTGGCGACATTGACCTTCTTCCAGTTGGCGTCGCCCTCGAACACGTCGCCATAGCGCGTGCGGAAGGCTGCGGCCTTAACCGACTTGCGGATCGTCTCCGCGATTTCCTTCGCCGAAGGCCAGATGTTCTCGAGATAGACGAAGTTGCCGTTCTTGTCGGCTCCGATCGGCTCTTCTGTCAGATCGACGTTCACCGAACCGGCCAAGGCATAGGCCACGACCAGCATCGGCGAGGCCAGATAGTTCGCCCGCACCAGGGGATGCACGCGGCCTTCGAAATTGCGGTTGCCCGACAGGACCGCGGCCACCGCCAAGTCGCTCTGCACGATCGCGTTGGCGACCGGCTCAGGCAGCGGGCCGGAGTTGCCGATGCAGGTGGTGCAGCCGTAGCCGACAAGATTGAACCCCAGCTTGTCGAGACATTTGTCGAGGCCGGCGGCTTTCAGATAATCGGTCACCACTTGGCTTCCCGGCGCTAGCGAGGTCTTGACCCAGGGCTTGACCTTCAGGCCCTTCTCCACCGCCTTTTTCGCCAACAGGCCCGCGCCGATCATGACATTGGGGTTCGACGTGTTGGTGCAACTCGTGATCGCGGCGATCACCACGTCGCCGTGGCCGATGGCGGCGTTCATGCCATTGACGGGCACCTGCGTCGCGTCGGTCTTCTTGTACTTGTCGACCAGCGTCTTCCAGAATTCGTCGGTGACATCGCCGAGCGGCACGCGGTCCTGCGGGCGCGTGGGACCGGCCAAGCTCGGCACGACCGTGCCGAGATCGAGCTCCAGCGTGACGGTAAACGCCGGGTCTTCGGACTTAGCCGTGCGGAACATGCCTTGCGCTTTTGCGTACTTCTCCACCAGCGCCACGCGCGCCGGCTTGCGCGCCGTGGCTTTCAGATAGCGGATGGTCTCCGCGTCGGCCGGGAAGAAGCCGCAAGTGGCACCGTATTCGGGCGCCATGTTGGCGATGGTGGCGCGGTCCTCCAGCGCCATCTCGTCGAGGCCGGGGCCGTAGAACTCGACGAACTTGCCGACCACGCCCTGCTTGCGCAGCCTCTGCGTCACCGTGAGCACCAGATCGGTGGCCGTCACACCTTCCTTCAGCTTGCCGGTCAGCCGGAAGCCCACCACTTCCGGAATCAACATCGAGATCGGCTGTCCGAGCATGGCTGCTTCGGCTTCGATGCCGCCCACGCCCCAGCCGAGCACGGCAAGCCCGTTGATCATGGTGGTGTGGCTGTCGGTGCCGACCAGCGTGTCGGGGAAAGCGACCGTGACAGCGTTTCCCTTCTTGTTCTTGGCCTTGCGCGTCCACACCGTCTGGGCGAGATATTCCAGGTTGACCTGATGGCAGATGCCGGTGCCGGGCGGCACGACGCGGAAATTGGCGAAAGCCTGCTGGCCCCAGCGCAGGAAGGCGTAGCGCTCGCGATTGCGCTCGTATTCGATCTCCACGTTGCGCTTGAACGCAGTCTTCTGCCCGAAATTGTCCACCATCACCGAGTGGTCCACCACGAGATCCACTTCGGCGAGCGGATTGATCTTCGCAGGATCGCCGCCCAGTGCAACCATGGCGTCGCGCATCGCCGCGAGATCGACCACGGCGGGCACGCCCGTCAGGTCTTGCATCAGCACGCGCGCGGGGCGGAAAGCGATCTCGCGGTCGGAGCGCCGGTCCTTTAGCCAAGCCGCAACGGCGCGGATGTCCTGCGCTGTCACGGTCGTGCCGTCCTCGTGGCGCAGCAGGTTCTCAAGCAGCACCTTCATCGAGAAAGGAAGCCGGGAGATGCCCTTGAGGCCGTTCTTCTCGGCTGCCGCAAGGCTGAAATAGGCGTAGGTCTTGCCGCCCGCCGAAAGCGTCCGGCGGGATTTGAAGCTGTCAAGGCTCGTCGTCACGAAAAGCGCCCTTGCATCGAGTGGAGGAAGCCGTGGTTTAGTCGAATTCCAAGAGAATGCAAGGGATTGAAACCACGGCAGAACACGAATGCTGGCGTGTTCAATCGGCAACGCTGCCACGGCCCCGGCCGGTATAATCCGTATGCTGACTATTCTCAAGGCCCTGCCCGCGGGCAGCGATTCGGTCGGCAAATGAAGGATTTGCCGGGCGGCAACGCAGCCCGTTCAAGCGGCGCGATTCGACGCAGGGGCCGCCGCAGACCATGCCGTGCATCGCCTCGCGCCCGACAAGGGCATAAAATCGCCCGATTTCTCTAGTCAATTGGGTTTCCTCAAGGGAAGGCGTGGGGGTGCGCGAGCGACGAGTCACAAGCTGATGCTGCATCGTGCGATCGCTCTGCTCTTCGGCGTGGCCTTCTTTTGCGCGGCTGCGACGCAGGCGCGCGCCTATGGCTCAGCTTTCAGCGACATCGCTCCGGGAACCTATCAGGCGGGCGACAACGTACGCTTTTCACTTGATCGCTATCAGCAGCAGTTCCTGCTGCGTTTTGCCGGTCAGCCCGAGGTGTTCGTGCTCTACGCCAATTTCGGTTCCCTCGGCGGTCGCGTGCTGCTCTACGATTCCGGCGCAGTGGCGCTGCAGGTCGGCAGCTGGGGCGGCATGACGCTCTACACCGACGACCATCCCGAAGGCCTGCCGACCTCGCGCGTCGGCGATTCGGCGCCGCCGGTCCTGGCGCAGATTTCGCTGCAGCAGATGCAGAACGCGGCCGACGACGAAGCGGCACATCTTTCCTATGTGCGGGGCTTGCATCTTTCCTTCGTCGCCGACCAGAACGCAGTCGCCGATAACGGTGTGCGCGCACTCGCCTTTGATGCGATGGAGAATGCCGCGCGCGGTATCGACCGCTTCACCGCCAACCCCAATGCGCGCGGCGTGTTCGGCCAGCGCGTCGCCTCGGTGCGCATGCAGACCTCGGAAAAGCCCACTATCAGGATCACCGACAAGGTGCTGTACGTCACCTTCAACCCGCGCACGGGCTATCTGGGACGCGCGTCGTCCCGCGCCATCGCCACCGCGCTCGGCAAGGTTTTCGGCATTCCGACCAACTAGCCGATCTTGAAATCGGGCGGTGCCAGCTCGAACGTTTCGAACACAAAGCCCGGCGCCACGGTGCAGCCCGCGAGCGTGAACGCGCCCAGGGGTTTTGCCGCCTGCCAGGCGCCCGCCGGCACCACGATCTGCGGCCGCTGGCCCCGCTCGATGTCGGAACCGAGCACCTGACGGGCGGCGGGCCTGCCCTCCTGCGCGATGACAAGCTCCAGCGCGTCGCCGCGGTAGTAGTGCCAGATCTCGGCCGCATCGATACGGTGCGCGCGCGATTCCTCGCCCGCTCGTAACAGGTAGTAAATCGCCGTGGAGTGCGCTCGGCCGCCCGCGCTCCCCACATCCTGGAACACCTGCCGGTAATGGCCGCCCTCGGGATGCGGCTTGAGGCCCAAAAGGGCGATCAGGCATTCGGCTTCGCTCATGCGGGCCTCGGTGCTCCGCGCGCCATTAGTGCCGCCACACCGGCCGCCACCGAACGGGCATCGGCAAGCCCGTTGTGCTTACGGCCCTCGAACGGCACACCCGCCGCGGGAGCCACGTCGCAGGCGTGGAAGCCGCGCCGCGCAATGTCAATCCCCTGCGCCGCAAGCCAGGGGCGCAGATCGCGGAACGGTAGGACCGGCAATCCCTTCAGGCCGTAGAGTCTGATGTTGTCGGCGAAGATCAGGTCGTCACGGCCGAACGAGAACACCGGCAGCCCGTTCGCGAAGGCCGCAAAATCGCGGTAGGCGTCCACGAAATCGACCCCGTGTGTCCGCACATCGTCGTTGGTGATTCCGGTTAGCGTCTGAAGGTAATCCGAAAGGACCGAGTTCAGCCGCGGCCGCACCATGCGTTGGAACTCGCTGAGCGGCGCGAAGGCCCGGTCCACCTTCACGGCGCCGATCTGCACCAGTTCGCGGAATTCGCCGGGCCGAATCCAGTCACGCGGCCACGAGTCCTCCCAGGCGGTGAACTCGAGATCGAAGATAATTCCAAACGCTTCAGCAGGAGATAGGGCCATCGCACAATCCCAAACAGGTCTTAACGGCGTTAACACATTCTTAAGAGTCCAGACCCAGGCTAGCGGTGGGCTATTGTCGGATGGAGGGCCAGATGGTCGCAATCACAAAGCTTTTTCCGCAGCCTGAGCGCCAGCCGAAATCCGACGAACGCGGCGGCGCCATCGCCCGCCTGAAGCTTCTGCACGCGGAAGCCGAGGAGACGGCGCGGCTCGCCAACCTTCTGGGCCGCAGCTTGCATGCTGGAATCGTGCTGCCGGTGCTCGGCATCGTGACGGTCGGGCTGGCCGACGAGGTCAATCCGGCCGCGCAGCTCGTCTGGTGCGGATTCGTGGCAGCGGTTGCGACCGCGATGCTGATCGCTTACCGCCACGCCATGAAAAAGCCCTTTGAGCACGCCGCGCTGAGGGACTTTGCCAAGGACCTCTCCGCCATCCTGTTGTTTGCCGGCTTTGCCTGGGGCGCAGGCGCGTTCCTGGCCCTGCCGGTGGGAACTTCCGCCGTGGCAGCGATCGTATTCGCCGCCGCGCCCGCTGTCGTCATTGCGTATTTGTTGCGCGACCGTCAAGCGCTCTATCTGTTTCTTGCGCCCGTGGCGGCACTGACTTCGGCGGCATGTCTGATGAAGCCGTTTGCGGGCGGCATCCTCGCTGCTCTTCTGGTGGCGTGCGGCTGTGCTGCGGTGGCCGGTGTGACGCTCTACCTGAGTCGGATGCCGGGCGCTGCCGGCAGGCCTGCCATGCTTTCGCTGCCCTGAGACGCGGGGTTTTTTCCGCCAAGCCTCGAGCCTAAACTCACCTGGATAATCGTCCTCGACGGGCAACCATGGCCATTGCCGTTTCGAACACCGATCGCGCCGCTCTCGTGGCGCGATGCGGCGACGCCGAACCTTCGTTCAAGGGCTTCTTCGAGTCCCTAACGCGCAACGCAGCCGCCGAAGACCTGGCACGCTATGCACCCGAGGAGCTGATGGCGCTGGCGCGGCTTGCCTATGACCGCGCAGCGGCTCGCGAAGCCGGCTCCACGCTGGTGGCGCTGATCGACCCATCCGACGCGGCGAAGGACGTTGCCCCAAAGGACAGCGTTCTTCTGGCGGTCAACGATGATGCGCCGTTCCTGTTCGATTCGCTCATGGGCGAAGTGGTGGCGCAGGGCATCGCCCCGCGCGCCGTGTTCCATCCCATCGCAACGATCAAGGGGGAGCCCGTCAGCATCATCATCCTGGCGATGGACCCGCTGGCCACCCAGGAGCGGCGCGAGGCGCTGGTGTGCGGCGCCGAAGCGGTGTTCGCGCAGGTGCGCGTGGCCGTGCGCGACTGGCGCGCCATGCAGGAGCGTCTCAAGCAGGCGATCGCGATCCTGAAAGCGAGCCCGTCGCGCACGACCGGCGAGGAGCTGGTGGAATCCATCGCCTTCCTCGAGTGGCTGCTCGACAACCATTTCACTTTCCTGGGCTGCCGCGACTACATCTTCGCCGAAGGCCGCCTCGATCCGGTGGAAGGCTCCGGTCTCGGCGTGCTTGCCGACCGGTTCGCGCGCGTGGTGCGCCGTGATGCCGAAGACACCGGGCTTTCGCCCGCAGTGCGTGCTTTCCTGATGCGGCCCGAGCCTCTCATCATCACAAAGTCGAACGAAAAAAGCCGCGTCCACCGCCGCGTGAACATGGACTATGTCGGGGTCAAGCTGTTCGCTCCCGACGGCACGCTCAAGGGCGAGCATCGCTTCGTGGGCCTGTTCACCTCGGGCGCTTACAGCCGATCCGCCTTCGACATTCCGCTGTTGCGGCTGAAGCTCGAACGCGTGATGGAACACGCCGGGCTGCCGGCAGGCGGCCACGACTACAAGACTCTGGCGCACATTCTCGACACCTATCCGCGCGACGAGCTGTTCCAGGTTTCCGAGGACGAGCTTTGCGAGACGGCGATGGGCATCCTGCGCCTTACCGAGCGGCCCAAGCTGCGCGTCTTCGTACGCTTCGACCGCTTCGACCGCTTCGTCTCGGCCATCGTGTTCGTGCCGCGCGACCGCTACGATGGTGGCGTGCGGGTGAAGCTGCACGCGATCCTCGCCCGCGCCTTCACCGGCACCGCCACGGAATCAACCCCGACGCTCGACGATTCGGTGCTCGCCCGCATCCACTACATCGTCGCGCGCCATGAAGGCCCGCGCCCCGAGGTCGACATCGCCGCGCTCGAAGCCGAGATGCGCGCCGCGGTGCGGACCTGGCGCGACGGCTTTCTCGATGCCTTGCGCGAGCGCCACGGAGATATCGAAGGTGCCCGCCTGCTGGAGGAACGCGCCCCGTACGCCCCGGCGCGCTACCGCGACGCCTTCACGCCGCAGCAGGCCGTGCAGGATCTCGACGAACTCATCGCGGTGGTCCGCTCCGGCCGCGACCCCGCCGTCGAAGCCCGGCTCTTCCGCAAGGCGGGCGACGCTGCCGCGATCGTGCGCATCAAGCTGTACGGGCTCGGGCCCGCGCTGCCCCTGTCCGTTTCGCTGCCGATTTTCGAGAACTTCGGCCTTAAGGTGATCGCGGAGGATGCTTATCCCGTCACGGTCGGGGGCGAGGACGCCTTCGTGCTCGATTTTTCGATGGAGCGCGCCGATGGCGCCCCGGCGCTGGCGCCCGAGTTGAAGCATCTGGTGGAAGAAGCCTTCCACGCGGTGATCGCGGGCCAGGCCGAGAGCGACGGCTTCAACCGGCTTGTGATCGGTGCCGGGCTCGCCTGGCGCGACGTGACCATCCTGCGTGCGGCGGGGAAGTTCCTGCGCCAGGCGGCAATCCCGTTCAGCCAGGACTACATGGAACAGGCGCTCGTCCGCAACCCGCAGATCGCGCGCATGCTGGTGGAGCTGTTCCACGCCATGCTGTCGCCCGAGTCCGCCGATCCGGACGCGGCCAAGGCGGCGTATGCGGCGATCGAGGCCGCGCTCAACGACGTGGCCAGCCTCGACGACGACCGCATCATCCGCCGCCTGCGCAACGTGATCGCGGGCGTGCTGCGCACCAATTTCTACCAGCCGGGCGCGGACGGACGCCCCAAGCCGTATCTGTCGATCAAACTCGACTCGGAGAAGCTCGACGAGCTGCCGGCGCCGCATCCGCATGTGGAGATTTTCGTCTATGCGCCGCAGGTGGAAGGCGTGCATCTGCGCTTCGGCAGTGTGGCGCGCGGGGGCTTGCGCTGGAGCGACCGGCGCGAGGATTTCCGCACCGAGGTGCTGGGCCTCGTCAAGGCGCAGCAGGTCAAGAACGCCTGCATCGTGCCGGTAGGCTCCAAGGGCGGCTTCTATCCCAAGCAGTTGCCTGCGAACGGTCTGCGCGAAGAGGTGATGGCTGCCGGCATCGCCGCCTACAAGACCTTCATCAACGCCTTGCTGGACGTCACTGACAACCTGCATCACGACGGCAGCGTCGTGCCCCCGGAGCATGTGGTGCGCCGCGATGGCGACGATCCCTATCTGGTGGTCGCGGCCGACAAGGGCACGGCGACGTTCTCCGACATCGCCAATGCCATCGCGGAAGAACGCGGCTTCTGGCTGGGCGACGCGTTCGCCTCCGGCGGCAGCCACGGCTACGACCACAAGAAGATGGGCATCACCGCGCGGGGCACCTGGGAAGCGGTCAAGCGCCACTTCCGCGAGATGGGCCGCGACATCCAGAGCCAGCCCTTCACCGCCATCGGCGTCGGCGACATGTCGGGCGACGTGTTCGGCAACGGCGCGGTTCTGTCCAAATGCACGAAGCTCGTGGCGGCGTTCGATCACCGCCACATCTTCATCGATCCCGATCCCGATCCGGCCAAGAGCTGGGCGGAGCGCAAGCGGTTGTTCGACCTACCGCGCTCATCCTGGACCGACTACGACAAGGCGCTGATCTCCAAGGGTGGCGGCGTCTTCGCCCGTACCCTCAAGCAGATTACGCTGACCCCGGAGATCAAAGCGCTGGTCGGGATTGCGGGCGCCAAAGCCACGCCCAACGAGCTGATCAAGGCGCTGCTCAAGGCGGACGTGGCGCTGTTGTTCCTCGGCGGAATCGGAACCTATGTGAAGGCTTCGAGCCAGAACAACCTGGAGGTGGGCGACCGCGCCAATGACGCCGTTCGAATCAACGGCAACGAACTGCGCGCCCGCGTGGTGGGCGAAGGCGCCAATCTGGGCCTCACCCAGCTCGGCCGCATCGAGTACGCGCAGAACGGCGGACGCCTCAACACGGACGCCATCGACAATTCCGCGGGCGTGGATACCTCCGACCACGAAGTCAACCTCAAGATCCTGATGGGAGCGCCCGTGCGCCGCGGCGAGCTTTCGCCCGAGGGCCGCGACGAGCTGCTCACCGCCATGACCGATGAGGTGGCGGCCCTCGTGCTGAAGGACAATTACGACCAGACGCTGGCGCTCTCGGTGGCGCAGGCGCGCGGTGTCGGCGATCTCGACGCCTATGGCCGCGCCATGCGCGATCTGGAGATGCGCGGGCGGCTCGACCGCGCGGTGGAGTTCCTGCCCGACGACCAGGAGCTGCGCCGCCGCGCCCAGGCCGGACTCGGGCTAACGCGCCCCGAGCTTTCGGTGCTGCTTGCCTATGCCAAGCTGGACCTGAAGGCGGAACTGCTCGCAAGCGACCTGCCCGACGATCCGCACTTCCTGGCCGCGCTCGCAGGTTACTTTCCGCATGCTGCCACCGAGAAGCTGCCGGACGAGCTTGTTCGGCATCGCCTCAAACGCGAGATCATCGTCGACCAGATCGCCAACCGCCTCGTCAATCTGGCGGGGCCGCTGTTCGTGGCGCGCATGAAGGAGATGAGCGGCGCGCCGACCGCCCGCATCGCGCGCGCCTTTGCGGTGGCCGACGTCGCCTTCGGGCTTTCGCCGCTCAAGGCGCGCATCGACAGGCTCGACCTCAAGATGGAGCCGGACGCACAGATCGCGATGTACGGCGAGATCGTTACCATTTTGAACCGGCTCGGGCTGTGGTTCACCGCGAACTTGCCGGCGAACACGGCGCTCGATGAGACCATCGCGATGTACAAGGCGGGCGTCGACAAGCTGCGCGGCACGTTCTCCGATCTCGTCTCGCCATACGAAGCGCACGACACCGATGTGCGCATCGCGGGGCTGCAAGCGGCCGGCGCGCCGCGGGATGTCGCCGACGACGTGGGTGCCCTGCAGCTGATGGGCGCCATGCCGGAAATCGCGCTCCTGGCGCACGGCCACGGCCTCGACGTCGATCTCGTGGCGGGAGCTTATTTCGCGGTCGGCGCGGCCGTCGGCATCGACAAGCTGCGCGGGCTGGCGGCCCGCATCAACGCGGCCGAGCATTGGGACCGGCTCGCCATCCGCCGCATCGTCGACGATCTTTATGCCGGCCAGCGGGCGCTGACAGCCGCGGCATTGAAGAAGCTCGCCCCCGAACGGTTCAAGGCCGGCCGGGCGGCGGGCGCCAACGTGGTGCGGCAGTGGAGCGAAGCGCACAGCGAGGCGCTGTTTCGCGCCAACGCCTTCTTCGAAGCGCTGGAATCAAGCGGCGAACTGTCGGTGGCCAAGCTCACGCTCGCCAACAGCCAGATCCACGAACTGGCGGCGAGATAGGGCGCGAATAAAACACCTGTCATCCCCGGCCTGGCACGAGCGCGCAACGCTCGTGCGAGGGGATGACGGGTGTGCGTTTGCTTATCGCGGCGCCATGCGGATCGCGCCGTCGAGACGCACGCATTCGCCGTTGAGATAGCCGTTCTCGATCAGGTGCAGCGCCAGCGCGGCGAACTCCGCTGGCTTGCCGAGACGTTGCGGGAACGGCACCTGTGCTCCGAGCGCTTGGCGGATGTGATCGGGCATCGCAATCAGAAGCGGCGTGTCGAAAATGCCGGGCAGGATGGCGTTAACTCTTATGCCCTCCGCCGCCAGATCGCGCGCCACCGGCAGCGTCATACCCGCCACGCCTGCTTTCGACGCTGCGTATGCCGCCTGGCCGATCTGGCCGTCCTCGGCCGCTACCGACGCGGTATTCACGATGCTCCCACGCTCGCCGCCGAGCGGTTCAAGGCTCAGCATGCCCGCCGCGCTCAAGGCGATGCAGCGGAAGCTGCCGATGAGGTTGATCGCGACGATGCGCTCGAACTCCGCGGCCGGAAAGGATCTGACCTCGCCCGTCTTCCTGTCGCGGCCGGCCGTCTTGATGGCATTGGCGGTGCCGGCGCAGTTCACCAGCACGCGCTCCTGTCCGTTTGCAGACCGCGCCCGCGCGAAGCCCGCGCTCACGCTGTCGTCACGCGTGACGTCCACCTCGCAGAAGACACCGCCCACGCCCGCCGCGACGCGCTCGCCCTTGTCCGCCTGCTTGTCGAACAGCGCCACCTTCACGCCGCGCGCCGCCAGGGCGCGGACCGTGGCTTCGCCCAACCCCGACGCGCCGCCCGTCACCACGGCGCTGATCTCAGGCCCCAGTTGCATGGCGATTCCTCCTGGTATCCCGATTCCGAAATTCGCAAGACGCTCGTATCGAGATGCGGCGAATCTCGGAATCGAAAGGACACTGGCAACCTATTGAATCTCAATGTCGTCTTGGTGCCGAAGTTCGCCCGGTGGCCGGTATCGGCGATATGGCGAACTCCGAAACCACGACACTGGCTGGAGCACAGTTAATCCCGCCCGGCCGCCCCCGCCAAGCGCCGCCTCATGAAATGTGCCTTCCTTTCGCCCTTTCCCCGCGCAAAGATGTGCGCATGTACGGCGAAATTCCCGAACGCGTGGCGCTTCCCGCCGTGATCGCGCGGAATCGGCGCACGGTCGAGCGCGGCTTCTGGAAGAAGCTGCTTCGAGTGGCGGGCAAGATCCCTTTCGCCGAGGACCTGGCAGCGGCCTATTTCTGCGCCGTCGATCCGGCAACGCCGGGCCGCGTCAAGGGCGTGCTGTTCGCGGCGTTGGCCTATTTCGTGATGCCCGTCGACGCCATACCGGATTGGATCGCGGGGCTCGGCTTCACCGACGACGCGGCGGTGCTGGCGCTGGCCATCGGCATGGTTTCGCGGCACATGACCGAAGCCCATCGCGCCCGCGCCCGCGCCGCGCTCGGCGTTCCGCCCTTCGAGGCCCCGGGCGCATCATGATGAGGTGCGCGGCCGCTTCAACGTCTCGCTTTTCCCCAGCCTGGAAGCAACGCCCGCGCCTCGAAGCGCGCCCGGGGCACATCAGGACGACGCAATGAAGCATGCCGACGTCGACAAGTTCTGCCGCTCGCTCAAGGCCGCCACGCTCACGGTTCAGTGGGGCGAGGAGCGTGTCTACAAGGTGGGCGGCAAGATGTTCGCGATGCTGTCGGGCAAGAACGACCGGCCGCATCACCTCTATTTCAAGGCGGGCGAGACCAGCTTCTTCATCCTCACCCACATGAGGAACATCATTCCGGCGCCGTATCTGGCCAAATCGCACTGGGTCTATCTCGAGCGGCTCGATGCGCTCGGCGCCAAGGAGCTCAAGGCCTATCTCACCCAGGCGCAGGCGCTGATCGCCGCCGGACTGTCGCGCAAGAAGCGCGCCGAGCTGGGATTGGCCGTCTAGCGGACCACCGCGATCTTGGAGCGCAGCCGCTCGGCGGTGTTGTTGCCGTTGCCGACGAATTCAATGCCGATACCCTCTTCGTGGTGGCGTGCCACGCGCCCCGCCAGCTGGCCGATCAGCACGAACTCACCCACTGGCGGGCGGATGTCGGTCTTGACCGAAATACCGCTCATCGACAGGTCGAGCACCTCGCACGGCACGAGCTGGCCGTCGGACCGTGTGAACCGCGTCAGCCCCTTGGTGGGCGTGCGGTCGTCGCGCCTCAAATCGGCTTCGCTGAGCAGACTTCGGTTCATGAACAGGATGAGCTGCTCGGTGGTGCGCTCGCGCTTGAGCACGGACGACACGAACTTGACCGCGGCCGTCGCATCCTGCCGCCGCACGATGCTGCCCTCAAAGCGCCCGAACGTGTTGACGTACAGCACGACCTGCGTGCCGCTGACCAGGGTGGGCGCCGCGCAGGCGACGCTGGCCCCGCCCGGGGACAGGTCGATCACGGTGCAGGCGTGCTCCTGCCCGTCCGCGGGGATGAACAGCTTGCCGGGCAGATCGACGCGGACGCGGCGAAAACGCCTCCGGTCAGACTTCGCACGGGCTATCACGGGGTCGACATTCTTCATTGCCAGAGCATGGGCGAGCGCCCGCCTCTCCTGCCTTTTCCTGCCGGCCCGACAGTGTGAGGCCGGATCGTAACGGATCGTTTAAGATCGGTCTTAAGGACGTAATGAATCCTGCGGCGTAAACGCCTGCTTAACCCAAAGCCCGCGACGCGCTATAGGAACAACCCGCCCGGATTTCGGAGACTTGCATGGCGAACAGGATAAGTGCGCGACCGCTCGTGGGCCTTGCTGCGGGCTTGGTGCTTTCCGGGTGCGTGAACTTCAGTTCACTGGACGACCTCGAGACGGCGCCACCCCCCGCCGACCCCTTCTCGCTCGCGCTATTTCAGGACTACGCGTTCATCGCTCGCTCCTTCGGGCAGGTTGGTCAGGCGAGCTACACCTCGTTCGACCAGGAAGGCTCGATCCCGCTCACCGAAACCGATCTGAGCCTGGCCGCGCTGGCCAATACCTTTGCCCACAAGGCGCTGGCGTTGACCAAAGGCGAGCTGGTAGATCCGGAACCCAGCCGCGACGTCAATACCCACGAACTGCGCGACCGCTTGGTGCGGGCGCTCAACCCCGGTCGCGACAGCTTCCCGCGCGATGCCGCCCGCGCGCAGGCCGACTGGGATTGCTGGCGCCTGAACGAGCGTTCCTCGACGCAGACCGCGGCCGCCGCGCAATGCCACCGATCGTTCGACGTCACGCTGCCCCGCCTCGAAGCCGAGGTCGCCGCACAGGCCAAGGCCGCGGAGGCGGCGCAAGCCGCGGCAAAGGCCGCCGCAGCGCCCGGCCCAAGTGCGTCCCAACCGGAGGCAGCATCGGCCGGAGGCGAGACGCCATAGCGCGCCCATCGGCCTTGAATCGCTCCATCGGGTGCGATTTCCCGCGTCCGTCGCTTGCCTGCTACTTCCTCGCGCCCATGCGGAAGCGTAAACTGACACCATGAAGCGGCTTGCGTGCGCGTTGGTGCTCGGCGGATTTGCGGCATTTGCCGCCGCGCACGCCCAGGCGGGGCGCTATCCGGTGCACGCCATGGATTTCGATCTGTGGTGCACCGAGGAGCAGCACCTTCCCTGGGAACGCTGCGACAAGCGCCTGCCTGACGACGTGCAGAAGTTCGAGGCGTACCGCGCCATCGTCGAGCGCTACGAGATTCCCTACCTGCAGGAGAAGGAGCAGGCGCTCCACTTCGACCAGACGATCCTCGAGAACGATCCGATCGACAAGAAGCCGAACAACCCGTTGCCGCAGGCACCCAAGCCGCTCGACGGGCCGCCCTGATCAACTCGTGCTCGCTGAGAATGGTGCGGTCCACCCGGCCGGCTTCGCTTGCGAGCGCTGAGGGAAAAAACCCGACCGGGTGCAACCGCGTCTGGTGCCGAGAAAGCTAGCCCACGCTTTGCGGGCCGAAGACCTCGAACATGCGCTCGAGGATGTTCTCGACTTCGAAATTTACGGTGGCGGGACGATCCTGGGAGACCACCAGGCGCAGGTGCGGCGCTCTCGGATGGCTACGGTAAGCGGGTGGCGGCGGAGGCGGCGGATTGTTGTTCTGGTAGGGTCGCGGTTCATCCTCTCGGATGATCTCGGAAGCCGCCAGTCGCTGGAAGGCGATGGGCCGCCCGCGCAGCAAGGTTACGTCCGACAGGATCTGGATCATGCCCATGAAGCGCGTGGGCCCGTTTTCGCCGAACCTGATCGGCAGAAGGATGGTCTCCAGCTCGACCATGCCGCAATCGGCGGTGGCGCCGATCGAGGTCAGGCATACCGGCTGCTTCAGCCACAATGCCTGCTGCAGGAGCGAGCCGAGCGCCACGGCGGAGTGGGCCTCCCAATGCGTGAGGAAGCCGGTGCCCTTCAACTCGAACCCCAGCCGCTCGCACAGCGCCGTGCCGGCAAGACGGTAAATGGGACGCGCCGGGTTCTCGGCGTCGAGGATGAAGACGTACGGCAGCAGGCGCTTGATCGCGCGCGGATCGATTTCGGTCTGATCGGGGACGTCGCGCCCCTGACGAAGCCTGGACCAATACCCCACCAGCAAATGGCTGTTCTTATGTTTCATCGTCTGCTGCCCTTGTTGTCCCGGGCGAGACGTTCCAGTTCGGAACATTGCCCCGCCTTCGCGAACAGGGCAGAGCGAAAGCCGTGCCATCCTTCGCGGCAGGGCGCGACGTTCTTTCACGAGAGCAAGGTCAACCCCACGGCCCCTTGGTGAACTTGGGACCGAAGAAAGGCACCTCGGCGCGCTTCAGGAAGGGAGTCAGCGCAATGCCTGCCGCAAAGCCTCCCACATGCGCCCACCAGGCCACGCCCGAGGTGTCGGGACCGGTCAGACTCAAAAGCTGCATGGCGAACCACGCGCCCACCACCCAAAACGCGTTGATGCGGAACGGGTAAAGGATGATCAAGAGCGGCACCAGCACGGTTACGCGGGCACGCGGATAAAGCAGCATATAGGCGCCCAAAACGCCCGAGATCGCCCCTGAAGCACCTACCATCGGCCGGATCGAGGCTGGGTCCATGAACGCCATGGTCAGCGCGGCTGCCACTCCTGCGATCAGGTAGAACAACAGGAAGCGCACATGGCCCATCGCTTCCTCGATGTTGTTCCCGAAGATCCAGAGGTAAAGCATGTTTCCCGCCAGATGCAGCCAGCCGCCATGCAGGAACATCGAGGTGAAGATGGTCAGCGTCGGCGACACCGCAGGCGTGCCACCGGTGTCGAGCTGCGGCGACATGATCGCGCGGGGCGTGAAGCCGTAGCGCAACAGGACGTTGCCCCATTCGTCGCCGACCTGCTGCGATTGCCACACATAAACGCCGACGCAGGCGAGAATCAGACCCCACGTCACGAAGGGTGTGATTTTGACGGGATTCTCGTCTGAGATCGGGATCATCGCGCCCCCCCGGGCCGGCCGGATGTCCCGAATTGAGCCGCCGGCACCGGTATTTGCGGACGCCAGTCTGGCACGGATCGTGAAGCGGAGGCAGCGGTCATTTACGCGTGTTCCAGGGCCCCGTTCGGGGCCGGGACCAAGGAGCTATACCATGTCGCTGAGACCTTGGAAGTTGGCATCCGCCGCGCTGGTCTCAACCGCGCTCATCGTCGCCCCGATCGCGCCGGCTGCGGCCGGGAACTACTCGCATTCGACCGTCGGCGGCAAGCCCACCTGCACGGGCGGCGGAGTTGCGCTGGGCAAGCCCGTCTTCAAGCCGGTAACCATCAACAAGAACGTCAACGTCTACAAGCCGACGACCATCAACACCTCGGTGAACATCAACAAGCCGGTGACCATCAACAAGGACATCAACATCTATAAGCCAGTCACAATCGACAAGAGCATCGACGCTTCCAAGAACATCACGATCAACAAGAGCATCGAGATCAACAAGAACATCACCATCAACAAGGGCGGCGAAGGCGGCAGCGCGTCGGCGGAAGCCTCGGCCTGGGCACAGGCCTCGGCGCAGGCCAGCGCGCAAGCATCGGCAAGTGCCAGCGCGAACAACAACGTCGTGATCTTCAACGGCTACAGCGAGTACGTCACGGTGAACAACCGCGCGAGCGGTGGCGACATCGGCCAGATCGAGGCCGTCGGCCAGTGTCAGATGCAGGACGCCAACGTGGTCAAGGCGATCCACGGCGTCTGCATCAGCCCCGACGGGCGCGAATTCCCTGCCTCGCACATGGTAGGCGACACCTGGATCGATACCGCGATGGAAAGCGAAGTGCTGCGCTGCATTCCCGGCGCGCATCTGAAGGTCACGATCGGCGACGTGCTGCAGTCCGACCAGGGCTTGGCCGGGACCTATGCCTCGGGCCAGACCATCGAATGCAGCGAAGGCGAGGCGCTGCGCCACTTCAAGGACGGTATGCTGAAATGCACCCCCAAGGTGCCGGTCAAGGACTGCACCGAGCGCACCAACTTGCGCCGCTGGGGCACGGCCGACATGTTCTTCACCTATCGCTCCACGGTGTGCGTCTCGACGGCGAAGACGGCCGCGGCGCAACGCGAACTCGACGTGACCGGCATGAGCCTCGAAGGCGGCGTGGGGGCGGAGTAGCCGCTACAGCGTTGCCTGCCACGAGATCGTGAACGCGCCGAATTCGTCCACCGAAAGCTGCGAGGCGTATTCGCGCGAGCGGAACACGTGCGTGAACGCGGCGCGGAAGCGGAACAGCCGCATCGTCACGCCGACGTCGAAATCGCCGACCAGGTTCTTCTTCACCACCGAGCGGCTGGCCTGCCAGGTGTTGCCGTCCAGGAAGATGTTGCGGCCCACCGCTCGCCCGTCGACGCCAGCAAAGGCGTAAAAGCTGAAATCGTCGCGGTCTTCATAGAAATTGGCGCCCGGCAGGCTCGGCTCGATGCGCAGCGGCCCGAAATCGTCTGGCAGGCTGTAGCCGAAACGCAGCATGGCGCCGGCGTTGACGTAATCGTAGACGTTGCCGACGGCGCCGCCGACATGCGGCTCGAGATCGATTCCGAAGCCGGCGTTGTCGCCCTTGGCCGTTCCGAAGCGAAAGCTGTGCTCGTCGATGATGGCGAGCCCGGGCTCATCGCGCAGCTGCGTGTGCCAGCCGTTGGGGTGCTTGAATCCGAACAGGCCGTGAAACCACTTCTGGGTGTCTCCGGCCAGCGACGCCGGTCCGATGATGCCCAGCTGCACCACGAGCTGATCCAGCGAGCTTGCCGCGCTGTTCTGCGAGACCAGGCCTACGGCACCATAGAGAAAGCCGGCGTAGGGCCGCTCGGTCGGCGCGGGATCGTAGGCGTCGAGATCTTCGGGCGTGTAGATGTTCTGGCCCAATTCGTAACTGGCGCGCACTTGGCCGTTGGCCGGGAAGAACGGCAAGGCCTGCGCGATCGCGATGATCTTGTCCGGGTTGTCGGCCGGCGGCGTGACGTAGGCCAGCGCGATGCCGTTGGTGAAATCGCGATCCGTCTTGTGGATGAAGTAGTCGTTCTCGACCAAGAGCGACAGCGCACCCCGCTCGCTAACCGCCGCCTGCGCCGAAGATGCGGCAACCACCAGAACGAAGCCTGCCAAGGCGCGACGCACCATCCGCTCCCCCACCACAGCCACCACTCTTGGTAGCACGCATGAAACGTATTGTTAATTAGTTGCGCTTCGAGTCTCGGCAACATCTTGCTTTTACTATGTTTTGTGTGTTCCGCCGCATCCCCTTGCTCCCGCACGGTCCAATCCCCATTTCCAATACATCCCCCTCAGTGGACCGAAACCTCGGGCGGGGAGCGGTTGCCACCGATCGCTCCCCGCTTTTGCATTGGAGAAGTGCGGTTTGGCCGCGGGCCGAAGCTTGACCGTGCGGGTTTCGTCAGTATATTGCGCCGCTCCCCGGGGCCTGCGGCCTTTCGGGAAAATGATTAATTTCAGGGACTTAGCTCATGTTCGCGGTAATCCGCACGGGCGGAAAGCAATACAAGGTGGCCAAGGACGACGTCCTGACCATTGAAAAGGTCGCGGGCGACGTCGGCAGCGCACTGACGCTCGGCGAAGTCCTGATGGTCGGAGGCGACCAGCCAAAGGCAGGCAGCCCGCTGGTCAAGGGCGCGTTGGTCACCGCGGAGATCGTGGCGCAGGGCCGCGGCGAGAAGGTCGTGGCGTTCAAGAAGAAGCGCCGCAAGAACACGCATAGGAAACGCGGCCACCGCCAGCCGTTCACCGAAATCAAGATCACGGACATCAAGGCCTAAGGACCACCGACAATGGCACACAAGAAAGCAGGCGGTTCTTCCCGCAACGGGCGCGACAGCGCCGGCCAGCGGCTGGGCGTGAAGGTGTTCGGCGGCGAGGCGATCGAAGCCGGCAACGTGATCATCCGCCAGCGCGGCACCCAATTCCATCCCGGCAAGAACGTGGGCATGGGCAAGGACCATACCCTTTTCGCGCTTGCCGACGGTCACGTGAACTTCCGCAAGGGGCTCAAGCGCCGCACGTACGTATCCGTGATTGCGGCCTCGGCTCCGATGGCGACGAAGCGCGCGGCGGAATAAGGCGGCTGAACAACGGGTCGCCACCAATTGGCGGCCCATCGAGGCGAGGGAGATGGTCCGCCGTCTCCCTTTTTTGTTTCCCTCGCGCTGGAGCGCTTCCCGAAAAGTGGGAACCGGTTTTCGGGCAAGAAGCGCGAAGAGAAAAGCGAGGGAAGTGTCATGCCTAGATTGGAAACACCAAGACTGGTCTTGCGTCCGCCGGAGTACAGCGACGCTGCGGCGATCGCGAAGTACCTGGCTGATTACGACGTCGCTAAAAACCTGGCCGACGTGCCCCACCCCTTCAGCGAGGCCGATGCGCGCGCCTTCGTCACCCGCGCCCATGAACGGCGCGCCTTGGGCGAAGGCTTCTGCTTCGCCATCCTGGACGCGGAGAGCGAGTGGTTCCTGGGCTGCTGCCGGCTCAGCCTGACCCACGGCCGCTACACGATCAGCTACTGGCTGGGCAAGGGCTACTGGAACCGCGGCTACATGAGCGAAGCGGCCAAGCGGCTGCTGGGCTTCGCCTTCCATGACCTCAAGGCCGAAGAGGTGTGGGCGAGCTGGTTCGCGGACAATCCCGCCTCGGGCCGCGTTCTTCAGAAGCTGGGTTTCCGCGCCGTCGAGACCTATATGCGCGAGAGCCTGGCGCGCGGCTCAGCGGTCCCCTGCAACCGCGCGACGTTGAACCGCGCCGAGTTCGGCCGCAGGCGGCCCCGGCTGGACAAACCGGCCCTTCCGGCCGAACTGTTACGCGCGTGAGGGGTGCCATGACAAAACTGGAAACGAAGAGGCTTTTGTTGCGGCCACCCGCGCTGCGCGACGCGCCCGAGATCGCTCGCTGGATGGGCGATTTCGACGTCGCCAAGAACCTTTCTACCGCGCCCCATCCCTATAGCGAGGAGGATGCGCGAGGCTTCGTCACGCGCATGTCCGACGCGCATGCGCGCGGCGACGCCTGGTGCTTTGCCATTGTCCGCAAGGACGACTGGCGCCTGGTCGGCTGCTGCGGCGTGCATCGCAAGGAGGGCACCCACGAGATCGGCTACTGGCTCGGCAAGCCGTTCTGGAATCGCGGCTACACCACCGAGGCGGTGCGCCGGCTCGTCAGCTTCGTCTTCGGCGAGCTTGAGCTTCACAGCGTGTGGGCCGGCTGGTTCTACGACAATCCGGCATCGGGGCACGTGCTGGAAAAGCTCGGCTTCAAACCCGACGGAGCCGAACAAAGACCCTGCCGCGCCCGCGGACACGACGTCTATTGCCACAGGATGGCGTTGACGGCCGGGGATTTCCGGCGAAGAAAGGCCGCATGACGGGAATTCGCATTCGACCCCTAACGCCCGATCTGTGGCCCGCGCTGGAGGATCTGTTTGGGCCCAACGGGGCATGCGGCGGTTGCTGGTGCATGTTTTGGCGGATCGGCAGTGCCTATCGAATGCAGGGAAGCGCGAAAAACAAGCGCGATTTCCGCCGCATCGTCAAGCGCGGCCCGCCGCCGGGTCTGCTTGCCTTCGACGGCGAGTTGGCCGTGGGCTGGTGCCACCTTACGCCGCGCGAGGGGCTTCATCGCCTCGACCGCTCGAAGGCGTTGGTGCGCATCGACGATGTGCCCGTGTGGTCGCTGTCGTGCTTCTATATTCGCCGGGGTCACCGTCGGAAGGGTGTGATGTCGGCGCTGATCGCGGGCGCGATCAAGTTCGCCAAGCGCGCCAAGGCGCCGGCGCTCGAAGCCTATCCGGTCGACACGGCCGTGGCGAAGAAAGGCCAGGCCGGGCTCTATACGGGAATCGCGTCGACCTTCAAGCGGCACGGATTCAAAACGGTTGCGCTGCGCCAGCCGTATCGCCCGGTCATGCGCCACAATCTGAAGGACGTCAGATGAAGTTTCTCGATTCTGCCAAGGTCTATATCCAGTCCGGCAAGGGTGGCGACGGCTGCGTCGCGTTCCGGCGCGAGAAGTTCATCGAGTTCGGCGGCCCCTGGGGCGGCGACGGCGGCAAGGGTGGCGACGTGTGGGCCGAGGCCGTGGAGAATCTGAATACGCTGATCGACTACCGCTACCAACAGCACGTGCGCGCCAAAAACGGCCAACCCGGCATGGGCAAGCAGATGACCGGCGCCGGCGGCGAAGACGCGGTGATGTGCGTGCCGGTCGGCACAGAAATCCTGGAAGAGGACGGCGAAAGCCTGATCGCCGACCTCGCCGCACCGGGCCAGCGCGTGATGCTGCTCAGGGGCGGCAATGGGGGCTTCGGCAACGCGCACTTCAAGAGCGCCACCAATCAGGCGCCGCGCCACGCCAACCCCGGCCAGCCGGGCGAGGAAAAAACCATCATACTGCGCCTCAAGCTGATCGCCGACGTCGGCCTGATCGGACTGCCCAACGCGGGCAAGTCGACGCTGCTGTCGCGCGTTTCCAAGGCGCGGCCCAGAATCGCCGATTATCCGTTCACGACGCTCGCTCCGCAGCTCGGCACCGTGCGGATCGATACGACCGATTACGTCATGGCTGACCTGCCGGGCCTGATCGAAGGCGCGCACGAGGGCGTTGGGCTGGGCGACCGCTTCCTCGGCCATGCCGAGCGCTGCGGCGCCATCCTGCATCTGATCGATGGCACGCAATCGGGGATCGCCAAGGCCTACAATACCATCCGCTCCGAGCTCGAAGCCTACAGCCATGGCCTTGCCGAAAAGCCGGAAGTCGTGGCGCTCAACAAGGCCGACGCCATTGCCAAAGCTGCGCTGACGAAGAAGCGCGCGGCGTTGGAAAAAGCCTGCGGCCACTATGTTTTGGTGATGAGCGGGGTTTCCGGTGAAGGCGTGCACGAGGTTCTGCGCGCGCTCGCCGCAATCATCGCAGCGCGCCGCGTGTCCGAGCGCAAGTCCCAGCAGCCCAGGCGCGACTGGACACCGTGACGGGTGCGCCATCGCCCGATCGGAGTGTTTGCCACCGCTGATCGTGACGGCTCCGACAATTGAGCGTCACCGAATTGTGGACAACCATGTTTGCGTCGTCAGGGAAGGGGTCGCAAGTGACGAAACCCTCGTGCGCGCCTGTGCTGTTTTCGATCGCGCCGCTGCTGCTGCTCTCCGGTTGCCCGAATGGTGCGATCACCACGCCGGCGCCGCAGCAGCCGATGATCGTGTCGGGTAGCCTGATCGGCCAGCGCGAGTGCGGCAACATCACCATCGACCAGACGACGTTCACCTTCGACTGCACGCAACCTCTGCCGAACAGCGGGGACACCGGCTGGCTGCTCGCGCCCGGCACGCACACGACGGCCAACGGAACGCACCTCGGCAACAAGGCGGTCGTGCTCACGGTCACCACGCCGAGTTTGACCGATCTCGACGTGGAATTCGTGCCGCCGTCGGGGCCGACCGTGCCGCAAGGCCAGATTCCGATCGCACCGGGCCAGCCCGACCCCAACGATGTGGGCACCAACGGACAGGTCGGCGTGGCCGAAACCGACAACGGCACGACCAAGACCTGGACCCTCACCTTCCAGCTTGCCCAGTGCTCGGCCGTGGCCGCGTTGAACATTTCTGACGTCGCCGCCGACGGCACGCGCTCGACGATGCCGCTGGTGGTGCATCTGTTGCGCGATCCCACGCAGTTCTCTTGCTCCGGCACCGGCGGAACGACCATCGGCGGCAACGGCAATTCGGGCAACACGGGCAGCACCGGCACCTCGGGCGGCACCATGATGAACGAAGTTCTCGATTTCGCCGGCACCGTCAGCGCCACCAACTGGGCCGCGGTCGATTTGACCAGCGTTCCCAGTCCGAGCGCTTCGCTGGCCGCGACCAGCATACCGCTTCCCTTCACGGGCGCTGCGGTGCTGTCCTGCGGCGGCGCACTGACCGCTGTCGCCAACGGCAACGGCGGACAGCTCGCCGTCTACGAAAGCACGGCGGCGCATCCCATTCCCCAGCTCGTCGGCCAGCCGATCAACACCGGCTTCGCGGGCGTCGGCGCCGTCAAGCTTGCCGGCACCATGATTATCGTGGGCGAAGCAAACGGTTCGAAGGTCGTGCTCATCGACATCAGCCATCGACCCAGTTTCACCATTGGGACGCCGTTCACCACTTCGATCCAAAGTATCGGCTCGCTCGACCTTTCGGGATCGAAAGCGGTGGTGGCCGGCCCCAACAACGCCGACTTCGAGGTGCTCAACATCTCCGGACTGACCGCTTCGAGCGCAGGAACCATCAACCCGGGGCTGGGCACCGGGCTGACATTGTCGCTCTCAGGAACAGTGGTGGCGGTGGGCCAGGTGCCCCCGCAGAACGGGCAGGCGGCGAACCCCAACACGCTGGTGGCCCTGGTCGACATCAACACCAAGGCGACGCTCGCCACGGCAGGCAGCGGGCTTGGCGGCATCACCAGCATTTCGATCAGCGGCATGAAGGCCGTCGCTGGATCGAGCAACAACTTCACCGTCGCCATGATCGATTTCACGCCCTCTCCGCCCTCTGTCACCGCCTTCAGCCCCGGCTCGGAGGGCGTTTCCGGCGGCGGCTGGTCGGTGACCAACACGGCCGCCAGGATGGCGATCGGCAACCTCAATGGCAGCAACGTCGCGGTGTTCGGCGTCACCGGCGCGCCGGTCCTGCTGGACAAATCCAACAGTGCGGTAAGCTCCGTCGGGTCGATCTGCATCGGCGATTTCTGAGGCCGTTCGGGCCGCTGGCACGCGGAAATAACGCGTCCCCGCGACGATTCGGGCGCACATGGGGCCATTGGGGCCTTTACGCCCCTGCCCGGCGGGGGCAATAAGTCACGCCATGAGCGATGTTCTTTCCACGGCCCGCCTCGTCGTCGTGAAGGTGGGATCGTCCCTCTTGGTCGACGGCGAAACCGGCTCGCTGCGGCGCGAGTGGCTGAAGTCGCTTTCGGCCGACATCGCCCAACTGAAGCGTGAAGACAGACAGGTGCTGCTGGTGTCCTCCGGCGCCATCGCGCTCGGCCGTCGGGCGCTCAAGCTCAAGAGCGGGACGCTCAAGCTGGAGGAATCCCAAGCCGCCGCCGCCGCCGGACAGGTGCGCCTCGCCGGTGCCTATGCCGAAATCCTGAAAGCCGACGGCATCGCCGCCGCCCAGGTCCTGCTCATCCTGGACGACACCGAAGATCGCCGCCGCTATCTGAACGCGCGCGCGACCCTCAAGACGCTGTTGGAGCTTGGCAGCGTGCCCGTGATCAACGAGAACGACACGGTGGCTACCACCGAAATCCGCTTCGGCGACAACGACCAGCTCGCTGCGCGCGTCGCCTCGATGATGGAGGCCGATTGCCTGGTGCTGCTGTCGGACGTGGACGGACTTTATACGGCTGATCCTACGCAAGACCCCACCGCCCGACACGTTCCCGACGTGCCAGCGATAACGCCGGAGGTGGAAGCCATGGCGGGCGGCTCGGTGTCCGGTTTCGGGCGTGGCGGCATGACCTCGAAGATCATCGCGGCGCGCATCGCGACGAGCGCCGGCTGCGACGTGGTGATCGCCAAGGGCAACTTTGCCCATCCAATTGCGGCGCTGCGCGCTAACGCGCGTGCCACGCGATTCCACGCCTCGGAAACTCCCGCCGCCGCGCGCAAACGCTGGATCGCGGGCGTGCTGGTGCCGCAAGGCGCGCTGATCGTCGACGACGGGGCAGTCAGCGCCTTGAAGCGCGGATCGAGCCTGCTCCCCGCCGGCATCCGCCAGATCGACGGCCGTTTCGAGCGCGGCGATGCCGTCGTGGTGCGCGACGAGCGAGGCCATGAGATCGCACGCGGTCTCGCCGCTTACGGCGCCGCCGATGCGGAGCGCATCGCGGGCAAGCGCAGCCTCGAAATCGAGGCCATTCTCGGCTATCGTGGCCGTGATGAGATGATCCATCGCGACGATCTGGCTTTTACGGCGGAAGCATGAACGAGACCGAACTTGCCGCGGAAATGTGCGTGCTCGGCGTGGCGGCGCGCGACGCGGCGCGGGCTTTGCGCGATGCCTCCGCCGCAACAAAAGACAAGGCACTCAACACCGCGGCCGTTGCGATCCGCGCGCATGCCCCCAGGATCAACTCCGCCAATGCGGAAGACATGGCCCGCGCCCGCGACGACGGACAGAGCGAGGCGATGCTCGATCGCCTCAAGCTCGACGACGGCCGCGTCGAGGCGATGGCAAAAGCCGTGGAGGATGTCGCCACCCTGCCCGATCCCGTGGGCCGGGAACTGGCGCGCTGGACGCGCCCTAACGGCCTCGACATTGCGCGCGTGGCGACCCCCATCGGCGTCATCGGCATCATCTATGAGAGTCGGCCCAACGTCACCGCCGACGCCGCGGCCTTGTGCCTGAAGTCGGGCAATGCGGTGATCCTACGCAGCGGCTCGGAATCGTCACGCTCCTCGGCGGCGATTCTAGCGGCGCTGCAGGATGGGCTCGCAGCCGCGCATCTGCCGCGTGAAGCCGTCCAGTTGGTGCCGACCACCGATCGCGCCGCCGTTGGCATGATGCTGAAGGGGCTCGGCGGCACCATCGACCTCATCATCCCGCGCGGCGGCAAGAGCCTGGTCGCCCGGGTGCAGAATGAGGCACGGGTGCCGGTGCTGGCGCATCTGGAAGGCATCTGCCACGTCTATGTCCATGCCGCCGCCGATCCGGCCAAGGCGCGGGCGGTGACGGTGAACGCCAAGATGCGGCGCACCGGAATCTGTGGCGCGGCTGAAACGCTGCTGCTCGACGCCAAGTGCCCGAAGGAACTGGCCATCCAGATCCTGGAAGATCTTGCCGCCAAGGGCTGCGAGATCCGCGGCGACGACACCATTCGCAGCATCTTCCCCGTGGCCAAGGCGGCGACGGACGAGGATTGGCGCACGGAATATCTCGATGCCATCATCTCGGTGAAGGTGGTGGACGACCTCGAAAAGGCCATCCGGCACATCGAGACTTACGGTTCGCACCACACCGAAGCTATCATCACCGAGGACCGCGTAGCCGCGGAACGCTTCCTGGCAGCGCTGGATTCGGCGATCGTGCTTTGGAACGCGTCCACCCAGTTCGCCGACGGCGGCGAGTTCGGCATGGGCGCCGAGATCGGCATCGGCACCGGCAAGCTGCACGCCCGCGGCCCGGTTGGCGTGGAGCAGCTCACGACCTTCAAATACGTCGTGCGCGGGAACGGACAGACACGTCCGTGAGCTGGCTTCGCCCGCCCGGCCCCGTCGCGCCCGGTCTTCACATTGGACTCCTTGGCGGTTCGTTCAATCCGGCGCATCGGGGCCATCTCTACGTCGCCGAGGTGGCGATCAAACGGCTCCATCTCGATTACGTCTGGTTGCTGGTGGCGCCGCAGAACCCGCTTAAACCCGCGGCCGACATGCTGCCGCTCATCCGGCGCGTCGAGCTTGCCCGCGCGCTGGCGGGCCGCCGACCCCGGCTGGTGGTCAGCGATCTCGAACAGGGGCTTGCCAGCCGTTACACGATCGACACGATCCGGGCGTTGATTTGCCGCTTCCCGGGCGTCGACTTCTTCTGGCTGATGGGCAGCGACAATCTGGAGCAATTCCACCGCTGGCGGCGCTGGCAGGACATTGCCGCATGCCTGCCCATTGCCGTCGTGCTGCGGCCGGGCTCGACACTGGCGCCGCTCAAGGCCAAGGCGATGCAGCGTTTTGGCGCGCGCATCATCGTCGTCGACGGTCGGCGCAACGAGTCCAGCGCCACGGCCTTGCGCGCTTGCGGGATAACGAAGGGTTGAGGCGGCGCATCCTTGGTGCGGGCGCGGGCCTTATGCTAAAATCGCATTCGCAACGGCACAGGAGCGCGTCGGCTGAGCACTGCAGGAACCCGTCCGCCCCGCGACCACGACGGAGGACCAACCTGACACCCAAGAAGCCGCAGTCGCGCAAATCCGCCGGCAAGGCCGGCGCAAAGAAGACCACCAGAAAAGCGCCCGCAGCCGAGCACCAGTTGCTTTCCCGCATCGTCAGATCGCTGGAAGACGACAAAGCCGAGGAGATCGTGACCATCGACCTCGAAGGCCGTTCGTCGCTGTGCGACGCCATCGTGGTGGCGAGCGGGCGTTCGTCGCGCCATGTCGCCGCCATCGCCGAACATCTTGCCCGGCGTCTCAAGGAAGCCGGCTACGGAACGCGGCCCTTGAACGGCGCGGCGCAGGGCGACTGGGCTTTGGTCGATGCCGGCGACGTGATCGTGCACGTCTTCCGCCCCGAGGTCCGCGCCTATTACGACCTCGAAGGCATGTGGAGCGTGGAAGAGCCCGTCCGTTCCCGAGCGGCCAGATAATGCGGCTGACGGTTCTCGCGGTCGGCTTTTCGCGCGGCACCTCCGAAGGCACGCTGACCGAAGACTTCATCCACCGCGCCCGGCAGATGGGCCGCAACCTGGGATTCCCGGCAGTCGCTGTGGAAGAGGTGTCGCTGTCCAAGGCGCGCGAGGCCAAGACGCGCATGGCCGAGGAGGCGCAGAAGCTCGCCGGGCGTATTCCGGCCGGCGCCCACATCGTGCTGCTCGACGCACGCGGCAAGGGCATGACATCCGAGGATTTCGCCGACATGCTGGGCGCGCTTCGCGACGCCGGCACCAAGGACCTCTGCTTCATGATCGGCGGGCCGGACGGACTTGGCGCGCTCGAGGGCAAGCGCGCCGGCCGCAGCCTGGCCTTCGGACCGCAGACTTGGCCGCACCTCTTGGTCCGCGCCATGCTGGCCGAGCAAATCTATCGCGCCATGACGATCCTGGCGGGCCACCCTTATCATCGCGCGTAATCCTGGTCTTCCTTGCGATTGAATCGGGCAACGAAGCCTTAACCACAATCGGCGATGATAACCTGTCGCAGTGGGCGAGAAACGCCATGGAAGTCAATCGTACAGGCAACGTCGATCGTACGATCCTGCGCCGCGCCGCCAAGGGTGCGACCGCGACGAGCGATTCCTTTTCCGTCGTCGGAGCCGAGGAGGCCCGCGCGCAAGTCGTCGCCGGGCCTGGCCCGATCGCGGCGCTGGATTCGATCCTGACGCTGCAGGGCATGGAAGACACCACGGACGGCCGCTCCAAGGGCCTGAAGCACGGCGAGCAGCTGCTCGACATGCTCGATCAGGTGCGCGACGGGCTGTTGGCGGGCGGCATCCCGCGGGTGACGCTCAACCGGCTCGCCAACGCCGTGTCGCGTCGCCACGAGAGTTTCGCCGATCCGCGGTTGCAGGAAGTGCTCGACGAGATCGAGCTGCGCGCCCATGTCGAGCTCGCCAAGCTCGAGATGATGGACAAGAAGGTGGCGTGATAAAGTACCTGCCGTAATAGCTACGAGGAGCGGCGGCAATGCCCCTGGCTGCAAATCCCCAGCTACACGAGTTCTATGTCTACCAATACCTTTGGGATGATTATCCCTTCTATGTGGGCATTGGGCGCGCAGCGCGGGGTCCTGATAGAGTGCGCTATGCAAAATCGTTGATGCGTTCGAAAAACTCGAACAAGCTGAAGCAGTCCAGTCTGTGCGTGCGCGTAATTGCCAGGCTTGTCAGGAAACAAGAGGCCAAGATTCGATTTCGAAAGGTCGCAGATCAGATGACCCGGTCGGAGGCTCTTGCTCTGGAAAAGAAGAAAATCGAGGGTCTAGTTCGCAACCGCTATTTGCTCACTAACTGGCAATACAATCCGCATCGTCATCGGAATGTTGAGAAAGCTGTAGACGCCATCTTCCGGAATATTCGGATTGGAAGGGCAATCGAACTCTCAAACCGTCATGGCCGCCTTTGAGGCGGCCATCCATTTTCCACATCGGCGCAGACGTCGACATGGATGGCCGGGTCAAGCCCGGCCATGATGAAGTGGGAGAATTGCCTCAAATTTCCAGCAGCAGCCGTTCGGGCGCTTCCAGGATTTCCTTCACCCGCACCAGGAACGTCACTGCTTCCTTGCCGTCGACCAGGCGGTGATCGTAGGAAAGCGCCACATACATCATCGGCCGGATCACGACGGAATCACCCTCGGCCACCGGGCGGTTCTGGATCTTGTGCATGCCGAGGATGCCCGACTGCGGCGAATTGAGGATCGGCGTCGACATCAGCGAGCCGAACACGCCGCCGTTGGTGATCGAAAATGTGCCACCCTGCAACTCCTCGAGCTTCAGCCTGTTATCGCGCGCCCGCGCCCCGAAATCGCCGATGGCCCGTTCGATCGCCGCCAGCGACAGTTTGTCGGCGTCGCGCACCACAGGCACCACCAAGCCCCGGTCGGTCGAAACCGCCACGCCGATGTGGTAGTAGTTCTTGTAGACGATGTCGTCGCCTTCGATCTCGGCGTTGACGTTGGGAAGCTCCTTCAGCGCGGCGACGCACGCCTTCACGAAGAAGCCCATGAATCCCAGGCGCGCGCCGTGGCGCTTCTCGAAGCCGTCCTTGTATTGCGCGCGCAGAGCCATGACGCGGCTCATGTCGATTTCGTTGAAGGTGGTGAGCTGGGCGGCGGTGTTCTGCGATTCCTTGAGGCGCAACGCGATGGTCTTGCGCAGCCGGCTCATGGTGACGCGCTCCTCGCGCGACGCATTCGGGCGGGGTCCGGCGGGCGCGGCCGCGGGCGCCGCAGCCACGCGCGTGCGGGCGCGGGATTCAAGCTCAGCCAGAACATCGCCTTTGGTGACGCGTCCGTCCCGGCCCGATCCCGGCACGACGCGCAGGTCGACGCCGTTTTCCTCAGCAAGCCGCTGCGCCGCGGGCATCGCCGGCGCGGTGGCGTGGACAGAGGGTGCTGCCCCCATGGCCGCATGGACGGCGGCCGCGATTTCGGCGGTGGAAGCGTAGCTCGGCGACGGGCTTGCCGGTTCTTCGCGCGGCGGCGTTTTCGGAGAGACCGCGTCGGGATTGGACGAGGTGACGGGCGCGTGACGGCCGGCCACGCCTTCCGCGATGGCCCCGAGCGTGGCCCCGACCTGGACGGTGTCGCCGGCCTTGGCCGCGATCTTCTCGATGGCGCCGTCGGCGGGCGCAGGCACTTCCACGGTGACCTTGTCGGTTTCGAGTTCGAGCAGAGGCTCGTCGCGGGCGACCGCGTCGCCCTCCTGCTTGAACCAGCGCGCGACGGTGGCTTCCGTCACGGATTCACCCATCGCCGGGACCTTGATGTCGATGCTCATTCGTCGTCCTCGGTGCGGATCTTGGGATCGAACCGCATCGCCTCGTCCATGATGTAATGCAGCTCAGCGTTGTGCTGGCTCATCAATCCGGCCGCAGTGGAAGCGTATTCTGGGCGTCCGATATAGCGCGGATGGGCGTGGCGTCCCAGCTTCTCGAGCAGAAACTCGATGCGCTGGCGCACGAAATGCCAGGCGCCCTGGTTGCGTGGCTCCTCCTGGCACCACACGATCTCCGCATTGGGGAATCGTTCCAGCTCCTGGCCGAGCGACCCTTCAGGGAAAGGATAAAGCTGCTCAAGGCGCAGCATTTGTATGCGCGGCTCGTTCTTCTGCTCGCGCGCCTCCACGAGGTCGAAGTAGATCTTGCCAGTGCACAGGATGACGCGCTGGATCTCATCGTCCGGCACCAGCTCGACCGTGGTGGCGCCGGGCACGCATTCGGCCTGGTCGCGGAAGACGCGGTGGAACGAAGTTCCCGGTTCCAGGTCCGAGAGGAACGAGATGCAGCGCTTGTGGCGCAGCAGCGACTTCGGCGTCATCAGGATCAGCGGTTTGCGGAAGCTGCGATGCATTTGTCGCCTGAGAACGTGGAAGTAGTTGGCGGGCGTGGTGGGATAGCAGACCTGCAGATTGTCCTGGGCGCAGAGCTGCAGGTAACGCTCCAGCCGCGCCGAGGAATGCTCCGGCCCCTGGCCTTCGTAGCCGTGCGGCAGCAGCATGACGAGCCCGCACATGCGAAGCCACTTCATCTCGCCGGAGGCGATGAACTGGTCGATGATGACCTGCGCGTTGTTGGCGAAATCGCCGAACTGCGCCTCCCACAGCACCAGAGACTGCGGATCGGCCGTGGCATAGCCGTATTCGAAGCCGAGCACCGCCGCCTCAGACAGCAGCGAATCGATCACCTCGAACTCGCCTTGGCTTTCGCCTACATGTGCGAGCGACACGTAGCGGTTCTCGTTTTCCTGGTCGATCAGCACGGAATGGCGCTGGGAAAAGGTGCCGCGCGCCGAATCCTGGCCCGACAGGCGGACGTTCACGCCTTCCTTCAAGAGCGTGCCGAAGGCGAGCGCTTCGGCCGTGGCCCAGTCGATGCCCTGGCCGGTCTCGAACATGTGCGCCTTGTTCTGCATCTGGCGCACAATGGTCTTGTGCGCGTGGAAGCCTTGCGGGATGGTCGACAGCGCCTTGCCCACGTCGAGCAGGGTTTCGCGTTCCACGCCGGTATGGCCGCGCCGATCGCCCTTGGGCGCTACTTCGAAACCGCTCCAGCGCCCGTCGAGCCAGTCGGCGTGCTCTGGCTTGTGCGTTTTGGAGGCCTCGAACTCGGCGTCGAGGCGGGCGTTGAACGCTTCGGCCATCCGCTTCACCTCGGATTCGGCGACGGCCGATTCCCGCACCAGCCTCTCGGCATAGAGCGCGAGCGTGGTGGGGTGATCCTTGATGGCGCGATACATCAGAGGCTGGGTGAACGACGGCTCATCCGTCTCGTTGTGGCCGAACCTGCGATAGCAGTACATGTCGATCACGACGTCCTTGTGGAAGAGCTGGCGGAACTCGGTGGCGACGCGGGCGCAATGCACGACGGCCTCGGGATCGTCGCCGTTCACGTGGAAGATCGGCGCCTGCACCATCAACGCGATGTCGGTGGAGTAAGGCGAGGAACGCGACTGCGCCGGCGCGGTGGTGAAGCCGATCTGGTTGTTGATGACGAAATGGACAGTGCCGCCGGTGCGATAGCCCTTGGTTCCCGACATGGCGAAGCACTCGGCCACAATGCCCTGGCCCGCGAACGCCGCATCGCCGTGCAAGAGCAGCGGCAACACGCTTCCGCGCGTGGCGGTGTCGCCGTACTGGGCCTGTTTAGCCCTCGCCTTGCCGAGCACGACGGGATCGGCTGCTTCGAGGTGCGACGGGTTGGGCGTCAGCGACAGATGGACGTGACTGCCGTCAAAGGAACGATCGGACGAAGCGCCGAGATGGTATTTGACGTCGCTCGTGCCCTGCACCTCGTCGGGCTTTGCGCTGCCGCCGCGGAATTCGTGGAACATCTGACGGAACGGTTTGGACAGTACGTTCGCCAGCACGTTCAGCCGACCGCGATGGGCCATGCCGATGACGATCTCCTTCACGCCGAGCTGGCCGCCGCGCTTGATGATCTGCTCCAGCGCCGGAATCATCGCCTCGCCGCCGTCGAGCCCGAATCGCTTGGTGCCGAGGAAGCGCAGCGCGGCGAATTTCTCGAAGCCTTCGGCCTCGATCAGCTTGTTCAGGATGGCGCGGCGGCCCGCGGGCGTGAAGCTGATCTCCTTGTCTGGACCTTCGATGCGCCGCTGCAGCCAGTCCTTCTGCTCGGCGTCGTTGATGTGCATGAACTCGTAGCCGATGCGCCCGCAATAGGTGCGCTTCAACAGACCTACGATCTGGCGCGGCGTCGCGGTCTGCAGACCGAGAACGCCGTCGATGAACACGGGCCGGTCGAGGTCCGACTCGCGAAAGCCGTAGAAGGCGGGATCGAGTTGGGGATGGGCAACCTTGGGCGAAAGCTCCAGCGGATCGAGGTCGGCCTCGAAATGCCCGATGACACGCCAGGCGCGCACCAGCTGGATGGCGCGGATGGAATCCTGCGCCGCCGATCGCACGTCGGCGTGGCTTGCCGCCGGCGCGCCCGAAACCTCGGCACGCTGCGCCCAGCTCGGCGCCGCCGGCGCGGCACCGTCAAGACTTGCGAAATAGGCGGCCCAGGAAGGCTCTACCGAGCCGGGATTGCTGAGAAACTGCGCATACAGCGCTTCGACGAATGGGCCGGCGAACAGGAACGAGGTCTGTTCGAAGATCGCGTTGGAGGCTCGGTTGAGCCGTTCGGCAGGCGATTGGGCAGTCATCTCTGGCGGGAACCAATTTAGAATTGTTCAAAGTGGAGCATGTACCGCATCCGCGCAGCAAAGGCCATGCCCTTACTGCGTGAGCGGGTTCTTCGCGTAATATGGGCACGACTCACCTAAATTGCGACGTATTTGCAAATGAAGCGGCTCTATTCCCTGGATGCGTTCCGTGGGCTTGCGGCGCTCACCATCGTCATGTGGCACTGGCAGCATTTCTTCTCGGTGTCGGGACACTGGCAGACGATCTGGCAACGCGACTGGCAGCCGTTCTGGTGGCTGCTGAAGCCCTTTTATCTCGAAGCTTGGGCCGCCGTGGACCTGTTCTTCGCCCTTTCCGGATTCGTGTTCTTCTGGCTCTACGGCCAGGCGATCCGCGAGGGCAAGATCAAGGTGGGCAAGTTCGCGCTGCTGCGCTTCTCGCGGCTCTATCCGCTGCAACTGTTGACCCTGCTCGTGATCACCGGCCTTCAGGCGATGTTCCACGATGCGACCGGCGCTTACTTCATCTTCCCGGCGGGAGACTGGACGCGCTTCGTCACGCAATTCTTCATGGTGCACCAGCTCGTACCGCCCAACACCGACCAGACCTTCAACGGCCCGGCCTGGACGGTGTCGATCGAGGCTGGACTCTACGTCGTGTTCTTCCTGCTCTGTCGCCTGCGTCTCAACGGGCCGCGCGCCGCGCTCGTCATCGCGCTGGCCGCCATTTCGCTGTTCCACTGGAACTGGTTCATCTCGCGCGGGTTGATGGGCTTCTTCCTCGGCGGGCTCGCCTGGTACATTGTTGAGTGGGTACGGGCGCATGCGAAGGCACGGCGGATCTCGCAGGTCGTTTGCGTCGCCGCCCTGGCGATGTGGGCATTCGTCTTCGTCGAGATTCTCTATGGTCCGCTGCACGCCGCGCTGGCGTGGATTTCGGATCGTGTTCCGGACGCGTGGGATTACTACAGTGATAATTCCGACGACATCTTTCACGTCGGCTACATCTTCACCGTCGTGCCGCTCACAATCGTCGCGCTCTCCTTGAGCGAAGCCGTGCTGGGCCTGTTCGCCGGCGCCTACCGGCGCATCTCCTATCTCGGCGACATCTCGTACTCGGTCTACATGCTGCACTTCCCGCTGCAGGTGGCGTGCGCGCTGCTCGCGGTGAAGATCGGACTGAAGCCGATGAACTTCATGCACGACTGGGCGATGCTGGCGTTCTATGCCGTGCTGATCGTGTTCGCCTCGCTGTCCTACTTCTGCTTCGAAAAGCCCATGCAAACGCTGTGTCGCTCGCTGCCGGAGCGGATTGCGGCGCGCGCCGCCTAATTTCCTTTCAAGAGCTCCACCAGCGTCGTGCCAAGCGCCGCGGGATTGGGCGAGACGCGGATGCCGGCCGACTTCATCGCCTCGATCTTCGAGGCCGCATCGCCCTTGCCGCCGGAAATGATGGCGCCGGCATGGCCCATGCGTCGGCCGGGCGGCGCCGTCAGCCCCGCGATGAATCCGACCACGGGCTTCTTGGTTTTCGAGCGCTTGAGGAAGTCGGCGGCGTCCTCTTCGGCGGTGCCGCCGATCTCGCCGATCATCACGATGCTTTCGGTTTCGCGGTCCGCCAACAGAAGCTCGAGCACGTCGATGAACTCGGTGCCCTTGACCGGATCGCCGCCGATGCCGACGCAAGTAGTCTGGCCGAGGCCGACCGCGGTGGTCTGTGCCACGGCTTCGTAGGTGAGCGTGCCCGAGCGCGACACGATACCGACCGAGCCGCGGCGATGGATGTGGCCGGGCATGATACCGATCTTGCATTCGCCGGGCGTGATCACGCCGGGGCAGTTCGGTCCCACTAGCCGCGCCTTGGAGCCCGCGAGCACCCGCTTGACCTTCACCATGTCGAGCACCGGAATGCCTTCGGTGATGCAGACGATGAGCGGAATTTCCGCATCGATAGCCTCCAGGATGGCGTCGGCCGCAAACGGCGGCGGCACATAGATCACCGAGGCATCGCAACCTGTGGCGGCTTTCGCTTCGCGCACCGTGTCGAACACCGGCAGGCCGAGATGCGTCGAGCCGCCTTTGCTGGGCGAGGTGCCGCCCACCATCCTGGTGCCGTAAGCGATCGCCTGCTCCGAATGGAACGTGCCCTGGTTGCCGGTGAAGCCTTGGCAGATGACGCGCGTGTTCTTGTCGACGAGAATGGACATGGAAATCCGCTATTTGAGATTCTTGATGATGCTGTCGTCGGTCTGATCGATCTTCTTCATGATGTTGGAGAGGGCCTGCATGAACTTGGAAGTGCGATCCATCGCCATTTGAAGGCGCAGCGACTCCGTCTCCCCCATCTCCGACATGCTGTCGAGCTGGTCTTTCAAGTTCTGGTATTCGGTGTTGATCTGCCGGGCCGACATTGCTTGAGCGGCATGAAGAGCCTGCATTTGCCCACGCATCTGCGCTTTCGCGGAATTGGCGGCCTTGACCTCGGCCATGATCTGCTGCAGGTCCTGTTCCGCGTCGTTGGCCGCTTGCATCATGACGATGAGCACGAGCGCATCTATATCGCCGGCGCCGCACGGGTTGAACGCTGTCCCGCAGATTTGTTCCGCCTGACCCTGGACGGCCGCAGGATCGATCGTGCCCGCGCGCAGCCCGTACGATTCCGACGTCACAAAAGTTCGCCCTGCCGGTGTCAGACGCGACCAGCGTGATTGAAACACGGCCGTCGCGCGGTCCGGAATGACGATGACCGGCAGCGGTCGCAGTTGCGCCGCGCGCATCACCGGCGGAGCCGCCAAAGCCGCACCGCACAAGCTCAACACAACGATGAATGCCGCTAATCTTCCCATCTTCGCCTCCCTCTCAGGCGTTGGCGACAGCCTTCACGATCTTCTGGGCGCCGTCGGCGAGATCGTCGCCGGATATGACCGGCAGGCCGGAGCCCGCGAGAATCTTCTTGCCCTTCTCCACGTTGGTGCCTTCCAGGCGCACGACCAGCGGCACCGACAGATGCACCTCCTTGGCGGCGGCGACGATGCCTTCTGCGATGATGTCGCATTTCATGATGCCGCCGAAGATATTGACCAGGATGCCCTTCACGTGGCCGTCGGAGAGGATGATCTTGAACGCCTCGGTGACCTTCTCCCTCGATGCGCCGCCGCCGACGTCGAGGAAGTTCGCCGGCTCGCCGCCGTAGAGCTTGATGATGTCCATCGTCGCCATCGCCAGCCCCGCGCCGTTGACCATGCAGCCTATGGTGCCGTCGAGCTTGATGTAGGAAAGTTCGTGCTTGGAGGCTTCCACTTCGATCGGGTCCTCCTCGCCGAGGTCGCGCAATTCCTGCACCTCCTTGTGGCGGTAGAGCGCATTGTCGTCGAAGTTTATCTTGGCGTCGAGGCAGACGATCTTGCCGTCCCTCGTCACCACCAGCGGATTGATTTCCAGAAGGCTCATGTCCTTGGCGGTGAACGCCTGGTACAGGCTTTTCACCAGCGCTCCGCATTGCTTGATCCCGTCGCCCTTGAGTTTCAGCGCCGTGGCGATCTCGACCCCTAAAAAGGGCGAGTACCCCGCGGCCGGGTCGACCGAGAAGGTGGCGATCTTCTCTGGCGTGGCGCGGGCAACTTCCTCGATGTCCATGCCGCCCTCGGTCGATGCGATGAAGGAAATGCGCGAGGAGCCGCGATCAACGAGCGCCGAGAGATAAAGCTCGCGCGCGATGGCCGAGCCATCCTCGATGTAAAGGCGCTTGACCACGCGCCCCTGCGGGCCGGTCTGGTGGGTGACGAGCGTCATACCAAGCATGCGGCGCGCTTGCGTCTCCACTTCTTCGATCGACTTGACCACCTTGACCCCGCCGCCTTTGCCGCGGCCCCCGGCGTGGATCTGCGCTTTCACGACCCACACGGGACCTCCAAGCGCGCGTGCTGCAGCGACCGCTTCCTCCACCGTGAACGCAGGATTGCCGCGCGGTACGGGCGCACCGAAGCCGCGCAGGATTTCCTTGGCCTGATATTCGTGGATGTTCATGGAATGCCTTTGCCGGAACGAGGGCGGCGACAATAGCAGCGGTCCGCCTCGTGGCAAACGCATCGCGTGAGGTCAAGTTTTCACACGAAAAGCGGCGCGGACCGGCTGATCGCGGCGCGCCGCGCAACTAGCGCAAATCCCAGCGCCAGCAGAACCGGGCCCAGCGCGAAATGGGTGGCACTCGCCAGGATCCGCACGACAACTGGCATCAGCCACAGCGCCGCCAGCAGAAGCAATTCGCCTCGATGCCAGCCGCTTGCGCGTCCCTCGCCCGCCAGGAGCCCGATCGCGGGGGCCAGCAGCATGAGGTCGTAGTCCAGGCAATAGGGTGTGGCTAGCAACATGGCGAGGCACAGCCCCGCGCCTTTGAGCGCCTGGCTTGCGGCCCCACGCCACAAAAGTGCGAGCGCGCCGGCGATGAGAAGGCTGACCACCCCCTGTACGGCGTAGGCCGTACTGATGCTACCGCCCAGGAGACGAACGGCCGCGAATACGCTTTGGATCTTCTCGAAGCCGGTGCTGCCCTGTTCGAGGACGACGACGCGACTGAACTCGGAAGACCCGAAGAACGCCGGCCAGATGCCCGGACCGAACACAATGGTGGCGATCGCGACCAGACCGCCTAACGTTGCGGCTGCGGCGGCCAGCGCTTTCCACCGCCCGCCTGCGATCAGTGCGACCGGCAGGAGAACCGCAAATTGCGGTTTGTAAGCCATCAGGCCGAACAGCACGCCCGCAGCCAGTGGCCGTCGGTCAAGCAGCGCAAGCCCGCCCGCCGCGAGCGCGACCGTGGCAAACGCATTCTGCCCGTGCACGAAGTTGATAAACACCGCCGGGAACGCCAGCACGAGCAACAGCCAAAGCGGATCGCGCACAAGTTCCGATGCGGGTCCAGCGCGCTGCAGCGCGCGCATCGCCCAGACATAGGCGGCAAGCGATGCAACCAGCCACAGCAGTAGGGCCGGGATATACGGCAGCGCGGCAAGTTCGCCGGCGACAAGCAGGAAGAAGGGCGGGTAGTGCCAGCCGTAGAACTGCGTGTCGAGGCCGAAGATCGCTTGTTCCTGACGGTAATGCCGGGGTGGGTCATAAGCGGCGTCGGGCACGCCGTCACGCGCCAGCATGCCGGCGGTGTAGACGTCGGAGAAATCCGTGCCGAGGGGACGGCCCTTGAAGTCGTTCAGCCCCTGAGCGGTGACGGCCAGAAAAGCGATCGAGGCGACGAACGCGATGATCAGCCCGCTCGCCCACAGCCGCAGGCGCGCGCGCGATGCGAATTCGCCGTCCAGGAGTGCCGCCAGCACCGGGTTGCCGCCTTAAGGCCTAACGCGCCCCATCTTGGGCCGCGCGCTTTAAGGAACGCTTTAGGACCTTTCGTCAGTCGCTTTGGCGGGCTTTTTCCAATAGAGGCCGACCAGACCTGTAATCGAAAGAACCAATCCGATCGCCACGCCGACATACTTCGCCGCGGTGGCCTCCAGAGCGAAGCGCGCCAGCGCATCGCTCGGGCCTGATGTCAACATGACGAGCTCGAGTGCATTCTCCATCAGATCGCAGATTGCCGCGGCGATCGGTGCCAGCGCCAGCAGCGACAGAATCCGGCGCAGCCGACCGGGCCGGGGGGCAAATCGGTCGATAGCGACGATGGCCCCGAAGAACAGCGCAGCGGCGTAAAGCGGCATCAGGAGAAAATCGAGCCCCAGGCTGAAGCCCGCCAGCACCGAATCGGGCGGGCTCGCCCAATGATCCATGATGACCCGGATGCCCCAGCCCGAACTCACGCCCTGAAGGTCGAGTGTGCCGTATCCCGTGCGGGCCTTGAGCGCCCCTTCCACGAGGCTGAGCGCGGCCAGGACAATGAAGGCGAATCCCGCCGTCCAAGCCCAGCGGGTCTTGAGCGCTTTTCTGTTAAGTTGCATAGCTTGGTCTCCGAACGGCGACAGACATGCGCCCACTCCCCGACATCTTGTACAACTTCCATTGGGTTCGCGAAGGTGAAGCGGCGCGTTCTTCACAGGCCCATTTCGGCGGCCTGAACGCTCTGATGCTGCGCCACGGGCTGAAGGCGATCGTCAACCTGCGGGGCGAAAACAGCGATCTGTCGTGGTGGCGGTACGAACGACGCGTCTGCGAAGCGATCGGCGCGCGTCATTTCGACACCATGCTCGATTCGCGCAAGCTGCCAACGCGGGCGATGCTGACGCGCCTGATGGATGCGTTCGACGAGGCCCCGCGCCCCTTCCTGCTCAAGTGTTCTGGTGGAAACGACCGCACGGGCTTTGCAGCCGCCCTGTTTCTGATCTGCCTCGATGGCTGGAGCGCCAGCGCCGCGGCCGACCGGCAGTTCTCCGGTCATGCCAAAATACACCAGCGCTGGCTCAAATTGTTTCTTGAGTTTGCTCGGCTGGACGCGGCCGGCGGCCCGCTTCAAGCCTGGACCAGACAGCGCTACACGCCCGAAGCTTTGGCTGCCTGGCTTGACCGGCAGGGCCACGGCGACAGCTACGAGGCGATCTTCACCAATCCCACCCGCAGCCGCTGGCAGCTTTAGCCGTGGCAGCTTTGGGCAAAAAAACGCCCGGCCGGGGGGGCCAGCCGGGCGTCGTTTGCGCCGTTACGCGCTAGTGCCGGGAGGGGATGACCGACACTGCTTTGCGAAGAGCAGATCCGGCTTGCGAGCGGGGGGGCAGTGCTTGCCGGACCATCATCTCTTCACGTCCAACAGTGTATGCAATTCGGCCACAGTTTGCAACTATTTTTTCGCAGCGCGAGATGGATAACAGATTTTAAATGACAGTGGCGAACATGTCACAGTCAAAATTACCGCTGCGTAGCTGGAATTCGGCGCGCCGCCACCCGGCGCCAAGCCTCGGCAGAAGCTGGCGCGGCGTGAATTTGCTGCAATACGTCAAGATCGGGCCGGCGCGTGAACACCGCCGCGAACGACTCGCGCACCGTGGCATCGTTCGATTCCCACACACTTGAAACGGGGCGGACGCGGCTGGCCCACCTCGAACAGCGCTTCCCATTAGGTAAAGTGATCGCCGATCCGTGGCTGGGCCTCGTTTGCGCCAGCCAGGGCCGGGTTTTCGCCGAAGGCGGCCAACCGGCGGCTTCAGCGCGGCGAGCGCAAGGCAGCCGCAAATGCGGCAAAAATGGCGCGCGAGACCTCGTTTTCTGCCCATCGCCATTCCGGATGCCATTGCGCGCCGAGAACAAAACAGCGCGCGCACGGCATCGAAACGGCCTCGATTTGGCCGTCGGGCGCCAGTGCGTCGGCGCGGAGCGACGGTGCAAGCCTGTCTATCCCCTGGCCGTGCAGCGAGTTCACGTCGAAGCTGCGGACGCCCGCGATGCGGGCCAAAAGCCCGCCCGCCACCACGCTGACGCGATGCGCCGGTCCCCACTGCACGTCAGCCGGAACGTTCTCGCGCTCGCGATGATCAAGGCGGCCTGGCATCTCGTGGACATGCTGGTGCAGCGTGCCTCCGAGCGCGACGTTCAATTCCTGCGTCCCGCGGCAGATGGCGAGCAACGGAACGCCGGCCGCCACCGCTGAGCGGATCAGCGGTTGCGCCAACGCATCGCGACGCGGGTCCAGCATAGAGGGATCGCGCGGCGCATGCCCGCCGTAAAGCTGGGGCGCGACGTTCGAGACCGATCCGGTCAACAGGATGCCGTCGACGCCGGCAAGGACGTCTTCGCAGGCGAGCGGGGGATCCAGCGCAGGAACGAGTAGCGGCAGCGCCTCGGCGCCGTCGCGGATGGCCGTGACGTAGTACTCGAATGCGAGCTGGGCGGGCATGTCGTCGATCGTGCGGTGATCGCAGACGAGCCCCACCACCGGTCGCACCCGCATCGCTCAGTCCCTCTCCTTCACACCCACAGGCCTGCGCAAGTCGCGGATCATGAACAGCGTATCGTCGAGCGCAACCCCCGACTCCAGGTCGCGCAGAGCGACGGTGGTCGACAGGCCTTGATCGTCGATCACCGTCCATTGGCGCAGCTCAAGCGGGGATTCCGCGAAGGTGATGATGATGTTCGGCTTCGAGCGGTTGCGGCTGGTGCGCGCTTCGATCATCAGGTTGCCGCCGTCGCGGCGGACCGCCATCACCGAATTGTCCCGCCTCAAATCCACCTTGTCGCCGAGGATGAGGTCGAGCGGCGTGGTCGACAGCGGATAGCGGTCGACCGTCTTCAGCTTGCTGTTCGAGACGGCGACGGTGCGTCCGTCCGACACGATCAGCAGCGGACTTGGCGGGCTGTACTCGAAGCGGAGCTTTCCAGGTCTCTGAAGATAGAACTGGCCCTGGTCAATCTCGCCGGAGGGGCCGATCTGGACGAAGTCGCCCTTCAGCGAGTGGATGGAATTGAGATATTCGCTGACGCGGTCGAGATCGGCGCGGTCCTGCTCGCTGAACTCGACGGCACGCGGCGGCGGTGGCTGGACTGCACCCACGGTGGTCACGGCGGCGACGGCGAGGAACACCAGACGGACGAGATCGCGCATGGCAGGGTCAATAGACCGGGTTTGCGGCGGAAGGAAGGGGCGCAGCTTCGGCTGTCAACTTCGGTCCTTGCGCGCCCGCCCGCGGGGCCTTTATGTGGTTGCACATCGCGTCGCGCAATGAGTTTGGGAAGAGAAAAACCGGCAAGCCATGGCTGAAAGGAACGAACAGGCAAAGAGTTACGGCAGGCTTGCGGTGATCGGGGCGGGCGCCTGGGGCACCTCGCTTGCGCTCACGGCCGCCCGCGCCGGGCGCACGGTGAGGCTGTGGGCGCGCGAGCCCGAGGTGGTCGAAGCGATCGCCCGCTCGCACGAAAACCCGACCTTCCTGCCTGGCCTGCCGCTGCCCCCTGCAATCGCCGCCACCGGTGATCTGTCGCAAGCCGTCGCCGACGCCGAGGCCCTGCTCATCGCCTGCCCGGCCCAGCACCTGCGAGCGACGCTGACCGCGGTGACGGCGTCCGCCCCCGGCGGTGTGCCGCTGGTCGTGTGCGCCAAGGGCATTGAGAAGCCGAGCGGCAAGCTGGTGACCGAGGTGCTCAACGAAGCCGCCCCAGGCTTCGAACCGGGCGTGCTTTCGGGGCCCTCATTCGCCGTCGATGCTGCCAAGGGGCTGCCGACCGCTGTGACCATCGCGGCGCGCTTCGACATCGCGGAACGGCTGCAGGCAAGCCTCGGCCACTCCACGTTCAGGCCCTACGCAACCGACGACCTCATCGGCGTGGCGCTGGGCGGCGCGGCCAAGAACGTCTATGCCATCGCCTGCGGCATCGTCGAAGGTATGGGCCTCGGCGAAAGCGCGCGGGCGGCGCTTCTAGCGCGCAGCTTCGCCGAACTGACAAGGCTGGGAACCGCGCTTGGCGCCCGCAGCGAGACCTTGGGGGGCCTGTCGGGGCTGGGCGATCTCGTTCTGACGGCGACCAGCCCGCAATCGCGCAATTTCCGCTTCGGGCGCGAGGTGGGGCGCGGGCGGGCGGTGTCGGACCTGTGCAAGCCCGGTCAACTCCTCGCCGAAGGCGTCAACACCGCCCCGGCGCTGATCGTGCGCGCGCGGGCCGAGAAGATCGAACTGCCGGTTGCCGAGACGGTGGCCGCCGTACTGAACGGGACGCTGGCGCTCGACGCGTCGATCGCGCGGCTGATGATCCGGCCGCTCAAACCGGAATAGGAGGACACCATGATGTTTCTGTTCTTTGCCTTCGACAAGAAGGACGGCGGCACCGCCATACGCGCGGCCACGCGGCCACGCCATGTCGAGTACACCAAGGCCAACGGCCGCGTGAAGTTCGGCGGCCCGTTCGTGGGCCCCAACGACGAGATGATCGGCAGCTTCTCCATTATCGAGGCGAAGGACCTTGCCGAAGCCAAGTCCTATGTGACCAACGATCCCTACATGCACGCGGGGCTGTTCGAACGCTTTGAAGTCCATCCCTGGAAGCTGACGATCAACTCCTTCGACAAGATGTGAGGCCCATGGCCACTTGGCTGTTCAAAACCGAGGCTTCCACCTGGTCGTGGGAGCAGCAGAAAAGGAAGGGCGCCAAGGGCGAGCCGTGGAGCGGCGTGCGCAATCACCAGGCGGCGGGCAACATGAAGGCGATGGCCAGGGGCGATCTGGGCTTCTTCTACCACTCCGGTGACGAGAAGCGGATCGTCGGCGTGGTCGAGGTAGTCGGACCTTACAAACCCGATCCGACCGATGAAACCGGCAGGTTCGGCATGGTCGTGGTCAAGGCGGTGCGCGATCTGCCCAAACCCGTGAGCCTTGCCGCAATCAAGCAAACCCCGAGCCTGCGTGACATGGTGCTGGTCAAGAACTCGCGGCTGTCCGTGCAGCCGGTCACGGCCGACGAGTGGAAGACCATCTCGGCGATGGGCGGCCTGAAGTGACTACTGCTGCGGTTCGTCCGACGGGTTCTGGGCCGGCGGCGCCGAGCCGTTGTCGACCGCTGTCGGCGCGTCGAAACCGCCCGTGTCGGAGGCACCGGAATTCGGCGAGGCATCCGGCGACGCGTTCGCATCCGGCGACTGCGCCGGCGGTGGCGATCCGCCCAACAGCGCCTCGTCGGTTTCATTCGGCGGTATCTCGCGAACTTGATAGGTCGTCATGCCGTCGCTGCGCGCCACGCTGTAGAGCTTGACGCAGTCGGGCTGCTTGTTGAAATCGGTGCACTTGTTGTGCTGGGCGTCTTCGGCCTGTAGATCGGCCGCAAGGCTGTAGGAGTTGTTGTCGGCCTGCGCCGAGCATTTCCGGCGGTTCTTCACGTCAGTCGACTCGGCGGAATTGGAGCTCAGCGTCGCGCTGGGCGAGATCACGCCGAAGTCCTTGGCCTGGGTCAGCGCCGCCGTGCAGATCGCCTTGCCGCCGGGCCCGAACACGCCCAGGAAGAACAGCACCGCCAGGGCGGCAACCACGAGCGCGCCGCCGCCCGCCCAGTACCATTTGTGCGTCTTGGTGGTGGAGAGAATCTTCTGGATGATCGGCTGGAGGCCACCCTGCGGCGCGGCAACTGGTGCGTTTTCGAACGCGGGTTCCGCCCCCGCGGTTTCGTACGCCAGCACAGTTCCGCAATGAGGACACCGCTCTGTGCCAAGTTCGATCGCGTTTCCGCATTGCGGGCAGCTGCCTTCAGACACTGTCGTCGCCTTTCTACTTCATCGTCGGGATGACGAAGTTGGGGTTCTCCCTGACGCCGCCTTTCGGCCAGCGCGCCGTGACCGTCTTGACGCGGGTGTAGAACCGCACCCCTTCCGGCCCGTGCTGGTTCATATCGCCAAACGCCGAGCGCTTCCAGCCTCCGAAGGTGTGGTAGGCCAGAGGCACGGGAATTGGCACATTGATGCCCACCATGCCGACTTTAACCTTCGCGGCGAACTCGCGGGCGGCATCGCCGTCGCGGGTGAAGACGGCCACCCCGTTGCCGTATTGGTGGGAGGAAGGCAGCAAAACCGCCTCTTCGAAGTCCCTGGCGCGCACGATTTGCAGGACCGGGCCGAAGATTTCGTCCCTGTAAGTCTTCATGTTCGGCGTGACCCGGTCGAACAGCGAGCCGCCCAGGAAAAAGCCGTTCTCGTAGCCCTGCAACGTAAAGCCGCGGCCGTCGACCACCAGTTCCGCCCCCTCAGCGACCCCTTGGTCGATGTAGCCGAGCACCTTGCGGCGGTGTTCGGCGGTCACCAGCGCCCCGTAATCGGCGGCGGTGTCGGACGGCGGGCCGATCTTGAGGCCTTCCACGCGGGGAGCCAGCCGCTTGACCAGCGCGTCGGCGATCCTGTCCGTGACCGGGACTGCAACCGAAATGGCCATGCAGCGCTCGCCCGCCGAGCCGTAGCCGGCGCCGATCAGCTCGTTCGTCACCATGTCGAGGTCGGCGTCCGGCATGATGACGGCGTGGTTCTTGGCCCCGCCCATCGCCTGAACGCGCTTTCCGTGCGCGGTGCCGCGCGTATACACGTGCTCGGCGACCGCCGTGGAGCCCACGAAGCTCACCGCCTGGATGTCGGGATCGTCGAGGATCGCGTTCACCGCCACCGCATCGCCGTTCACGACGTTGAGCACGCCGGCCGGCGCGCCCGCCTCCATCATCAGCTCGGCCAGGCGCAAAGGGATGGAAGGGTCCTTCTCCGACGGCTTGAGCACGAAGGTGTTACCGCAGGCGATGGCGACCGCGAACATCCACATCGGTACCATGGCGGGAAAGTTGAACGGCGTGATTCCGGCCACCACCCCGAGCGGCTGGCGCATCGAATAGATGTCGATGCCGGGACCGGCGCCTTCGGTGTATTCCCCTTTCTGAAGGTGCGGGATGCCGCAGGCGAACTCGACCACCTCGAGCCCGCGCAGCAGGTCGCCGCGCGAATCCGCCAGCGTCTTGCCGTGCTCGCTCGACAGCAGCGCCGCCAGCGGCTCCATCTGCTTCTCCACAAGAGCCTTGAAGGCGAACAGCACGCGGGCGCGGCGCTGCGGATTGACCGTGGACCATTCGGGAAACGCCTTCAGTGCGGCTCCCAACGCCTGGTGCAGCTCGGCTGCAGAAGCGAACGGCACGCGCGCCTGCACCTCGCCGGTGGCGGGGTCGAAGACGTCGCCGAAGCGGCCCGAAGTGCCTTTCACGGCGCGGCCGGCGATGAAATGGGTGAGCTCCTTCATGGCGTTTCCTGTTGTTGTGGGGCGGGCGGAGCATAGGTCCGATTTGGAACGTCTCCAATCTGCACAGCCGGCAAGGTCACGGCGCGCAAGGTCAACGGAACGCAACAGGAACGTGTGTCAGGCTGCGGGCGGTTACAGCCGCTTGCGGCGGAGGACGACGTAAGGACCGTAGCCCGCTTCCTCGTAGACCTTGGCGGCGCGCGCGTTCGCCGAGAGGTGACCGATCTGAATGACGCAGACGCCTTGCGCTCTCGCCCAGTCCTCGCAAGCCGCGATCAGCGCCCGGCCCACGCCCTGCCCGCGCGCCGAGGACTCGACGAACAGCTCGCTGACATAGGCGCGGCGCCGCTCGGCTGCGATGACGTAGGGCGGCGCATCGTCGACATAGACCGATATCCAGCCCACCGCCGTTGCGCCGAACTCGGCAACGAAGATCGCACCCGCCTTCTTCATCAAGTGGGCGAACTGATCCTCGGCATAGGCCGCATCGAGGCGCCGGTCGGATTCGAATTCGGCCTCGTAGCGTTGCAGCCCGTCGATGAAGCCGATCAACACCGGCTTGTCGTCGGGCAGGCGCGCCGCACGGATTGTGACCATTGCCTCGCACTCGCTCATTGTGCGCCGAACTTAAGGACGCGTGGCGCGACGGGCCAGCCCTATTCCGCCGCCATCATGGGATAGCGCCGGTGCGCGGGCTCGAACGGGATGACCTCGGCCGGCTGCCCGGTTTGCGGCTCCGCCGGCACGAGGCGCTTGCGCACCTCCTGGCAGTAGGGCGCATAGCCGGCCTTCTCGTAGGCGCGCGCAGCGCGCAAGTTGCGGGCGAGCAGGTCGATTCGCATCGTGGAATAGCCCGCCCTGCGCGCCCAATCCTCGCAGGCGCCGATCAGTTCGTAGGCGAGGCCGGTGCCGCGCGCGGTTTCGACCACGAACAGCTCCGCCAGATAAGCGAAGCGGCGCTCGTCGGGGTGGATGAACGCTTCCGTCTCTTCTTCATAGACGACGGCCCAGCCGATCGGGCGGCCCGCTTCCTCCGCGATGAAGATGCGCCCGTGCCGCGCCCGCGCCACCAGGGTGTCGAAATACTCTTCGGCCATCGAAAGGTCGTAGCGGCGGTTGGGTTCGAGGAGGGATTCGTAGCGCTGCAGCGCCATGATGAATTCGAGAATGGCCGGTTTGTCGGCCGGCAGCCGGGCCTCGCGGACCGAAAAAGTACTCACGACTTCAGAATTTCTCCTCGCCTTCGTGGCGGACGTGGTCCGGAAAATCGCGATAGAGCGCGAAAGTCAGGTTCGTCACTTTGCTGTTGACGGCGAAATGTACCCCCTCGACCGGTTCGCGGCGTGTGGCGACGTGCCCGAATGCGGCATCAAGCTGCGCCAGGTCCTTCAGGCGCATCGCCAGGTGGAATTCGCCCAAGTCGCGGGGACCCAAGCCCAATTTGCGGCGTGTGAGATTCCAATCCTCGATCAGTCCGTTCGATTTCAGATAATTCATGTACCGTGAAAGGTCGGGCAACAGCTCCAGGTCGCTGACGCCGGACTTCAAATCGAACCAGGCGAGGTAATGGTCCATGGCCGTATTCCCGTTCGTTGGCTGTTCATACCATTGCGCGGGGTCGCTAAGGCAATGCCGGCGCGCGTGCCCGTCTTGCCGCGGACGCATGGCGCCTTTCCGAGCGGATGTCCGCAGAGGGCACGGAAGCGGGCGTTTCCGATCGCTGGCTTACGTCCTGGTTGCGCCAACACCGTCCCAACCTGGATGCGTTCAGCGAACCTCGCTGCAGGCGACGATGCGATTGGCTTTCATTCCCCGGCGTGACGCGCAGACTCTCGATAGTGTTGGCGTTTGCGGCGGGCATGTTCGCAAGTCAGGATGGTTTGGCAGGCCCAACCCATGGCCAGCATTTTGATCTGGGAAGCCGGAACACAACCATCGAACAATTCCAGCAGGACCGCGACGACTGTGTGGCAAAAGTCGTTGGGGGTAGCGAGAGACACAGTTCTCGCGCGGAGCGCAGGCACACTTGCCAAAATAGTCCAAATCCTCTTTCCCCTATCCCGGGGGTTGGGTCCGGGCCCAGTTGGTATCAGGGGAACATGAGTCCTTCTGCCTCCCAAGACTCCTGTGGTTATCGCGATGTGGGCAGCCCTGATAAATACTATTACGCCGATCGCGCATTCCTCGCACGCATAAGGGCGAAGTGGTATGTGATAGTCCCCGAGTCCTGGGGATTCCGTTGTAGGCCCCTCTGGAAGTAACGCCGCACGACGATTTCCACGCGATGAAACCACTCCGCGCGGTCCTGCGTTCGCGCGCTCAGATTGACCGAACTTGACGCATCCTCACCATCCGGTTGGCGGCCGGAAGCAGCCAAAAACCGGGCGTCGGGCCGGGCGGCAAGGCGGCTCGCTCCAAGCAAGCAAAAAACCCCGCCGGTTTCCCGGCGGGGTTCCGCAGCAAGAAAGACGAAATGCTCAGCCGGCTTTCAGGTTGGCCAGCACCTCGTCCAGCATCTTCTTGGCGTCGCCGAACAGCATCCGGTTGTTCTCCTTGTAGAACAGTGGATTGTCGACGCCGGCGTAGCCGGATGCCATCGAGCGCTTCATCATGATGGAGGTCTTGGCCTTCCACACCTGCAGAACCGGCATGCCGGCAATCGGAGAGGTGGGATCGTCTTCGGCCGCCGGGTTCACGATGTCGTTGGCGCCGATCACCATGGCGACGTCGGTGTCCGGGAAGTCCTCGTTGATCTCGTCCATCTCGAACACGATGTCGTAGGGCACCTTGGCCTCGGCCAGCAGCACGTTCATGTGGCCGGGCATGCGCCCCGCCACCGGGTGGATGCCGAAGCGCACGTTGCAACCCTTCTCCCGCAGCAGCTTGGTGATCTCGTACACCGAATGCTGCGCCTGGGCGACCGCCATGCCGTAGCCCGGAACGATGATGACGGATTTCGCCTCCTTCAAGAGCTGCGCCGTTTCGACCGCGCTGATCGGGGTCACTTCGCCCTGGGGCTGCGCACCCTTGGCGGGCGCCGCACCTTCGCCGGTGCCGAAGCCGCCCGCGATCACCGCGATGAAGTGGCGGTTCATCGCCTTGCACATGATGTAGGACAGGATCGCGCCCGACGAGCCCACCAGCGCGCCGACGACGATGAGGAGGTCGTTCGACAGCATGAAGCCGGTCGCCGCCGCCGCCCACCCCGAATAGGAGTTGAGCATCGACACCACCACCGGCATGTCGGCGCCGCCGATCGCCATCACCATGTGGATGCCGAACAACAGCGAGATCACCGTCATCACGATCAACGGTAGGTAGCCGGCCTGGATGGCCGCCTGCTGATCGGCGATGCCGGACGTCGTGGCGAAGACGTAGCCGTAATAGATGACGATCAGCAGACCCGCGAGGTTGATCCAGTGGCGCAGCGGCAGCAAAACCGGCTTGCCGCCGATCGTGCCCGACAGCTTGCCGAAGGCGATCACCGAACCGGAGAACGTCACCGCGCCAATCAGCACACCGATGTAGATCTCCATCAGGTGGATGACGTGCTCGGCGCCCTGGAACTTGATCGAGGTATCGATAAAGCTGGCATAGCCGATGGTGCACGCCGCAAGGCCGACCAGGCTGTGCATGATCGCAACCAGCTCGGGCATCTGGGTCATGCGGACCTTCGCCGCCGCGATGAGGCCGATCGTTCCGCCCACCGCCATCGCGGGAATGATCCAGACGAGACCGCCCGACTGGACGAGGACCCATTCCTCTTTCAGGCCGGCCGGAAGCTCGACGATGCGCGTGCCGAAGATGGTGGCGAGCACCGCGATCGTCATGCCGACGATGCCGAACCAGTTGCCGCGCCGGCTGGTCTCGGGATTCGAGAGGCCGCCGAGGCTGAGGATGAACAGGATGATGGCTCCGATATAGGAGACCGTGGTGAGTGTTGCAGGCATTGGTACGGTCCCCCTATTTCTGGAACATCATCAGCATGCGCCGCGTTACCGCGAAGCCGCCGAACATGTTGATGCTCGTGAGTGCGATGCCGACAATGGCGATCCAGCGGATCAAATCGTCGGGGCGCACCGTGCCTGTCGCCACCTGAGGCGCCACCTGGATCAGCGCACCGATGGTGATGATCGACGAGATGGCGTTGGTCACGCTCATCAGCGGGGTGTGCAGCGCCGGCGTCACGTTCCACACCACCATGTAGCCCACGAATACCGCCAGCACGAACACGGTGAAGTGCCCGATGAACGCCGCCGGAGCGAAGAGGCCGATCAGGGCGAAAAGGCAGGCCGCAACGAGCGCCATGATCGCCATGCCGGCGCCCGAACTCTTTTTTTCTTCCGGCTTGGCCGCGGGAGCCGCAGCCTTGGGCGCGGCGGGCGGCGCGGGAAGCTTGAGCGGCGGCGGCGGCCAGGTAATCTCGCCGTCCTTGATCACGGTAAAACCGCGGATCGCATCGTCGTCCATGTTGACGACGATTTGGCCGTCTTTGGCCTTGCACAGTTCTTCGGTGAGGCGCAGCAGGTTGGTGGCGTAGAGCGTCGAAGACTGCTTGGAGAGCCGCGAGGGCAGATCGGTGTAGCCGATGATGGTCACGCCATGCTTGACGACGGCCTTGCCGGGCTCGGTCAATTCGCAGTTGCCGCCCTGTTCGCCCGCCAGATCGACGATGACGCTGCCGGGCTTCATCGACTGGACCATTTCGGCCGAAATGAGCTTGGGCGCGGGCTTGCCGGGGATTAGGGCCGTCGTGATGATGATGTCGACGTCCTTGGCCTGCTTCGCATACATCTCGCGTTGGGCCTTCTGGAAGCCCTCGCTCATCACTTTGGCATACCCGCCGCCGCCGGAGCCTTCCTCTTCGTAGTCGACTTTGACGAACTCCCCGCCCATCGACTTGACCTGATCGGCGACCTCGCTGCGCGTATCGTTGGCGCGGACGATGGCACCGAGGCCGACGGAGGTTCCGACCGCCGCCAGACCGGCGACGCCGGCGCCGGCAACGAACACCTTGGCGGGCGGGATCTTGCCCGCGGCCGTGATCTGGCCGTTGAAGTAGCGGCCGAAAGCGTTGGCCGCTTCGATCACCGCGCGATAACCGCTGATGCCCGCCATCGAAGTCAGCGCGTCCATCTTCTGCGCGCGCGACAACAGGCGCGGCACGGCGTCCATGGCCAGGACCGTGACCTTTTTTGCGGCAAGCGCCTTCATGAGGTCCGGATTCTGCGCCGGCCAGATGAAGCTGATCAGCGTCTGACCCGCCTTCATCAGCGCGACTTCGTTCGTGTCGGGTGCGCGCACTTTGAAGATGATGTCGGACGACGACCACACTTCGGCGGCGGTGCCGATCTTGGCGCCGGCCTTCACGAACTGATCGTCGTAGAAGCTCGCGTCGTTGCCGGCGCCGGTCTCGACAATCGCCGCAAAGCCGAGCTTGATCAGCTTCTCGACGACTTCCGGCGCGGTCGCAACCCGCTTCTCGCCGGCAAACGTCTCTTTCGGGATTCCGATGGTTTGAGGCATGGTTTCACGCATCTCGCTGGAATGTTCGAGGGCGAGAGCTGCCCTCAAACGGGCCATGGGCATTTGTGAGCAGACCGAAAGCCTTAGATGCCGAAACTCGCGGCCTTTTGGGCCACATCCGCCCCCAAAGTAACGGCCGGGGGCATATAGCAAACATGGCCCACAGGCAACGTCACGGTCTGCGGCATTACAGACCATTTTCGGGGGCTTTCGTGCGGCGTAATTGCGTGCCCGGATGCGGGCTTGCCACACGGTCTGTTGCGGAATCTTACGGACTCAAGCCTCGCGTGAAAGCGCGCCCACGCATGCCGCCGAACGAGTTAGGCGTGCGTGCGGAAAATCAGCAGAAGCAGCATCAGGATCGCTGCAGCGACGAGGTTCCACTTGATCAGCGCCGTGAAACTTTTCCACGTGCGCACATGCTCGCCGATGTCGGTTGCGTTGGACAGGTCGTCGTGTTCGCCCGGCTCGGCCATGGGCGGCATCCTTGGGTCTCAGCCCGACTATAGCAAAGCGCGCGGCCGCGTCACGGCTTTCGCCGCGGCAGGGAATGTTCCCAATCGGCCAGCAGCGTGCGCAAGGCCGCAACCAGCGCCAGCGGCTGGTCCAGCATGACATGGTGCTGCGCTTCGGGAATGTCGACCACCGGCGCCGATCGGCCGAGCAGATTGAACATGTAGGCCCCGACCTCGGCCGGCATCAGGATCGAATGCTCGCCGCGCAGGACCGCGATGCGGCAGCGCGTGGCTTTCAGCCGGGCGGCCATGTCGCCGATGGTGAAGTTGCGCCAGATGTGCGGGTCGAATTTCCACGAATAGCCGCCTTCCACCGCGCGCAGCGAACGGCGCGCCACGTAATCGAGGATGAATGGGTTATCGCTCGTCTGCGGCGGCAACAGGCGAAAGCGCGCGAGCGCGGCGGCCAGCGTGGGATAGACCTTGTGTGCGCGGAATTGCGGCGGCTGGCCGCGCGGGCGATCGGGCGGATTGACCGGGGAATCGATGAGCACGGTGCCTGCCAGCCGTTCGCCGTGAAGCGCACCGGTGAGGATGGTGACGAAGCCGCCGAAACTGTGGCCCGAGATCACCGGCGGCTCGGCGAGCGCGAACATGCCGGTTTGCTCGGCGACCGCAAGCTGCTCCCTGACGAAAACCTCCATGGCGTAGCCGCCGGTGCGCCAATCGCTGTCGCCCATTCCGGAGAAATCGATAGCCGCTACGTTGTAGTCGCGCGCCAGGAACGGCGCAATGAAACTCCACCAGTGCGCATGCGCCCCGTTGCCGTGCGCCAGGAGCAGCCCCGGTTTGGCGCGATCACCCCAGTGAAGATAATGGATGCGCGCACCCTCCACGTCGACGAAGCCGTGCTTGGGCTCGACCGCGATCGCCTGCTCGAACCACGCGGGCGCGGGCGGCAGAGCGCCGGCAAAGCGGGCGAGCGGAGTTTCGAGTTCGGGAAAGTCGACCTTGCGGCCAACGGGATCGGCACTCATGCCCGCGAAGGCTGGCACGGCGGGGCAAGCCACTCAAGCCATTCACCATGGCCGTGGCAGCGGGCGAGCCCGCGCTCGGCCACGCTCCCGTTGCGGTAGGCGGCGGCGCCGAGCCAGTTTTCGCCGCTCGATGAGTCCTCCAACGACGGACGCCGGCCCGGGCGGCGAAAACTTGCCAGAATCGGTATGGCGCCTAGGCCCCGATTCGGGAATTCGCCAAGCGGGCGATATCGGTGATGGTGCGAACTTCGAAACCACGACACTAGGTCCGCACCCATGTCGCGGGAGAACTGATGGACGACCATCGCGCAGCAGACGACGACTTGCTGGTGCGGCGGCACGCCGGATTGCCGCGCAACGGCGCGGAAGGCGGGAAAAGACCGCCCGCATCCATGCCGTCGGGATTGAGGCTGAATCTACCCATCGGATGCCGGTTGCACCTCGATCGCGAAGTACCGGCTGAATTCGGCGCAAGCGCTTTCTATAGTGGAAAAATCAAAGCAGGCGGCGTCAGCACTCTGCGATAACCCGAAAGTCGACGCGGGTTACGGTGACATCTTCACCGGGTTCGCCGGCGCAGATTCGCACGGCGCCAGCGGCACCGCAACATTCTGTGTACCGAAACGGGACGATTGCACTCCGTAGACTGATAATCCCGCTAATCGCGCCGTCACGGTTTGTTGACCAAACAAATCCGTTTACGCATTCTTTACCACGATAAAACTGTGCCAGCCGAGGACAAATCTTAAACAGCTCTTTACCGTCCGCAGAACACGATGCGGCCTCACAAACGAGGACGCGATGGCCCAGACAATTCTCATCGTCGACGACGATCCCGTGCAGCGCCGGCTACTCGAGGCCGCCATCAGCCGTTCCGGAATGACTGTGATCACCGCGCCCGGCGGCGGACCCGCGCTCGACCTCGTCAACGGGCCCCGCGGCGACACCATCGCGCTCGTCCTCCTCGACCTCATCATGCCCGATATCGACGGGCTGGAAGTGCTGGCAAAATTGCGCGTCAGCCATCCCGAGCTGCCGGTGATCGTGCTGACCGCCAAGGGCGGCATCGATTCCGCCGTGGAAGCTATGCGCGCCGGCGCCAACGATTTCCTGGTCAAACCGGCCAGCCCCGAGCGCATCGCCGTCTCGATTCGAAACCAACTCAAGATCGGAACACTGTCGGGCGAAGTGAACCGCCTCAAGAAGAAGACCGACAACCGCCTCGTGTTCGATGACCTGATCGGAACTTCCGAAGAAATGAAGCAAGTGTTCCGTCTGGGGACACGCGCGGCGCAATCCACCATCCCAATCCTGATCGAAGGCGAATCGGGCGTCGGCAAGGAACTCATCGCGCGAGCCATCCAGGGCTCGTCCGACCGCGCCGGCAAGCCGTTCGTGGCGGTGAACTGCGGCGCCATTCCCGAGAACCTGATCGAATCCATCCTGTTCGGGCACGAGAAGGGCTCGTTCACCGGCGCCAGCGACCGTCACCTGGGCAAGTTCCAGGAAGCCGACGGCGGCACCCTGTTCCTCGACGAGATTGGCGAACTGCGCCTCGACATGCAGGTGAAGCTCTTGCGGGCGCTGCAAGAAGGCGAAGTCGACCCCATCGGCGCCAAGCGCCCCGTCAAGTTGGACGTTCGCATCATCTCGGCGACCAACCGTGACCTGGCGGAGCTGACGCGAGAGGGACGCTTCCGTGAGGACCTGTTCTATCGGCTTAACGTTTTCCCCATCTTCGTGCCACCGCTACGCAGCCGCCGCGACGACATCCCGGCGTTGGCGCGCCATTTCATCAACCGCTTTGCGGTGGAAGAGCACAAGCCCGTCTCCGGGCTGACGCCGGAAGCCGCCGATCTGCTCGAACGCTTCAGCTGGCCGGGCAACGTGCGCCAGCTCGAGAACACGATCTTCCGCGCCGTGGTCTTGTGCGATGGCTCGCTGCTCGACACTTGCGACTTTCCTCAGATCGCCGCCGCCATGGGCGTGGAAGCCAAGCCGCGCCGGCCCGCCGCCGTCGCCGATGCACAGGCGATGGAATCCGCCCATTTCACGCCGGCGCTTCCGGTTTCGCCCTATTCGCTGCCGTTGACCGACGGCGGCGGCCACATGCGCAAGATGGACGAACTGGAAAGCGACATCATCAGGCTTGCCATCTCCCGCTACGACGGACACATGTCGGAAGTGGCGCGCCGGCTCGGCATCGGCCGCTCGACCTTGTACCGCAAGCTCAAGGAATTCGGGCTGGAGGAGCCGGAAAACGCCTCTCCCGACGAGCGCGAGCCGCCGCAGCAGGCGACCGGGTGAAGGTCAATTCCGTTCGCGCCGCCTGACCGTTTCGCACGTGTCCTGGCCTTGCTCCTAGCGCATCCCTAACGCACCGAGATATAGGTCGAGCATGGCTTCCTGCTCCTGGAAGTCAGCCTTGTCCAATCGGCGCAGCCGCACAACCTGGCGCAGAATCTTAATGTCGAAGCCTTCGCCCTTGGCCTCGGCGTAGACTTCCTTGATGTCGTCGCTCAAGGCCTTCTTCTCTTCCTCCAGCCGTTCGACACGCTCCACGAACGAGCGCAGACGGTCTTTGGCGAACCCGGACTTGGCCATGGCGTGCTCCGCAACACAAGGGCGCGGACCCTAGACGGACGGCTGCGGCCAATGCAACGCGGCGAACTGCTCTAGCTGTGGGTCTTTTGACTCGCTTCGAAAGCCGCCTGCTTTTCCGGGGTCACGTCCGTCTGATAGCGCCTTTTCCATTCGGCCGGCGGCATGCCGTAGACCAGCGCGCGGGCCGCGTCCTTTTCCATCGCGATGCCCATTTCGGCGGCAGCCTCGCGGTACCAATCACCCAGGCAGTTGCGGCAGAACCCGCCGGTGATCATGAGATCGATGTTCTGCACGTCCGTGCGCGTGCGCAGGTGCGCCACCAGCCGGCGGAAGACCGCGGCTTCCAGTTCCAGTCGTGTCCGTTCGTCCATAGGGCCATCTCCATTCGACAGCGGGCGGGTGAAGGCAAGCCCGCGCGATCCCATATTCGCGAGCGCGCCCTTCAAGATGTCATACAGCCGGTCCGCCAGCGCGTGCGCGGCCGCGGGCGTCGACACCAAGTCCTGGCGAATTTCGATCAAGACGTGCGGCAGGCCATTTGCGGTTCCGTGCCGGTACATGCAGTCGTTCTCGAGCTCGCCGGAGTAGGGTTCGTTGTCGCCGACCTTGAATCCGGCCGCTTTCAGCTCCTCGATCAGCGGTCGCGCCAGCCTTGCGTCGCGATCCCACAGCACGCCGATCTGCCACGGCCGCAGTTGGCCCTTCCATCGGGGCGTAAAGGAGTGGATCGAAACGAGCGCAGGGATGACCTCCGCCTCGCGTGCCAGCTTGATCTCATGTTTGATCGCGGCGTGATAGGGCGCATGATAGTCGTGGACGCGGCGCGCAATCTCGTCCGCGTTCGCGTCGCGGTTGCCGGGTATGACAGAGCCGTCAGACAGTTTCATGACGAGGGTGGGATCGTCCGCGCCGCGGTTGAGATCGATCAGAAGGCGCGACCAGCGGGCCAGGATCGCAGGCGCCGCGAATCGCCGGGCCAGCCGGCGCGCGACGGAGCCAGCCCCGATGTCGAAGCCGATATGGGTGGCAAGCAGCGACGGATTGAGTCCCAGCGTGCCGTATCCGGCCGGCAAGTCCCTTGCGGCATGGTCGCAAACAAGGATCAGCCCCGAGGCGGGCGAGCCGTCGATCCGGTGGTAAGCCGTCTCGTCCATGGTCCGGCGATCATGGTCGAGGCGGCCGGGGTGGAGCAAGCGTTGACGGACGGGCCGCTTTGCGCGAAACCGTGACGACGCCATGCGCCTTTTTGCTGCCCTGATTCTGCTCTTTACGGTGCCCGCCTGGGCGGACTTCACCGTTTGCAACAAGGCCGACGTGACCGCGAAACTGGCGTTCGGATTCTTCAATGGAAAAACGTGGGAAAGCCGGGGTTGGTGGAGCGTGGCGCCGGAAAAATGCCAGACCCTGGTCACCGGACGGCTCAAGGCGCGCTACTATTACCTTTACGGCACGGACGGGGCTTCGGGCACCTGGAACGGGGACACCTATTTCTGCACGGCCGCGCAGGCGAGCTTTTCGATCGCCGGGCGCGGCGACTGCGCGGCGCGCGGTTATGACCGCCTGGGCTTCTTCGCAGTCGACACGGGCAACAGCCCGAACTGGAAGCAATCGCTATCGGACTAGGCAGCCATGAGGCGCAGACGGAAAACCAAGATCCTGGCCACGCTCGGGCCCTCCAGCAACACGCCCGAGACGATACGCGCCCTGTTCGAGGCCGGCGCCGACGCCTTCCGCATCAACATGAGCCACACTTCGCATGCCGGACTGGCCGACCTGCACCGCATCGTGCGTCAGCTCGAGGAAAACGTCGGCCGGCCGATCGCCATCCTGGTTGATCTGCAAGGCCCGAAGATCCGCCTGGGTGAACTGGTGGGCGGCCAGCGCGAAGTGAGGAAGGACGACAAGATCCACCTCGTCCGCCGCGTCGCCGCCGACAAGGCCGACGACATCCCAATTCCGCACGCCGAGGTCTTCGCGGCGCTGCAGCCGGGCGAGACCATCCTGGTCGACGACGGCAAGATCCGGCTCAAGATCGACGAGGTGACCAAGGACGCCGCCGAGGCGACGGTGGAAGCCGGCGGCGTGCTCAAGGACAAGAAGGGCGTCAACCTGCCCGACACGGTGCTGCCGATCCCGGCCATGACGCCCAAAGACCGCAGCGACCTCGATGCCGCGCTCAACCTGGGCGTCGACTGGATCGCACTCAGCTTCGTGCAGCGGCCCGACGACGTGGCCGAGCTGAAGAAGGTGGTGGGCAACCGCGCCTCGTGCCTGGCCAAGATCGAAAAGCCCCGGGCGCTGGAATGGCTGCCCGAGATCCTCGACCTGTCGGACGCGCTGATGGTGGCGCGCGGTGACCTGGGCGTCGAGCTGCCGGTGCAGGAAGTGCCGGGCAAGCAGAAATACATGACCAAGCTGGCGCGCAAGGCGGGCAAGCCCGTCGTCGTCGCCACCCAGATGCTGGAATCCATGGTCAGTGCGCCGGTGCCGACGCGTGCCGAGGTGACGGACGTGGCCAACGCCGTGTTCGAAGGCGCTGACGCCGTCATGCTGTCGGCGGAATCCGCCGCCGGGCAATACCCGGTGGAAGCGGTTTCGATGATGGACAAGATCGCCATGACGGTGGAGGGCGACCCCCTCTACGTCTCCATCATCGACTCCCAGCGCAATCCGCCCGAGGCCACCACCGCCGACGCGATCATGGCAGCGGTGCACGAGGTGACCGGCACGATCCGCGCCCGAGCCATCGTGTGCTGGACCAAATCGGGCTCGACTGCGCTGAGGGCCTCGCGCGAACGTCCCGATGCGCCGATCATCGTGCTGACGCCGACGCTGGAGGTGTCGCGGCAGCTGTCGCTGGCCTGGGGCCTGCACTGCATCTACACCGAGGACGCCCACGACCTCGATGACATGGTCGATCGCGCCTCGCGTTTCGCCTTCCAGGCCGGCTTCGCGCGGCCGGGCGAGCGCATCGTGGTGACCGCGGGCGTTCCACTGCGCACGCCGGGCGCCACCAACATGCTGCGCGTGGCGTTCGTGGGTCCCCAGAAGCCGGCGTGAAGCGGCAAAGGCTGCACGGTGAGCAGAGCCGCGGCCTCGCCTTCGCCGGTGATGGCACGTGCCGGTCAGGCTCATCGTCCGGTGCAGTAAGCGGCAGCGCCAAAGGTCATTTCCCGAGATAAGTTCTTCAACGTCAATTTCATGCAGTCGTGAAAGCGGCGCTGCGCCGGTAACGCTCTTATGCCGACTAATCGACTGCTGAAGCAGTCCATGCGGAGGAACCTCTCAGCGTGCGCCCGCTTCAAGGGCGCGGACGTTCATCCCGATTGCATCGGACAAGTGCGCAGCGCGATATCGCAGAAGTTCCATTCCATGCCGGTCGCACGCGATCAATGCCAAGAATGGGAAACACCATGTCCATGCGTTTTCCGTCGGCCATGGCAGCGTGTCTTGGCGCGATTTCCATCGGCTCTCTGGCGTTTGCGTTCGATAACGTCACGACCAAAGCGTGCATCGCACGGCATTTGTGCGCGTATGTCGACACTACAGGGCATGTGACTTGCGGACCCTGCCCCGGACAAGCCCGCTCCGTGCTTGCCATGGCCTGGGTCTTAGGCAAGAACGCGGAGACTACAAGAAGCTGCGAGGCCGATTGGCGAGCGCTGGCACCAGCCGATAAGGCGAAGGTGAATCATGCGGACCACGCCGCGTACTGTTTCTACCATGCATCATCCGCGCTGGCAGATCAGTCTACCGGCGTAACGGCGAGGTGTGCGGATGGCAATTGGGCCGTGAGCAAGATCAACGTGTGTTCGGGGCGCGGCGAAGTCTATCTGCTTGTGAAGTCGAACAGCCAAATCAAAAACCAGCTGAAAGTGGAAAAAGCCGTTCAGAAGATGTTCGAGCAGTGGCCGAAAAACTGATGAAGAAGAGCAACCTGTGATCTGGAAAAGTGCCCCACACCTTTCCGGATTACACCTCATATCCCCTGACCTTCGACGTCGCGGGACAGCCCGTCGATGTGGCGCTTGAGGCCCTCGAACTGCGGGTCGAGCGCAAAGGAACGGCGGAACATGTTGAGCGCGCCGGGCTTGTCGCCGTAGTCTTCCAGCATCTCGCCCAGCTGCTCCAGCGCTTCGAAGTGGCGCGGGTTGAGTTCGACCGCCTTCTGCAGCGACGCCATCGCCCCCGCGTCCTCGCCGGCGTCGGACTGCATGAGCCCGCGGCGGTGCCAGGCTTCGGCATAGTCGGGCGCGATCTCCGTCACCCGGTCGTAGAGCCCGCGGGCGACCGTTTTGTTGCCGGCAGCCCGCGCCGCTTCGGCGCGCGTCATCAGCAGGTCCACCGTCGGGCTTCCCGAATGCAGGAAGAAGCCGAGAATCTGCGCCTCGATGGGCTTGGCCTCCTCCGGCGAACCGGCGGTCTTGAGCTGGGCGAACAGGCTGTCGAGCGGTGGCGGCGGCGCGGCATTTCCCGCCACGGGCATCATCAGCGCGAACAGAAAAGCAGCCAGTCGCATGGGCGCAAAACTAATCCACCCCGGCCTCGAGAGGGTAGCCCGTCCGGTCTCGCGTTAACGTGGAATTAACCCTGACGCGCCTTGAAGCGGGGGTTCTTCTTGTTGATGACGTATGTGCGGCCGCGGCGGCGGATCACGCGACAGTCCTTGTCGCGCTTCTTGAGCGAGCGGAGCGAATTGCGGACTTTCATGGCACGCCTTTTGAAACTTGGAAAACTGCGAGATTGGCCCCGCCGAAGAGGCGCGGAAGCTAATGGGGGCTCTTTTTCGTGTCAACTGCGGGGAAAAAGCGGGGTTTTGCCGCAAAATCGGCGCTTGCCGCGTGCTAATAATGACCTGAATTGAGCCGGGGGAGGGCTTAATTCCTTGCGTACGGTTGTTCTGTTTCTGGCCTATCTGTTGTCGCTGATCCTCCTGGCGGCGGCTTACGGCGCCGACGTGCCTGTCCCCGTCCCCTCGCCCAAGGCCGAGGACGAGGCCTTTGCCGCCTTCGTCAAGGACTTCAAGGCTACCGCCACGGCGGCCGGCATCCGTCCCGAGGTCTATGATGCGGCCACCGCGACCATCGCCCGCAACCAGCGGGTTTCCGACCTCAACCTGAATCAACCGGAATTCGCCAAGCCGGTCTGGGATTACCTCGACAGCGCGGTTTCGGCGCAGCGCATTGCCGACGGCAGGGTCGTTCTCATCGCCGACCACGACATCCTGGACAAGATCGAGCAGAAGTACGGCGTGCCGAGGGAGATCCTGGTTTCGATCTGGGGCAACGAATCCAACTATGGCCGCAGCATGGGCGGCTACAACATGTTCGAAGCGCTGGCGACGCTGGCCTATGACGGTCCGCGCACCGAGTACGCCCGGCCGCAACTCATCGCCGCCCTCAGGATGATGCAGCGCGAGAACTATGCCGCTTCCGCCATGACCTCATCCTGGGCCGGCGCCTTCGGCCAGACCCAGTTCGTGCCCACCACCTTCCTGAACCAGGCGGTCGACGGCGACGGCGACGGCGAGATCAATCTGTGGACGGACGTGTCCGACGCGCTCGCCTCCACCGCCAATGTGCTGTCGAGCGCGGGCTGGTCCTTCGGCAAACCCTGGGGCTATGAAGTGAAGCTGCCGGCGGGATTTTCCTATGACGACGCCGATCTCAACACGACCGCGCCGGTCGCGGTGTGGAAGAGCCGTGGAATCACGACGGCGGCGGGCGGCGAGCTGCCGGCGAACGACGCCCCGGCATCGATCTACCTGCCGGCGGGCGCGCGCGGACCGGCGTTCCTGGTGTTGCCGAATTTCAAGGTCATCCTGGTCTACAACAACGCGGCATCCTATGCGCTGGCGGTGTGCCTGTTGGCCGACCAGCTCAAGGGTGCAGCCGCCGTGGCCGCGCCTTGGCCGCGCGAGCTTGCGCCGCTGACCCGCGACGAGCGCGTGGCGCTGCAGGATTCGCTTCTGAAGCTGGGCTTCGACATCGGCAAGCCCGACGGACTGATCGGCTCGAAATCGCGCGCCGCACTGCGCGCTTGGCAGAAAGCGCACGCACTGCCGGCCGACGGCTTCGCCACCGAGGAGCTGCTTACCCGCATCGCCATGGAAGCCCGCGACAAGCTGGCCGGGAATTAGAGCGCAATCCGGAAAGGTATGAAGCACTTTTCCGTCAGATTGCACGACAAGACAAACACCTTGAGCGAATCCGCGATTCGAAGAACACGAATTCCATTCTGGTGTCCCGATTCCGAAATTCGCAGCAAGCCGACATCGGTGATGTAGCGAACTTCGAGGCCACGACGCTAACGCTCAGGCCACCGTCGCCGCGAAGTGGCAGGTCCTGCCGCCGCGGCGCAGCGATTCGACGATCTCGACCTTGACCGGCCGCTCCAGGGCGGCTTCGAAGATCGTCTGCCGGGTCGCCCGCGTGCATTCGCAAGGCATGTCGTGCGGCCGCACGGGATGATAGCGCCGCTGGGCAGTAGCGCTGCCGGACCACCTCGCCGAAGCGGACGTGAATGCGGTCGTCTTCGCGCCAGACCTCGAAATCGCGCTTCATGGCTTCGATGAGCCTGTCGAGGCTGCCCATGCCGTCCCTGGCGACGTCGATTTTGATGGAATGGCGGCACAAGCACGTGGCGCTGCGACCATAACGATTCGTTGACGCGTGCGACTTTTTCGGGCGCCTGCGATACAAAGCGGTCCCTCGATGATGCAGATCGGTATCCTTCAGCTTTCGGGCCTGTTCGCCATCGCGCTTGCCGCGGGCACGATCGACGCTGTGGCGGGCGGTGGCGGACTCCTCACCCTGCCCGCGCTGATGGCCACAGGCATCCCGCCGGTCTCGGCGTTGGCAACCAACAAGGCGCAGGCGATCTTCTCCGTCTTCAGCGCCACGCTTCATTTTCGACGCAGGAAGCGGCTCGATCTTCGCGTCTTGGGGCGCCCCGCCTTCATGTCGTTTGCCGGAGCCGTTTGCGGCGCGGCCAGCGTATCGCTGATCGATCCCGGCGTGCTCAAACCGCTGATCCCGTTTGTTCTGATCGCGATATGCCTCTGGCTCGCGTTCAAGCCGGGCATCGGCGAAGGCACGCGGCCGCGGATTTCGGCGGCCGCAGCAGGATTGACGCTGGTGCCGCTGGTCGGCTTCTACGACGGCTTCCTGGGTCCCGGCACCGGCACGTTTTTCGCGCTGGGTCTGGCGGGGCTGACGGCGCTCAAGCTCGACCAGGCCACGATCGAGGCCAAGCTGTTCAACTTCATGAGCAACCTGGGGGCGCTCGCATTCTTCCTGCTGGCGGGCCACATCGCATGGCTTTACGCGGCGGTGATGGCCGCAGGCATGATGGCGGGCGGGCAGATCGGCGCCCGCCTGGTGCTGCGCCATGGCGCGGGCCTGATTCGGCCGCTTCTGATCGCAACCTCGCTCGCCATGAGCCTGCGCCTGTTGTGGCAGAACGGAACGCTGGAACGGATGTGGTCGGCGATCACCCCGACTTGAACGCCGCAAACGCAACGGCCGGCCGCCTTGCGACGACCGGCCGGAGCATTCAGCCCACGTCTGCTAGCTGCGGCGCTGGCGGCGCGCGCCATAGACCCCCAACAGCCCCATGCCGAGCAGGAACAGGGTTGCCGGTTCCGGCACGCCCGTGTTCGGGGGCGGCGGCGGAGGAGGAGGAGGCGACGCGCCTGGAGAGAACGTCGTGCCTGCGAAGGTCAGGAACGAGTCGTAGGTCGTGCCACCGTCGATCAGCAGCAGGAACGGATTGGTATCCAGGATCTCGCCCGAGCCGGCCGCGATCGCGATCTCACAGGTGCTGTAGCTGGTGGCGCCCAGGGCCACGCAATCGCTGCCGGGAACCGCGCTGCCGTCGAGCATCAGCGAGCCGAGGTCCGATGTGTGGATCGCGATGTCGAGGAAGTTGTTCACGTACGCCTCGCTGCCGACCGGCGTCGAGAAGATGTAGTCGCTCAGCCACTGGTCGACGCCCGGAATCCAGGAAATCGCGGGATCGCCCGGCGTGGTGCCGGAATGGGTGCTCTGGCTGGTCAGGAACTCCATCACCTCGACGGGGCTGGAGCTGGTGACGATGCCGCCCGTGCCGCCGTTGAAGTCGAAGAACTGGCCGGCATTGAGCGTGGCGACGGTCGCGCCGTTGTACTGCACCACCGTGCCGTCGGTGGCCGCGACGACGCGGATGAGATTGCCCGCACTGCCGGCGCCTTCGGTACCAACCGTGAAGGGGACCACGGCAGTGCTGGTGAAGTGGTCGGTGCTGGGCAGGGCCGTGAGCAGATGGTCGCACGCATAGGCCCCCGCCGGCACGTCGGCGCATTGGTTGCCGCCGAACACGGCAATTGGGCTGGAAGAGTTGATCATCGAGCCGGTGACGTCCTGGCTGGTGAACATCACGGCCTGCCCCTTGTCGATCGTGAAGGAGAAGGGCGTGCCCGCCGCCTGTCCGCTGCCGAAAGCCAGCGCGGGCGTGATCGTCACGGTGGTTCCGTTCGCCGTGCCGACGATCGAAAGCTGCGAAGGATATCCGATGTCCTGCTGGTATCCCGCCGCGACGTAGCTTGTTCCCAGAGCGGTCGAGTCGAACAGATACGTCGTGTCGGTCGTGGCGGTCTGCCGGCTGAGATAGGAAGCGCCGACCTTGTCGCTGGGATTGGTGGTGGCGACGATGAAGCCGTTGTTGGTGATCGTTCCTGAGGTGCTCAGGTCGTCGCCGGGAGACAGCGACACCGATGCGACCTTTGACGGATCGATGGTGAACGGAACGCTGAACCCGTTGGGCGATGTCACCGTGCCCGAAGTTCCGGGCGCGCCGTAGATGAAGATCGTGTCGGTCTCGCCACCGAAATTGGCAGGCATCGTGAAATAAAGTTCGTTTGCATGCGCGGCCGTCAGGCACGCCGCAAGACCAAGCAGCGGTACGATCGTCCGCCGATATCGACTCATAGTCATCGCCTCCTCTGAACCCGCGCCCCATCGCACAGGCTTTTCCCGAGGAACCTTCAGCAGAAACCATGCCAGTCGGACGATGTGTGCGAATTCAAGTGGTTGTCAAAAGGTGACGCGCGCTACTGTAATCCGCGCTGACGCTCTGGTCGAAAGCACTTGAAAAATCTGTAACGAGGTTTCACATCCGCCGCACTTGGCGGCGTGTCGGAGGCTTCCCTTACGTCTTGTTCAGTGCGGCGCCTCCGGCGGGATGAGCGCGTTGAGGATCGGCTCGACCCAGGCGTCCTTCGCGATGTCGTAGACGATGAAATCCTTGTCGAACTGCCAGTAGCACCAGGCATAGCCGCGCGCCTCGGCCGCACGCGCGATGGAAGAGGTGTAGCGCAGGCGCCCGTCCATTGGAGCGGTTTCGTAGGCGCCGAACTCGCCCAAGAGGATCGGCCGGTTGAATTCGTCCGACCACGCCTTGACCGCATCGAAATCCTTGTTGACCTGGGCGAGGTCGGCGTCGCTGCCCCAGTTCTGTCCCGTCTTCTTGAACTGGGTGACCCACGGCGAGCCCTGATGGGTGAACTCCATCGGCGCGTAGTAGTGGAACGTCGCGATGATGTGCCGGTCGGCGACAGGCAGGTCGAGCTTCGGCAGATAGGCGAAGTTGTTCCAGAATGCCGGTCCGATGATAACGTTGCGCACCGGATTGGTGGCGCGGATGACGGGCAGCGTCTGCTTGATCTGCGCGTTCCACAGTTCCGGCGTCAGCGCGCCGTTGGGTTCGTTGAGAATCTCGAACACCAGCCTGGCGGAGGCATCCTTGTAACGGGGCGCTACCTGCGCCCAGAAGGCGTTGAGTTTCGAACCGCACGCGACCGCGTCCTTGGCGCAGAACAGGAAATCGTGTTCGTCGAGGATGACGGTGAGCCCAGCGTCGAGCGCGGCTTTCACCATGATATCGAGATGCTCGAGCCAGCCCGTTTCGATCACGAAATAGGCGTCCATGTGGTCGAACGGGTTCATCACAATGCGCACGGTCGAGAAGCCGGCATCGTGGATTTTCTTGAAGTACTCCGGCTTGAAGCGCGCCTTGGCCGGGTCGGTCCAGCCGGGATCCTCGGAGAGCACGTTCACGCCGCGCTTCATCTCGGCGACTTGGGCAAATGCGTCCATGCCGACGAATTGGACCGACGCCACCGCAGGTGGGGGGGCGGTCTCGAAACGGGTATTGACCTGACAGCCGGTCACAGCCAGCGCCGCGACGCACAACACTACGCCGCGCAAGGCGGCCCCGATCGCGCGCATGAAAGCCTCCCCTATGTCTTTGACCCAGCTTAATGACAACGCTTACCTTGCGTCAAGTAACGGCTGCGTCATCGCTCCCGCCGGCGCGCGGACGACAGCTATTTTTCCCGCTTGAAACGGACTTCGGAGGTGTCGCTGCGACCTTCCGCATCCACCACGGTGATGCGAGCGTTGCCCTCGCCCTGCGGCAGATAGAGCGCGGGCGCGAAGCGGTCGAAGCTGCCGATCAGCATTCCGTTGACAAGCCAGGTGAGTGGGGCTCGCCCGCCGTCGGCCTTGAGCATGATGGTCTTGTCCTTGGCGTTGGCGGCGGGCAGCGGAATCACCGTGCCGTTGGGTGGGAACGAGATCGAAGGCGGCGGCACCGGCGTCTGGCGCACGATTTGCGGCTCGCTCGTGCGGGTGAAGACGCGCAAAGATGGCGGAAGTTGGTCGGTGGCCTCGGTCAGGATGGCGCCGGTGGGCGGCGGCGGCGCGTCGCGCTTATCGGCGGGAAGCAGACCAAACACCTTGAGCAGGATCGGCGCGGCGACATCGACGCCGACATGGCCGGGGCGAGGCGTGCCGTCGGCGCGCCCGACCCAGACGCCCACGGTGTAATCGTTCGAGAAACCGACACTCCAGGCGTCGCGGAAGCCGTAGCTGGTGCCCGTCTTGAAGCCGATGGTGCGCGAGCGTTTGAGCCCCTCGCCCATCGCCCAGCCCTCCGGCAGCGTCACGCCGTCGAGAATCTGGCGCAGGTAGTAGGCGGCGACGGGTCCGAACAGCCGGTGCGCGGGGGCATCGGGCGCGCTCGCGATGACCCGCAAGGCGCGGGCCTGACCGCCCTCGGCGATGCCGGCATAGAGCATGGCGATATCGGCCGGCGAAATGCCGAGGCCTCCGAGCGCCACTGGAAGGCTGGGCGCATCCTCGTGCGCGGGGAAGGCCAGATGCGCGCCCGCGTTCGAGAGCGCTAACGTGAAGGCCAGCGGGCCCACGCGGTCCAGCACCATCACCGCCGGCACGTTGAGCGACATGCGTAGCGCGTCGCGCGCTGTGACCGAACCTTGGAAATCGCCGGAGAAATCGCGCGGTGCGTAATCGCCGAAATTGACCGGCGCATCCTCCATCATGGTGGACGGATGCAGGATGAGATCGTCGAAGGCCAGGCCGTAGATGAAGGGCTTGAGCGCCGAGCCGGGCGAACGCGGGCGGCGCGCCAGATCGATCTGCCCCGCCTTGCCCCAGTAGTTGGTGCCGCCCACCCAGGCGAGCACGTTGCGGGTTTTGTTTTCGACCACAACAATCGCCATGGTGGCGCCGTCGCCGGAATAGCGCGCCTCGTTCCCGGTGAGATTCTCCACCGCCGTCTGGATGTCGAAATCGATCGTGGTGACGATGCGGGTCTGTTTCAGCGTGCGCGCCAGCCGCTCGGCCAGATGCGGGGCGGTGAGCGGCATGGCCTGGCGGGCGAACGGCACGCCCTCGCGCCGCGCGATGGCGGCATCCGAAGCGGTGACGACGCCTTCCTCGACCATGCGGGCCAGCACCTTGTCGCGGCCGCGTGCCGCGGCGATGGCGTGGCGATCGGGCCGCTGCTTCACCGGCGACTGCGGCAGCGCCACCAAGAGCGCGGCCTGGGCGAGATCGACCTGCGACGCCGGCTTGCCGAAATAGGAAAGCGAGGCCGCGCGTACGCCTTCCAGATTGCCGCCGAAGGGGGCAAGTGTGAGGTAGAAGGAGAGAATCTCGTCCTTGGAATAGCGCTCCTCGAGCTGGAACGCGTGGATCATCTGAAACAGCTTGGTGAGGACGCTGCGATGCTTCGGCGGCTCGAGCAAGCGCGCCACCTGCATGGTGAGCGTGGAGCCGCCAGAAACGACGTGGCCGGCAGTGGCGTATTGCAGTGCCGCGCGCAGAATGGCCATCGGATCGACGCCCCAGTGGGAGTCGAAGCGCTTGTCCTCGTAGGCTTTCAGCATGGCGAGATAGCGCGGCGAAACCTCGGACACCGAAGTGCGCATCCGCCAATAGCCGTCATGCGTCAGGAAGGCGCGCAGCAGCACGCCATGATGGTCGACCACCTCAGGCGAAACGTTTTGAACTTTGCCCATATCGGGCGGAAACACGAGGTCTGCCGCCGCCACCAGCCCGACGAGGGCCAATGCCCCGATCAGGCCCGTCAACAGACGCGGAAGCACCCAACGCATCATCACCACCGGCGGGAACCGCCTGTAAGCCGTCCCGTCATTCTCGGCGAGCTTGGAGGATATCGTCGCGCGAGGGCGGCTGGTTCTTCCTGTAGGTTGCCCAGTAGGTCACACAAAACGGCACGACAAAAGCGCCGAGCAGCGCGACCAGAACCGCGATGTAGAAGAACTCCTGCGACCGCGCGAGATCGGGCCAGTGCTGGATCACCGCGGCGAGAATCGCTGCCACGATGATCCAGTAGACGGCTCCCAGGAGAAAAAACCTCATCCTTCCACCTTAAGGTCTGATGACGACCGTGCCCATCGTGGTGCGGGCCATCACGCCGGGCGAATACATGTCCTCCACCACGGCCGCCGGCATCTTGAAGGTGCCGACGGTTACCGCGCGCGCGACATAGGCCACGCGGAATCCCGGCTGCGGTTCCGGCGTCTTCCTGTTGTCGTAGCTCGAATAGCGCGAGCCGATGGAGAAGGCCGCCACGTAGCGGTCGTCACGCTTGTCGCTGAGCGAAAGGTCGGTGAGCGTTCCCGTGAGGTTGTAGGGCTTGCCCTCGTCGCCCGACAGCGTCTGTTCGATCTCCAAACCGGCGGGCAACAGATCAATGACGCCGATCTGACGGGCGAAGTTCGACTGCATGCGCCCGCTGATCTCGACGATCACGCGATCGTTCTGTCGAAGGTTGGCGAGATCCGCCGGCGAGCCCGACAGCGTCCACACCGCCTTGTTGAGCATGATGCCGTTGGCAATGGCCGGCAGCGGTGCCGACGGCGTGCCTTCGACCGATACGGTGCGCCACACCTGCGCATCGCCCCGGTTCACGAGCGTGATGCCGGCGGAGAGCTGGCCGTAGTTCGGCGTCAGGCGGATCGCGCCGTCGCGCGGCTGGGCGGGCTGCCCGTTCACCAGCACGTTGAGCTTAGAGCGCTGTCGCGTGAGCTCGTAAGCCGCGCGCAGCATCCAAGCCTTTTCCTGCGTGGTGGTCCAGTTCAACCGCATGTCGATGCCCTCGACCTTGGAGAGCAGGGCCGGGATCATGTCGCCCATGCCGCTTTCGGCCGCCAGCGCCGTGGTCGCCGACAGGTCGCGCAACAGCGTGCCATAATCCGTGAGCGGATAGGCGTTTGCCCTGGCCTTGAAGGCGATGTCGCGCGCCCTGCGGAATCCGTAAGCTGTGCGCGAACGATCGCCCACTTCCGCCGCCGCCGCCCCCGTCAGCGCCGCCGCGATGGCCGTGTTCCATTCCGGTCCCCGCGTATCGGAGAAGTAGCGCAGGTCGGAGATGTTCACCTGGCCCGCGCGCGCCAAAAGGTAGAAGGCATAGGCGCGCGTCGCATCGTCGAACGAGCTTGACGAGGCGGTGCGTCGCAGCCACGCCATGCCGCGGCGCAAGCCGTCGTTCGGCACGATGTAGCCCTTGTCCTTGGCCTGCATCAAAAAGTCGAGTGCGTAGGCGCTGATGAAAGGCTCGGCGTCGGAACCGGGGCCCCACATGCCAAAATTGCCGCCCGGATTCTGCATGTCGAGCACGGCATCCACCGCGCCCTGCACCTTGTCGCGCAAGGCCTTGTCGCGCGGCAGTCCGGCCAGATCGGCCATGTCGTTGAACACCAGCAAAGGCATGGCGGTGGACGACTGCTGCTCGATGCAGCCATAGGGATACTTGTCGAGCCATTTCAGCATACCGGCGACGTTGGCAAAGCCGTGCGCCGCCGAGACGGTGAGCGCCACCGTCTGGGTTCCGGGCACGATGTCGGAGATCAGCCCCTTGTTGGCGACGAAGCTCGAGCCCGCCGCGAACGGCACGGTGTCGTCGCGGGCGATGTCGAGCTGGTCGGCGCGCACTTCGATGCCCCAGGAATGGCTGACGTTGAACCCGCCGGGGCCCGCGAGCTTGAGCGTGATGTTGGCCACGCCGAGCCCGTTGCCGACCACATCCACCGGCACCAGCACACGCTGGCCGACGTTGAGATGCTGGCGGACGACCGGATTGAGGATGCCGACCGGCCCGCTGGCCGAGACCGTGGCGACGTAATCGCCCGGGCGGCCTTCCACGTTGTTGAGGTTGAGGGCCGCGAGCGCGTGATCTCCCGGCGCCAGGAAGCGCGGCAGCACGACGTCGGCCACGACGGAATCGCGCACGGTGAGCGCACGGTCGGCATGACCGAGCTTGCCGGCGCTTACGGCCACCGCCATCAGGCGCAACTCGCCGTTGAAGTCGGGCACGTCGACGGGAATGTTCACCATCCCGCTGGCCCCGATCTTCACCAGACCGGAGAACAGCGACACGGTCTTGATCGGCACCACCGCCAGCGAACGCCCGCCGAAGTGGTCGCCGCCCTCGCGCATGGCGCCGACGGCGCCCTTCTCGATCTTGATGAGACGGCCGTAATCGTCGCGCATCTCGACGCCGAGGCGCCGCTTGCCAAAGTAGTAGGCGTTGGCATCGGGCGACTTGAAATCGGTGAGCTGCAGAATGCCTTCGTCCACCGCCGCCAGAGTGAGATAAGCGGTTTCACCCGAGGACAGACCTTTGACCTGCACGGGGATCGAGACCTTCTGGCGCGGCACGATCTTCTGCGGCCCGCCGATCAGCGGCCAAAGCGTGCGCGAGGAGTTGTCGAGCGACAGCCACACCAGACCCACCGAGCGAACCGGCTCGTGGCCCGTGGCCTGGTCGAGCGGACGATAATCGGTGACCAGCACATAGGCGCCCGCGCCCCAGTCGGCGGACACCTTCACGTCCACCGTGGCACCGCCCGCCGGTGCGTCGATGGCCTGCGACGAGAACACCTTGTCGCTCGCCACCACGACCAGCGCGCGGCCGTTCGCCGTCGGCTTGATTCGGATGTGCGCCGTGTCGCCGGGCTTGTAGGAAGGCCTGTCGGCCGCCACCGGGATGCGGTCGGGCCGGTCGCCTTCGCTCGAAGCCGCCCAGCCGGAGTAATAGCGATAGCTGCTGGACGCACCCGATTGCGGATCGGTGAGCGTGAGCCGGTAGGTGCCCCACGCCATCGCCTGACCGAGGCGCAACGGCGCGCCGGCCGGGATCTTCATGGTCGAGGAGGTGACCAGGCGGTCGCGTGTGACCGACTTGTACTTCCAGTTGCCCTCTTCCATGTACCACTGATAGCTGGTCTCTTCGCGCACCCACGAGACGGTGACGTTCGAAAGGTCGATCCGTTTTCCGTTGCCGTCGAGCGCGATGACCTGGAAGTTCGCCCGCTGGCCTTCGCCGATGCTCATGCCGTCGAAATCGGGGCGGATGCCGATCCAGGTGTCGTGATTGATGACCGGGACTTCGGTCGTCTTGGCGGTAGCGCGCCCGCCCGGCTCGTGGATCGCAACCCGCACCATCGCTTTCAGCGGCAGCGTGGTATCCGCCAGTTCGTTGACCGTGCCGGTGGCTTCGGTGACGCCCGCCGCGTCGGTGGTGGGCACGTTGAGCTGCACGTCGACGTCGGAGAACTTGTCGTCCATGCGGCCGAACTGCCAGCCCTTGTAGGCGTCGAACGGAGTGGCATCGGCGGTGATGCGCGCTTCGCCCTCGCCGGTCAGCCCGCTGGCCGGTGCGCCATAGAGGAAGCGGCTTTCCGCCCTCACTTTGATTGTATCGCCCGGCTTGACTGTCTTCGATTCGACGGTGAGCGTGACCTTCAGCTTCTGCGGCACGAAATCTTGCACGTCGAACTGCACGCGGCCGACCGGATCGGCATCCTTCGACGTGTCGACATAGGCCGCGATCTGCCAGCGGCCATGCGGCGCGCTCGACGACAGCGGCAAGGTCCACGCGGTGGCGCCCGCCTCGAGCGACGCGCCGGGGAAGGTGGTGCGGCTGACTTCGAGCCCGTCGGGACGGGTGGCCACCAGCGTGAGCGGTGCGTTGCCGACGGCGGCACCGACGCGATCGCGCAGCATGGCCGTGACGTAGACCTTCTCACCCGGACGGTAGACGCCGCGCTCCGTATACAGATAGGCATCGAGTGGCCCAGGCACTTCGCGCCCGCTGACGCCGCGATCGGTGAGATCGAAGGCGCCGCGCCGCAGGTCGATGAACGAGAATTCGCCGTCGTCGCCATAGGCCATCACCACCACGGGCTCGTCGCCGCCCTTGGCGCGCATCAGCCCGGGGTCGAAATCGGCGCGGCCGTCGCTGTCGGTCTTGACCGTGGCGAGTTCGTTGTTGTCGCGCGCCACCAGCGCCAGCTTGACGCCCGACAGCGGCTTGGCGCTGGCATAGGAGCGCACGAACACGCTCATGCCGTTGGGGCTCTTGAACGTGGTGAGCGCCATGTCGGAATCGACCACCCACTGGATGGCCATCTGACCCGAGCGGTAATCGTAGTCCTCGTCGTTGCTGTCGAACTTCTTGGCCGCATCCCAGGCAATCAGCACATAGGCGCCGGGCTTGCGGTTCTTGAGCACCGAGTCGATCGGAATCAGCGTCACGACGGTGTCGTTCTTCACATTGGCGACGTCCATCGTGCCCTGCCAGATGAGCGTGCCCTGGTTGTTCTGGATGTCGTCGGCGTTCCATGAATAGAGCGTGGTGTCGTCCACCGTGCCGCTCTCGATCTGCGACAGCAGCCGGTCGCCGACGCGGATCAGCTTGAGCTTGACCTTGGCGACGTTGACCGTGGTGATCGGCACTCCGCGCGCGTTCTGGCGCGGAAGGATGATGCCGCCGTTGAACTGCACGATGGAAGGCTTGTCGCGCAGCTCGACGGGGATGGTCTCGTCCTCGATCAGCTTGTCGCCGCTGGCGGAGGGCAGTCCGGTCTTCACGGTGACGTTGTAGGTCTTGTCGAAGGAAAGACCCGCCATGCACAGCCGCTGATCGACGACATGCATCGCCACGCGCGTTTCGGGGTCGATGGCGATGTAGTCCTGGTAATGGGTGCGCCCCGACGCATCGAGCGCGCGCGTGAACACCAGGCACGCTTCAGGTTCGGCCTTGCTGGTATCGACGTCGACGCGGTGGAAGGCGAACGGACCTTCGGCCTCCGCCGTTGCCGGCGTCACGCTGGCGCTGATGTAATCGATCCCGCCCGCGATGCGCGTCAGCACTCCGCTGCCCGGCACGCGTTCGCCGCCCAGCACATAAAGCGTGATGACGACCGCGAGAACGACGGTGACGAGTGCGCCGCCGCCGATGAGAATCCACTTACGATATTGCCCCATATCGCGCCCCCTAAACCTGCCCATCCTGAGATTACAGCGCCAGCCAAAGCCCGGCAATGAACAGGCTCATCCCGAATCATGGCCGGTCCATGACCGAGATAGGGAAGCCCAATGAAATCGGAAGCCTGTTGCAGCGGCGCTAGCGCGGCTTCGGACAGGCAAGCCTGCCTGCGCGGAAGACGCATTGGCGTTCGATCCGACCCTGCCAATCGTGGACGTCGATCATCCAGACGTCCCCCTGCCGGGTCATCAGCAGGAAACCGAAGCCGCCGATCGACAATCCCTCGCTGACGCGAACGCCGGAATCGCCCTGGAAGATGGTGCCGTGCAGGTTCGCCGGGGTCTCGTCGAGCAGATCGCCGCCGAAGCCGGCCACGATTTGCGGCGGCACGTGTGGAACGAGGGCGTAGTTGATCGCCTCGAACGTGTGGATGTGGCCGGCCAGCATCAGTTCGACCGGCGCAGTGATCCCTTCCCGTCCCGCGGCCGTGATCATCGTCAGATTGCCGCCGACGGGCATGCCGAGTGGTCCCTCTGTCGCCGCCCAGATCGGCCGGTGCAAGGCGAGCCACACGGGCAGCTTGGCCTGCGCCAACGCCGCCAGTTCGTTGCGATATAGCGGCAGCGAAGCTTGCGTGACGGATGTGTCATCGGCGTCGGCATTGTCCATCACGATCATGCTCATGGCGCCGAGCGGCACTGCATAGGGCGCAAGGTGCACCGCACACGCCGCGGCGCGATCGTAGGCGTTGGGACCCAAAAGGCGCAGCCATCCGGGACCGGCGCGGCGGCACTCCTCATGGTTGCCGCGAACCATGATCCAAGGCGCGGCGGCCAGCAGCGGACGGGCGGGCGCGAAGAAGTCTGCGTCCCAGGTCGGCCAGTTGTCGCCGTGGGGGGTACCGGCGCAACCCTTGAAATCGGCCGGACAGGCGTCTTCGCGATAGAGGTAGTCGCCGACATGGAGGACGAGGTCGGGCTTCAGCTTCGCCGCCTCGGCCGCGATGGTCGCGAAAGGCCACGCCGCCGGATCGCTGCAGTCCTGAACGGTCGAGCCCTTGATGCGGCAGCCAGTGTCGCCGAACACCACGATACGCTGGGGATCGGGAACGGAGAGCGGGAGGGGGACGAGATCGTACCTGACCTTTGCCGCGATCTGGTCGCGCCACATTTCGCGGTCGATTTCCGTTGCCTGTGGTCCCGGGACCGGGATGCCGTACTCCTTTTCCATCCAGTCGCGCCAAGCGGCATTGCCCTCGCTGAGTGGCGGCAGCGGGGCGTGCTGCTTGAGGAAGACCAACGCCGCTTGTTTGGCCTGGGCCGGAATCGGTGCGGAACACACCGTGAGGAATTTGTCGTCGCCGGTGGTTCGAATCGTCATGACCGAGCGATGCAGGTCGATGGCGATCTCGGGGCACTCATTCCCCTCGACCACCGCCCGTGCCTCGACAACACCGTCAGGACCGTACTGCACCCAGGCAGCACGCAGAGCAGCTTTGTCGGACAGACCAATGAGGCGGCCGAGGCGGCCGGTCACAACGATCGTCGTCGTTTCGGACGGCTTGGCGGAATGCTTTGCGCGGTGTGCCGCATCGGCAGGCGATGCCGAGAGCAGCGAAAGGCCAAGGGCGAGCGCGAGAATCGAAGCGAGCGGGAATCGGGTCATGGCGCGGGAGTATGGTCCGGGCGCAAGACAGGTGCGATGGACCCCGCCAAGTGGCTGAACAGGCTCATATTTCAGACGTTTGCGAGTTGTTTGAGCATCTGCGGCATGCTGCGGCGGCGCGTGATGCGTGCACTGTGGCGAAACTGGGGCGAGCGACTCACAGGCGGCTGTGACCATAGACCTCGCCAATACGCGTGCGTCCGCATACAAGCTGTCGCCGCGATATGCTAAGCGACCGACAGGGCTGTCATCGCCGCGGGGGCGGCCTTCTAGAGGACGGGAATGAAACCAGAGCACATCATAACTCTGACCATGAACCCGGCGATCGACATCAGCGTGTCGGTCAAGGAGATGATGACCGAGCACAAGATACGCTGCCTGAAGACGCGCCGCGATCCCGGCGGCGGCGGCATCAACGTGGCGCGGGTGCTCAAGCGTTTCGGCGCCGATCCGCTCGCGATCTTCCCTATGGCGGGCCTTCCGGCCACATGCTGGAACGGCTGGTCGCGGCCGAGGAAGTGCGCCACCAATCGTTCATGATCGCGCGCGACTGCCGCGCCAATTTCACCGCCAACGAACTGCAGACCGGCCAGCAATACCGGTTCGTGCTGCCGGGTCCGACGCTGGGTGAAGAGGAATGGACCGCGGGCCTCGGTCTGATGACCGCGGCGTGCGCCAGCGGCTATTCGGTGGCCAGCGGCAGCCTGCCCCGCGGCGTGCCCAACGACTTCTATGCCCGGCTGGCCCGCAACCTGCGCGTCCAGGGCGGCGCGCGGCTGGTGCTCGACACCTCGGGCCCGCCGCTGAAGCATGCCCTCGACGTCGGCGTTTACATGGTCAAGCCGAGCCTTTCCGAATTCGCTGATCTGCTGGGCGAAGGCAAACCCGACCACGAAAAGTGCCTGGCGGCCGCTAGGACTCTCGTCGCCAACGGCAAGGCCGAGATCGTGGCGCTGACGCTGGGGGCGGAAGGCGCCATGCTGATCTCGCGCGACATCTCGCTGTTCGCCAAGCCGGTGCCGGTGACGGTGCGCGGCACGGTGGGCGCGGGCGACAGCTTCCTGGCGCTTCTGGTGATGACTCTGGCCAAGCGGGAGCCGCTGGTCGACGCCTTCCGGCAGGCTTGCGCCGCCGGCGCCGCCGCGCTGGTTTCGCCCGGCACGGGGCTGGCCTCGCCCGAAATCGTGGCCCAGCTCGCTCCGCAGGTCGAGATCAAGCGCTACTGAGGCCGATCGCGAGCGCCGCGCGCGGCCCCGCGGCGAGTGGACTTTCGTGCGCCGGTTCCGTAAATCGGCGCTCGGTTTTCCAAGGCATGCCCCATGGCTGAGCAGGTTTTCAGCGGCCGCGCCATCCTCGAAGGCGCCGCGCCGAAGGATGTTCCCGTCATCGTGAAAGGCTGGGTGCGTACCAGGCGCGATTCCAAGGCCGGCATTTCGTTCCTGCAGGTGTCCGACGGCTCGTCGTTCCATCCCGTGCAGGTGGTAGTGCCCAACACGCTCTCCAACTACGCCGACGAAGTGCTAAAGCTCACCGCCGGCTGCGCGGTGGAGGCCGTCGGGACCATCGTACCCTCGCCCGCCAAGGGCCAGCCGTTCGAGATGCAGGCGAGCGCCGTGAAGGTGGTGGGCTGGGTGGACGATCCCGACACCTATCCCATCCAGCCCAAGCCGCATTCGCTGGAATACCTGCGCGAGGTGGCGCACCTCAGGCCCCGCACCAACGTGATCGGGGCGGCCACCCGCGTGCGCCATACCCTGGCCAAGGCGATCCACGGCTTCTTCGACACATGCGGCTTCTTCTGGGTCAACACCCCGATCATCACCGCGTCGGACGCCGAAGGCGCGGGCGCGATGTTCCGCGTCTCCACCCTCGACCTTGCCAACCTGCCGTGCACCGAGGAGCGCAAAATCGACTTCAGCAAGGACTTCTTCGGCCGCGAGGCGTTCCTCACCGTGTCGGGTCAGCTCAACGTGGAGAGTTATTGTCTGGCGCTTTCCAAGGTCTACACTTTCGGGCCGACGTTCCGCGCCGAAAACTCCAACACCAGCCGGCACCTGGCCGAATTCTGGATGGTGGAGCCCGAGATCGCTTTCGCCGATCTTTCCGACGACGCCCAGCTCGCCGAGGACCTGCTCAAACACGTGTTCCGGACGCTGCTCGACGAACGCAACGAGGACCTCGCCTTCTTCGACGAGCGCGTCGAGAAAGGGCTGGTTGCCAAGCTGAATACCATCGTGGCGTCCGAATTCGTGCGCATGGACTACACCGAGGCGGTGGCCGTGCTGGAGAAGGCCAAGGAGAAGTTCGAATTCCCGGTGAAATGGGGCGTCGACCTGCAGTCGGAGCACGAGCGCTACCTGACCGAGAAGCACGTCGGCAAGCCCGTGATCGTCACCAACTATCCCAAGGCCATCAAGGCGTTCTACATGCGCGTCAACGACGACGGCAGGACGGTGGCGGCGATGGACGTGCTGGCGCCCGGCATCGGCGAAATCATCGGCGGCAGCCAGCGCGAAGAGCGCCTCGACGTGCTCGATTCGCGCATGGCAGAGATCGGCATCGATGCCGCGCACTACGACTGGTATCGCGACCTGCGCCGGTATGGCACCGTGCCCCATTGCGGCTTCGGGCTGGGCTTCGAGCGGACGCTGGCCTACGTCACCGGCTTGGCAAACGTGCGCGACGCCATCCCCTTCCCGCGCACGCCGGGCAATGCGCGGTACTGAGGCCGGCCGGCGCCTCGTAAAATTTCGGTAATCATTCCCCCGGATCATGCGGCCGCGGCTTGCCGCGAAACGCCGCAATTGAGGGGCAATATGTCTGAGCCGCGGCGTGTGCACGGCGGCGGCGGCCCGCTATAGGATGGCGCGGGAAGGTGTGAAGCATGATCATCGTCGAGTTCCTGGTCTTTGTGATTTCGTCCGGCCTGTTCTGTAGCGAGCGCTTCCGCCACAGGTTGTGGGCTGTGCTGTCGGCTGGCGTCATCGCCACCGGTTCGTCGCTTCTGTTCGTCTACGACCTGGGCGCCCGGCTCGCCGGACACGAGAACCAGCCGCCGGTGATCACCAAGATCGTCAAGGAAGTTGTGAAGGAGCCGGCGCCGTCCTCCCCGCCCGCGACCGTGGGCAAGCCGCACAGTTGCGCCCAGGAATACCCCGCCGACGCCCGCGACCGTCACGAACAGGGTGTGACCGCGCTCGCGTTCAATATCCTGACCGACGGCACGGTGGACGCGATCAAGGTCATCGCCTCCAGCGGCTCCCAAGACCTGGACGATGCCGCGGTAAAGTGCGTGTCGGAGTGGCACTATCGCCCGGCGGTGAAGAACGGGCAGCTCGTCGAGGCGCCATGGAACGCCAAGATCAACTGGCGGCTGCCCAAGCAGGAACAAGCCGCGCAAAGCGAGACTGGACCACAGCCGACAAGCGCCGAGCCGGCGCCGCAAGCCGCCACGACCGAGCCGGAAACCGCGGAGGTCGTGGCCCCGGCGAAAAAGCACCATTGGTGGGACCCGACAAGTTGGTTCTCCAGCGATTCCGACGAGAAGGACCAATAAGCCGAATCCGGACGTTCCCTAAAGCCGTTCCATTTCGCACATGCGCCGATATTGTTGAAAAACTATTTGGCACCCCTCTGTCGCGCAACATTGATTCAGCCGAGCGTTTCAACGCGCACGGATGATTCACAAAAGCTACAAAGCCAATTCCAATAGTGCGCGAGAGCG
>Ga0335085_10000729_pt1 | contig 85200 bp, 59 predicted proteins | sample Lox_Sample_45_FD_206712 | JGI IMG/M metagenome (GOLD analysis project Ga0335085, IMG submission 206712) | Soil microbial communities from Loxahatchee National Wildlife Refuge, Florida, United States - Lox_Sample_4.5 | ecosystem: Environmental > Terrestrial > Soil > Wetlands | place: USA... | reverse complement strand
AGGAGGCCAACCGCCAGGATGGCAAGCTTTAGCAGAAGCGGCACGCCGGCCCGGCGCGTAAAGACATCGTAGTCTGCCGCGCGAATTCGCTTCAGCAGCCCATGGTAGATGGTCACCAACACCCACAACGCAGGACGGCTTTCGGGGTCGATCAACGGCATCAACTCTTGCGCAGAGCCATAGTAGTCCTCGGCGCGCTTCGCCAATTCCTCCAGCAGTCTTCGTTCGTTCACAGTGGGCGGCGTGCCGGCTGCATGGCGGAGCACGGACTCGACGGGAATCTCATAGGCCGCAAGGCTCTCGAGAGGCAAATAGACTCGGTTGCGAGCAGCGTCCTCCGCCACATCGCGCAGTATGTTGGTGAGCTGAAAGGCGATTCCGGTTTCTTCGGCAAGCTCTTCCGCGCGCATGTCGCGATAGCCAAAGATGCGAATGCAGACCAAGCCAACTACCGAGGCCACGAGGTAGCAGTAACGATAGAGATCGTCGAAGGTTGCGTAGGTGTCTGGAGCGCCAGCGGTGGCACGATCCAAGTCCATGGTTACGCCGGCGACAAGCTCATCGAGCAGCTCGAGCGGAATGCTGAAACGCGTCGTCGCGTCGCGGACGGCCAGAAGAATAGAATGGTTCGTGGCTCCTCCGTTCGCAGCGCGGCGCCAAGCATCGAGCCAGGCGTCGAGTTGCTTGCGCCGCTGTTCGCGCGGCAGGCTCTCGTCGTCGACCAGGTCGTCAGCTTGCCGCATGAAGGCGTAGATGGCGCAGATGGCGTTGCGGCGCGGAAGAGGTAAAGCCAGGAAGGCGTAGTAGAAATTCTTAGCCTCGCGTTTGGCGATCCCGCGACAGACCCTGTACGCCTGGGCCAGCTCGAATCCCGTTGATGGAACCTCTTGCGTCAAGCGGCCTTTCCTGAAGATTGCGCATGGAGGCGCAAAAACGGCAGTACTTTGCCGCCCAGGGCGCGCAGCGCAAGCGCCAGCTTTGCCGATTTCGAGATCGCCGGGCGCGCGCTCAGCACATCGTAATTGAGGCGTTCGATAGCACGCAGGATCTCAAGTCCGCCGCGACTGAACAGGTCGAGATCGAGCGCCAGCTCACGATTCACTTTGCCGATCAGCGGAAGGCCCTGTTCAAAGAGTTCCCGCGCGTAGTCAACTTCAAACCGGAGCAGCTTGCGAAACTCCGGCGTGGCGATGCCCTGAGCGATCGTCTCGTCGCTCACGCCAAAACGGCGCATGTCGCTTTGCGGCAAGTAAACACGTCCTTTGGCGAAATCCACCCGCACATCCTGCCAAAAGTTGGCGAGTTGCAGCGCAGTGCAGGTCGCGTCAGAGAGTGCGAACTTCTCTTCGCTCGCTTCGCTGCACGCATAGAGTACGAGGCGGCCTACGGGATTTGCAGAGTAATGACAATAGCCCAGGACGTCATCCATCGTCTCGTAACGCGTGACCGTCTGGTCTTGCCGAAAGGCGACCAGGAGATCGGCGAATGGCTCCTTGGGAATCGCGCACGCCCGGATCGTCTCAGCCAGCGCCACAAACACCGGGTGCTGCGCGCGGCCCTCGTAACAGGCGTCAAGTTCGCGTCCCCACAGATCGAGGAGAGCCAAAGCAGCAGAGCGGTCAGGGACCTCGTCGCCCAGATCGTCGGAGATCCGGCAGTAGGCATAGATGGAGTGGAAATGCGGCCGCAGCGCTTTGGGCAGAAACCACGTGGCGACGTGGAAGTTTTCGTAGTGGGTCTCGGCCAGCCTGCGGCAGTATGCGAGAGCCTCGTCGAGCGATGGGGCAACTTCAGGGATGCGATAAGCAGGAGGAAGCGCCGCCCAACCTTTGGCGAGTAACGCGTCATTTTGTGCGGCTGTGGCAGTCATCGCAGATCCGGCTTCATCGATATTATTTCATCGCCGCAGAAACGGCGCACCACGAATTCGCGATGGATCGGATTTGTGAAATAAAAATGCAGATCTTTCGATCCGTTTCGGTGCCAAAATGCACCAAAACTCGCTCACGATGACAAGCCGTTGTTTGATGACCATCCAGTGTCACAGACGCGTTCCGACAGCATGACTACGGCACAATCGCGGTCTTGATCTCGCTTGACCGGTTCATGAGCTTCTCAAATACGCGATTGAGCTCGTAGAGGTGGGCATGGCCGGTAATGAACGCGCTCGCCTGGAATCTGCCACTGGCAATCAGCGCAAGGGCTTTGCGGCACATGGCCGGCGTGTGGTGGAAAGTGGCGCGCAGCGTAATGTCGCTGTAATGGAGTCGATTGGTGTCGAGGTTCACGTGCGTATTCGCCGCGCACCCTCCAAAGAAGTTGACCGTGCCCCCCTTTCGTACCAGTTCGACGGCCTCCTGCCACGCCTCGGGCAAGCCCACAGCTTCAATGGCAATATCCACGCCACGATCATTGGGAGTGAGGGCACGCGTATCGCGAATCGCTTTTCGGATCGTGGATGCCTGCACAACATGCGTTGCCCCGAGCGCCTTTGCTGCTTCGACCTGTCCTTCGCGCTTTACGATGGAGATCGTTTCAAAACCTGCCAGCGCAGCCACGTGGAGAATCATGAGGCCCAGGGGTCCGCCGCCGATGATCGCCACGACATCGCCCTTACGCGGTTGCGAATCCTCAAACCCGTGCACGGCGCAGGCCAGCGGCTCGGTCAGAGCAGCATTTTCCAACGGTACGTTCTCCGGTACGACCAGCGTATTTTTCGCCACGATCCGTTCGGGAATCTTGATGAACTCGGCATAGGCGCCGTTGTTGAAGAGCAGATCGTCGCAGAGGTTCTCCTGGCTACGCAGGCAAAAATAGCACTTGCCGCAGGGGGCAGAATTCAGCGCGACGACGCGATCGCCCGGCTTAAAACTTTCGACGCCGTCACCTGCCTCGACCACGGTGCCCGCCTGCTCGTGGCCGAATAAAGCCGGCGGAACGATCATTCTGGCGTGATAGCCGCGACGAAATACTTTCAGGTCGGTTCCGCAAGTGAGTGCTGCGCCGACACGAACGACGAGTTCGCCTGCAGCAGCCCTGGGAATCGGCACCTGCTCGATACGAACGTCTTCGCGGCCGTGGAGGATGGCGGCGCGCATGGTAACGCGCCCGTGCAGAAGTGCGTTTTCAACCGTCTTGCGGCCCTGCGTGACGACAGTCGAAACCTTCTTGCGGCCCTCGACGACGACCGTCTCGACGGTATCCAGGCCAACGCCGACAACCGTTTCGACTGTGTTCAGGCCGCCTTCGACGACGTTCTCTACTTTTTTGCGGCCCTCTTCAACGACCGTCTTGACGGTCTTGCGGCCCCGGAGGATCGCGGCTTTTACCGTGCCTGCCATCAATCTCCCCCTTCTGGGTCTGCGAACACTATTGCACTCCTGCCCCTGGCAAAGGCTCCAGCATAATCTTCATTGACCCCGCCTGCGGGTGCGAGGCCAGCTCAATGGCTTCTGTTGCTTCCTCATAAGGGAATCGATGCGAAATCAACCGCGTCAAGTCGAAACCGTTCTGGTAACCTCCAAAAACCAGTTCCGTCACTTCGCTCATCAGCGGGAACGAAGACGAGTATGAGCCGAGAAGGGTCTTCTCGTCCACACAAACCGCGGCTGGATCGAAGGTGGCTTCGCCATGCTGGGTCTGAGCGAACAGCATCACCTTGCCACCAGGCCGCACAGCGTCCATGGCCGTCTTGATGAGCGCGTTCCCACCCACGGCGAGGATCACCGCGTCTGCACCACGGCCCTCGGTCTCGGCGAGTACGCGCTCGACGACGTTCTCGGTGGCGGCGTGGATCGGGTTAGTGAGCCCATAGCGCGCGGCGATGGCGTGACGCTCCGGGAAGAGATCGGAAGTGAGCACACGGGCGCCGGTTCGCCTAGCCAGTGCAGCATGCATCAGGCCGATGGGTCCCTGGCCGATGACCAGAACCGTATCGTCCGCGGCCAGGTTGAGTTGCTTCACGCCCTTCAGGACGGTATTCAACGGCTCAGCAAACGCGGCCTGCTCAAAGGGAATGCCATCGGGAATTTTGACCACGCCGCCGCGGGCGACCAGGAAATCCATGGTGCGGATGTACTCGGCGAAGCCGCCGCCGGATGGCGTGAAGCCGGCCGTCGCGCCGGTTTTCAGGTAAAGCGGGCATTGGGCCGGTGTGTTCTTGCGGCAGTAGTAACACTCGCCGCAGGGAACGTGATGAAAGCTCACCACGCGATCGCCGACTTCATAGCCCTTCACGCCATCGCCCACTGCGGCCACTACTCCCGCCATTTCATGACCAAAGATGCGCGGAGCCGAGTGTGAACCGAGATGGATCTTTTTCAAATCGGTGCCGCAGATGCCGCAGGTCGCGATCTTGATCAGCAGCTCGCCGGGCCCAATTTGCGGAACCGGAACGTTCTCCAGGCGCATGTCGTTGATTCCGCGATAGACGACCGCGCGCATGGTGGAAGGGATTTTGGATTCAGCCTGGAGCTTGGGGTTGGAGATTTGAGTAGCCATTCAGTTTTCTGATGTGACCTCATTCATCGGAAAATCGCCCATCGAGGAAATGGAGCAGTGACTCCGCGATCTTTTGGGAAGCCTTCTTACTATTTTCGCCCATCCGGATGAGAGTGGGCCAGTACCGGGGCCGGAGAAGAGCAAAGAGTGCAAACTTGGCGATGCGGAATTGGCCGCCAGGCGAGAGAAACCGGTTGAAGTCGGGCAGGCGATCGGTGAGTCCGTCGCTTACGCCTTTGATGGCGTAAAACGGAATCTCGCGCATGGCGGCAAGACGCGCAATGGCGGCGGCTTCCATGTCGACCAGGCCAGCGTAGTAGGCGACGCTCAGGTACTCCTTTTCGTTTTGGGCGACGACTTTTGGGCTGGTGGCCAGCCAGAACTCGCCGGCACCGGCCTCGCAACGGAAGCGCTCGCCAGTTTTGAGATCGACGACGCCGGCCATATTGTGCGCTGTGCCGGGAGCGAGGTCGGCTCGCAGGGATCCGGCCCAGCCAATGGAGAAGACAAGATCGATGGGACCGCCTTCTTCGACGGCAGCGAAGGCGCGGGTGGCGGCATCCTGTCCGGCGCCGGCGCAGGCGGCGATCCATTCCTCTTCCTCATTGCGCAGCGCCCAGAAGCGGATGCAGTTGCGGGTCGAATGCGGCCAGCCGTGAACTAGCGGCTTCAGTTCGCCGGGAAAAGCGGCGATGATGGCGACGCGGGTCATGCGCGAGCCTGCGTAGTTTCGGCTTTAGCGTAACCGTTTGCGCAGAACCACTCAATTGCCGCTCGCATTGCTTTGTAAACCGGCACAATGCGAAAGCCAAGCTCCTGCTGTGCGCGCGCGCTGGAGGCGAACATCTTTTTGCGCCCCATGCGCACCTCTTCGAGGGTGGCGCGCGGCTCCTTGCCGCGCATATGGCCTGTAATCCACTCTTCGAAGAACGCGTAGGTCGCAGCAACCGCGAATGGAATCTTCACTGTCGGGGAAGGAATGCCGGTGATGGCCGACATTTTGTCGAGGATTTGCTTGAGCGTGAGGTTCTCGCCGCCGAGGATGTAGCGCCTGCCGGGTGTGCCTTTGCTCAGTGCCAGCACATGCGCGCGAGCAACCTCGGCAACGTCGACGAGGTTCAGGCCGGTGTCGACGTATGCGGGAAATTTGCCATTGAGGAAGTCAACGAAGATGCGGCCGGTGGGCGTGGGCTTGCGATCGTTCGGCCCAATGGGCGTGGTGGGATTGAGGATGATGACCTGCTGCCCGCCGTCTGCGGCCTTGATCGCCTCCTGCTCAGCCATGAACTTCGAGCGCTTGTAATGGCCGACCATGTCGTCGAGCGACACGGGCGTTTCTTCATTGATGACGATGCCGTCGGTGCGGAAGTGCATGGTGGCGACGCTTGAAGTGTAGACAAAGCGCTTTACGCCGGCCTCACGGGCCAAGCGCAACAATTCGCGCGTGCCGTCGACGTTGGCCAGATACATGGCCAGGGGATCGGGAATCCAAAGGCGGTAGTCTGCGGCGACATGAACCACTGCATCGCATCCATCAAGCGCAGGCTTGAGCGAGTCGGGATGGGCGAGGTCGCCAGTGAACGTGTCGCCCTCGATTCCCTCAAGGTTGGCGAGGTTGCTGGATTTCCGCGTGAGCAGCCGTAGATGCGCGCCCTCGGCAACAAGGGCCTTCGCCACATGGTGGCCGACAAATCCGGTTGCGCCGGTGACGAAGATTTTCATGGACGAACAAAGGGATGCGCGGCTCGCATCGCTGCCAGTTTACTCCAGTGCGTCGGGATGCAGGCCGATGTTCTTTTCGCCCGCGGCCTTCTTTTCGTTCCAGGCTTTCACCCAGTCTTCCCAGTGCTTGCCGGCAGCGCGGTCTTTGCCGAATTCGAGGCGAGCGATCTGGTCGTACGCAAGCTTGAGTTTGTCAGGCTTGTTCGGCGCGAAGTACTGCACCCAGGATTCAGCGAGGGTGGCACCGGTGTGGCGATTGAAGATATACGCCTCGATCTTCTCGCCCGACTTGAGCGTGATGGTCACGTCGCCGCGAAAGTCGAAGGCTTTTTCGAGTGCAGCCTTCAGGTCGTCGTCGGAGGCGAGCGAGGGAATCCAGCCTTCGAGCTGCTCGTGTTCGAATCCCGGAGCAAGCTCAAGGGCTTCGATTTGTTCGCGTGTGTATTTCTGAACTTCGGCGGTCATGTGTCCTTTCAGCGGAGCTAGCGGGGCTGGCGGCGCTAGCGGAGTTTGTCTTCCCTCGCCCCGCCGTGGATGTGTCGTCCATACGGGACCAAGCGCAATTTTGATTTCCTTCCCCTCGCAGAAGCGCGGGGCTAACAAACTCTGCACCTACGGCGCGGCGAACCACGGCGCAAGGTGAGAAGAATCAGGAGCGAGAAGCAACCGCAGATCCTTCGCTCCGCTTACCCCATAAAACGCTCCGCGTTTGCGGGACCCCGAGCGCGCTTCGCTCAGGATGACATTGTTCAGGGAGAAACAGCGGCCTCGCGGCTCTGCTCTCCCGCTGTAAATCAGGCTCGCGTCTCTTCAAGCGCGCGATCGGTCTGAATCTGCACAAGCGACTTACCCTTCGGCATCGGCTCGTTCAGCAAATTCAGCGCGTGCTGATCGGGATAGAGCGAGAAGCTTCCCTTCACCATGGCGAAGAAGCCCTTTAGCGAACCGAAGCCGTCGAGCACGGCCGATGGCTCGTAGCCGCAGCTCACCATGCAGTTGGCGCACTTGGGATTGCCGCTGCCCACGCCGTACTCTTCCCAACGAGTGGTTTCCATCAGGTCCTTGAAAGTGTCGGCGTAGCCATCCTGCAGCAGATAGCACGGGCGCTGCCAGCCGAAGATGTTGTAGGCGGGCGAGCCCCACGGTGTGCAGTCGTAGTTACGATCGCCCATCAGGAACTCAAGAAACAGCGGCGACATGTTGAACTTCCACGTCTTCTTGCGATTGGAAAGAATGGCGCGGAACATGCGGCGCACGCGCGCGCGACCCAGAAAGCGATTCTGGTCGGGAGCCTTGTCGTAGCTGTAGCCAGGCGAAAGCACGATGCCTTCGACACCGATGGACATCATCTCGTCGAAATGTGCGCGGACATGGTTGGGATCGGTGCCATCGAAGAACGTGGCGTTGGGAGTCACCCGGAAGCCGCGCATGACAGCCTCCTTGATGCCCTCGACTGCGAGATCCCAGCCGCCCTCGCGGCATACAGAAAAATCATGCTCCTCGCGCTGTCCGTCAAGATGCACGCTGAACGTGAGGTATTTCGACGGTGTGAACTCGGGCAGGCGGCGCTTCAATTCGAGCGCGTTGGTGCATAGGTAGATGTACTTTTTACGCGCGATGAGGCCGTTCACGATCTCCACAATCTGTGGATGCAGCAACGGCTCGCCGCCAGGAATCGACACCATGGGCGCGCCGCACTCCTCCACCGCGGCGAAGCACTGCTCGGGTGTGAGCTGCTTCTTCAGAATATGCGGCGGATATTGCACCTTGCCGCATCCGGCGCAGGCCAGGTTGCAGCGGAAAAGCGGCTCAAGCATGAGCACGAGCGGGTAGCGCTTGTTGCCCTTGAACCGATTCTTGAGGACGTAAGTTGCAACCGTCCACATCTGGGAGATTGGAACTGCCATCAGCGTTTTCCCTCAGGGGCGGTGGCCCCAATTCCTCTGCTTCCAACTTCTAGCTTCTAACCAAAGACTAATCGGTCGCGGACATCCGCCGAAGCATTCCCTAAAACCAGCAGCTAGAAGCTGGAAGATGTCTGTTTTTCCATCGCCCGCTTGTAAGCGGTCAGAGCGAGCAGCGGAAAATAATCGCGATAAATCGTGTAGGCCAGGTAGAAAACCCTTGGAAATCCCGTGCCGGTGTACTGTGCCTGCCGGTTTGCTCCTTCACCGGTGCTTTCGTCCCAACTGCCGTCGGTACGTTGCCGCGCAAGGAGCCAGCGGACGCCTTTGGCAATCGAGTCGGAACGATCGTCGCCCGCGGCGAGTAAGCCGAGCAGGGCCCATGCCGTCTGCGAAGGCGTGCTGGCGCCGACACCGCGTGTATCCGGGTCGTCGTAACTCCCACAACTCTCGCCCCAGCCCCCGTCAGGGTTCTGCACCATGCGGATCCACTCGGCCGCCTGCTGTACTTGCGGCTCGAGATGATCGATGCCGATGGCGTCGAGCCCGCGCAGCACAAGAAAAGTTCCGTACAGGTAATTCACGCCCCAGCGGCCAAACCAGCTTCCATCCGGCTCCTGCTCTCTGAAGATGAAATGGATGGCTTTTTCCACGCGCTTGTCCTGGCGCGTGTATCCATAAGTTGCCAGCATCTCCAGGATTCTTCCCGTAATATCTACTGTTGGCGGATCGAGCATCGCGTTGTGGTCCGCAAACGGGATGTACTGGAAGATCATCTTCGTGTTGTCTTTATCGAAGCTGCCCCACCCGCCGGCCCGGCACTGCATAGCGAAGATCCAGTCGACGGCGCGTTGCGCTACCTGATGCTGATAACGTTCGCGCGGGTTATCCACCTTGCTGAGCGCAAGCAGAACCTGTCCCGTGTCATCGGTATCGGGATAAAACTCATTATTGAATTCGAAGTACCATCCGCCGGGATCGCACTTGCGCGTTTTCACCGCCCAATCGCCCTTGTGGCGCACTTCCTTGGAGAGCATCCAGTCCACAGCTTTCAGCAAGCGCGGGTCGTTGCGCGGCACGCCGGCCTCGCCCAGCGCGAAAACGGCCTGCGCCGTATCCCAGACTGGACTCATGCATGGCTGCATGCGGAAGGTTGGCTCGGGAACCGCCTCAGTCGGCCATTGCTCGATGCCCAGCTTCTCAAACTCATCGCGCGCGCGAATCACCTGCGGATCGTCTTCGGAGTATCCCAGGCAGCGCAGAGCGATGATCGCGTTCAGCATGGCCGGATAAATTGCGCCCAAGCCGTCGGTCATCTCCAACCGCTCGAGCATCCATTTTTCTGCGCGCTTGAGGGCAAGTTTGCGCAACGGCCGGAGGTGTACCGCTTCAGACCAATGCATCAGCCGGTCAAGTCCGATAAAGAAATTGCGCCAGCAGAAGAGTTGCTTGCGATTCATGCGCAAACGAAGTTTGGAGTTGGCGCGGCCACCCACAAAAAGCTCGTCAATTCCTTGCTCGGAAGGAATCTTCTTGAATGGCTTTTTGGCGTACATGATCGCGAGGGGCACGAGGATCGAGCGCGACCAGGATGAAATCTCGTAGATATTGAAGTAGAACCACTTCGGAAAGAGCACGATCTCCGGCGGTATGGCCGGCACGGCATCGTAGTCGTACTGGCCCAGGCCGCAGAGATACATCTTGGTGAACGTGTTGCACGCCGTTACGCCGCCATGCGCCAATACCCAGTCGCGGCACTTCGCCAGGCGCGAATCGTCCGCCGTAATGCCCATCAACTTTGCTGAAAAATAGCACTTCACCGAAAGTGAAATGTTGCCCGGTCCACCAGGATAGATGCTCCAGCTGCCGTCCTCGTTCTGGAAGCGCATCATCTCGGTGAGAGCGCGCTTCAGCCGGCCAGGATCGCCGCTTTCGAGTAGCGTATGCAGAAAGATGTAGTCGGCCTCGAGCATGGAGTCCGCCTCAAGCTCACCGCACCAGTAGCCTTCAGGATGCTGCAGAGTGAGCAGGAAATCGCGCGCGCCGGCGATCGCCGTCTCGACATCTGCCATGTCTGCGTCGAGCCGACCAAAGCGCGGCGCCGCAGTGTGCATCTTCTGCTGTTCAGGAGTCATGCAGTGTGAAATGCCTCAACTCTTCCCTGGAGCCATGAGAACTCCTCCGCGGTTCCGGCCAATGGCGCACGCGCGCAACCCGTGCCAAGCTGCAGCCCGAATATTGTTCTCAGCGTACGGGGACAGAATCGGCGCCACTTGCGCTGCCTATTGCCTGCACAATCTCAGGAGGCAGACCGAAACGCACATTTTCCGGCATGACCTCCACTTCTTCGACGTTTTCGAAGCCGTTTTGACGCAAATAGTTGATGACGTCTTCGACCAGGATTTCAGGGGCAGAGGCCCCCGCAGTTACCGCGACATTCTCGACGCCTTCAAGCCACTCGGGCTTGATGGACTGGGAGTCGTCGATGAGATAACCGATTGTGCCAAGGTTGCGCGAAACCTCAACCAGGCGGTTGGAATTGGAGCTGTTGGTAGATCCGACGACAAGAACCAAGCCGGCGTTGTGTGCCACGTTGCGGACAGCCACCTGACGATTCTCGGTGGCGTAGCAAATGTCCTGTGAATGCGGACCGACGATATTGGGATATTTCTCTTTGAGCGCATGAATAATATCGCGCGCCTCATCGAGACTGAGCGTGGTCTGAGTCAGGTAGGCCACGCGATTGGGATCGGGGACCTCGAGCACGTCGACCTCGGCGACATTCGAAACAACCTGAGTGACAGCCGGGGCCTCACCGAGAGTTCCCTCAATCTCGTCGTGATCGCGGTGGCCGATCAACACCAGTGAATACCCCTGCTTGGCAAATTTGACGGCCTCGAAGTGCACCTTGGTTACGAGCGGGCAAGTTGCGTCAATCACCTTCAGGTTCCGCGCTTTGCTGCGCTCGCGAACCGCCGGGGAAACGCCGTGGGCGCTATAGATCACGCGCTGGCCCTCGGGCACATCGTCGATTTCATGTACAAAGATGGCGCCCTTCTCGGCCAACTCGTTCACGACGTGCCGGTTATGCACAATCTCGCGCCGCACGTAGATGGGAGCGCCGAACGTCTCCAGGGCAATTTTCACAATGTCGATGGCGCGCACTACTCCGGCACAGAAACCACGTGGTTTCAGTAACAACACCCGTTTTTGTTGGGGGGAAGTCCCGGTGGAGGCGTGACGGGGAATGTTTTCGAGCACAGGCATAGTCACCAGTTAAGTATACCAATTGCCTGAATTTGACGACACTGGAGAAACTCCAGGTAACCGCTTTCCTAACCTGCGGCAGGGAGCTTCCCCGCTGGAGGGTTTACCCTTCGACCAGTCCTGACGGCGGTCGATCTTCAGGGGCAGACGCCCATGCCCGATTCGGCGTTGCGCCCATGCGGAAGCGCAGTTCTCCACCGGTCACGATCTGCGCATGCGTCAGCCAGGATCGCGACCATTCCTTACCGTTCATTTCCGCACTCTGGATGTAGATGTTCTCGGGTGAGTTGTTCTCGGCAATGATCGTGAAGGTCGTGCCGGTGTGCGGATTACGGATGGCCGCGCGGTTCACCAGTGGGCTGCCGATCACGTAAACTCCCGTTGCCGCGTTCACCGGATAAAAACCGAGCGCCGCGAAGACAAACCAGCTTGCAAGCTGTCCGCAGTCGTCGTTGCCGGGGATTCCTGCGGGCGAGTTGTTGTACAGGCCGGCGACCTTGCGCACCCAATGCTGCGTCTTCCACGCGGCGCCGGCAAAGGGAAACAGGTAAGGATTATGATTGCTCGGCTCGTTCCCCTGCGCATCCTGGCCGACCATGCCGCTGATGTCGGGCTGGGGCCACGGCGGACCAGAAACATAGGAGGGTGCGGTAAACAGGCCGTCGAGCCTGGCAATGAATGCTGCGTCGCCGCCGTACAGATCAATCAGGCCTTTTACATCGTGCGGAACGCTGAAGCTGGCTTGCCAGGCGTCGGTCTCGACGTAATCGGGATACTGAATGTCGGGTTGGAACGGATCGCGCCATTTGCCATCGGCGGATTTGGGACGCATGAAGCCCGTCGACGGATCGAAGAGGTTTTTGTAGTTCTGGCTGAGTTTGTAGAACATGGCCGCATCGTCGTTCTTGCCGAGTAATTGAGCCATGGCGCCTGCGCACCAGTAGTCGTAGGCAAAATCGAGGGTGCACGAGACGGCGCCGGCATGCAGTTCCATGGGCACATAGCCGTGCTGCCGGAACATCTCCTGCAGCTTTCGGTTGTCGCGCGCTCGTTCCACATCGCGGGCACTCACTCTGGCCGGCGCATCATCGTGAGTATTGAGTGCGGTTTCGCGGATCGCCGCGTAAGCAGCTTCGGCGTCGAAATCGCGGAAGCCACGTGTGTAGGCACCAAGAATCATGCCTGCCGCGTGGAAGCCGGTCATGCTCCAGGTCTCGTTACCCCACAGCGGCCACATGGGCAGCGTGTGCAGGCCGAGCTGGTCATAATCGGCAATGAGCGTGCGCACAATGTCGATGGTACGATGCGGCTGCATCAGCGTAATGAAAGGGACTTCGCCGCGGTAGATATCCCAGATGGAGAGTGTGGTGTATTTGGTGAAGCCTGAATTCGCATGGTTCTTGCGGTCCTGGCCGCGATAGGTTCCTTCCACATCGTTGAAGGTGGCAGGCGCGACAAGCCCGCGATAGGCGCCGGTGTAGAAGGTTTCTGTCAGCGCCTGACTGGGAAGATCGGCCTCGAGAACACCAAGCGCCTTCGCCCACTCGGCTTCAGTTTCTTGTGCCACGGCATCGAAGTCCCAATGCGGAATTTCGACGGCGAGGTTCCTCGCGGCGCCTTGCACGCTGGTGCAGGACAGGCCGATACGCATGATCAGCGGCTCCGTGCCCGGGCCAAGCCCAAAGATTGCCTTGACCTCGGTGCCGTTGTGCTCGCTTCCCACGGCGGCGGACTTCACTGTGCCGTCTACGCTCACATCAATCGACGCGGGCGGCTTCGAAAATTCCAACGCGAAATACACCTGTTTGTCTTCGGCCCAGCCGTGCGTAGCCCTCATGCCGCTGACGCGGGTTGCGCTCTCAATCTTCAGTTCCGCGTGATACACCTTGCAGCCGATGCCGTGCACAAGGTCGAGGATGACTCCGCGGCGCTTTGGTTCCAACAATTGCGGATAGCTGTAGCGGTGCATTCCGCAGCGCGTGGTCGCCGTTAGTTCAGCGTGCACGTCGGGCGTGTCGAGATGCACGCTGTAGTAGCCGGCGCGGCATTTTTCTTGATTGTGCGAGAAAAATGAGCGATAGCCCGACGCCGTCTTGTCGAACACCCAGCCGGAGTTCTGCCCGAGCTCCTGGATCTGCATGAGAGCTGTGTATTGCGGAACGCCGGCCTCCCATGACCAGTTGTTTCCTTCGACGATGGGCATGAGCAGGACATCGCCGAGATCGCCGCCTCCCGTTCCCTGCACGTGGGTGTGGCTGAATCCCATGATTACGTTGTCGGGATACCAGTAGCCGGGGCAATGTTCCCATCCGGTGTAGTCGCCGCGAGCATTCCATTGCGGCTCCGGACCGCCGGCGGTGTCAGGACTGAGCTGCACCAGCCCAAAGGGCGCCACTGCTCCAGGAAACATGTGCCCGCGCCATCCGGTACCGATCTCTGGACGGACCTCTTTGACAGCATTTCCGCCCTGCCGGCCTTTGTGGCCAGCCTGTTGGGACGCGTGGGCTCCGGCAGGCTCTATGAGGGAACCGAAAGGGGCGATCGTGCCGGCAGTCACCGCCGCGCACATCCTGAGAAACTCGCGTCTACGCAGCTCCGGCCATTCCCGATCGTTCATACCTGCTCCCTGTTTTGAAGATCAGGATGATTATAGTGCTCGCCGCAGGCTACGAGTGTTTTCCGCATTTCCATCCTCTGAGCTGAATCGTGCATCGAACTCGCAATGGCCGCACCTGGAGAGCAGATTACCAGGAGCGCCAGGGAGACGGGAAAATGGCGGATAAGAAGAAATGCGCAAACGCACCGTGCGATTGCGTACCAACTGACGGATCAAAATATTGCAGCGCCTACTGCGAGGGAGCAGCGGGACGGACCGACGTGATGTGCCACTGCGGTCATGCGAGCTGCGATGGGGATGTGGAGAACGTCCAAAGCAGAATCGGCGCAAATCAGAGCGCCTGAGAAGTGCGGAAGGGCCGCGCCGCATCTGCAGCCTGGTTGACTCTGCTCTGTGGTGACCGGTCACCAGCATGCGCGCTTTACGCATAGTGCGGAAAGGCGCACGATGGCGGCTTTGACGGTCCCGCGTTTCAGCGATGCGCATCGAATCCAATGAGCGCCGGACTGCAGCTATGCTGCGCTCGACGGGGCGTGTGAGACACTCCCCGATTAGCACCAGGCGAAGGACTCCTTCGGGCGTGAGACGTTCTAATTAATTAAACGCAGTTAAGAGAAATGGGCCGGGGATCAATGCTCGTGACGGTTCGCTGCTTCCGCCGCCTGCCTGATCTCGCCCTTAGCCTGCTCGAGCAGATCTTTCGCACGAGCGGCGTGGCCGCCCATATCCCACTCGTTCGCCCGCTGAGCAGCAACAATGCGGTCATAGGCCTGATTGATCAGTTGCTGGGCGCTCATGAGGTTGGGGCGCCGGTGTCCCTGGGCAACGAGCACGCCGCCGGCAAAACTAGTCACACAAAGTACTGCACCCAAAACAACTCTGCTTCTGGTCATAAGGAAAACCTCCGCAGCCACAATAGCAGACGGGCCGGAAATCCAGGCAACGAAAAACTGTCAATTTTTGCCCACCTGATAACACGGCGGCCCACTCGTCGAGCCGGGCCGTGGTGCAACAATTCCGACTGTGCGTTCTATCTCGGACCTTGTTTTCCTCATTCATAAGGAATTTCAACCGCTATCTCATCGAAGTGACGATTCTCTTCCCCGGCTAGAATCTAGATAGCCATGTCCGAATTCACGCACCTGCATCTGCACACCGAATACTCCCTTCTCGACGGCGCATGCGACGTCACCAAGCTCGTCGATCGTGTGGCCGAGCTCGGGCAAAAGTCCGTTGCCATGACTGACCATGGGAACATCTATGGCGCGGTGCACTTTTTCAACGCGGCGAAGGCGAAGGGCGTCAAGCCGATCCTGGGCTGCGAGCTTTATGTGTGCAAGGCTGAAGACCACCGGGTGGAAACGCCGAATGACCAGTACAACCACCTGTTGGTGCTGGCGCAGGATGAAGAGGGCTACCGTAATCTGATCCGCCTCACCTCGGAGGCTTCGCTCTATGGCTTCTACCGGCGCCCGCGGGTCAGCAAGAAATTTCTTGCCGAAAACTGCAAGGGCCTGATCGGTCTTTCCGGCTGCCTGAGCGGCGAATTATGCGAAGCTCTGGACAAGGGCAACTACGAATTGGCGGCTTCAGTTGCGCAGCAGTATCAGGACATCTTCGGCAAGGGCAACTTCTATCTCGAGATTCAGGACCAGGGGCTGGAACAAGAAAAGAAGATCCGTGCTGAACTGTTTCGCCTGGAGCGCGAGCTCGCCATTCCACTGGTCGCCACCAATGACTCGCATTATCTGTGCGGCGAAGACTCTCACGCCCACGACGTGATGCTCTGCGTGCAGACTGGCGCCAAAATCCATGAAACCAACCGTTTCAAATTCGACTCCGACCAGTTCTTCGTCAAGTCGGCCGATGAGATGGCGCGGCTATTCAAAGACTCACCCGACGTGCTTCGTCGAACCATGGAAATTGCCGAGCGTTGCGACTTGAAGCTCAAGCCGGTCGAAAGTCCGTTTCCCGATTTCGCAGTGCCGCAGGGCCATACCACAGAAAGCTACTTCGAAGAGGTGTGCCGCGAGGGATACAAGCGACGGCTTGAAACTGCGATCCACCGCCTGGTATCGCGTGGCGAGCTGCGTACGCCGGTTCACGAATATGATGCGCGCCTGGAGCACGAAATCGCCATCATCAAGCAGATGAGCTACTCGGGCTACTTCCTCATCGTCTGGGACTTCATCAAGTACGCGCGAGATCACGGAATTCCCGTCGGACCGGGGCGAGGATCGGCAGCAGGTTCGCTGGTCGCCTACGCCATGGAGATCACCAACATCGATCCGATGCAGAATGCGCTGCTCTTCGAGCGTTTCCTGAATCCCGAGCGCGTATCGATGCCGGATATCGACGTAGATTTCTGCATGAATCGCCGCGGCGAAGTCATCGACTACGTCACCCGCAAATATGGGCGCGACCAGGTAGCGCAGATCATCACCTTCAACACGATGGCCGCGAAGGCATCGATCAAAGATTGCGGCCGCGCGCTCGATATGCCTTACGGCGATGTAGACCGCATTGCCAAGCTCGTGCCCGCCACGATCGGCATGACGCTCGACAAGGCCCTCGAAGAGGCGCCGGATCTGCGCAAGGCATACGACGGCGACAAGCAGGTGCGGGAACTGATCGACACTGCGAAGAAGCTGGAAGGCCTGGTGCGCGGCTCGGGCGTTCACGCTGCGGGTGTTGTGATCGCGCCTCGTCCACTCACAGAACTCGTGCCTGTCGCCAAGACGAAGAACGACGAAATCGTTACAGCCTACGACATGAAGTCCGTGGAAAAGATGGGGCTGCTTAAGATGGACTTCCTGGGCCTGACCACGCTGACCATCATCGACGACTGCGTCAAGCTCATCGAGCAGCACCTGGGAGAGAAGCTCGACATCGAATCTATTCCGCCCAATGATCCCAAAACCTTTCAAAAGGTCTTTCACTCAGCGTTAACCTCTGGTGTCTTTCAGTTTGAGTCGGGCGGCATGCGGGATGTGCTGCGCCGCTACAAGCCCGACACCGTAGAAGATCTGACCGCATTGAATGCGCTCTACCGGCCAGGTCCGATCCAGGGCGGCATGATCGACGATTTCATCGAGCGCAAGTGGGGTCGCCGCAAAGTCGAGTACATGCTGCCCGAGCTCGAACAGATCCTGAAAGAGACGCTGGGCGTCATCGTCTACCAGGAACAGGTAATGCAGATCGCCAACCTGCTGGCCAGCTACTCGCTCGGCGAGGCCGACCTGCTGCGGCGCGCCATGGGCAAAAAGAACGCCGACGAGATGGCAAAGCAGCGCGACCGCTTTGTAAGCGGCGCCGCGGGCAATGGATTTCGCAAAGAGGTGGCCGGCGACATCTTCGACCAGATGGACAAGTTCGCCGGATACGGCTTTAACAAGTCGCACTCTGCCGCTTACGCACTTCTCGCCTATCAAACGGCGTACCTCAAGACGCACTACCCTGTAGAATTCATGGCCGCGCTGCTCACGTCAGAAACATCGAAGCCCGATAGCGTAGTGAAGTACATCAGTGAGTGCCGCGAGATGGGAATACCTGTCGAACCGCCGGATGTGCAGGTGTCGGGCGCGCAGTTCACGCCGCACGGTGAGGCCATCCGCTTCGGTCTTGCAGCAGTAAAGAATGTCGGCGGCAACGCCATCGAGTCGATTATCAAAGCGCGCAAAGATGCGGGAGGGCGCTTCAAGAGCTTCTGGGAGTTCTGCGAAAAAGTCGATCTGCGCGTGATGAATAAGCGCGTGATTGAATCGCTGATCAAGGCCGGTGCGCTGGACTCGTTGGGGACGCGCGGCCAATTGAACGCCGCCATTGACAAGGCGATGGAGCGTGCGCAAAAGGCGCAGCGCGACCTCGAACAGGGGCAGTCTGGCCTGTTTGGCCTTTTCGATGATGCGCCTTTGCGCGGCCAGAATATGGATGCTTTGCCGCCGGCCCCTGACTGGGAAGAGGGCGAACGCCTGGCCAACGAGAAAGAAGTGCTTGGATTCTTCGTCTCCGGCCATCCGCTCGACAAGTACGCCGAGAAGATTCGCAACCTTTCGGGCGTGATTACAACAGCTGAGGCCCTTGAGCGCAAGCCGCCGGAGCGGCGCTGGGGCGCGCAGCCCGAGATGGCAGACGAACTCCAGGTAGCCGGAATCATCCACGGCCTTCGCGTGCAAAAAAGCCGCCGCGATCAGCGGCTCTACGCGCAAGCCTCGCTCGAGGACGCATCCGGCAAGATCGAGCTCATCTGCTTCGCGCGCGATTACGAGCGTCTTGCCGCGCAACTCAAAATCGAGGCTCCGGTGCTCATCCGCGGCACGTTGATGGGCGACGAAGACGCCGCTCCCAAAATCGCCGTCAGCCAGGTGCAGGCGCTTGAAGATGTGCAGGTTAGGCTGCCTACCGGCGTGCGCATCCGCATCAATCTCGACCGCGCCACGGAGGAGATGTTCGCCGAGTTAAAAAATGCCGCGCAGGCTGCGCCCGGACCCGGAAAGGTGATGCTGCAGCTTGAAAAGAAGGGCGAGTATGCTGTCATTCTTGAGCCCGACAACATGAGTGTGGCGGCTGATCGCGGTTGGGTAGAGCGCGTGGAGGAGCTGGCAGGCAAAGGCTCGGTACAGGCGATTGGGTAATGACAGGGATTGGGGATTAGGGAGCAGGAACGACGGAAACCGGCGTGAGCGCGTGAGGGCTTGTGCAATTTAGAAATCTGGGCAACGGCCCGCTTACCGTCTCCGAGCTTAGCTTCGGCACGTGGCTCACCGTCGCGGGCGGCATCGCGCGCGAGCAAGCCGTGCGCTGCATTCACGCGGCCCTCGATCATGGCATTACACTCTTCGATACCGCCAATCAATATGGAGCCGGCCAAGCGGAGCGAATTCTGGGGGAGGCGCTCAAGGGCCGCGCTCGCGACCAGTACCTCATTGCGACGAAGCTGTATTTTCCCGTGGGCGATGAGCCGGGCCACGGACTCTCTGCAGTGCAGGTTGAAAAACAGCTGAATTGCTCGCTCGAACGCCTGAACGCGGACTACATCGACCTGTATCAATGCCATCGCTATGACAAGGAGACTCCGCTTGAAGAAACCCTGACTGCGCTGGACCGTGTTGTTCGATCGGGCAAAGTTCGTGCCCTCGGCTTCAGCGAGTGGACTGCGGACCAGATTGAAGCCGCGGCCGCTATTGCCGGCGCACAGTCACTAGTTCCCTTCTCTTCAAGCCAGCCGCAGTACTCCATTCTCTGGCGAAAGCCTGAGGCCACGGTCTTTCCGGCGTGCTCGCGGCATGGCATCGGCAATCTGGCATTCTCTCCCCTCGCGCATGGGGTTCTCACCGGAAAATATGCCGCGGGGCAGCCACCTCCGCCGGGTACCCGCGCGGCCAGCAATGAGATGAATCTCTTCATGGAAACTGCAGGCCGGCATTACCGGTCAGAGTTCCTGCTGGCCGCAGTGGCGCGCCTCAAGCCGATTGCTGCCGAGCTAGGCTTGACCATGGCGCAGATGGCGCTGGCATGGGTGCTGCGGCGCCCGGAAGTGGCCTCAGCGATAATCGGCGCATCGCGACCGGAGCAGATCGCAGACAATGTGCGAGCCGTAGGCATTCAACTTACCCCCGAAACGCTCCAGCTTATCGACAAGGAATTGAAGGATGCCGTCGTGACCTAAGAATCACGAGCGCCGTATCGGCGCCAGCCATTCTTCAGCGGCACATTCCTTGCGACGACGCCTTCCATCCCCAGGCTTGTTCGTCGATCGCAAATTCCCAGCCTGAAGGCTCAACGCGAAGGTGAGTAAGTGATGGCAGCGCGCGTGGGGAACAATCAAGACCGAAGAGGGATGGCAGGCGGACAATTTTTCGCAGACATTCGGGGCCAAGTCTGAGAAACTGCATGTATCCACTGAAAGGCTCTTTCGATAGTCCATAGTACGACGATGCTTGATCCGATCCAACCTGCGTCTAAAGAACTCGCCGCCCAGCTTGGGACGAGCCGAATTCGACGCGGCGACGATTGCCGCAGTCTGCCTTGGCTTCGTGACCGGAACGCGATGAGAGCCGCTCGGATCTTTCTTGCAGCAACAGCATTTTTGGGCTGCCTGGCAGCTCTCGCTGGTTGCGGCGGCAGCACTAATTCTTCAGGCGGGGGTGGCGGTGGCGGCGACAAATGCACGGTCACTCCAGTCGCCAGTTCGCCGGGCCCGTGTCCGACCCTGACGCCCGTTTCGGGAGTGTCCATCACCGGAAAGGTCCTTGCAGGCGCTCAAGCACTGGGCGGGGCGGCTGTGCAGCTGTATGCGGCCGGCAACACGGGCAATGGCTCCGCTGCCACAGCACTTCTCTCCGGCACTCTCACCACTTCTTCAAGTGGCACTTTCACGGTGCCCGCCGGCTATACATGCCCCTCTGCGCAAACGCCCATTTACTTACTCTCTAAAGGCGGTCAGTTTGGATCGGGACCGACCAACCCCTCCATCTGGATGATGACGGCTCTGGGACCCTGCGGCAGCATCAAGTCCGGCAGTTCCTATGTCGTAAACGAAGTCACTACGGCAGCATCGGTCTGGGCAGTTGCGGCTTTCATGGCCAGCAGCGGAAACGTAGGCGCAAGCTGCAGCAACACCACAGGCCTCGACAATGCTTTTCAAACGGCAAGCAGCCTGGCGGACCCGACTTCGGGCAAAGCCCCGGGGACCCTGCTTCCAGCTACGCTCACCGTCTCCGCCGCGAAACTGAACACGATCGCCAATGTACTGGCGTCGTGCACCACGTCAAGCGGCTCCTGCTCCGCACTCTTCAATGCGGCTGCCACGGGAACCTCCGTTCCTACGAACACCATCGATGCAGCGCTCAACGTCGCACACAATCCAGGAAAGAACGTGGCAGCATTCTACGCGCTTGCATCAGGCAGTGCAGTTTTCTCGCCTGCGCTCACGTCCGCGCCACCGGACTGGATGATCCACAACACAGTCTCCGGAGGTGGAATGGCCTCACCCGCCACGGTCAGCGTGGCGGCCTCCGGTAATGTCTGGGTATCAAGCTATTTCAAAACCGTGTCGGAATTCACGCCCACAGGAGCCACGGCCTTCCCTTCTGGGATCGCCGGCAGCGGGATCAACCAATCCTACGGCATGGCGATCGACGTCAGCGGCAACGTATGGGTCGCCAACGAACAAACCAATCCCAATAGCGGCTCAGGCAACGTGACTGAACTGAATTCGTCTGGAGCGACTCTGGCTGCAGGACTGACCGGCGGCGGCATCAACTTCCCAATCGCGGTAGCTGGCGACTCAAACGGCAATGTATGGGTCGTCGATTATGGCGATTCCAAGGTGACACTGCTCAATAGCTCGGGTTCGCCGCTTTCTCCCGCTCCGGGCTGGGGAGGATCGTCGCTCGCATTTCCTGTCGCGTTAGCCGTCGACTCCAATCACAATGCCTGGGTAGCCAACCAAGCCGGGCTTCTTCCGGTGACCAAAATCTCGTCGGATGGGACGCAGGTGACGAATTACGACTGCAACTGCAATGGAGCATCAGGCATCGCGGTCGACCAGAGTGATAACTTGTGGATCGCCAACTACTACGGAGACAGCATTAGCGAAGTCGACGGGTGCGGCACACAGATTCTTAGCGGCGTGAAAGGCGGCGGCGTCCTGCATCCCCAGGGAATTGCGGTGGACGGCGCTGGAACGGTGTGGGTGGCAAACTATCTAGGCGCCTCAATGTCTGAGATCGCCGGTGCAGAAAGCTCTACGCCGGGAACATTTACTTCGCCATCAACCGGTTTTGGCACCGACGCATCTCTACTCCAGCCATACAGCCTCGCCATCGACGCCAGTGGAAACGTCTGGGTTTCGAATTTCGGGAACAGCACCCTAACCCAATTCGTCGGTGTCGCAGCGCCGGTTAAAACTCCGGTGATCGGCCCGCCCCAAAAGCCATGACATCGACGGATTGCTGCATATAGACGCCATACCTGGCACGCATATACGCGGTTCTCTGGATTGTCTTGACTACCGACCCGCTGGCTTAGCCGCGCGTATCAATAGCTCCTGGTCCAGTAGCCGCATCACCGATTTCCCGCGCCGAATGAGCGCCTTCGGCCTGCGGTGCTGCCTCGGCGCCCGACAACGAAAGAGATGGCGACGCACCGCTATCGACCGAGAGGGGTTGAGCGGATGGGAGGAAGTTGGCCAGATGCTGCGTGGCCGATTCAAGAATATCTGGCTCGATTTTGTCGCGATTGCCGTGGCAATGCTTGTATAACGCCAGTCCAAGCCGAGACGGGGTGATGTCGAAGCTGTCGGCCTGATGATAGGACGTAAAATCAAAAACCTTCTCGATCAATCCCAGGTTGAACAGATAAGCCAGATCGGTGGCATTCCGGTAAGGATCGTTCACGCCCGTTAGCCTGGCCATCTCCGCCGGGGTGAGAACGATTGAATCATTTGCAGAATTCCCACCTCCAGGCGCGGCAGCAAGGGCCCGGCTGCAGGCGAGGGAAAAGATCTTGCCTTCTGTGCTCGTCATGTGGACGAGCAGCTCGACAAAGATCCGATTGGAGTCGTCGGGCGCTTCAAGAGCGCACGACGAAACAAGGAGGCCTGTCCATAACTGCCGGATCAAATCGTCGGGAGCCCAGGCCCCTTCTCGCAGAATGCTTGCCAGCAGCTTCGGATGCACGCGCATGCGGCCGGCGTCGCGCTCGGCTACAATCTGGTTCTCTGCCGCGAATACGATCTTGAACAGCGTCAGCGTGTGTTCCACGTCAAGTTGACCGCCCAGCAGACCAATCGTCTCTTCTGCTTCCGATTGGCACAAGCGGCACACAAAAAGAATCATCCTCAGGTTCCGGAATGCTTCCTTAACCTGGACGGGATCATCAAGCTCAACAATATTGCGGAGCAGCACCGTCCAGAGGCTCATATCCATACCGCTGGGCAGAACAAATGCCAGCCCGATTCCATCCTCACCGTACGTGACGACGCGAGCGTGCAGGGTGAATTGCAGCTCCGAGGTTTTCTCGGGATCGCCTTCGACACGAAGCATCAAAGTGACGAGTTCGCCGACGCTCGGGCGTTCTTGAGTAATCAGGAAGATGCCCGAGGAACTGATGTCTTTGATGGCGGCGGGCGTCGTCGCGGGCCCGATCCCATAGTGGGCCGTGACTCCGGTTACGGGTCGACGTGGCGCTCTTGGTTTTTCAGGTTGGCCCAACTTCTGCAGTGTATTCTTCAGATCGCTCAGCCAAGGCATCGCTCAAAGTCTCCCTGCTCAATGCCGGCGGCGGAATCGTCTCAAGGGAACGAATCTACGGCAGCGCCGATCCCGCACGACCGCGATTGCAAATCCATCCATCTAGCTGGATGCTAGACAACACGATAGCAGACCTCCGCAGCCCTGGATGTGCCTATCGGCGAACACGAACAACTTTGGTCATGTGGCTATGCGGGACCGGTTGTAAGCCCCGCTTCTGCGACTTTTCGCGGCATGGGTAACTGTGTGAATAAAGCGCCTGAACACAGGTAAACTGTGGCCATGTCCCTGGGAGATCGATTGGAACAACGGGCGATCGAAGCCCTGGCAGGCCGCCGCTCAGAGCTCGAGCACCTGGAGGCGTTTGCGTCAGGAGATAACCCGCTGGTGATGCATATCCAGGGCATCCCGGGCATCGGAAAAACTCACTTGCTGAATGCACTGGCGGCAACTATCAGTGGAAAGGGCGTCTATGTTGTGCGAATCGATGCCCGCTGGTGCGAGCCTTTCCCGGCTGCGCTGTGTCGAGCCATCTCGAAGGAAATCGGCATCTCAGAATCCGAAGATTCTGCAGTCCTGGCCGCCCGCCTGTCAGAGGGGGCAAAACGAACTCTCCTATTGCTCGATAGTTACGAATCGTTCCGTCTACTTGACTCCTGGTTGAGGCAGGTTTTTCTGCCTTCGCTCGGCGGCAGTGTGCGCACGATCCTTGCGAGTCGCGAGGCAGCACTGCCAGCGTGGCGCATTGACCCGACGTGGAAGGGCTTGTTTGATTCCATGCTTCTAGAGACGTTTCCTGCAGAGGTGGCCCTGGAGTATCTGACCTCGGAGGGGTTGCCTGAGGACATCGCCCGGGAGCTAAACCGGGTGGCGAGCGGGCATCCGATGGCACTTTCGCTGGGATTGGCGCTCTGTCTTGCCGGCGGAAGGGTGCATGGCAGCGCGTCGACTCGCCATCAGGTAATGGAGCAAATGGCGGCGCTGTTTCTGGAGGACGCCGATTCAGAAACCAAACAGGCGCTTGAATCTGCCTGCCTGGTCCGAACGGCGACCGCGCCACTGTTGGCGGCCATGCTGCCGCATATCCCGACCGAAGTTGCACTGGCGCGCCTTCGAGCTCTTCCATTTGTCAGCACTGGCCCTCACGGAATGCTGGTGCATGATGCCGTACGCATTCCCGTGACAGCCGCTCTCAAGTCCCTTGATCCCGCGCGATACCAAGCGTACCGACGTGCCGCTTCGCAGGTGGTGCGTGATCAATACCGGCAGGCGCCTCGGGCCGATCATTGGCGGTGTACAGCCGATGTACTCTACTTACTCGAAAACCAGACCTTGCGCGAGGGTTTCTTCCCGTCGACCGAGATCCGGGTTTCAGTAGAGCCAGCCCGCTCAGAGGACTGGGTCTTCATTGCGGCGATTCTTGACAAGTTCGATAGAACACAATCGCGGCAGGCGTTGGCGGAATGGTGGCACTATCATCCAGACTCGTTTTTTGTGGTGAGGGGTGAAGATGGCGCAGTACAAGGCTTCTACCAAGCAATTGTGGCATCGAAGGTTCACAAGCATGTGACCGCGAGCGACCCGCTTGCGGCAAGCTGGGCCAGAGACCTGCCGCGATCGGAAGATAAATCCGCCACCCTCTGGCTACGACGTACGTTGGACCGCGACACGGGAGAAGGGCCGTCGCCTGGCCAGGCTGCCTGCTGGCTTGACATTAAACGCACCTATCTGGAGCTGAGTCCGCGTCTGCGCTGGGTGTACACATGCTACCGTGATGCGGAGCTCTATCGCCGCCCCTTCGAGCAGTTAGGATTTCGGCTGGTTGACGAAGGCCGCCCAGTCCTTGATGGGGCCATGCAACACACGTTTCGTCTCGACATGGGCATCGATTCGGTAGACGGCTGGCTCGGCAACCTGCTTGCTCTGGAAATCGGCGCTGCAAGCGGCGAAGCTGCGCGCAACACTCCATTGCTGGACGAACAATCGCACGAGGTGGTCGTGAATGGAAGCCGAATTGGCCTCACGCCGCTTGAATTCGGCGTTCTTTCTTATCTTTTCGCGCGCCCCAACCGCGCTGTGGCACGTTACGAACTGGTGGAGGCGGTCTGGGGATATGGAAAGGAAGCGTCGACCAGCAACGTGGTCGAAACGGTTGTGCGCTCGGTGCGACAGAAGCTGGGAGCGCAACGGAACGCACTGGAGACAGTGCGGGGAGTTGGCTACCGATTTCGGCCAACAATCTGATTCGCGCTCCCCGCATCAGTTTAATCGAGGATCAGGGGCGAGCCTCGAGGATCAGGTTAAACGGAGTCTGCATTGCTACCTTCGCGCTCCGGAATCCAGCGTTTTTGAGGATGGCAAGCAACTGAGTGGCGCCGGCCTGCGCTCCCAGTGAATAACGCCCGCCCTGCGACAACGCGTTCTGCGTACACAAACCGGTGGAAGCAGCGTAGTACATCCTGGCAACCGGGCCTACGTTTTCTTCCGCCCGATCTTTTGCGAACGGTTCCACCAGCATAAGCGCGCCGCCGGGGGCCATAGCCTGCCGCGAAGCCCAGACCGCTTCAAGGGGATCGCCCATATCGTGCAGTGAATCCATGAAGCAGACCAGGTCGAACTCCTCTCGAGTGCTCGCGAGCACCTTGGGTGTTGCCACCTCGAATCGAATGCGGTCGGCCACGCCAGCCTCCTTCGCACGTTCCCGCGCAACGGCGATCGAAGATTCGTGGTAGTCAATTCCCACGAATTTCGACCGCGGAAATGCCTGCGCCATGAGAATGGCCGAGGCGCCGTGCCCGCAGCCAATGTCGGCAACACGCCCGCCGGCGGCTACCGTATTCCCGGCGAGTAGGGAATCAACATTGAGCTCAGAGGTCAAAGACCACTGTCTGCTCGGTACCAAGGCTGGTGAATGGCGATCAGGGAGAATATCGGTATCGATCTTGGGTCCTGAGGAACCAAGTTTATCAACAATTCGTACCGCTTATCCACAGCCAGATGCGGCCGAATCGATTGATTCACAGAAAATTCATACGGAGTTTGGTGCTTACGTACCGCGAGATTGGGAGATCCGGTCGCTATCAAAAGCTGCCGGGACCATCTTGTGGAGCGTCGTAAAACAGTCTGGACCATTTTACGATATGCCGTATAATGGTCCTCGTGAACCGGCCACGAATTTATACCGCAATCCTGCGCGAACACTTCAACCAGCACCGCCAAATGGCGTTCGTGAGTGGCCCACGGCAGGTGGGCAAGACCTGGGTTGCGAAGTCGGTTGGCGACGCCTACTTCAACTGGGACAATACCGGCGATCGACGACAGCTCCTGCGGGGACCCGCTGCGCTGGCAGAATTGCTGAACCTTGACCGGCTGCGCGCACGAAAGCCCATAGCCGTGCTCGATGAACTGCACAAGTATCAGAAGTGGAAGACACTGCTGAAGGGCTTCTTTGACACCTACGGCGACCGAGCACATCTGCTGGTAACAGGCAGCTCGCGCCTGGACATCTATCGCCGCGGCGGTGACAGCCTGATGGGCCGCTACCTTCTCTATCGCATGCATCCCTGGAGCGCCGGCGAGTGCGTTCGCACGGAGCTGCCCGCCAAAGAAATCCATCCGCCTAAGGAAGTGAATAATGCCGATTGGGATGCGCTATGGGAACACGGCGGCTTCCCAGAGCCGTTCTTGCGACGCGAGGCTCGCTTCACGCGCCGTTGGCGCTCGCTGCGCCAAGCCCAGCTTTCCCGCGAGGACCTGCGCGATGTGGCATCGGTTCGCGATTTGGGCACGATGGAAACGCTTATGGAGTTGCTTGTCGACCGTTCCGCGCAGCAGATCGTGTACTCAAACCTGGCCGCGGAGATCCAGGTCTCGGTCGATACGATGAGGCGATGGATCGACCTGCTGACCAGGATGCACTACGGCTTCATTGTCCGGCCCTGGTTCAAAAACGTGGCCAAGGCGCTGCGAAAGGAACCGAAATGGTTCTTGCGCGACTGGAGCGGTGTGACCGACGATGGCGCGCGCGCCGAGAATTTCATCGCGTGCCACTTGCTCAAGGCCGTCGAAACCTGGACCGACCTGGGCTTCGGTCACTTCGAGCTGCGCTACCTGCGGGACAAACAGAAACGGGAAGTAGATCTTCTAGTGGTGCGCGATCGCAAGCCGTGGCTCCTGGTCGAAGTCAAGCTCGGCGAAAAGTCGCTTTCGTCTTCGCTTGCCTACTTTCAAGCGCAGATTAAGGCACCGCACGCATTCCAGGTTGTTATGAATTTGCCTTTCGAGCCGGCCGACTGCTTCTCCGCTCACCACCCGGTCGTGGTTCCCGCCCGCACGCTGCTCAGCCAACTGCCGTGAGAGAGCGCGGCCGACGGCGCCTGCTCTCCGAGCCTTCGAGCAATGTCCCTTAATCTGATTCTGTTTTCGTCAATCCTTTTCCAAGAGTCCAACCGGGGCAACTGGACGAACAACGTGCGCCGCCACACTCCGGGCACCCGCTCCCGTACTCGGTACGAACAAGTTCCGACAGTCTAATGTCCAGAGCAATTGGCACTTCGTCTTTAGTGAGCCTCCCTAAATAAGTGCGGAATCCATGATATTCTGCGTTCGCTCTCGCTACAAGTTTACATATCCACGAGAATACATCGGCCAATTCCGAAGCCATTTCGTTCTTGACATACTGGTCTTGTGTATCAGTATTTGCCTTCTTTACAATGTGAATCCACCTAGCTACTTCCCCAAGTTCTTCCATCAAATGCAGGAACACCGAATCCATGTGTGCCGCTTCGTTGTGGTCACCATAAATTGTATCGAACATTTCCACGTAGTCGTCCAACGTGTGCGGACGTCTCGCAGCGTTGGCTGCTCCAAATTCCTTGAGCACGTTTCGATCCTTTTGTCTTGGGCGAGTCCTTAGGTCTACTTCCTTGTGCGGACCGCAAATACACCTTTCCGAGTAACACGTTGGACACAGCAGAGGAAAATAGAACCATACAGTGTCCTCAATGCCAAGCCCGATCTTGGTGCAAAATCCGCAATACCAACAGAATAACTGCGGTAACTCTCGCAAGAGCAGGTCCTTCCTCTCTTTCCGTATCGCCCGAGCCACTTCGCCAGCCTGCTTCACTACCTGCAACCACATACTTGATATACCGCGTGTAATCCCAATTCCAAAGCGCGCTTCATTAACCGCACCATATATTCTTTCAAACTCCTCCTGAGCGTCACTTAAGGTCATCGCAGCGCCGATCATCTATTCCGACTCCTTCTCCATGTTGGGCCACGGGACCATCTACTCGTTTAGGCTCTCACCTCACTTGAGACGCTCTCGCCGGCAGCAACGTCTTATACATTGCCTCGATCATTCCTTCCCGAAAGGCCAGCGTGGAAACTGATTCGCCCGGATCAATTCTCGGTGACACGAAAACGCGAATTCTCTTCGCCAACCAATCGAATTCGGTAAGAACGTGCTTCACAGGCCCTTCAAGGCTGGATAAGAGTTCCGCCACACCCGAATCCCTAACGATATAGATCTGGCCTGACGGATCCAGGCGCCGGCCCGGTATGTCGATCAAGACGTCCTCGAGTTGCGGCACAACAGGTGCGCCCGCCTGCGACAATCGGTGTGTCCCGGATCTTCTGGAGATCGTCGAGCGCTCCATCCAGACGTATGTAAACAGATCGGTTTCCCAACTCGCCATCAATCCGAGATCGTAATAATTCTGAGTGCGGCTATAGCCTGGCAGGTTCGAAGCGAGGCGGCCTGTCATACTCTCGGTCGACTGATAAAGCGTAGTCGTCGAGGCGTTAATATTTCCCGCCGGCAGACGCTGCGCTCCCGCTCCTCGTGCAGCCGCGCGCGCCTGTTGCACCCGCGCCATCGCAGCAGCGAGGTCGAGATTCTGATCCAGCGCCCGCTGCACAATTCGTGTCAGCTCGGGATCGTGGAAACCCGTCCACCACTGGTCGAGGGGCGGCGCCGGCAGCGACGCGGTGCGAGTTTCGATTGGGGGAGCGTTGTGGAACGGCTGCAGCTTGACCGACGGACGCTGGTAGTTTGGCCCGACGGCGCATCCGGTAACGCTCGCGCCTAGTGCGAGGGCAAAGCCGATTTGGAGGGTTAACTTCCGCATTGCAGATCGTCCTTTGTAAGGCAACATGACGTGCAAATCGTCGAAGGTACGCGCAGCAGAGAGGGGCCGCGAGACTGTCCGTCTCATGAGACGGGGACCAATTTCATGGAGGCCTTCCAAAGCTGCCGATTCATGAGCCCGGGCGCCAGGCGCCGCATCAGGGCGAGTAGATTTGCCTGTCCCGGCCGAATCTCGAGCGTGCCCTTCTTGAAGGCCGAGAAGGTTTGCTTCAATAATTCGTGAGTGGATATCAATGCGACGAGGCCGCCTTCGGGAAGATCCGCCGACAGGTCGGTTCTCACCGCAGGCGGCATGAGCTCGATCACCTCGACCCCGGATTCCTCCAACTGAAACCGCAGGGATTGGGTGTACGAGTGAACTGCTGCCTTGGTCGCGCTGTAGATTGGCGCAGAAGAGAGAGGTACGAAAGCGAGCCCAGAGGAAACGTTAATTAGAGTGCCTCTGTTTGTCGTGAGAATATCGATGAATGCTGAAGTGGTACGGATAACGCCACCCACATTGATGTCCACTTCGCTTGTCAATCCGCCGAGGTCAGCCGTTGGGACCGCCAGGTTCCTGTGGACCATGATGCCCGCGTTGTTCATCAGGACGTCGAGCTTTGGATAGGACGCCTTCACGCGTTTTGCCAGGGATGCGATCTGTGCGGGATCGGCAACGTCGCTCTGGATCGTGTGGAGCTTCGGATAGTCTGCCTTCAGCTGTTCAAGCGTTGACTGACGGCGGCCCGTCACGATGACTTGGTTGCCGAGTTCAAGGAATTTGCGAGCAAAAGCAAGACCAATGCCTGCGGAGCCGCCTGTAATCAAAATCGTGCGATTAGTGAGCTTCATGGAGTTCCTTTCATCAATTGCTATTTTCGGTTTCTGTTCGCGGACCCCTGCGTCCGAGTAGACCCGCGTGAGGTGTGGGACTATGCCGAGCATCCGCTCGATGACCGTAAGCTGGCCAAGATGATGCATCTCATGTTCCTTTGTCCCGAGAATCATTTCGAAGCGCGTCTTCAACGTTCCGTCGCGTTGGGCGACTGTTTCCGCTAGGAAGTGCTCAGGCACGAATTCCACCCACTCTGCCCAGCGTTCCCCTGAATCCTTCAACAACCCGATGAGTGAAGATTTCGCGTGGCGCCTCTTCTCTTGTGTCTCGTTATCTCTGAGGAATTGGCCAACATCGAAGGCCCCTACTGTTGTCACGTGCTCCTCTTCGTGGAAGAGGTAATCGAAGTTTGAGAAGAAGACGATGTGAGTCAATATCTCGGCGATTGAGCGACTCGCAGCGGTAGGGCGGAATAGGTAATCATCCTCATGGATGTCTTCCGCGATAAGGACAACATTTCCCCGAACTGTCCGGATGCCGTCGGCTAATTGTTTTGAACCGTAGAGATTCATGTCTTCTCCAAAACGAGTCAACTATTTCGCATCCGAATTCGGCTGTTCTGCGAGAATTGAAGCCGTGTCGTTGATCAGTTTCGTGATTTCGTCCCAACGCCCTTTGCCGAGCCGCTCACGTAGAGCGTCCTGTGTCTTTCGCCAGCTCGGAACTGCACGATTGAATTCGGCCTCTCCCGCCCGAGTCAGGCGCAGCCGTCGCTCTCGCCGGTCTGCCCCGTGATGTTTCCCGATCCATCCATTCCTGGTCATAATTGCGAGCGTTCGGGTCAGCGTGGTGCTGTCCATCGCGAGAATCTCTCCCAGTTCGCCCTGCGTCGGCTCTCCAGCCAATGAAAGCGCCTGAAGGATGGTGAACTGAGTGATGGTCAGCCCCAGCGGCCTCAGCGCCTCGTCATAGCGTTGGGTAAGGGCCCGTGCAGCGCGGCGAACATTCGCGCACATGCAAGGAAGAATCGGAGAGGGCAAGTTCTTCATGTCATAATAGATGTATATGCATATAATGAGATTCAAAAATAAAACAGCGAAAAACTCACTGCTCATTAGATGAACCTCCGGACGCTAGAATGAACCGTGAAGGATCACTGGAAATATGGCTAGGGTTCTTGTCATTGGTGGGAGTGGGCATGTCGGAGCTTACCTACTGCCCGCACTTGTTGAATGTGGATACGAGGTAGTGAACGTCAGTCGAGGTACGGCGAAACCTTACCGACTACACCCGGCATGGAAGGCCGTTGAGCAGGTTGTCATAGACCGCAAGGCCGAAGAAGAAAAGGGGACTTTCGGCTCGCGTATGGCGGGACTGAATGCCGACATCGTCGTGGACATGATTTCGTTCACACTCGAGCAGACCCAGCAACTGATCGAAGCATTGCGTGGCAAGATCGAGCATTATCTGTTTTGCAGCTCTATTTGGGTGTACGGTCACGTCACGACAGTTCCATCCGTCGAGACCGATCCCATCAACGCAATCGACCCATACGGAGTTAACAAGGCGAAGATTGAACGCTGGCTGCTGCAACAGGCCCGAAGAGATGGCTTTCCAGCGACAAGCTTCCGACCCGGTCACATCGTTGGCGAAGGTTGGGTACCAATCAACCCCCAAGCTAATGCAAACCCCGAAGTCTTCTCTCGAATCGCACGAGGTGAAGAAATCGCCCTGCCGAACCTGGGTCTGGAAATGCTGCATCACGTCCACGCCGATGATGTGGCTCAATGGATCATCTGCGCCATTGCACACAGGGCGGCATCGATCGGCGAAGTGTTCAACACCGTCTCCTCTCACGCTCTCACTCTTCGCGGGTACGCGGAAGCGATGTATCGGTGGTTTGGACATGAACCCAGGCTAGCCTTCGCGCCGTTCGATCATTGGAAGCTTGGTCTGGATGAAAGCGACGCCCACTCCTCGTGGGGACATATTATGCGCAGCTCCTGCGTGTCAATCGAGAAGAGTCGACAGCGGCTTGGCTATAATCCCCGGTTCTCCAGCCTAGAGGCGGTACAACAATCCGTAACGGCGCTGATTGCGTCGGGGCGAGTAGCAGCCCCCAAGAGCTGAAATCAGAAAGAATCGCTGAGTGAGTGATTTGGCGATTTTGCACTCATTAATCCACAAGAGGACCGATGGACCGTATCCGATCTCTCCACACTTGCGGCCCACACCCGGCTGATGATCGGAATGTCAATTGAGGTGAGGAGGAAAGTTGATCCGCCGAAGACATAACTCTGCTTTCCCAGGTCGACACGCTTCTTCCCCTGGGGAATGAGAAGCAGACTCGGCACATAGGTGCAGGGATTCGGTGCGGTCGGAACAGTGTTTCGGTAGAGCGTCAGTCCGGGGACGGATGTTGACACTTCTGAGGCCTGCCCCATTACTTTGCTAATAGCGTCGGCCAGTTCCTGGAGCGCTTGGGCGATCTGGGGATGGACGCTTTGTCCTAATTTGAGGGCCTTCATTCCATTTCCTCGACATCTTCAAGATAAAACATAAGCGGTGCCATAGCGCAGTATTTCACTTGCCTCGGCGGAATAGGCAATGATTCCAGTCGATCGGGCTACCGCAATAGGACTGTTTGGGCCTAGCGTTGAACTCGAGGGATTGGGAAATGAAGATGCGTAAACTCGGAACGCTGGAAGTATCGGAACTCGGATTTGGCTGCATGAATCTGGCAACAAACTACGGTCCTGCCGCCCCGATCGACGACGCCATCAAGGTCATTCGCGAGGCCCACAGCAAGGGTGTCACATTCTTTGACACGGCCGAAGTGTACGGACCCTATACAAGCGAAGCCATCGTCGGCGGCGCAGTCGAATCGTTCCGTAACGAGGTGAAGATCGCGACGAAGTTCGGCTTCGATCTCACCGAGACGGGCGGACTAAACAGCCGACCCGATCACATCAAGTGGATGGTGGACGGATGTCTCAAGCGTCTCCGGACGGACCACATTGATCTCTTCTATCAACATCGCGTTGATCCAAATGTCCCGATCGAGGATGTTGCGGGGGCGGTGAAAGAGCTTATCGAGGAAGGCAAGGTATTGCATTTCGGCCTATCGGAAGCGAGCCCGAACACCATCCGCAAGGCGCACGCGGTTCAGCCCGTCACTGCACTTCAGACAGAGTATTCGCTGATCAACCGAGACCCGGAAGAGAACGGGTTGCTCGACACTTGTGAGGAACTCGGAATCGGTTTCGTGCCCTGGGGACCAATCGGCATGGGCTATCTGACGCAGAACCTTGGCGCGCAGACCAAATTTGATCCGAAATCGGATCTCCGTTCTGGATTTGACCGCTTCCAGCCGGAGAGCATTGCGGCGAACAAGCCGTTTGTCGATCGCATCACCGAGCTTGCGAAAAGGAAAGGTGCAACGACGGCGCAGCTATCGCTCGCATGGTTGCTGACCCAGAAGCCGTTCGTCGTCCCGATACCCGGAACGAGCAAGGTCAAGCATCTTGAGGAGAACGTCGAAGCGACCAATCTTGTGCTAACCGCGGAAGACCTGAAAGAGATTGACCGTGCACTATCCGAGTTCAAGATTTATGGCGGTCGTATGAACGAACAACAGATGAAGGTCGTGGAGCAGTAGGGCCAGTAAGCAACCCTGCTCTTGCTGAGTCGGGATTTGCGCATACACCCCATTCCTCGCCAGCGTCGCCGGCCAATTTGACGAAGTGGCGGCATCCGCAAGAACAATCTGATTTGTCTCGTTCCACCTTGCCATAGGGTTCGTAATCCGTCTCTAGCGTCCGGACGATCTTCAGGAGTTTCTCGTGCATTCGACTGCCCCCTCACATCTGATTGTTCCCTTCAATTGCTGCGGATATCTAAATGTGCCTTCCTGATGCCTGACGGACATCACTCTTGACGAAAAAGGTCTTGGACGCCTGTGGAATTTTAGGGCACTCTCGTGGAAAAGGAGGTCGCTAATGGCACAGGTGGTCGCAAAATTCCCCCCTCGCTCAGTCGACAATCATTCATTCGGCATTCCTGATTTTGAACCTCTCCTCAACAGCCATCAGGCCGCACAGCTCTTAGACATTCATCACAAGACCCTGCAGAAATTGGCGCGACGGGGGGAGATTCACGGCTCCCATGTGGGGAAAATGTGGCGTTTCCGCGCATCTGACCTGAACGCATGGCTGGATCGGCAGCAACGGGCCAGTTGAGCATCGATCCCTAAAGTCTCCTGTTCTCGATCCTTTTCGTGACCGAAATTCCTTCCGTCAAAGGATTCGAACATACAAATCGTCTCGCAGGCTTCCGTCTGGAACGCAGCGGGAGCGCACGCTCGACCTCTGCCCCACGTCGCGGTAGGCTGAAAGAAGCCATCCGTGGCGCCTTTACGAGGAGTATTCATGTCAAGGCGAACACGGTATCAACAAGGAAGCGTGCAGCGCGAGAAGCGGCTCAGCGGATCGGATGTTTGGATTTACCGATGGTACGAGACCGGAACTGACGGAACGAGCAAGTATCGCAAGGCTATCGTCGGTACGGTCGCAACTCTTGCCAACGAAACTTCGGCCCTAAAAGCAGCTCAAGCGTTGCGCATTGACGCCAACCAACAGGCCCCGCACGCGGAAAGCGGACCGAGAAGTGTTGCCGAACTGATTGCCCATTACCGGCTCAAAGAGTTGGCCGGCGAAAGCAAGGGACGCAAAGCATTCTCCACGCGAGCCGCATACGAATGCTACCTGAATCGCTGGATTCTTCCTCGTTGGGGAGATCTCAGGATCGATCAGGTCAAGTCAGTCGCAGTTGGCAGGATCACGCTCGATGTTTACACGCAAGCATTGAGCACGAACAAGCGGGCCGCACAGAGCAAGGTTGTGAAGATGATGGTTCCAAATCTGGGTGAAATGAAGGATGAAAAACACTCTCAAAATGGGCGGTAAACTTCTTATTACACCCATATCGAACCCAGATTTCGATGTCACTCTAGGTCCATACGCTCCGTAAGTCATTTGGAATGTATGGCGGGGACGACGGGGCTCGAACCCGCGACCTCTGCCGTGACAGGGCAGCGCTCTAACCAAACTGAGCTACGTCCCCACAAGAACTTGCGATGCCGGCAAATGCGTCGGTCGACGCGGCGTGTTCTCGCGGTTGCAACATTCTTGAGTGTATCAGAAACGCGTTCGCCTCGGGCTGCTTCAACCCCAACGAAAATCAGCCTCAGCCTCGCTCAGGCGTTGACCGCGGCGCGCGCGGCGCGTCCCGAAGGCACATATCCCATGTCCATCGAGATGCCGCGCACACACTGCAGCAGATGATTGGCGATGGACGGCAGTTTCTGCGCCGTGACGCGGAAAGACGGGCCTGACACGCTCACTGCCGCAACAGGCAGACGCTGCGCATCCAACACCGGCACGGCAATGCAGCGCAGCCCCTCTTCCAATTCCTCGTCGTCGACCGCGTAGCCGCGACGGCGCGTTTTCTCGAGTTCGGCACGTAGTGCCTCCTGCGAGGAAATAGTGCGAGACGTCATGTGCTCGTACCGGATGCGTTTCAGAATCTCTGTGACCCGCTCGGACGGCAAAAACGCGAGGATGGCTTTCCCCACCGACGTGCAGTGCACGGGATTGCTCGCTCCGATCCGGGTAATCATGCGCACGGATCGTGTCGGCTCAATTTTGTCGATGTAGATGACGCGCGCCGCCTCAAGTAGAGCCAGGTGCGCTGTTTCCTCGGTTTCAGCTACCAGGCGCCGCAAATGCGGCTGAGCGCGGTCGCGCAGGTCATACTGCTCGATGGCGCGATTGCCGAAATCGAATAAACGGAGGCCGAGGCGAAACTTTCCGTTCGATGTGCGCTCGACCATGCGGTGCCGCTCGAGCACCATCAGGAAGCGGTGTGCTGTGCTCTTGTGCAATTGCAGGGATGCGGCCACCTGCGCCAGTCCTAGCGGGGTTTCACTTTCACCCAGCAGATCCAGTACAGCAAAGGCCCGATCGAGGGCTTGTACTTTGTAAGTGCCTTGGGGAGCCGCGTCTCGCATATTGATCCTCTGTTCCGTCCTTTGGGTCCAGTTCTAGGTTCTCAAATGATGGGACGGGCGTCAACAGGTGAAGCAACTCCTTCATTGCGCTTTGCCCGCAGAGGCGCAGCGGACTCTTCAAAAGCGCTGAATTCTCGGTTTTCTCTGGGCTCGAAAACAAGTGGCCAACACATGTGTACCATTCAAGTCAATAGGTTGACTGTTCTTTCTTAGGTGCCTACTCAACGTTCGCGACAATCAATTCCTCCGAACGCAGCAATGTCCCCTTAGCGCGGATTGCGTGCATTCTGTGGTCTTCGAGAATCCGCTCTTCAATCGTACGCAGGCGCCAAACCGGCAGAGACGCGCGAACTACGCCACAAAAGTAACAGCCGGAAGTCAGTATCTGTGTTGACGGTCACAGGAACTCCGCGAAGTCCGCGACAAAATGCTGGCGCAGCAGAAATCTTGTCTTACGCCGCACGGTTCTTCTGAGACGCGACCGAGTGAAACCATCGCCCGGGTCAGCTGGCGTGGTTGATTGGGGAATCTGCGACTGAGGCATGTGTGTGCGGATTCACGACGCGGGACCGGATATCGAAGAAATCATCTGACGCGGCGGAATTCTTCGAGTAAGTTGTGGGAAACCAAACATCCGGCACCGTCGGGCGAGAGGCGTGAAACGACGCCGCCCCCAGATCGAGATTGACAGCACAATTTCGAGATTAGTTCGTGCAACTGCGTGAAGATTCAGCGCGGGCCATTTGTCTAACCTCCGCGCAGTGCGAGTTTGTGTAGATCACGGATAGATATTCGAGGATGCCATGAACTTGAAAAAGATCATTCCAACAGTTGCCTTCGCCCTAACGTTCGCAATGGCTGTTCGTTTGCGCGCACAAACAGGATGCACCGACTCGCCCGAGGATCCAACGATTGTGCTCGCGCTCATGGCAGGTGCCGCAGCTTTGGCTGCGGGCGTACGGGGACATTTCGGCCGCAAGCGGTTGGTTCACTGAAAACTCAGGTGTGAAAACACGTGATTGCCGGCATCATGCGCGAATGAATGAAAGGAGCTCTCATCGTGCGTATTTCCCTCGGTGTTGTAGCGATATCATGCGGTTTTCTTCTCGCCGGCTGTGCGAGTAATCCAGTTACGAACACGACGCAGGTCAGTTCTGACCAAGCCACGAAATTGCAAGGCAAAGTGTATGGTGGACAGCAGCCACTCGTGGGGGCCAGTGTGTACCTTTATGCGGCGAATACAACGGGCTACGGAAGTGGCTCGATTTCACTGCTGGGGGGCGCGGGATACGTCACCACCGGAGCTGGAGGGGCGTTCAGCATCACGAGCGACTACACCTGTCCGAGTCCATCAACGCAGGTCTACCTCTATGCGCTGGGCGGCGATTCCGGATCAGGCGCCAACTCAGCGGCGGGTTTGCTGGCGGGGCTGGGTTCCTGCGGCAATCTCACCCCGTCGACGTTTGTGATGGTGAATGAGGTTTCGACGATTGCGACAGCCTATGCCATCGCCGGCTACGCGACAGACGCCACGCACGTGTCGAGCGCAGGAAATACGATCGGTCAGACCGGCATCGCCAATGCATTTGCCGCCATTCCGAATTTGGAGACGCTGGCAACAGGCGTGGCGTTGGCCACGACGCCGGCGGGCAACGGAACCGTGCCACAGAGCGAGATCAACACACTTGCCGATATACTGGCGGCTTGCGTGAATTCCACCGGGCCTTCATCGACCGCCTGCAGCACTCTCTTCAACAATGCCAGGAACGGAAGCACGGCGCCGGCCGACACAGCAACCGCAGCCATCAACATTGCGCACAATCCTGGCGCGAACATCGCGACGCTGTATGCTTTGGAGCCCGGTGCGGGCGCACCGTTTCAGCCAACGCTGGGTTCTGCGCCCAACGACTTCACCGTTGCCTTTTCCTACTCAGGCGGTAGCTTGAACCAACCGGGCGGAATCGCGATTGACGCTCTCGGGAATATTTGGGTACCGAACAGCGGCGCGGCAAGCATCAGTGAGTTCAGTCCCATTGGACATGTTCTGGGAACCTTCACCGGCGGTGGGCTCAACGGACCCTTTGTCGCCGCAATTGACCAGTCTGGCAACGTATGGGCTTCGAACAGTGGCGCTAGCAGCATCAGCGAGTTCAATAGCTCGGGGATAGCCATCTCCGGCACGAACGGCTTCACGGGTGGCGGCCTATCTGCAAACGCGGGATTGGCGATCGACGCCTTGAATCATGTGTGGGCCACAAGCAACGCCACAAATACTCTCAGCGAATTTGATTCCTACGGTTCGCCACTCTCAGCTTCTGGCATCACGACAGGCGGCCTGAACAGCCCCCTTTATATCGCACTCGACGCGGGCGGCAACTTGTGGGTTGCGAACATCGGCAGCAGCGGAAGCCTAAGCGAGTTCAATTCCAGCGGCGTGGCCAACAGCAATTCGCCTTACGCTGGTGGCGGCTTGAGCAATCCCAGAGGACTCGCCGTGGACAGCGCGAACAACATCTGGATTGCAAACAAAGGAAGCGGTGTCCTCAGCGAATTCAACGCAGCTGGCCCGGTCAGTTCGAGCGGGTATTCCGGAGGAGGCCTCAACGGATCGACTTTCGTCGCCATCGACGGCTCTGGGAACCTTTGGATCGCCAACAAGAACGGCAACAGCATCAGCGAGTTCAATTCGACGGGCACCGCGGTGTCCCCTGCGACGGGATATCTGGCCAGCCTGAATGTGCCGAACAGCCTCGCAATTGACGGGAGCGGCAATATTTGGGTGGATAACCAGGGGAACGGCACTCTCACCGAGTTCGTCGGCGTAGCTACGCCAGTAGTCACACCGCTCGTCGCCAACCTCGTGCCGCCCTTCGGCAGTCATGCTGTAAACCCGCCGTACAACAACGTCCTGGGCCTGCCTACGCCCAATCCTCCCTCATTGGGTTCTGCGACGGTCGGCCAAGCCTACAGCGGATCCATCGTAGCTGTCGGCGGCGTCGGTCCCATCTACCACTGGACCGTTAACGGCATGGGCATCGCGCAAGCGGGCCTGTGTGTTTCGCTCAACGACAATCTCAGCGCCTGCACCAACGACGATGCCACTCTCACCATCTCCGGCACGCCTACGACCACGACTACCGTTTCCTTCAACGTATCCGTGACCGACACCACAACCAACATCACCGCAGGCACCTTCACCTATACCATCACCGTCAACGGCAATGGCGGCCAGATCAACGGGCAAGTCAGCCTGGTGAATAACTGTGGCTCTTCAACGCTACCTACGTTCACGGTGACTCTCACAAATACCGCAACGAATTCGACAATCACGGGAACCACCAACAGCTACGGCCAATTCACATTCAACAATGTCCCAGCAGCGACCTACAACATCACGCCATCGATCTCAGGAGCCGCAGGCAGCATCTTTTCTCCTACCGTCATCAACAACGTTCAGGTCATAAACGGCGCGAACCTGAATGGCGAGAACTTCAACGCCGCTGTGACCTATACGGTCTCAGGCAACGCGAGTTACAGCGGAACGCAAACCGGCCAGACCTACCTTTCTCTACAAGGCTCCGGTTACTGCGGCAGTAATCTGGGCAATAGCATCACAAGCGCTACCCTGGCTTCGGGCGGCGCCTACACCATTCACGGCGTGCCACCCGGCAGCTACACGCTCAATGCCTGGATGGATTCCACCGGCATTGCGTCGGGTACCATTGGCTACCCCGGCATGCAGGGCGAGCAGAACACAAACAACCCAACCGGCACTACCTCCAACGTCAACGTGACAAATGCGAGTGTGACCAACGGCAATGTCACTCTTTCCAATCCGAGCTACGTCACACCGGCGACAAATCCTGACATCCAGGTAATCCCCACGGTCGGCGGCGTGTTGATCTTCTACAATCCGCCTACCGTCAACACGTCCCATGGCAGAGTCGAAGCCGCCAACGAGTATGTGGTGAACTGGGCCCAGGCATCGAGTAATGACAGCGCAGGCCCGTATTGCCCGCTCGGGGGAGGCACCGGCGGCGCGCAATTCCTCAACCTCGCCGGCAGCCATACGTTCTACGCCGACGGGACCGATTCCACGGTATGGATTCTCAATAACACCTCGATGGGTGCAGGCTCCTTCACATCGGGCGGCACGTATTGCTTCCAGGCCCGCGCCTTTAACACGCTGGCTACGACTACTCATCCTTCGGGATGGACGACGCCCACGGATAGCGTCGGCAACCCCCAGGGCGTCACGCTCCTCACCAGCCCAACATTCTGCGCGAGCAACTGCACCACGGTTTCAGGCGCGGTGACAATTCCTGCGGGAGTCAGCCTCTCCGCCGGCGCGCCGCTCTACGTCGGCGTCTTCCAGCAGAGCGCCAACGGCCATGGCCCCTCGGCGCTCTATGCCGAAGAGATCGCCAGTCCCGCCAGCGGAGCCAACATCTACCCGTCGCTAACCGTTCCCAACGGTTCCGGCTATGTTCTCTTCGGAATCTTCGATGAGAATAACGACGGCGCAATCGACGCTGGCGACGTCACCAACGTGAGGTATAACGATTCGGCGGGCGACACTTTCAGCGGCGGAACGGCGTTCGAGAATCTGACCTTGCCCGGCATCAACACCTCGGCTCAGGTGCTCACCGACTACTCATACATGACCGACTGCCAAACCGGCTGCACGTATTACACCATCAGCCTGGACCTCGATCAGCAGAACAAATTGCCTGTTGCTGTCACTCTCAGCAACACGTCTGTCGCCACACCTTACCTGCTCACGCCCGTCGACCTCAGCCTATGCGTCGATTGCGGCGGCGGCCAGTTCCAGTACTCCGCCCCGGTGCCGGGCGGCGCGCCTGGCGTGGGAGACAGCTTCGACTTTACCGTCACCTATAGTGATGGCTCTCAGGACAACGGCACAATCGTAAACGGCGCCGTCACCGCATTCGGAAATACGGGCGCCGTCGCGGGCGCCAGCGATGTCGTCACCAACATGCAGACGACCGCGGGCACCACGCCGAATTTCACCTGGGACTTCCCGGCGAACCCCGGCGACTACACCTACAAGTTCTCTCTCAACCAAATCAACTGCTCGGGGAGTTGCGCCCCCATCTGGCAAATACCTTCCGACAGCTCCAATTCGAACGGCTTCACCTACGCACAGTCACAAACTTCGGCCACCAAGGGCCAGATCACCTGGGGTGTCGATCCCACTGGAGATAGCAGCAATGCTCCAACTGGCAGCCTGAACCCGGCGAATAGTTACTACTGGATCATCACTGTGTATGACAGCAATCGGAACTCGGCCCACTCGTCAGCGAACGACAATAACCCATAAGTCAGCCACTCAATCCATCACAGAAGGGCGACCAACCAACAGGTTGGCCGCCCAGAGCAGACTTGCCGTGCCGATAATACGGGCACCCTCATCGCGCAACTCCTGCGGACAAATGAAGCCTGCGCCGCCAGCCGAATTCGCGTGCTGATCGTTGAAGAAGATGCCTTCGGGCGCACATTTTCTCACGCGAAGCGGTACTTGAATCGTTCCGCGTGCCAATGGACACCGCATTCGGTCTGCGCGTGCGGTACGCACACGTTAGTCTACGGTGACCTACTGGCAGCGCGCGGTTACTTCCCTGCCTCGTCGCCGACCTTGTCTTCTTCGTCTTCCACCTTGTCGCCCTCTCCAGGAGCCAGAAATAGATTGGCCTGCAAGCCGTGCTGCCGCGTATACAGGTCGAAGTAGCGTCCGCCCAGTGCATATAGTTCGTCGTGGGTGCCGCGCTCCACAATGCGGCCATCTTCCACGACGAGGATCTGATCAGCCCGCCGGATGGTGGAAAGCCGGTGTGCGATCACGAAGGTGGTGCGTCCTTGCATCAACTCGCGCAGCCCGCTTTGGATCATTGCTTCCGATTCGGAATCGAGGGAGCTGGTCGCCTCATCAAGAATCAGGATGCGCGGATCGGCCAACAGTGCGCGCGCGATCGACAGCCGCTGCCTCTGGCCTCCGGAGAGTTTCACGCCGCGCTCGCCCACGATGGTCTCGTACCCTTCGGGAAAACGCAAGGCAAATTCGTCCACGGCCGCTGTATGGCACGCGAACTGAAATTGCTCCTCAGTGGCTTCAGGGCGCGAGAACATAACGTTCTCGCGAATCGTACCATCGAACAGAAATGACTCCTGCAGCACCACGCCGAGCTGCGACCGGTAGGAATTCAGGTCGGCATACGCAAGATCGACATCGTCGACTACCACACGGCCGGTCACCGGCGTGTGAAATGCACAGACCAGGCTGATGATCGTCGATTTACCTGACCCCGAAGAACCGACCAGTGCAGTCACCGATCCAGGATCGGCCCTGAAGCTGATGCCGTGCAGAACCGGCTTCTCCGGGACATAGGCAAACTCCACGCTGTCGAATCGAACCCTGCCTTCGATGGGGGGCATCTTCACTACGCGGCCAGGCGTCTGGTTCTCTTCGATCTCATCCATGATCTCGCGCGTGCGATCCAATCCGGCAACCGCCTCGGCAAGTTGTGTGCCGATGTTCACCACTTGAAAGGCTGGGGCGATCATGAAAGCCAGAAACATGTTGTACTGAAAATAATCGCCAGCGTCCCAATGATGGCCGAGTACTGCGCGGCCGCCGAACCACATCACCAGAGACGAAACCACCCCGAGCACCGTGGTGGACGCGGCGGAAAGGATGCTGGTCATATTCAGCGTCTTCATCACGTTGGCGAGCAGCCGCTCGACGCCGCCCGAAAAGACGTTTGCCTCACGCGCTTCGGCGTGATAGCCCTTGATCACGCGGACGCCGCCCAGCGATTCAGTAAGCCGGCCGGTGACCTCGGCGTTGATTTTGCCGCGTTCGCGGAATACGGGACGAATGGTTCTGATCCCGTACTGCAGAAAGAATACAAATCCGCCGAGCACAGCGAATACAACGAGAGTGACTTGCGGGCTTTTGTACAGCAAGAAGCAAAAGCCCAGCGCAGCCGTCAGCAGGCCGCCCAGGAACTCGACAAGGCCGGTTCCAATGAGGTTGCGCACGCCTTCGACGTCGTTCATGATGCGTGAAACGAGCGTGCCGGTGCGGTTCTCGTCGTAATAGGAAACAGACAGCAAGCCAACATGCCGCTGCACCTGGCGCCGCATTTCAGCTATGAGCTTTTGGCCCGCAACAGAAAGCAACTGCGTTAGCGAATACGAAGTAATGGCCTGCACAATTGTCGCAACAAACACAACGATGATGATGCGCGGCAGAAGGTCGGGGCGTGGATGCTGCGAAGCGAGCACATTGGACAGTAGCGGCTTGGAGACGTAAGGCAGCGCGAGTCCGGCCACGCGATTAATGGCCATCAGCACGAGGCCCGCCAGAATGAGGCCCTTGCGCGGCTTGACCAGTGCCCAGACTTCAGGCCAAACCTTCTTCAGCTTTGCCTTGCGCTTCGACAGATCCGGCTGCGCAGCGCGCGGGCTTCGTCCATGCCGGCTGCGCTCCGCCCGTATACCTAAGCCGATTCCGCCCCCTCGCAAGCCACCCATGCACTATCCCTGACGTGAACTGCGTGCTTGGATGAATGAGCGGACGCAAAGATTCACGTAAATGAGGAGAAGAACCGCCATGACGATCTGCGCTGTCAATGCTTTATAGTCCGGATCCAGCCCCAGAGAACGCGCATGCCCATATGCATGCAGGGCCGAAACGACCGCGCCGATCAGGCCCAGCAAACCAACCGTCACATTGATGTGCATGAAAATCTTGCGCCGGGTCTCGCTGGGGCTGATGGCAAGAAATCCCCCGATGCCAAGGGCCAGCCCGAACCATGCGGGAATCAGGGCAGTGTGATCGATTCCACCCGTTCCATAAAAGCCCACCAGCCCCAGAATGACTAACAGAAGTCCAAATACGATCGTCACTTTGGCCATTTCAGACCCCCAAAGAACAGCTTACAGCCAGAGGCGCACGGTTAGGCGAGGAATGGTGGGCTTTGGTTCATCATTCGCACCGCGAGGCACGTCGAGGCCCATCTGCGCGCGATCGATGTCCCCGTAGACAATGAAAGATCCCGATTACCGAATTGCTCGATTCCCGGATCCTCACTCTGAAACGCACTAATGCAGATCATGGCCAGGCCACCGCGAGCTCCATTCTCTCTGCCGCGGTCGGCATTCGTGGAAACAGAAAGGCCTCAGCCGTGTGGAGAGCTGAGGCCATTTTGTTTGCCAATCGAAATGCGATAGCCAACTCTACCGCACGCATCTCGACGCTGTGCCCTAGAAGTTGAAGCGCGCCGTAAGTTGGCCGTAGCGGGGGTCGTTGACCTCGGTCAATGAAACCACCCCAAAACTGGAGCTGCCGAGCGACGTGCTTGGTGTGCCAAAGATTGGCGAGTTCAGCACGTTAAAGAATTCACCCCGAATCTCGAAGGTCATCGCTTCGCGAATTGGGAAGGTTTTGAAGAGGGAGGCGTCCATGAGCGGATGGAAGGTTTGACGAACTCCGATATAGGGGCTATTGGTTTGGGTCGTGTAAGACAGCCGCTGCTGGTAAGCAGGCGTATCTGATGTGCTGCTGCAGGCACCCGCGCCCACCACGGGCGTACCGCTCTGGTTCAGGTAGCAAGTGTTGATGTAGTGACTGTACGAGCGATTCGCTACGCCCGTTGGCCCAATGATATTCACCCCTCCCGGCGCCGAAACCAGGTTGCCGTTGGCCATCCGCAGCACGCCATTCAGCTTCCAGCCGCCGATCGCCAGCCTCTCCCAATAAGGACTCGCGGCGAATTTGGGCAGCTCATACGTGCCAAAAAAGTTGGCCAGCACATTTGAGTTGTTGTCTTGCACGGACTCCAGTTTCGTGTCGAGCGCCGAAGTCTGCCCGCCCCCGTTGTTGAGGAATGCATTGTGGAGTATCAGCTTGTCCCAGGTGAAGTTTCCTTGAATCGCGAAGTGGTGCGTCATGGGATGGCTGAACTGGATTTGCAGCGCGTTGTAAGGCGTGCTGCCTATCGAGGAGTTCTGCTCTGTGACAGCGCCGAACTCCGGGAATGGCACCAACAACAGATACTGCTGGATCGTACTGGCGTTCAATGTCGCATTATTGGCGTATGTGCTGGCGAATTGACCCGCCATGGGATTGGCGACCTTGGTGTTGAGGTAGGTGACCTCGGCCGCGCCTTGGTTAAAGTAGCTCGTAGGAACTGTATTGATGTTGTAGCCGCTCACTTCAAGCCGGGTGGGCCGAGAGCCGACGTAGGCGACCTGCAGCGCAATATTGAACGGAAGCTGCTGCTGGATGTTCAGCGTGTACTCGGCGGCACGCGGTTGCACGTGCCGCTGATCGTTGAAATTCACTCCCTGGCCAAGTCCTGTTTTCAGGCCCAGCGTATTGCCGGTCGGCAAAACCACTCCAGTCGGAAATGGCGCGGTCAACGAGTTGAGCGGAGCCGAGGTGGTGTAGTTGTTGTAGCTCGTTGACTGGCTGAATCCGGTGGAGTACGGCGATTCGATGGTGTTGAAGAAAATGATTCCGAATCCGGCGCGAACCACGGTATTCGGCAGTGCCTGCCATGCAGCGCCAAGGCGAGGCTGCAGGTTGTGCGTATCGTGTGGGAATGGGAACCGGCTTGCTGGGCTCACGAACTGCAGACCACCATTCAAAGTCAGACCGGTTACAGAGGTCTGAAGTGGATTCTGGCAGGTAGTACAGAAGCCCGAAATCAGCCGATTGAAGCGCTCGGTCAAGGGAGACTCGTAGTCGTAACGGACGCCCAGATTAAGAGTAAGCTTGTTGTTTACGCGCCAGTCATCCTGGACATAGGGCGCCAAATAGATCTGCTGCGTAGCATAGGCGATCGAGTCGTTGTAGTTGGCAGAAGAAAAATAGCCCAACAGCATTGAAGCGACCGCGTCACCAGAGGTGACGCCACTGTTGGCCGGAGCCGAGCCAGCGCCGTAGAGGACCGAGTTCGACTGCGTAAAGCGGCGGTCGAAGGCAAAGCCAGCAGTGCCGGAGCCATTGCCAAAACCGCTCATCGGATTCTGCACGTTGTAGCGCAGGATGTCGCCCTGGAAACCGAATCGGAGCGAGTGGCGACCCAACTCTTTCGACAGGATCTCATCGAGCGAACCGAGAGCGGAATTGCTGATCTGTCCGCCGGCGCCAGGCGCAAGACCTACGTAGTGGTCGCTTGAGTTAAACGAGACGCCGGGGAACGTATTGTACGGCAAGCCCGATTGGCTCATGGAGAGCTTGGTCAGGTCGAAGTTGGTGTTGCCGGGATAGACCAGGCCAAAGGGGTGGTTGTCCACGCCGAAGCGCGAGTCGAGCACCATGCTCGAAGAGAACTGGTGCACCTCGTCGGCGCTGCCGCCGCGGTTGTTGCGGTAAACCGAATAGCCGTAGCCATTAGGCCCGATACCTTTCGGGTAGTTATACATCGGGTAGCTCTGCGTAAGACCGGAGCGGAATCCGATGACACTCAACTTGTCTTTCTGGCCGAGCTCAAAGTCAAAACGGCCAATGAAGGACGGGTAGGTGGCAGGGTAAGAATCATTTGCCGGAACATAGTTGGACTGAGAAGCCGAACTGTACGCCGTGGAACCATTCACGTTCGGGCTGGGCATGTAGGTGGCCAAGGCTGCGGCAGTGGCGTTGATGGCCGACGATCCAGAGACCGGAGCACCTTCGCCCGTAACCGTGCATGTACCGCTCGTACATGTATATGACGCGGTGCCAAACGTAGACGCAACGATCTTGTTGTTCATGAAGTACTGGGTGCGGTTGCCGTTGGCGTCCACTGGCGAATTAGGTACAAACAGCTGAACGCCACCGCTCGAGTTGCAGAAACCATTCGAGTCAAAACCGCCCGGGCAGAGACCGGAGAAATCGCCAGTGAGTTCGTTTTGCGTAGGCACACGGAAGACAGAAAAGCTTTGCGAAGGCGGGATGGGGGTGTGCGTAGCATAGCGCTCAAACGAGAACATGAAGAAAGTCTTGTTGCGTCCGTTGTAGAGCTTGGGTACTATTACGGGCCCATCCATCACAAGTCCGGTCTGGTTCACCTGGTTGTTGGAGCGCGGCTTGCCCGCGGCGTTCCGGTCATACGTATTGGCATTGAGATACGTGTTCTGAAAAACGTAGTACGCGGCGCCGTGCAGGTTGTTGCTGCCGTTCTTGACGACCGCGTTGGTAAGAACGCCGTTGCCATGTCCGATCTGCGCGTCGAAGATTCCATTTTCGACTTTGACTTCCTGCACTGCCTCGGGTGAGGGAACGAAGCCCGTGTAGCTAGCGCCCGAAAAGCGTTCCGGCGCGTCGACGGGGATGCCGTCCAGCGTCAGCCGGTTGTGTCCGGAGTTGCCAAAAGCCGTAATCTGCACCGCGACGCCGCTGTATGGATTTGTATACTGGCTCGCATGGCCGTTGAAGTAGCCGCCTGATGCGGTGTCCACCACGCCGGGCGCCAACGTTGCCAATACAAAGGGATTTCGGCCGTTGTTGGGCAGGTCGGTCACCGCTTGATTGTCCAAGGTTGTTGCAATCGTCGGGGAACTGGTGTCGATGAGCGACGCTGACTCTGATACGACTTCGACGGACTGGCTGACACTGCCCGGCGACAGTCTGAAGTCTAGCTGAACGACTTGCCCGGCGGTCAAAACTATGTTGGCTCGCTTCTCCACTTTGAATCCATTGGCCGTTACCGTAACCGCATAAGTGCCGGGAGAAAGTGAGGGCATTGAAAATGTGCCGTCGGCACTCGTGGTAACTTCTGTCGTGAAACTGGTGCTGTTTTCCACGGCCGTCACTTTTGCACCGGGAATGATCGCACCCGTTTGATCGGCCACTATGCCACTTAGTCCGCCGAGATACCGTTGTGCCCTCGCCGAACTGCAGAAAATTGTGATTCCGCTGACTACCAACAGTACATAGATCGCGCGCGTCATAGAACTGGCTAACGTTTTCATACCAAGTGATCCTCCTGAATACAGACTTGCCCATGGCTGAGCCATGGATCTGGTTGAGGCGACGAAGGATGGAGGCGATACGAGGGATGGACATGCCGGAATCAAGCTTCCGCTCGTGTCATCGCCCAGTGCCGGTCTCTTCCCCTGATCTGCAAAACGCTCAAAGACGGTTCTTTCGGAATCTGGCAGCCAGCAACGATAGCTCCTCGAAGCGCGCCAATCCGTAATTCGCTTCGAGCCGAAAAGGCCATCTTGGTTTGAGTCCTGAAAAGTCTCGCGTTTGCCTACGCGTGTCACAAGACTGATACGGTATGTTACCGTCGCGATCGCTTCGGTCATGGCCCGCAACGCATTCGCTTTGAGCACTTTATATGACGGCTCTCCAGAGCCCCACGGGTCGGCCATGTTGCCATCGCCCGCGGCAACTGCGTTTGTCTTCAAGCCGTGACAATCGTTTTCAATTGATGTATGCTACGGCGTGCAAGAAGGTATGTTTCTGCCATGGTGAGCACGGGGCATATGGAGTCGCATCTGGTTCCGGTTTCCGATGTAGATCACAAACTGGTCTATGAGGAACTTGACGCGATTCTCTCCAGCTACCATTTCAAGAACAGCAAGCGTTATCCAGCTTTTCTCAAACACATCGTGGACTCTGCTTTAGAGGGCCGCATTGCCGACCTCAAGGAGAGAACCCTTGGGATCGAAGTTTTCGGACGCGACCCGGACTATGACACAAGCACGGATCCTGTGGTTCGCTTCAGCGCCGGCGAAGTCCGCAAGCGTATCGCGCAGTATTATCACGAGACGGGTGAAAGCCCCCGCCTTCAGATTGAGCTTCCTCTCGGCTCCTACGTTCCGGAGTTTCTGGTCCGATCGCACGCAACTCCCGTTGCCCTCCTCGCCACCGAGCCAATCAGCCCGCCTTATGCGCGAATCGAGCCGGCGCCGCACCCCGCACGATCCCGACGTCTCGTCGCCGCTCTGATCTCGCTGGCTCTCATCGCCGGAGGCATCATCGCCATCTACATTCGAAAATCAACTGCCAGCCGAGGCGCTGACTCCTTCGCGAACGGGCTTTGGGGCCCTTTGACGAAATCGGCAAGTCAGGTGCTCATTGTCGTCGGGCCCGTTCGTCAGGAGTCGACCGTACCTACAGCCGAAAGAACGGGCGCCATCGACAGCGGAACAGGCCGCTATGACCAGGTCTCGGTCTTAAGCGCCGTCGCTCTTGCGCACGTTGCCGGCGTGCTTCAGCAGCAGGGACATACATACGAAGTCAAGGAAGCCGCCGAAACCAGCCTGTCTGATTTGCGAGCCCGCCCGGTCATCCTCATCGGCGCGATCAACAACACCTGGACGATGGACATCGTCAAGTCACTTCGTTATCGATTCCTGTTTGACGGTCAAGTCGCGAGCATCCAGGACACGCGAAATCCGCAAAGCCAGCCGTGGACGCTCGACTTATCTGATCCGGCTCCCTCAGTCACCACTGACTACGCAGTTGTGGCGCGATTCCGCGACCCCACCACCGAAGGGCCTGTCATGGTCGTCGCCGGACTCGGCCCAAACGGCACCGAGGCAGCGAGCGAATTTGTCAATTCGTCACAATACATGCAGCAATTGGCACAAAAGGCTCCCGTGGGGTGGGAAAACAAGAACCTGGAATTGGTCCTCAAAGTTGACGTCTTCGGCAGCAAAGCGGGGCCGCCCACAGTCATCGCCGCCACTGTCTGGTAATTCGCGCGGACTCGAGCCAGTTCGTGCATTATAATTCGCTCCGGACTCGCACACAGCGAATTCCTCTCAGGAATCATGCCATCATCTCTGCGCAGGTCTTCGTTCGCATTCATGTTCAGCGGCGTCTTTCTTGCCGCGGTATTGTCAATTGGTCCGATCGCTGTCGCGCAGCATCCTGCCGGCCACTCAGATTGGCTCGCAACCCAATTCCAGAGCCCGCCTGATTCGGCCAAAGCTCTCGCCTATTGGTGGTGGCTCAACGGCAATACCGACAAAACAACGATCACGAGCGATCTGGAGGCGATGCACGATCAGGGATATGGCGGCGCAATTCTAATGGACGCCAATGGATCCGATCAGGGCGGCAACGCCGGTGTTTCTCCCGGACCTGAATTTGCCAGCCCCGGTTGGCAGGATCTCTTTCTTCATACACTCAAGGAAGCTCATCGCCTCGGCCTACAGATCAGCCTCACGATACAGAGCGGCTGGAATGTCGGTGGACCCACGGTAACCGGCGCTCAATCAGCCAAGCTTCTCACTTGGTCACGGAGGGTCGTGCATGGTCCGGCATCCGTCGACTTGCAGCTCGATTCGCCACCGATGAAGAACGGCTTTTATCGCGATATCGCAGTTCTCGCCTATCCACTTCGCCACGGTGCGCCGCTGGCCGGCGAAGACTCCCGCCGTCCCATTCGCGACCTGAAAAAGAAAGCGGCCTTCATTGAATCGGGATTCTCAGTTCCCGACTCCAAGCCGCTCCTCACCGATTTTTCGCCCCAACCGGGCGAGCAGGACTTCGACCTTCATGACGAAGTCGACCTCACATCCAGGATGTCCTCCAATGGTAAACTGGCCTGGAATGTGCCAGCGGGCGACTGGGAATTGCTCCGTATCGGCTACACCAGTTCCGATGCGCGTGTTTCCACGAGTAGCGGAGCCTGGCAAGGCCTTGTCATCGACTACATGGATCGCGATGCATTCACCTCGTACTGGAACACCAACGTCCAGCCGCTCCTCAATTCCGCGAAACCGTATCTCGGCAACTCGCTCAAATATGTCTACACAGATTCCTGGGAAGTGGGCGGCGTCAACTGGACCGGCCGTTTTCGCCAGGAATTCCTGGCGCGCCGTGGCTACGATCCTGTTCCCTGGCTTCCCGCCGTCACCGGGCGTATCGTCTCCAGTCGCGACTTGAATGACCGATTCCTGAACGATCTTCGCCGGACGATCGGCGATCTCATCCTCAGCGATCATTACGCGGTCATGGGGCAACTCGCCGCTAAAAGCGGCCTTGGTTTCCATCCCGAATCGGGTGGCCCGCACGGTGCGCCGGTGGATTCCCTGCAACTGCTCGGCGCGAACACATTTCCCCAAACGGAGTTCTGGGCGCCGTCCGCCCACCGCGCCACCCAACTCGATCGCTTCTTTGTAAAGGAAGCGTCCAGCGCCGCCCACATCTACGGCAAAACTCTCGTGGCTGCCGAAGGCCTCACCAGCCTCGGCCCGCAGTGGGAAGAATCTCCCGCCACCGATCTCAAGCCCACCTTCGATCAGGCCGTCTGCGCCGGATTGAATCTGCTTGTCTGGCACACGTTCACTTCTTCGCCAGCATCCAGTGGTTTTCCGGGCCAGGAGTACTTCGCCGGCACGCACTTCAATCCCAAAGTCACATGGTTCCGCGACGGCAAAGCCTTCCTTAAATACATCGGGCGTGTGCAGTTCATGATGCAGCAGGGACTGCCGGTCTCGGATGTTCTTTATTACTACGGCGATCAGGTCCCAAATTTCGTCCAATTCAAATCTTCCGATCCCGCGCACGTAATGCCCGGCTACGACTACGATGTTGTCGATCAGGACGTGCTGACCAAAGGCCTGACCGTTGTCAATCACCGCATACGCCTTGCGAACGGAACCGAGTATCGCGAGTTAGCGCTTCCACCGTTGCGCAATATTTCTTTGCCTGCTTTGCAGGCCGTCGACCGCCTCGTCAGTTCGGGCGCCACCGTTGTTGGCAGCGAGCCCACGCAACTCACCGGACTTAATACCTCGCATGTCTCGGATGCCGACGTTGTGAAGATCGCCCGGCGACTGTGGGCTGGGTGCGATGCCGGCAAGAGCGTTAGCCCAATCGGCGCCGGCCAGATCGTTTGCGGAGGATCAGCGCGCCAGGCACTCGAGCGAGATGGCATTTTGCCTGACCTTGCAAGCGAAGGCCCCGCAACGGATGGGACATTTGATTTCGCGCATCGTCGCGCAGACGGCGCAGAAATCTACTTCATCCGCAATCAGAGTCCGCTTGCCGCAGATGCCGTTCTTACGTTCCGCGTACACGGCGTCGTGCCCGAAATCTGGGATCCAGAATCCGGCGCCGTTACACACCTGGGTGTATTTGCAGAGACTGCGGACCATCGCACATCTGTCCCCATGTGGTTCGCGCCATACGGCACGGCGATCGTGGTTTTCCGAAGTCCGGCTGGTCCGCATATCGTCAGGCTCGAGCGCAACGGCCAGGAGATCTTTCCAAAGCTTGCCGCAGGCATTCCAGCGTTTGAAGCAACACTCCACCACGGCGCGATCACTCTCCGCGCCCTGGCTTCCGGTTCGTACATCGCCACCGATTCAACCGGCCGCAGATACTTCGCCACCATCTCTGAGCCGGAGACTCTTCCGCTCGGCGATTCGTGGTCGCTGAAATTCGCTCCGGGCTGGGGCGCTCCTTCTGAAGTTCGTCTCGACAAATTGCGGTCTTGGACCGAAATGCACGACGACGGCATTCGCTACTTCTCGGGAACCGCCACCTACACGACCGAATTCCAGTTAACGCAATTGGCAGAAAATGCCCGGGTCGTGCTCGAATTGGGAGTGGTCCACGAGACCGCGAGCGTCACCGTCAACGGCAAGGAGATAGGCCCCGCATGGAAACTGCCATACACCCTGGACATTACGCCGGCTTGTGTCACAGGTAACAACACTCTCGTAATCCAGGTCACCAACCTCTGGCCCAATCGGATCATTGGCGACCAGAATTTGCCCGCAAGCCAACGCTATACCCACACGAATATCACCAAGTACACCGCCCATTCTCCCCTTCTCCCGTCAGGGCTTCTGGGGCCAGTCCAATTGCAAATCACAAGCGGAGTCCCCATGCGCGCATCGGCCCAATCTCACTGATTGGCCGTATCGGCTCTGCGTTTTTTCATTCCATTGATATATGGAGGGGCGCTATACTTCTGTCACTCCCCCCTGGGCGGTGTACCGTCCACATTTTTCATTAGAGTCGCCCCCGTTTTTCTCGAGTCGGAGCGGGGCAATGAAACTTTAGCGTATCGAGTTCCGTCGTTGATTATGTCGATCAAAAAACAAAGAACGGGTCTCGGCTAACCCTTTTCTGGCAATACTGGTTGCGTAACATCCAAGAAGGAACGGTGTTTTCAACCGGCAGAATTGGAGCGGTTCTCCAAGCCGCGGGCCCGGGCAGCCACAGGATAAGTGGCTTTCCCTACTCGAAGATGGGCGGCGGCGCGTGTGTGCGTGCTGCGGATACGAGTGCGGCATTTGGCGGATTGCTCGGACATCTGATCGCATCTCGTCTCTGGAGCATGTATGAAGTCGTATGTAGCTGCGTTTTGCGCCTTGGCTGGCGTCATTTATGCCCCATTTGCGTGCGCGCAAACCCAGCGGGCGCTGCTCATCGGTATCGACACCTACCAGCCGGCGGGCACCACGGCAGAACATCCGGCGGGCTGTGTCTACGGCCGCTGCGAATTGGGCTCCTTCCAGAATTTGGATGGCTCGGTCAATGACGCTCAGGCGATGGCGGACCTACTGACGAGCCCGAAGTTTGGCTTTCCCGCCAACAACGTTGTCCTTCTCACCGATCCAGTACCACCACACCCGCGGCCAGGAGTCACAATCCTTCCAGCAGCCGATACCACGCACGACGGGATTCTCGCCGCGATGAAAAAGTACCTCGTCGATGTTCCTCAAAAGGGCGACACAGTAGTCTTCTATGACGCCAGCCACGGCTCTCTGCGCGTAAACAGCAAGGGCAATAAGCTGACGGTGCTTGTGAGCGGCAAATATGTTCATGCCGACAGCACACTGGTTCCATCCGACGCATACAAAGGCGGCTACGACGTCCGGGATCGGGAGATGACGGCGATCTTCAACGCCGCACTCGATAAGGGCATTCATCTCACGGTTATTTTTGACAGCTGCCACTCCGGCGGGATCAGCCGGGGTATCGGACCCAGATACCGCGAGCGTGAGTTGGCGTTTGATCCTCGCGATATTGACGAAGCACCTCCTACTCTCGCTGACGGGCAGCCGGCTCCGGGCCCCACCGAGCGCGCCGACAATCCTGCTTTGGTTTTGTCCGCTGCCCAGCAGGGCCAGACTGCCAAAGAAATGCCCACGGCTGACTCAAATGCGGAGCCGCACGGAGCATTCACTGCAGCACTGCTTGAGGCACTTCAGATATTGCCAGCCGATGCGCCCGCTTCGCTGGTCTACGCGCGCATCAAAGCTGTTCTTGAGGGCAGTAATGTGCCTGACCAGGAACCCGATCTGGACGCGACCGCCACACGCCGCGCTCAGCCGCTGTTCGGTGGCGCAGCGGCAAAATCCGATAAGATTCGCGCGGCCGCGCTCGGCACCGAAGACGACGGATCGATTTCGCTCGATATCGGCCGCGTGTCGGGGCTGGGAGTCGGCAGCGAATTCACATCCATGGTTCCCAGTAGCGCCGGTCAGAAAACCACACTTCGTATTACCAATCTCGAAGGACTGGCGCGTTCGTCCGCGCAGGTTGTGAGCCCGGCCGGCGCAAAGGTCGCGGCGGGCGATGTTTTCGAAATGTCCAAATGGGTTCCCGCCGATAATCCCGCATTACGCGTATGGCTCTGGCCGTCGAATTTGAATGAAGATCAGATTCTGGCAGCCGCAGCACAAGTGCAGGCTTCAGGAGTCGCGCTGGTCTCCGATCCAGCCGAACAGCAATGGACCCACGTACTCAGTTGGGACGGCACAAATTGGAGTTTGCAAAAAGCCGGTGCGCCCATTCCGGTCAGCCTCGGCGCTACGCTAACAGCCGACGCCATTAAGAAGAACTTGCCCGCCGACGCTAAACTGTGGGTTAACCTACCGCCATCGCAGGACCTCGCCGCCAAGCTTAAACCGTCAGGCGGCGACAGCGCAGTGCAGCCTGCAGACAACATGGCAGCAGCTCATTATGCTCTTACCGGCGTCCTGACTGCCAACGGACCTGCCTATGCCTGGTATCACAAGAGCGAACTCGCGGCAGGCCCGCCTTCTCCTACTGCGCCGCCGCACAGTCCCGGCTGTTCGGCAACTTCACAATATCCAGTCCGCACAGATTGGGTGCCGGTTGGCAACGCCGATGCTATCGACTCGGCTAGTACCAAACTCAACAATTATGCCTCACTCCTCGCGAAGGTTCACGGATGGTTGCAGCTCGCAAACAGTCCTGCCGACGCATCCCCCGACGAGTACTACTCTCTTGCGCTGGTTCCCTCAACGGGCACTGCACCTCTTCCCGCAGATCAGGCGGCGCGCCAGGGCGATCAGCTTAAGATGGCCCTCGCGTCCAGCGATCGCATCATCGACAAGCGCTGGGTTTACGTGCTCGACATCGATTGCCACGGCCGAGGCTCAATTCTCTATCCTCGCGATTACTCCGAGAATCAATTCCCCAACGATGCCGACAATGGTCGCCAATTCATGCTTCCCGGTGCGCCCATTCTGCGCATCGGTCCCCCTTATGGCGTGGACACACTTATTCTGCTTAGCACAGAACAGCCGCTTTCGGATCCTTACGTGCTGAATTTTGAAGGCGTAGCTTCGCGCGGCACGCGCGGAGTCGCGTCTCCTTTGGAAAAGTTGCTCAACCAGACCAGCGGAGGAACCCGAGGATTCTCCGGCGAGGTTCCCACCAACTGGGGAATTGGTCTCATGACGGTACACAGCGTTCCCAAGAGTGATTCGAACTAGGGCTTCATTTCTTTCTGGCTTTATAGATCGCGTGAGCAGCCGGCGGCTCAATGAAACACACCGGCAAACGACGGAGGTAGTACGATGTCACTTTCACGACGGCTGTTTCTTGCCGACGCTTCAGCGCTGGGAATGCTCGCTGCTTTGCTCCCCGAGCTCGCTGCGCAATCCGCAACCTCACAGGAGCAGGCGACATCCGAAGAGGATTTGCCGCACGACTCGTACAGCTTCTGGAATGGTTTCTTCGACTCGGTGAATCCCTACAGCCCCGACTACGGCAGCAAGGCTGCCTCTCGTGGTCCCCTGGATCAGCTTCCTGATCCAAAGGCGCAGACCCAATACCTGCATTTCGATTCCAATGCCAAACGTCTGCGCTATGCAACCGATATTCAAAAGGATGAACTGTTTGACCACGACGGTGACGTTCAAGTCAGCGTTGCTATCGCGCAATATCGTCCTGGCGAGGGTGAACTGAACCTGAAGGCCTCGCAGTTGCGCATTGACACCACGCAGATTCACCCCTTTATGAACATCGCGACGCCGCTTGCCTGGTCCGCCATTGCCGCCATTGCTCCCAACATGGCTGGCAAAGTGACTCTCGACGATCTTGGCTTTCAGTCTCCGCAGGCCACTCAGGGCACCAGCAAGATCCTCTTCACCAAGGGGACCGGAAAACTCGCGGTGAACATCTCCAAGGCCGCTCAGCAGTCCTTCTTCATGAAGGCACTGAATATCATGATCCAGGGCGCAAAAGCAGCGGCTCCTTTGGTCAGCCTGCCGGCCATCAGCGTTCCGGCTCTCAGCACCTTTTCTGAATGCCTCAGCTATTGGGAAGACCGCACCCGCTTCGTGATGTCGGGTAACCTGACGACGGCAGTTGCCACGCGTCAGGCTCTGGATGATCCGGAGCGTGAAGCGCATTACATTGGTCTCGTTCCGGGTGACTACCTGATGATTCCGCAGCGGCACGTCGAAGAACTCGCCTCGGCCATGCCGAACCTGGAGATGGTGCAGGGTTATCTGGTGGCCAAGGATGCCAATCCGAACCTGCCACTCCCGCAGCGTGCGCAGACCGCGGTGCCCGGGGTCACCTACGCGTCGATCAAGATTGGAGTAGTGGCGGCTCCCGAGAGCTGCTCGGCCAAACCTGGCGGGCTCACCGGCCTGTTAGGTGGCGCAGGTGCAAGTTCCGGCTCCAGTACTGGATCTTCTTCGGGATCAGGGCCCAAAAAGAGCGGCACCGGTAGCAAGAAAAATTAGGAGACGAAGGCTCGGCAGAGTGGGTATTCTTGTTGAACGGCGCCACCGGTTTGGGGCTGGCGGCGCCTGCCAACGGCAAATCAGGGGGTCGAAATGAACCGTACGGCTAAGGTTTGGGCCATGGCCTGTGTCGGGGTTGGGGCACTGGCAATCAACGGTGCGTACGCACAGAACTTCGGCGCTGCGAAAGAAAAAGTCCTTCTCCAGCGCAAGCTTCCCGCTCTCGTGCGTTTGCCTGGGAACTCTATCAAGGTCACCGTTACGTCAAGCGAAGCGGATGGCGCACTTCCATACGACTTTCAGGCACTGCTCGAGACCGAGCTCCTCAAGGACGATCCTGACCTGCGCGAAGACGACAATCCCAACGCGATCATCACCTGCCGCATTACGCAATACTCTCCACCGCAGGTGGCCACCTCGGCAGCTCCCGCGGTTGCTTTGACGCAGAACGCCCCGAGAACCCAGCAACTTCAGCGTATCTCGGGGACCATCAGCGTCGCTTTTCAAGCAAAAACGGCAAGCGGGCAGACTCTTATCTCGGACAATGTCACCGCAAAATATGATGAGCAGTTTGACGGTTCCGGAATTTCGATGTCCCACGGCGTCAAGGGCTCTCTTAGCGGCACGTGGAGCAAGTTAAAGGGTCAGAAAAACGACGAAAACACACCTCCAACCCTCGCTGAGTTGCGCTCGCGCCTGATACTCGATGCGGTCCAGCAAATTGCTGAGCACATCGTCAACACCAACGAATCCATCGAAGTCTATTTGGCCAAGCAGAACGGCGCCCTCGATGAGGGAAACAAGAATGCGCAAGCAGGGCTCTGGGAACGTGCTTTGGAAACCTATGAAACGGCAACGCCTTCACCTAAGCCAGAGGATGATGCATACCGGGTTTACGACATCGGCGTAGCTTATGAGGCGTTGGCGTATGCTGCCGAAGATCAGAAGTCGGCAATGAAGTATCTGGACCAGGCAGCAATCAATTACGGCAAAGCCGTGGATGCCAAGCCCAACGAGAAGTACTTCCTTGATCCACAGAAGCGAATCGAAACCGCGATTGCCCACTACAGGCAGTTGGACCGGCAAAACGAGGAAGCCAAGCGCGCCAAAGAGGCCGAGCTGGCAGCTTCAAATTCCAGTCCTTCCTCCTCGTCTTCTGCTGCCAGCCCTGCACCTTCCGGCCTCACCAATGCTCAGGTGCTGGCGCTGGTCAAAGCCGGCGTCGATGAGGATACGGTCATTCACGCGATTCGGAGCGCCGACGCGGTTAGCTTCGATCTCACTCCCGCCGGCGAAAAAACCCTGACCGCCGCCGGCGTCAGCGCCAAAGTTGTGTTGGCGATGAAATATCAGACTGCGCGCAAAGCTGCAGCCGCCAAGGCAGTGGTTCACAAAGGACTCACCAACGCTCAGGTCATCACGATGGTCAAGGCCGGCATGGACGAAAACACGATTGTGAGCACTGTACGCGCAGCAGAAGCCACAGACTTCGATCTCAGTCCCGATGGCCAGCACCAGCTCACAACCGGCGGTGTCAGCGTACGCATCCTAACGGCGATGAAGGAGCGGGCAATGAAGCGGCCCACAGCGACTGCGAGGCCCATAGCAGAGCGATGAGGGCCCACTTTCCATCCGGCACGATGATCTTCGCGCTGTTAAGCGCTGCGCTCGTAGTCTCTCCTCGCCTCATAGCGGAGGGGATTCGCTGTGGTGCCGGGCAAGACCTCGTAGTCCAAGCTCTCGAACGCATCACGCCCCAAAGTGGAAACGACGCCTTTCAGGATGCTCTAGAACTCTTGAAACACGCCGTGTCTGAATGTCCCGAACTTGGCGACGCATGGTACTACCGCAGTCTTGTCGAAAGACGCCTCGGCCACACTGCACTGGCCAACTATGCAATGGACAAAGCACGATTTAACGGTTCCGACGCGCTCAATGACAGCCTCAATCCCCTCGAACTTTCCACGCCGGCTTCGCGCGGCTTCGAAACCGATCAGGGCACAACTCCAGTTCCCACTGCCCCGCCCGTGCGTCCCGGGCCGGTGCAGCAGAAATGGGCTCTGATTGTCGGTATCGGTCAATTTACTGACGTTCAAATCCCCCGGCTTAATTTCACCACCGCCGACGCCAAGTCGTTCGCAGTCGCCCTGGAAGATCCTTCCATCGGAGGCTTCCCCGCAGACAACGTCCACGTCCTCACCGACGGACAGGCCACGACGAAAAACATTAAGGAAGAATTGAACTGGATTGCCCGTCACGCGCAGCCAAATGACCTTGTGGTTATTTATGTTGCTACACATGGCACCCCAAGAACCATGGATTCCGCCGGCGGAGCCAATTATCTGGTTACCTATGACACCGAAATCTACAAGGGCAGCAGCTTCGATGAGGACTCGATGTACGCCACCGCATACCCCATGGTCGATTTGGCGAATGCCGTGGCCACGCGCATGAAGGCGCTTCGCACTGCGGTTTTTCTTGACACTTGCTACAGCGGCGGTGCAGCGGCCGCCGACTCGGCCGCGGCGGCGGGCAAGCTCACCAGCTCCGCGCCTTCGCAAACTATGCTCACGCACATGATTGAAGGCACGGGCCGGATTGTCATGGCCGCCAGCGAGGTCAACGAAGAATCCCTCGAGAGCAATCAATTCGGCCACGGCTACTTCACCTACTACCTGCTTCAGGCCCTGAAAAAAGGAAAAGGGGAGACACCCTTGAGCGAGGTCTACGCCACGGTCGCACAAGACGTATCGCAAAGCGTCTCTGCGAAAGGAATGCATCAGCATCCAGTGATGGACCGCAGCTCGGCGAACGCCGACTTCGCCCTGCGATCCCCAGGAGCTACGGCTAGCGCAAAACCTTGATATCATTGTTCGCCGGGCGCAAGAAAGGCACGACATGCGTTGCTCCCGCATCTTCGCTTTCGCATTCATTCTTATTGCTCCATCGCTCGCAGCTATTGGATTCGCTCAAACCAGCAGCCTGGCGCCACAGATCACTCTGCAGGAACAGAAACTGGCTCGGGCGCGCGCTTCCAACGACAAGCGTGCAGAAGCTAGCGGGTTGAATGCACTTGCAAATCTGTATTGGCAGTCCGGTCAACTCCAAAAAGGCCTGGAGTATTGCCGGCAAGCTCTAGACCTTGAGCAAAACTCCAGCTTCCGCACCGGCGAAGCATTCACAAAAGACATCATGGCCCGGATCTATACCGACATGGGCCAGGAACAAAAAGCTCTCGATCTCCTCAATGAAGTCCTTCCATTCTGGCAATCATCGACCAACCGGCGGCGCGCCCGTTTCGTGCATGAGGAACAATTCTTCAATGTAGGCCTGGCCTTCACTCTCAGCAATCTCGGCCGGGTCTACAACGAGCTCGGCGACCAGCAAAAGGCCCTCGACTGCATTAATCAGGCGTTGCCCATCTGGCAGGAATCCGGGAGCGCCCGCGGCCAGGCCAATGCTCTGGAAATCATGGGAAGAACCTATGCCGATATGGGTGATGGGCTAAAAGCTCTTGACTGCTTCAATCGCGCGCTGCCGCTCTGGCGGGAGGACGGCGACGAGGGCGGCGAAGCTCTTACTCTGAACGAGATGGGCCCGGCCTACGCCCTGATGGGCCAAAAGCAAAAAGCGCTTGAATCCTATAACAAGGCTCTTTCGATGTGGCACGAGACTGGCAACCGCCAGGGAGAGGCAGCCACTCTCGACAACCTGGGGTGGCTCTATCGGGACCTTGGCCAGCATCAAAGCGCTCTCGACTATTACAACCAGGCCCTGCCCATCTGGCGCGAAGTTGGCAATCGCAGCGGCGAAGCCCGCGCGCTTAGCGACATCGGCCGCGCCTACGCAGATCTCCATCAGCCCGCTAAAGCTCTCGAGTTCGCCAGCGAGGCGCTGCCGATTTTTCGCGAAACCGGCAATCTTCGGGGCCAAGCCATGACTCTCAACAATATGGGCCGCGATCAATTCGATCTGGGCGACGCAAAACAAGCGTTGGACCTCGACCTTCAGGCTCTGGCCCTCTGGCGCCAGGCCGGTGACAAGCGCGGCGAAGCTCTTGCCCTCATGACCATCGCATGGTCCTACGGTGCGTTGAAAAATCCTGATGCGTCTCTCGCCAGCGCTCTTGCCGCTTTGGGGCTCGCCAAATCCATCGGCGATCCCGAAACTGAAGGACTGGTCGAAAACTCGATGATGCTTGGATTTCGGAGGGAGCAGCGCCCCGACGAAGCGATCTTCTTCGGCCTTTTAGCTGTCAACTCATACGAGCAAATTCGTAAAAACATCACGGGCCTGGAAAAGGAAGTTCAGGCAGGATTCGCGCAATCGAAAGCACAATCGTATCGCACGCTTGCTGAACTGCTCGTCGAGGCGGGCCGGCTCGGTCAGGCCGAACAGATTCTCGATCTCGTCAAAGAGCAGGAGCTTAAAGACCTTATTAGCGGCGCGGCGCCGGCAACCGTGCCCAGCATCGAGCCGCTTCAACTCTCGCCAGCGCAACGACAGGCGGCGAGCGATCTGCCCGATCTGGAGACAAAGGCCCAATCCCTTGAAACTGCGAACCTCGCTTCCATTCAACTTCAGGCCAAGGTTTCGCGTACACTGGTCGAGGAAACTCAGCTCAAGACGCTCAATGCAAGCATCCAGCAGTTAAGAGACGACATTCAATCCGTCGTCTCAAACAAGCTCTTTCCGGAGCTGGAGGCGCAACACGCGCCAGACCACGCCGCCCAAGACATTTCAAAAAGCCTCCTTCAGGAGTCGCTTGCCAAACTCGGCTCGCGAGTCATGGGCGTCCGGCTCCTGCTCGGCGACGACCATGCTTACGTCATCGTCGTTACTTCGAACTCCCGCAAGCTCATTGTGCTGAGAACTACCTCGGAAAACTTACGCGCCGAAGCGTTTGAAGCTCTCAAGGCTCTTAGCTCACCCGCGTCCGATCCGCGCCCACAACTTGAGGATCTCTACTCATCCATCGTTGCTCCTCTCGCAGACGAGCTCAAGAACCTCGAATCATCCGCTGGTTCAGCGGACAGCGTGCCTACAATTCTCTGGTCACTCGACGACGCGATCCGCTATGTGCCTATGAGTGCGCTCTACGACGGCAGCCACTATCTGGTCGAGCGATTCCATAATGTTCTTTTCACTCCAGAAAGCTACGGCCACATTTCCGACTCGCCGCTGCGAAGCAACCAGCCACCCAGCGCACTTGCCATGGGCCTGTCCAAAAGCTATGGTGGACTGCCCGCGCTCCCGGGGGTCATTCCGGAGCTGGACTCAGTCGTGCGCGATCCTTCAGTGTCCGATTCGCACGGCCCCATACAGGGCAGGCTGCTATCTGACGACCAGTTCACCCTCGCTGCTCTCAAGCAGGAACTTGGTGCCGGCAAGAGCATCTCGGTGGTCCACATTGCCAGTCACTTCGTCCTCATCGCGGGCAGCGGCGACGAACCCTTCCTTATGATGGGTGGCGACAACACGGGCGGCTCTAATGGATTCGCATGGAATCTCTCCGAGATGGAAAACTCGTCAATTGCCTTTCACGGAACACGCCTTCTTACGCTCTCGGCTTGCAGCACTGCCAAGAACTATACTTCGCGCAACGGCTTTGAAATGGATAGCTTGGGGATGGTTGCTCAACAAAAAGATGCGGAAGCTGTCCTCGCGACCCTGTGGGACGTGAATGACCTGAGCACGAGCCGCATCATGAGCGATTTTTATGAGCGCTGGGTCAAGGATCCTACGCTTGGTAAAGCGGAAGCGCTCCGCCGGTCGCAGCTTGCATTCATCGATGGCGCTGCTCTCGTTCCCGGCGGCGGAAGTGGCCGCGGATTTGAAACCGTCGGCCAAACCTCGCAAACTGACAGCTCACTCGGCTACTCCCACCCGTACTACTGGGCCCCTTTCGTCCTCATCGGCAACTACCAGTAGCTTTTTCATAGGCCAACAAGCTTTTGGGCCACGCAGGAATTTGAAGATCGAATCGTCAGAAAGGTACAGCATGGCGAACTCATTTTTCCGCCTTCTATTCTTCGTCACCGCGGTCATTGCCCTTGCGTCCGCCTGGTCCGTCCAAGCCCAGGAAGTCTTCAATCCGCCCCAAAGCAAAGGACACCCCGTTGTCTTCATCTCGGGAATGGGAGGCCCGCGGCACGACAAAGCGCTTGCTCAGGATATTGCCAGCCTCGGCTATGTCGTCGTCGTGTATGACGGTCGCAAGATGGACGAGGGCCGCGGCCAGGCAATTCGAGCCGCCCTTGAAAGCGCCCAGCAGCTCCCGAATGTATTGCCGGGAAAGGCCGCTCTTGTGGGCGTTTCTCTGGGTGGCGGATTCGCTCTGGCATACGGCGTCCGGTGGCCCGACCTGGTCGCCGTTGACATCGTTTGGTACCCGGCGACTGGCTTCCTCAGCAAACTTCCGACCTTCGCCAGCCGCATCAGGGTACCGGTATTGATGTTTGCCGGAGAATCGGACAATTTTCAGGATTGCTGTCTGATCACGACGGCTCGCTCACTGGCTTCCGACGCCGCATTTCTCAAGGCGCCATTCGAGCTTGTCACATATCCTGGCGCTCAGCACGATTTCATCAGAGGAGGGTCAAACTACAATCCCAATGATTACAACGACACACTTGCGCGCGCCACCGCAAAGCTGAAATCAGCATTCGGTGACTGAAAGCGAATTGTCGTTGCGCGGGTGCGCTATTGTGGGCCCTGGCTCAACAGCTTTTTCGCCACGTTGATGTACAGATCCACAGCTTCCAGCAGTTCCTTCTTCGCCAGCCGTTCATGCGGTGTGTGCGCTACGTGAATACTGCCCGGACCCAGCAACAACGGCTCGCCCCAATTGGAAAGCTGCGGAATGTCGGTGGTGAATTTCGCCACCATCGTCGGAATGCCTTCCACGGCGCGTAGTCTCACAAATGGGATTTCGAGTGTGAATTCTACTTCAGCCAGTCCTCTCGCGGCCTCCAGGATCGCCGCTCGTACCGGTGCTGCATCGCCTACCAACCGCACCAGTACCTGCGCCTCCGCCTTATCGGCAATCACGTTCGGCGCATATCCGCCGTGAATCTGCCCGATGTTGAGCGTGCTCGGCCCCACATCTTCCGTCACAGGCAGTTTCAGCTTCAGCAGCCTGTCCAGCACCAGCACCAGCTTGTGCACCGCGCTATCTCCCAGCTCCGGGTACGCTGAGTGTGCCATTTTGCCGCTGGCGCGCAGAGCAACGCGCAATGCTCCCTTCGACGCCAGCGCGATGCGATTGTCCGTCGGTTCTCCGTTAATCAAAAAACGGCTTCCCTTGGGCGCTAGATTTGCAACTTTCGCCCCTGCCGAATCGCGCTCCTCACCGCTGACAAATAATAATCCGATCCGAAAACCCGCCGCCCGCAGCGCCTCGGCCGCCGTAATGTGCGCCGCAATAATTCCCTTTGCGTCTGAAACGCCGCGCCCGTACATGAACTCAGCGTCCTCGCTGAAGGGGATATAGGGCGGCACAGTATCCATATGTGTCGAGAAGACGAGGTCGGGCTTCTGCCCCGCAACCCCTCCGTACACATTCCAGCGTGGCCCACCAGTCGCGCTTTCCTCCGGTTGCGGCACCGCACTCTTCTCCACTTCCCAGCCGCGGCAAGCAAGGAAATCGGCGAGAAAGTCGCCTACTGCTCCCTCAAAGTAGGTCGTCGATTCGATTTCGCAGAGCCGACGGGTGAGCTCAATCGTGTCAGTCGGCTGATGCTGTGCCTGTTCCCTCATTGTGGAGTCAGAATATCGCACGGAGGCACATTCTTTCCGGCAGGAGACCATTGCACCGAATTCGCACCTCAAGGCGTAAAATGGAGCGTGGGATGAGTTCCACGATCGCACGCGCCCAAATCCAAGAGACCCCGGGCGGCCCGACCCTAGTTTCTCCCGAGCAACCGATGATCGGGAAGCGGGCCGTTTCGCTTTTTCCTCATCTTTCGGCCGACGCATCTGTTCCATCCGGAGCACCATTCAAGCAAGACACTCCTGCCGCCATCCGCAGTTTCTCCATCCCGGGCCCTGCCGGACGTCTAGAGGCGATTCTGAATCAGGGCGCGCCCAATGCCGGATTCGCGGCTCTTGTTTGCCATCCGCACCCCTCATTCGGCGGCAACCTTCACAATAAGGTTGTTTACTATGCCATGAAGGTCCTCAACGATCCGCAATGGGGCCTCGGCCTGCCGGTCCTCCGCTTCAACTTCCGCGGCACAGGCCTCAGTGAAGGCTCTCACGATGGCGTCGCTGAAAACGCCGACGTTGTTGCCGCCATTGACTGGCTCGATCGCGAATTCCAGCTTCCCATCGTCCTCGCGGGATTCAGCTTCGGAGCAGCGATGGCGCTTCACGCATCTGTCAAATCTCGTTGGGATGGAAAGAGCATCCATGCGCTCGCCGCTCTGGGCCTTCCTCTTGTGGCAGAGTTTCCTCAATATCAGTACCCTTTTCTCGACAGCCTTAGGATGCGCAAGCTCTTCCTCAGCGGCGAACGGGATCAGTTCGCGCCAGCGACGGAGATGACCCGGGTTGTTGCCTCTGCCGCCGAGCCAAGGCGCCTCATTTTCGTCCCAGGCGCAGACCATTTCTTTACCGATCAATTGGAGCCGATGCAAGACGCCCTCGCCGGCTGGTTGAAGGAGCAATTGCAATGAATCCTGTCAGCGATACCGCTCTAGAGGCTCTTCATTCCTCGGCCACAGAGATCTTCACTGGCGCTCTAAAGGCCTGCAACATCGCCACAGCATTCGATCGCCGTCTCCGTTTCGAGGGGCACCGGCTCAATCGGCTTCTTCACGACGGCAGCGGCCCCGCGGTCATCGACCTCTCAGCCTACAAGCGCGTCTTCGTTATCGCCCTCGGCAAAGCCGCCGGCCCCATGCTCGAGACTCTCCTCGATCGCATGAAACGCCGCAAAGGTCTTCGCGGCATCTGCTGCTCCAACCAGTTGCCCGTAAAGCGCAACTGGCGGATCCGCTATTTTGAAGGCGGCCATCCCGTGCCGAACGAGGACTCCTTCGCGGCCGCACGCGCCGCGCTCGCGCTTCTCCGCAAGGCCCGCAAAGATACGCTCATCTTCTTCCTCATCTCCGGCGGTGGATCGGCCATCTTCGACCTGCCCCTCGATCCGCAAATCGCTCTCGAGGACACGATCAGCTTTCATCAGGTTCTTGTTGCTTCGGGCGCTCCCATCAACGAAATTAATACACTTCGCAAGCACTTTTCCGCCGTGAAAGGCGGGCGCCTTGCCCTGGCTGCGAAGGAATCGCTCAAGGTCAGTCTTCTTCTTCCCGATGTACCGCTGCGCACGCTTGATGCGCTCTCCTCCGGCCCCACCACCCCGGACCACTCTACTGTCGCCGATGTACGCGAACTTCTTGCGAAGTACAGTCTCTCTGAAAAATTCCCTGTCTCCATTCGCGCCTTCTTTGACCGGAAAGACATGCCCGAATCGCCTGGCAACAAAAGCTGGCGCCCCTCGTTCCTGCCCAAGCTCCCATGGGCCGATGCTGCGCGGCAACGCCATGCGCCGGCGACCAGTATGAGCGAAGAAGACGAAGCTTTTCACGACTCAGTCTTCGAGATTCTGCTCTCAAGCCACGACCTGGTAGAGAATGCTCGCGCGCTTGCTCGCAGTGCCGGCTACCATGTCATCGTCGACAACAGCTGCGACGACTGGGATTACGCCGAAGCCTCGCGGTACCTGCTGGAGCGCTTCCACACGTACCGTTCCAAACATGCGCGCTTCTGTCTTATCTCGGTGGGCGAGGTCACTGTTGCCCTCAACCGAACCCCAGGAGCCGGAGGCCGCAATCAACAATTCGCATTGGCCTGTGCTCTCGATCTCGCCAAGTATCCGGGCGCGCGTATCACTGTGCTCAGCGCCGGATCTGATGGAATCGACGGCAACACACGGGCGGCCGGCGCAATTGCCGACCCCACCACAGTCGCTCGCGCCCGTAATTTTGGCTACGATCCTCAGCAGTCCCTGGCCGAGTTCAACGCCTGTCCTCTCTTCACCGCCATCGGTGACTCAGTGGTGACCGGACCTACCGGCCACAACCTACGAGACCTCAGGCTACTGATTTCCGAAATCGCATAGTTCCACGCAGTCAACCTACATCTGCTTCTTGTGGGAAATCACTTGAACTTTCCCCATCGCACCGCAATTTCCTGCATTAGGATTGTGGGGTGGCTCGTAAAGGAAAACCCAAGACTACCGGCAGGACACCGGACATTCGCGCGGTTGCGGCCGTAGCCAAGGTCTCCATCGCCACAGTCTCCAGAACCATCAACGGATCTCCACTCGTCAGCGACCGTCTGAATAAACGTGTCTGGCAGGCTATCAAGCAACTCAACTATCTTCCGAACACGCACGCCCGCACGCTCGTCTCCGGTCGCAGCCGCATCCTGGGAATCATCGTCGAAAACATCACCAATCCCTTCTTCCCTGAGTTGATCCAGAGCTTCGAGCAGATCGCCGTCGCACGTGGCTACGAAATCCTCGTCAGTTCCACTAACAGCGACCCCAATGTCCTCGCCAACTGCGTGCGTCGCATGCTCGAGCGCAAGGTCGACGGCGTGGCGGTAATGACCTTTGGTGAAGAAGAGTCTGTGCTCGACCAGATTGTGCACCGCGGCGTGCCCATCGTCCTTGCAGAATTCAAACTGGACGACCCAAACGCCAGCACAATTCTGCTCGATTACTCAACTGGAATTCATGCTGCGGTCCACCATCTCTCCGATCTCGGGCACCGCTCCATAGCCTTTCTCGCCGGCCCACACAGCCTTCACTCCGCTATCACGCGCGAGAACGACTTTCACACAGCCATGCAGTCCACAGGAATTCCAATCCAGAAGAAATGGGTGATCGAGTGCGACCATACACTCAAAGGCGGGGTCGCCGGATTTGAGCAGTTGCGCAAGCTTCCTTCGCGGCCCACTGCCATCATGTGCTCCAACGACATGACCGCCATCGGGGTCCTCCGCGCGGCCTTTATTGAAGGCCTTCGCGTCCCCCAGGATCTTTCCGTGATCGGTCTCGACGATATCGATTTTGCTGAATTTACACTCCCCCCGCTCACAACTATCCGCCTTTCTCGCACTGACCTTGCCCGTGCCGCATTCGAGGCACTCCGTGCACGAGCCGATGATCCGGGCAATCCAAAGCAGCAGCGTGAATTTCTCGTCTCTACCAGTCTCATCGTACGTGGATCAACTGCGGCACCAGCTACGACTGCCGCTTGAAGCCTCTTTCCCCACTCCGGCATCCAATTTGAATAAATGCAATTCGGTGACATGACGATTACAGACCGATTGCATGTAGCGCGGTATCCTTACGAGATAAGACGAGAAGACACTGCATCCCCTGGAGGCTTCATTGACGACTGCATATCTGAACCGCATCGCCACTGCGGCCCCTCCGCACGATATGCACCAGCCTTTCATCGCCTTCGCTGAGACTCTACTGGCCGGAGGCGCGCCCAAGAATCTCTATCGTCGCATGGCCCGCATGGCTGCCATCGATCATCGCTACACGTTTGTTCATCCCGTTGCCACCGAAGACGGCCAATGGAAGGACGCCGATGGGTTTTACGTTCCCGGCAGTTTCCCTGACACAGCTCGCCGTATGGAGGCCTTCCGGCGATTCGCGCCCCAGCTTGCCCGCTGCGCAGTCCAGAAACTTTCTCTGACTGAAACTGAGCGCACAGGCATCAGCCACATCATTGTCACCTGCTGCACAGGGCTCTATGCTCCTGGACTCGACTACGAACTCGTCGAGTTACTGAAGCTAGCCCCATCGGTCGAGCGCACTTTTATCGGCTTCATGGGTTGTTATGCCGCCATCAACGCTCTTAAGACTGCCAGGCACATCGTGCGCTCCGAGCCTGATAGCAAGGTCCTGCTCCTCAGCCTTGAGCTCTGTTCGCTCCATATGCAGGAAACGATCGACATCGAGCAGTTGCTCGCCTTTACTGTATTCGCCGACGGCGCTGCCGCATATATCGTCACTGCCGAACCCGAAGGCTTCGCTATTGACAGCTTTCTAGCCGTCAATCTCGCCGGTACCGATCAACTCATTACCTGGCGTATAGGCGAGAAGGGCTTCGACATGCATCTCTCCGGACAGGTTCCCGGACAGTTGCGTAAAGGTCTCTCTGAAGCAACCTCACGGATCGTGCGCGATCAGGACCCCGCCTCGATTGACTTCTGGGCAATCCATCCTGGCGGGCGAACCATTCTCGATGCGGCTGAGCAGGGCTTAAAACTGTCCGCCGAGGCAATGGCCGACTCCCGAGAAATCCTGCGCAACTACGGAAACATGTCCTCCGCTTCCGTCATGTTCGTTCTTCAACGATTGATGCGGCGCGCGCGCTCCGGGCAGCGCGGATGCGCCATGTCTTTCGGGCCGGGCGTGACAGCCGAAACCATGCTCTTTCATGCCGTCTAGGGCAGTCGACTTCCGCACCCGTGCCCAGCTTGCCGAGCTGATGGATGAGCCTTGCACTCGCGACGAGCTGCGTGCTTGCCTCATGGACCTTTCGCGCCTCAACCGCTGGTTCTTCGCTTATCGTCCAATCCTTGATTGGCTGAACCACATCACTTCCGCCGCCGCATTTGCGCCAGCACCTCTACGCATCCTTGATGTGGGCTGCGGATATGGCGACACATTGCGCCGCGTCGAGCTCTGGGCTCGCGAGCGAAACGTTGCCGTCGAGCTCACTGGCCTCGACATCAATCCAGACGCGATCATTCTCGCCGCCCAAGCCACACCTTCGACATCTTCGATTCGCTGGATCGCCTCCGATATCTTCGCATTCCGTCCGGAAAAGATTTTCCACCTCGTTATCAGTTCCATCTTCACGCATCATCTCAGCGAGCCGGATATTGTCCGTTTCCTTCAGTGGATGGAGAGTTACGCCACGCTCGGCTGGTTTATCAACGATCTCTCACGCGCTGCGATCCCATACCATCTCCTGCGCATCTTCTCCCGGCTAGCCTGTCTCCATCCATTCGTCCAGCATGATGGCCCTGTGTCTATCGCGCGCTCATTTGTCAGGCAGGACTGGCAGCGCATGTGCGACACGGCGGGCCTGAATGGCAGGGCGACGATTAAGCCCTTCAAACCCGCGCGCCTCTGCGTGGCACGCCGGAAGCCGCAATGACAGCCACTTCCCGAAACGCCGACCACCTCGTCATTGGCGGCGGACCCGCGGGCTCCATGCTCGCCATGCGCCTTGCCTCTGCCGGACGCCGAGTCCTGCTGGTCGAGAAGGAGCGGGGGCCACATCACAAAGTCTGCGGCGAGTTCCTTAGCCGCGAAGCTATCGAGTATCTGCATCGCGACGGTGTCAATCCTCGCCAATTGGGCGCGGTTCCCATCCACACTCTGCGTCTCTCCTGCGGCACTCATGCCGCCGAAACCGTCCTCCCCTTTCCTGCGTTCTCCCTTTCGCGCCGCACCCTCGATGAATCTATGCTCGCAGTTGCAAAAGACCGCGGCACAGAAATTGTGCGCGGCCTTGGCGTCGAATCGCTTTCCCAATGTGGCTCTAATTGGCATGTCTCGTTGAGCAACGGACAATCCCTCCGTGCCGAGAAGGTCTTCCTCGCCAGCGGGAAACACAACTTGCGCGGTTTCACGCGCGTCCACGCTAGCCAGCCCGATCTCATCGGCTTCAAAATGCACTGGCAGCTTGCGCCGGCACAGACAGCCGCCCTCCGAGGTTACATGGATCTCTACCTCTTCTCTGGAGGTTACGGCGGTTTATCGCTTGTAGAAAATGAAGTGGCCAACCTCTGCCTTGTCGTCCGTCGATCCACTCTGCTCAAAATCGGCGCGTGGCCTCAACTTTTGGACTCTATCCTTCGCACCAATCCTCATCTGCAACAGCTTCTTGAGAGTGCTACGCCGGTCTGGCTTCGGCCGCTCGCCATCAGCCCCATTCCTTACGGATACTTCATTCGCGAATCGCGCGGCCTCTGGCGGCTTGGCGATCAAGCCGCCGTCATTCCTTCCTTCACAGGTGATGGGATTTCCATCGCGCTGCATAGTGCGGCGCTCGCCGCGCAAATGTTTCTCGCAGGTTTCAGAGCCGCTGAATACCATCGAGTCCTGCGCGCGCAACTTCACCGCTCAATGAATCTCGCAACGAAGCTTTCGCATATCGCAGTCACATCCTTTGGACGTGCCGCCGCGATCGCTGTGTTGCCTCATTTCCCCGCAGCTATGCGATGGGTGGCCACGTCCACGCGCATCTCGCAGTCTTCGCTTGTTCTCAGGAACTTGGAGTCGGACGGAGGCGAGCCCACCGCCCGGCAAAATGCTTGACGCGCTCGGCGCGACGTTTACTCCAGCGCGATTGCGCTCTCAGTGACGAGCTCACCCGACTGCCGCCACGCAGTGATTTCCGCGTGAGTCATATCTGCTGCCACGCGCCGGTGCGGATAAATCTGCGGCTCGCCAAACTTGAGCTGCGCCCAGAACCCCTTCACACCGAGCACTCGCCAGACATGGGTGACAAACAATTCGTCGTCGTACCAGCACAGCTCCCGCTCTTCGATGCCGCTGTCGATGATGTACCGGATCGCCGCCGCTGTAATCGGGGCGCCCACTTTGGTCGCCGGATCAATGAGCCGGGGGTGAAATCTCAGCACCTGGGCACCGTCCGTGCTGGTCCCCTCGGGAAACAGCAGCACTGGAACCGGCAGTTCCAACCGCTCCTCAATCACTCCGGCAACCTCTATTGAGCTGGCCCGGCTTTGCCTATCCAGGAATATAGTTCCACCGCTCCTCGCTACTTTTCCAAAGAACGGCCAACTGCGTATCTCATGTTTCGCGACAAAAAAGCACGGCATTGCGGCGCTGATAATCAGAATATCGAGATAGCTTAGGTGATTGGCTACTACCAAGCCGCAGGTGGGCGGTTCGCCTTCAACTTCATACCGAATATTGATCGATTTCAGAACGCTCCGCGCCGACTCCTGCAGCCAAAGCGCTCGCCGCTCCAACGTCATGCGCCCGTGTAAACGCCGCACCCAGTATCGAACTACGCAAATTGCCAATGTAATCGCCAGCGCCACAGCGCGCCGTACGCGACGCAGCATCATGGCGTTAGCGGCGCCAGAAAGCGGCTACGAGCCGCCGCCGAGAGAGCTTTCAAATCCAGGAGCGTCAGAAAATCGATCGTGCGAAACTCTCGGTCCCATGCCGGCGGCGCAGCAATCCGCGCGCCAATGGCCAGATAGGTCTTGAGCAGATTGGGGACTTTTGACTGCACGGGAGCCGGCGCCGGTAAGCCATCACCAGGCCCACATAGATCGATCTCGCAGGAGGACCGCTGTGCATTCGCGTCCTGCTGCTCCTCGGGGCATGCATATGCTTCGGTCGGTGACGTCTCAAATTCCGCTGTTACCCTAAAGTCATGCAGCTGACGATACATCCGCCAACCCAGAGAAGGGTCGTTGGAATTCAATGAAGAGCAACCGAGCAACGTACGAAGCCCCCTGTCGGTAGCATACTGCGCAATGCCCCGCCATAACAACATCAACACTTCGGGCGTGCGATGTTCGCGGTCGATTGACGCTCGCCCAAGCTCCAGGATCCCTCCGCGCAGTGGCTTATAGGGAGCAAGGTTGAACTCCTGCTCACTGTAGTATCCAAAACCGCGTGCTGCTGTTTCGCCCGACTGCATGCGGTAGGTGCCCACTACGCGCCGGCTTATCTTATCTTCCACAAGCAGGTGCTCGCACACAGCGTCGAACCGGTCCGTGTCCAACCCGGTCTCATACGAGCACTTCAAACCTTCGCCCAATTCAATATTGAAAACCTTGAAGCGCAGCCGGCACGCAGCGTCGCGATCCTCCTGTGTCGCTGCCAGCCGCAGGCGGTAGCGGCCCACATCGGCATGAATACGCGGTGGAGTCGTTTCGGGATTGGTCGGCAGCGCACCCGCTGGCGGTGAAATGTCAATGACTGAGCTGGCTTGGAGCGCCGGCTTTAATGGAATCCTGGAGCGAGTTTCCGCAATCACGAGCCCAGTGTGCACTCATCCCCGTGAATGCCCGGTCAAACTGCCGCAAATTCAGTGCAAAATCTGCCTTCGCCCTTTAACGCTCTGGTAACAGTCAACAAACTCTCTCTAAATTCGTACTTACCAAAGCACTGACTTTGCAGTATAAAGCCACTCTATGAGGTGAATCGTGAAAACCATCCGGCACTCCTCTGCCACTTTGGAACTGCTGCTGATCTTCCCCGCTGTTCTCTTCATGACAGCGCTCTTTGTCCGCAGTGTGCAGCCGCCTCAATATGAGCCGGCTCACACCGCGCTGCGCATCGTGGACTGGTATGCTGCACGAACGTATGTCGGCCTGTGGCTATTGCTGATTGCACTTCCCATTGTGGTCCTGGTCATCGGTGCCTCACTCTCGTGCGGAACTGGCGCCGCATCGCGGCCCTGCGCGAAACCGCGAGGTCAGCATTCACAGCGATGCGGAGCCATCTCGCGGTGTTTTTTGCAGCTGCCGCAACATTCATCGCGGGCGGCATTCTGGCTATCGTCGCGCTGTACCTGCTTACAGATGAGCGAGCTATCAGGCGTCCCGCGTTCCCAGTTTTTCCCCGATTGTGTGCTCAAGCCTGGATTTTGTGACGTAGGGAATCAGCCAGGGACGTGAATCACACCGTCGATCAATTTCCCTTATCAGGTCAGCGATATCGTGCGCCCACGACCGGACCTCTGCCCGCGTAGCCAGCCGCCACATACCCGCGACCGGCGTAACCGTAGCCAAACGCTCGAGGCGCATAGGCTCGCACCATCGGCCTACCCACGTAGACGTTTGGCCCGTACCCAGTTACGGCGGGCCTTGGCGCAATCACCACGCCATACGCATACATTGCCGGATACGGCATCACGAAAACCGGCGGCGCATACGGAGCCATCACCGGCGCAGGCATTGGAGGTGCGTACGCCATAGCCGGCGGCGGTGCCTGCTCCTGCAAAGGCAGTTCATTTTGCTCCGGAGGAGCATACGCATTCTGCTGTCCTTCATCCGGCGGTTGCGTCGGCGGTGGAGGCTCGGGCGCATACGACTGCGGCCCGCGCTGATACAACCCATATGGATCGCGTTGCGGTTCCTGAGTCAACGGCACCTGGATGTCTTCCATGACCCGCAGCGTCATCGCCGTCTCTGCCTTCAGCGCCGGCCTGGGGCCGCGCGCCGGAAGCATCAGTAGATCGATTGGCCATAGCACCGGAATACACCAGAGCGCGATGTCCCGTCCCTCATGGCCCTTGCCCAGAATCCTTCCCTGTGCGTCGATCCTGTAGCCCGGCACATTCACGACTTTCGCATCGATCGGCACCACTGTGTCGCCCACGTACAGCCTGTCGAAATCCAGTTGCATCCAGCCCTTTCCCACAAAGTGACCTGGATCTTTGTATTCAGAAAATTGCCCGCCCAAATAACTGCCATAGGGGAGCATGAAATCGCCGCGCTGGTGTTCCACCTTACACAACACCGGATCACCAACAGCTGTATTCATTGAAGAAATTCTGCCATCGCCTGTCGTACACGAAACCAGCGAACCGGCGGGAATCAGTCGGTGCCCCGCGTCGGCAAATACTTGCGGGGCCATCAGCAACATCAATACAAGAAGGGAGATTCGTTTCATGGTTTGCCTCCTGGGCACAACGTTCGGAAACGACAACGAGCGCACTTCCAGCATCCGCGGGCATAGCGACCGCAACCGCTTGCTTTTGTGCAGCAAGCGTAATCTTCAGCGCTCAATCCGGCGCTCACAGTGAACAGCAACACCTCACCTGTTCGCCGCCAGAGCTTCAGCTCACGCGGCAATCGTCAAGCGCCAGCAGCGCGCACACTTCAGTTAGAACCAGCAGAGCTGGATTTGCAACGACACACTTCAGGGGATCAACTCTCTGCAACCAGGAATTGAGAGAAAAATCCCCCGAGATAGCGGCATGAACACTCGCGAGATGCAAAAGTTTCGCCGCTCTCGACAAAATTTCTGCCGTTCCAGTTTTTTCAGGAAGTTTTTGCTGTCAGGCCGGGTCGCTGACCTGCTGACTCGCTTGCTCGTTGACTTGCCGCGCGCGATCTATCCCTTCGGCTCGTAATTCAAATTTGGCCCCAACCAGCGCTCCGCCTCCGCCACGCTCATCGCCTTGCGCCGCGCGTAATCTTCCACTTGGTCACGATCGATCTTGCCCAGTTGAAAATAACGTGACTGCGGATGCGCAAAGTATAAGCCGCTCACACTCGATCCCGGCCACATCGCAAACGATTCCGTCAGTTCGATCCCGGTGTTCTTCTTCACGTCAAGCAGCCGCCAGATCGTTCCCTTCTCCGTATGGTCTGGGCACGCCGGATAGCCCGGCGCCGGTCTAACTCCACGATACTTTTCCTGGATCAGATCTTCATTGCTCAGCTTCTCGCTGCATCCATATCCGCATTCCTCGCGCACCCGCTTGTGCAGGCACTCAGCAAACGCCTCTGCCAACCGGTCCGCAACCGCCTCTGCCATGATCGCGTTGTAATCGTCATGCTTCGCCTTGAAGCGGACTACCAGTTCCTTGAGCCCGATCCCACTCGTCACAGCAAATGCTCCAACGTAATCCGCCAGTCTCGTCTCCTTTGGCGCGACAAAATCCGCCAACGAGCGGCAGGGCTCATTCCCTTCGCGGTTCGCTTGCTGCCTCAGGAAATGGAAACGTTCCAGCACGCCGGTGCGCTTCTCGTCGGCGAACAACTCCAGGTCATCCCCGACCGAATTGGCCGGAAACAGCCCATACACGCCTCGTGCCGTCAGCAGTTTCTCCTTCACGATCTGATCCAGCAGCGCATTCGCCTCGGCAAAAACCTGTCTCGCCTGTGCTCCCTGCGCCGGATCATCCAGAATCTTCGGATAGACGCCCTTCAACTCCCAGGTATGGAACAGCGGCGACCAGTCAATAAACTCGCGCAGCGTCTCGAGCGGAAAGTCCTCCAGCACCCGCACTCCCGTAAACGCAGGAATCGAAATATCGTCTGCCTTCCAAATAATCGGTGTCCGCCTCGCGCGCGCCTCCTCAATTGGCACCATCTTCGATCTCGGCGCGGCATGAGCCTTCCGCAATGCCTCATATTCAGCCTTGTGCTGCGCGACAAACCCTGCCCGGCTCTCCTCGCTCAGCAGGCTTGTCGTCACGGGCACGGCCCGACTCGCGTCTAGTACATGAACCACCGGCTGGCTGTAGTGCGGTGCAATTTTGATTGCCGTGTGCGCCCGGCTCGTAGTCGCTCCGCCGATCAGCAATGGCAGTTTGAATCCCTGGCGCTCCATCTCACACGCCACGTGCACCATTTCGTCCAGCGACGGCGTGATCAATCCACTCAGTCCGATCAGATCTGCTTTTTCCTCTTTCGCCTTCTCGAGAATCTTCTCCGCCGGTGTCATTACGCCCATGTCGATCACTTCGTAGTTGTTGCAAGCCAGCACTACACCGACAATGTTCTTCCCGATGTCATGCACATCGCCTTTCACGGTGGCCAGCACAATCTTCCCCTGCGACCTCGTCTGCTGCCCGGCAGCCGCCAACGATGCCTTCTCTGCCTCCATAAACGGAGTGAGATATGCCACTGCTTTCTTCATCACGCGCGCGCTCTTCACTACCTGCGGCAAGAACATCTTCCCGGACCCGAACAAGTCGCCCACAACGCCCATACCATCCATCAGCGGGCCTTCGATCACAAGTAGCGGCCTGCCCAGCTTGGCGCGCGCTTCTTCGGTATCCGCTTCGATGTGTTCGTCAATTCCTTTCACTAGTGCATGGCTCAACCGCTCCTCGACCGGCGCATTCCGCCACTCCTCAGCTTTCTTCTCCGTCGCCTCCGAACTCGCGCCCGCTGCTTTCAACTTCTCGCCGTGCGCCACCAGCCGCTCTGTTGCATCGGGCCGCCTGTTGAGCAGGACATCTTCTACCAGTTCCTTCAGCTCCGGCTCGATCTCGTCGTACACTTCAAGCTGCCCGGCATTGACAATCCCCATATCCATGCCGGCCGCAATCGCGTGATACAGAAACGCCGAGTGCATCGCCTCGCGGACGACGTTGTTACCGCGAAAACTGAACGAGATGTTCGAAACGCCACCGCTCACTTTGGCATGCGGCAGATTCTCCTTGATCCAGATCGTCGCCTTGATGAAATCCACTGCGTAATTGTTGTGTTCCTCCATCCCCGTCGCCACCGTCAGGATGTTCGGATCGAAGATGATGTCTTCTGGCGCAAATCCTTCCGCTGTCAAGACCCCATACGCCCGTGCGCACACGCGAATCCGGTCCTCATACGTAGCGGCCTGGCCCTGCTCGTCGAACGCCATCACCACTGCTGCAGCGCCAAACTTGAGAACCGCCCTTGCACGCTCGCGAAACTTCGCTTCGCCGTCCTTCAGCGAAATCGAATTGACGATGCCTTTGCCCTGCATGCACTTCAGCCCGGACTCGATCACTTCCCATTTTGACGAGTCCACCATGAATGGCACCTTCGCCACTTCCGGCTCGCTCTCGAGCAGCTGTAGAAAGCGCGTCATCGCAGCTACACCGTCGATCATGCCCTCGTCCATACATACATCCAGGACGTTCGCGCCATTCTCCACCTGCTGGCGCGCAATCGCCACACCTTCCTCGAATTTCCCTTCTTTGATCAGCTTTGCGAACTTTGGCGATCCCGCCACATTTGTCCGCTCACCAATCACGATGAAAACGCCGGATTGCTGCGTAAACGGCTGCGAGCCTGAGAGCCGCAGCGGCCTCCAGTTCGTTAATTTGACGCTGTTTTCAAATGCGCTCATGCCCGGCCCACGCTCTCGCTGGCGTGGTTCTCACCACCGGCCATCGCCGGAATTTCTCGCGGCGCCACGCCTTCCACGGCCTTTGCAATCGCCGCGATGTGCTCAGGCGTATTCCCGCAGCACCCGCCTGCCAGATTGATGAGACCGGCTCGCGCGAACTCGCCAAGATAGCGCGCCATATCCGCCGGTCCCAGATCGAAACCTGTCGCCGAAAGCGGATTAGGCAAGCCCGCATTCGGGTAGCACGAAATCGCTACGTCCGCTTTGTCCGCCAAGTCCTCCAAAAATGGATACATCAAATCGGGTCCGAGCGAGCAGTTCAGTCCCACGCTCAACGGATTCGCATGCTGCACGGCATTCCAGAACGCTTCCACGGTTTGCCCCGAGATCATCGTCTCGCCGCCGCGCCCCACTGCCGCCGAAATCATCAATGGCAATTCCTTTCCGTCCTCGTCAAACACCTCGCGAATCCCAACCAACGCAGCCTTTGCATTCAGTGAATCGAAGATCGTCTCAACAAGCAGTAGCTCAACACCGCCGGCAATCAGCGCGCGCGCTTGCTGTTTGTACGCATCTCTCACCTGGTCAAACGTCACCACTCGAAATCCCGGATCATCGGCATCCGGCGAATTCGATAACGAGACCGTTAATGGTCCAATCGCTCCTGCCACAAACCGTTGCCGGCCGGTCGCATTACTCACCCGCTCCGCCCACTCCCGGCACAATCGAGCCGACTTCTCGTTGATCTCCGATGCCAGATCGCAGAGAAACTTGTCCTCGATCACTTTCTGATAAAACTCAGGATCCTTTCGTCCCCCATGCTCGCGCGGATCGTCGACAAAGAACTCGCTCTGCGCAATGCTCGTCGCACCAAACGTATTCGTTTCAATAATGTCGGCGCCGGCTGTCAGAAACTGCCGGTGTATATCGCCGATCATCTTCGGCTGCGTCAGTGTAAATAGATCGCCATTGTTCAGCAGATCCTTCTTCGCATCTTTGAATTGCTCCCCGCGAATGTCGGGTTCTTTCATCCCATAGTTGCGGATCGTCGTGCCCATCGCACCGTCGAGGACAGCGATCCGCTGTGCAAGAATGCTCTCAAGTGGATGCGTTGTGTTCTTCATATTTCCTTTTGATTCGATGTTCGCTCAGGCGACCACCCACGTAGCGGCACCAAAAGCCCCATTGTCCTTGAAGAGCCGCACGTCGAGAACAAGGGAAAGCGGCCTGTTCTCAAGAATATCCGAGCTAAGCGGCTCTTCAGACCAAATCGCGCCGAACGCACACTGCTGCGGCCTGAGTTGCGAACCTATCCATTAAATGGCGACCGGAAATCTGGCCAGCTTTTCTCTCCGTCTCGAATAAAATTCGATCTCAAGCCAGGAGCGCCCATCCGCTCTGCTTGGGTGAGATCATGCTCAGTTGCAGACGAGCTGGCTCGTTCATTTGAATCACCAATTAGACTGAAAAGAGCGATGATTCAAACTCTTTTTGGCAGCCTCGAACCCGAGAAACACGCGGACGAAGAACAGAAGACCGGTTTCTTCGATCGAATGCGCCAGGCCGTCTCGCGCACGCGCGAGTCGTTCTCAGCGAGAATCGCCGACTTGGCGGCGATGACACGTACTGTTGATGAGTCTGCGCTCGAAGAACTTGAAGCTGCGCTGCTTACGAGCGATCTCGGAGTGCCGACTACCACGGCCATTCTCGACGCGCTGCGCGATCGCGCCCGCCACCAGGCGATTGAAGGCGGGGCAGAGTTGGCCGGTCTTCTGAAGGAGCAACTAATCGCCATTCTCACCGCCCCGCAATCGGCGGTTGCCGCGCCGCAGGCGCCGCCCAAAGTTACTTTCCTGGTGGGCGTAAACGGCACCGGCAAAACCACTTCCAGCGGAAAGCTGGCCGCGTGGTCGCGCGCGCAAGGGCGCTCCGTGCTGCTGTGCGCGGCCGATACGTTTCGTGCTGCGGCGATCGAACAGCTTGAGGTGTGGGCCGCGCGCTCCGGCGTGGAAATGATTAAAACGAAGCAGGGCGGCGATCCTGCGGCAGTGCTTTACGACGCCATCTCCGCTGCCAAAGCACGATCAATCCAGGAGCTTTACGTCGACACGGCGGGACGGCTGCACACCAAGTCAGGGCTGATGGACGAGTTGGACAAGATGCGCCGAACGGCGGCCCGGCTTGTGCCGGGAGCGCCACACGAAGTTCTGCTGGTGATGGATGCGACAACGGGACAGAACGGGCTGCAGCAGGCACGCCAGTTTACGGCGGCGGCAGGAGTAACCGGCATCTTGCTCACCAAGCTCGACGGCACCGCCAAGGGCGGAATCGCGGTCGCCATCGCCCGCGAGCTCTCACTTCCTGTGCGCTTTATCGGGGTCGGCGAACAAATGACTGACCTGCTGGAATTCTCGCCGACAGAATTTGTCGATTCGCTAATGGAGTAGGCGGCTCAACGCGCGCACACTGCATTAACAGCGGCATTTCGCCTTGAGATCGTTTCACAACAGCGCAGACCGGGAGCGATCCGGAAGGCTATGATCATCTTCTGATGAAAATCGTACGTTTTTTACTCACTGCATTCTTCGTGGTTCCGGGCCTTGCGGGATTCGCCCAGGGGACAGCGCCGGTTTTCCGGCACAACACAAGCGGCGGCGCGGTCACGTTGCCCGGGAAAGATCCATCGCAGGGCGGGACCACGGTAATTCCAACGGTGCTCGTGCCGGTGCGGCTGCAATTCGACGCGAAACTAGTGGCGGGCAAGCCCCTGATTCTTGACGCCGCAGCGGACGTTCCGCAGGTTTTACATTCGCCTGTGTTCTCTAAGATTCCGTTTGGCGCGGAGCAAGCAACGCAGTACGCCGACGCGATGCTGCGCGCCTCGCTGGGCGCGCCCGCCGGATGGCACACGCTTCTGGGACAGCCGGAGGTGCAACCGGTCACGATAGAGATTCCCGCGGGCTACGGGTATGTGCTGACTTCGAAGCGCACCGGAACGACGCTGGCGATGGCCGACATTGAGTACGTACAGCGCGCGATCTTCAAGCAGATTCCGCGGCAGGATGGAAAGCTGGTGATCGCGGTGACGCGGAATACCGGCTACTACACATATGGCGATGCGACGGTGTGCTGCTCGTTTGGAACGCACGGGGTGGACGAAGCGACGGGAAACTCGTTTGTGCTGGCATCGTACCTGGGAGCCGTGCCGCGGCTGGTAGATCAGCACGACGTGCAGGCGCTGACCGAGCAATTGGCAGAGTGGGTGAACGATCCTCTGCACGATCCGCTGTTTCACTTGGCCTTCCGCCATCCGCAACCCGAGGCAGAGAACGTAGTGCCTGCGTGGAAATGGCCTGCTGTAGCAAATGTGCAGCATCGCGGATGCGGCGGAAGCAGTCCCGCGGCCCGCTACACGCTACAGGACCCGCTGGATACAAACGAGCGCAGCGATCTGCCGACAGGACCCGCCTGGGTGGCGCATGCGCGAGGTGCGGCATGGCACCTGGCCAACGTGGCGCTGCTGAACTGGTACGCGGGAGGCTCGGGACCTTACAGCTTTCCTAACGCGCAACTATTGCCGGCAGCGGCGGACCGTTGTCCTGTGCCTCAGCCTCCTTCCGCGGCAAATGCCAACCAGCCTGCGCCTCCGCCGGCAGTCGCGGCTATTCCGTCGACCGGGACAACCAACGGGCACGAACTGATCGGTTACTGGACGGGAAGCGGGCCGGGCGGAACGCTTTTGCGGCTGCGCGATGTTTCGCCGCAGTGGGACGTGATCATTGTGGCATTTGCCAACGTGAATCACCAGGCGCCGGAAGGGACGATGCAGATGCACGTGCGGCCTGCGCGGCCGGGACAGCCGGCGATGGACCTTGGCCAGATGAAGGAAGACATTGCGTGGCTCAAGAGCCAGGGGAAGAAGGTTCTGATCTCGCTGGGCGGGGGCGGAGAGTATTTCACGCTGGCGCAGGCAGCCAGCATTCCAGCGTTTGTGAGTTCGGTGGAACAGATCGTTACAGAGTACGGATTCGACGGCATCGATCTCGACTTTGAGTCACCCTCACTGGTGCTCGATCCGGGCGACACGAACTTCCGCCATCCCACGACGCCCTCGGTGGTGAACCTGATCGCGGCGCTCCGGCAATTACGCGAACACTTCGGGCCGGGGTTCATGTTGAGCCTGGTGCCGGAGGGCCCGCAGATCCCCGGGGGATATGCGGGCTACGGCGGCCAGTTCGGCTCGTATCTGCCGCTGCTGTGGGGCGTGCGCGACATCCTGACTTTCGTGGATGTGCAGGACTACAACACGCCGCCGTTTGAAGGGCTGGATGGCGAGATCTATCAGATGGGATCGGTGAACTACGACGCGGCCATGACGGAGCTGTTGCTGCACGGATTTCCAATAAGCGAGCGCGCGGGCGATTTCTTTCCCCCTGTAGCTGCCGATAAAGTCGCGGTGGGATTCCTGGTGGGACCGGCAACGCCCAAGCTAGTGAGTGGGGCGATGGAGTATCTGATCACGGGCAAAGCTCCCGAGGGCGTGACCTACAAATTACAGCGGCCGGGCGGATATCCCGCGATGATTGGCGCAATGTTCTGGACCATCGATGGAGATCGAAACGAGAATTATCTGTTCTCAAATGTTGTGGGGCCGCAACTGCACGGATATCCTGCAGGCAACATGCCGCCGGGGAAGAAATCGGGCAACAAATAGCAGGCACCTGTTGAGAGCGCGTGCGCCTGCGATCTTTTTTCGCGTGGCAATAAGAAGCAGCATTGTGTTTACAATCGCAGGACGGGATTTCTCTCCCTTCAGTGCGCGCCAACACTTTCCCTCTTTGGATGCAGCTTATGTCAGTCGAGGTCGGCGGAATGATGACCGCGGGAGTCGTGGCACTCGTGGCCGGACTCCTTTTTGTCTGGCCGCGATTCCAGGCCGCAACCGGTGTCGGTAGAGTGCTGGTGCTCGGACCGGTCTTCGAGGCAGTCGCTCTCTCGATCTTCGCGGCAGAGCACTTCACTGCGGCTCGCAGTCTGATGGCCATCGTACCGCGCTGGCTGCCGACACCTCTGTTCTGGACTTATCTTGTTGGCGTGGCGCTGCTGGCTGCAGCCGTCAGCTTCATCGCATGGCGCCATGTGCGCTGGTCGGCAACTCTGCTGGCAGCCTTTTTTCTGATCATTGTCGCCACAATCGACCTGCCTAATCTGCCGGGAAACGCCCATGATCGGTTGTTCTGGACGCTAACGGCGCGCGAGTCGTCTTTTGCCGCGGGAGCCATGGTACTGGCGGGCAGCACCTGGCCCCGCGGGCGAGGGCCAGGCGAAACGCTCATGTTTCTGGGCCGCCTGGTCCTGGCCTGCACGTTCGTCTTTTATGCCATCGAGCACTTCCTTTTCCCGCAATTCGTGCCCGGTGTTCCCCTGGAGAAATTGACGCCTGCATGGATTCCAGCGCTGACTCTGATTGCGTACTTCGTCGGTGGTATTTTGTTGCTCGCAGGCGCTGGGTTGATCTTTCGCCCCTCAGTGCGCCTTGCCGCCGCTACCGCTGGCACTGTATTGGCGTTGCTTACAGTTTTCTTCTACGGACCCATTCTCGCTATAGAGATCCACTCTCCGCTCGCGGTCGAAGGTCTCAACTACGTGGGCGATACCTTGCTGTTTGCCGCGACTGCATTGCTGGCGGGATTCGGCACAGGATCTACTGCGGCGTGAACCAAGCAGGTTGCGGGGCGCGGATCCACCCACCGTCATGCGGAACTCAGTCCAGCAGTGCCTCGCCAACTGAATTCTGGATGATCTGAGCTTTCTTGCCCGAATCAGTTCAGCCAGCGTGCTTGACCCAGCCGTGCTTTCCTGCCTCGAAGCTGCGCCGATCGAGGCGCGGCAGCGCGCGCGCCACATGGTGAGGAATGATGGGATAGTGCCTGGCCGCGATGAGCGCCTCGGGAACGCACCATACATCTTCTTCGCTGGTCATCCAATGGCAGCCGTCGAGGCGTGCAAGGTTCACCGGCCGGGAATAGGCGCGCAAGGTGCGTTCGCCCCGCAGGTTGTAGTACTGATCAAAGTAGCTGAGGGCGAGTTCGCGCAGCGTTCGATAAACGGGCGCTCGAAAGCGCAGCCCGGCGAAATTGGATTTGGCAATACCTCCCCAAAGGCCGCGCTCGCGGTAGACAGCGATGACATGGTCGTCGTCGCGCACCGCTTCCAAGTCAATGATGAGAGGAGGATAGCCATTGACGCGCAGCGCGGCGGCAGCCAGCAGCGCGCCTTCAAGACAGTGGCCCTTGCGCTCGCGCAGCACGCGCGCCGGCGACCAAGCGGTGTCGGCGTACTGGTACTCGAGCGCATCGATGAATTTCTGAATGCGTGCAGGCGTTTTGAGCGCGCGCAGTGTTCGGAGGTCGGCGGGTGAAAGACCGAAGGTGGGGCGTGCTCTACGCTGCCTGGCGCTCTTCGATAGACCTCTTCCCTTCCCAGCCAACGGCAGCGCTCCTCAAACGAGATTGCGGAGATTATAGCGGAGCGTGGAGAGACTCAGAGGTTAGAGAATAGAGGTCAGGGATCAAACAGCGACCCCACCCAAGCGAAGCTTGAGTGGGGCGACCCAAATTGTGGCTGGGTTGGGCTAGCCCAGGAACCCCAGATACGGGCTGGTACCGAAGTTGGCGAAGTTCGGAAAGACGGTGCGAATTTGTCCGTCGGAGAGGCCGAACCAACGCGCCAGCGTGCCGGCGTATTGCTCAACGGACGTGGTAGGAATGAGCCGGCCATTGCCGACGTCGTTGGCCTGGTTGACGCCCACGACCGGGTATTGGCCGTACATGTCACCGCCGGCGACCGCGCCGCCCGCCACAAAATGGTGGCTGCCCCAACCGTGATCGGTGCCGTCGCTGTTGCACGTGAGCGTGCGGCCGAAGTCGGAGATGGTGAAGCTGGTGACGTTGTTGCTGAGCCCCATGTTGACCATCAGCCCGTCAAAATACTCGAGGGCCGAGCCGAGCTGGGTGAGAAGCCGGGCATGGGTTGTCACCTGTCCATCGT
>Ga0335085_10000727_pt1 | contig 85361 bp, 78 predicted proteins | sample Lox_Sample_45_FD_206712 | JGI IMG/M metagenome (GOLD analysis project Ga0335085, IMG submission 206712) | Soil microbial communities from Loxahatchee National Wildlife Refuge, Florida, United States - Lox_Sample_4.5 | ecosystem: Environmental > Terrestrial > Soil > Wetlands | place: USA... | reverse complement strand
GAGACGAAGCTGCGGGTTGAGGTCACCAACGACGCCAATCATTACGACGACGCGCTCGAATACCGAGCCTTTCTGGCGGCGTTTTTCGACCAGCTTGGGTCGGAGCGGCGAGCCCGGATCAACTTCATATACGGGCCGAGCAGGTTGAAGCGCACGATCCAGATCACCGTTAGCGCAGCTTTCACCGCCGCCTTTGTCGGCCTGATCATCTTTCAGTTGCTGTCGTCGGATTTGTGGGAAGAAAACAACTGGCTGTTGATCCCCCTGGCGCTGCTCATGGGTTCGTTATGCGCCGGCCTGCTGTACGTCAGCATCAAGAACCGCCAGACCCCGTTCGAGCCATTGGCGATCCCGGAAATGCTGCTGCCAACGTTGAAGCGTAAAGCCTAGCGGGGCTGCCTTTCGTTTCGCTCGGCTGCCAAAATGGCTTGACCACTAGCGCAGGTGGGATGAACGCGATCAGTCGGCGGCGGTGTCATGCGGCCAGCTTAGCGTCGCGGGGTTAAAGTCCGTGCCGTGACCATCAATCCAGACCAATCGATTCTTTACGGCGCACAGCCCGTATAAGCATTAAACAGCCCAATCACATCGGGCTCGCTGAGCAGGATGTCACGGGGCCATTTGACGATGGGGCGCATATCATTGGCCGGATAATCGGGATGAAGGATCGCGCGGCTCCACAGCGTCGCAAACTGAATCTGGTGGTCGGCGAAACGAAACTCGACCCGCTGGTGCGGAGCCGGCTTCAACCGAACGGTGATACCTTCTGGGTCAGCAATTGCCACGTCGATTATTCGGCGGAATTCTTGGGCGAGCTTCGTCCGGACCACGAACCTCTCGTCCTCATCCATATCGAGGTTCATGCGCTGCACGAGCGCGAGGAATTCCGTGTGCCGATTACGCTCGCGAAGTGCTAGCTCGGTACCGATGTTGTCATGGTGGGCGCGAAGTTCTTTTCGAAGCGCCTCGATCTCCGTCTCGATCTCGCTGATCCGCTCTAGCACCGCCATGGGGGTCTTGGCGGTGAATGCCGCCAGTAACTGCCGCTGCGCCTCTGTCAGATCAGTGATTTCCGCCGTGAGTTCGGCTCCCCGGTCGGTATTCATGCGAGGCTTCGACAGAAGTCGCGTGTAGTCGAACAGGCTGAGCGCCAGGGTCATTTCCGCCTCGAACGGCGGGTAGAAATGACCCTTGCGGTTTGTGCAGTTCCCGTGTTTTCGGATTGCGTTCCGGCACATGAGCGCACGGCGGTTTTTCCGACGCCCGCCCGTATGCTCGTAGCTGAGCGGTGCCCCGCACTCGCACTGTCCGAGCCCCATGAACAGGTTCGGGTACCCCCACCCCTTTCGGCCACCACTTCCCTTCCGGCCTTCCTCGTACCGGCGACCCTGGATCGCCGCCTGGACGCGCCCGAACTTCTCCTTCGTGATAGCGGCTGGGAAGTGATCGGGGATCGGCGGGCCATTCGGAACGCGCTTGCCATCCTCCGCGACTCTCGTTGGCTGCCACTCCCCGATCAGCCGCCGGTCGCGTAAAAGCGCACCAACTGTGCTGTGATGCCAGCCGTTTTCGCCCTTCGGCGGCGAAACTTTCCGCGCATTGAGCCGGGTCGCAATTAGCCGCTTGCCCATGCCATCAATAGCGTAGTCGCACATCTGGCGGAGTACATCGACCGGAGCCAGGGCTTGACCGGGTGCCTTTGGCTTAAAATCAAAGTCGAAGTCCTTCCCGTCACCTATGGCGACGATCCAGTGGGGGCATTGCCGGGTTGTCTTGATCTCACCGCGTCTAGCAGCTTCTAGGCGCTTAGCCTTTGTTTTTGCGACCCGGTCGCCTTTCAGCTTCGACTCCTCGTGGCTCTTAAACATCATCACCGTCATGGTGATTATCTTGCCGAGATCGTTGTTGATGGCGTCCCACGTGTACACCTGCCGATCGGCAAGCGTGACGATGATCATGCCGGTCTTGAGGATGCGTTCCGTGATCTGCCGCGCCTCGGTGAGCTTGTCTCGGCTCAGTCGATCGAAGTGTTCCACGAGCAGCTTGGTGCCGCGTTCCCATGTGCCCGCTTCGGCCAGTTCGAGAAAGCGAGCGAGGCGACCGATTGCGGCATTCTTGCCCCGAAAGGCAGACATGCCCGCATCGACGAACGTCGCATCCAGTCGATCACCGGTCAGATCGCAATAGTCTTGGGCTGCATCATCCTGCCGCCCCAGCCCTTCGCCTTTGGTCTGCCGTTGCAGGGAAACCCGTCTGTAGGAAATCGCTTTAGCCATTGACGCCTCGCGCGAACCCCGCAGGTAGTGCGGGGTTTTGCGGCGTCAATAGGCTTGACGATATTGACGGTCATCCCGGTCCCGGCAGCGTCCTTGGCCCAGACCTCGGTCGCCATTTCAAGCGCCGCTTTCGACGCGCCGTAAGGATGCGTGCCGATACGGTTCATCGTGTCGAGTTTGGTGGTAACATTAACGATGCGGCCCCACCCTTGCTCGATCATCGCGGGTGCGATGCGGCGGGCTAATCGGTCGGCCGCGAGATAGTTGGTCGTGATCACATTGTCGATGATCTCGTCATCGACCTGCCAGAACCGCTGGATGCTGTTGCGGCGAAACCGCGCCGGATCGATATAGGTGAAGGTAAGACCGGCGCTGTTGACGAGAATGTCAACCTTGCCGAAACGCTCTCGCGCCGCGGCGACGACCCGGTCGCATTCGCTGGCCTCGCGCAAATCCGCGACGAGGGGATGAAAATGCCGGCTGACCTGAAGCTTTTCCGCCTCGGCTTGCATCTGCGCGACGTCGCTCTCGATATGCCCGACGGCAACGACGGGATGTCCTTCGCGCGCCAGTCCAAGCGCCATCGCCTTACCCAACCCGCGTAGCCCGCCCGTCACCAGTGCGACACGGTTCTCACGACCGTCGGCCATCTCGCCCCCCGGAAATCACTGCCTCCGGGATTGATCCGGGCATCTTTACGCCGGCGGGTCAAGCCTGAGGAGGCCCCATGGAGATCGCCAGCGGCGAGTCTATCCGAATGGCGGTCTGCCAGCCCCGGGACGGAAGCGGACGCGAACGGCTAGCGGCAGGCGGCCAGCGAACCGCGTTCGATCGCGCGGCACGCGGTTTCGGTCAGACGCGTGGTAGCTTGCGTCCATTCGTGGTCCGCGCCGAGCACCGGCTGCTGCGCCGCCAACGCGGCCTGGCTTAGCTCCAGCGCCGCCGCCGCTTCACCCGCGATAAGCAGCAGCCGCGCGAGATTGTAGCGCGCCCGGCTTGTGTTGAGGTGATGGACGCCAAACTGCCGTTCCCACTCAGCCAACGTATGCTCGGCTGACTGTAGCTGTGCGAGCTCACGCTGATCGTTTAGGGCTTCGGCCAGTTGCTTAGGAGTCAATTTCCCCATGGCGACCAAATTGGCGCCCAAGGGTCCGCCGCAACTGCGCTTTCGAAGCATCGCCTCGTCGATGTCCGAAGAGCTTACCTGGCCTTGTCTCACGAGCAACTCGCCAATCCGCATCGTATCACCCGACCGCTCGCACCGTGCCGCTTGCGCCAATCGAAACGAGGACGGGCGCAAGCGTAGTTAAGAATTCACAGTATTGAAAACTAGATAGAATTTAAAATCGATTAATGCGCTTCACTTAGTTTTGGGAATATGTCTTCGACTATGTGATTTAAGGGCCGGGCATGCGGTCAACGGTCGAAGTCTTGCGGCGTGGCACGATGTGAAAAGTCGCGCCGCGCCGGACCGAAACCGAGGCATTCGATGTCGGAAGCTCATACCTGCGCCAGAGCCATCGGGTTCCTTGAAAACGCTGGCATGATCTCCTCGGCGAAGGTGCGCAGATGTGCCACCGAGGCGCCCGGCGCGGCGAACAGCACATTCTCGACCCCGCCGGCTTCGAGCCGCTTCAATTGGCCGACGATCTCTTCCGGCAGGCCGAGCAACGGCGCGTCGTCTAGCTGGAACGCGTCGGTGTCATCCTTGATGTGGTGATAGCGTTCCGCCCCCGGACCACGCGCCAAGTCGCCGATATTCTTGAGCACTTGACGGCGAGTCTCGATCGCCTGTTTGCGCTCGGATTCCTTGCGGATGATCTGCAGACCGCGGGTGACGCCCACCATCATCGGGTCATAGGGCCGGCCGATCGCCTGGCATTCGTCACGGAAAGTCGCGACGCGCTCAATGATGAGGTCGATCGGCGCGATCTGGTCCAGGAGCAGGTTATAGCCCTCGCGCGCGGCGCGGCGGATCGATTCCGCGCTGCCGGCCCCGAGCCAGAACGGCGGGTGCGGCTGCTGGATCGGGCTGGGTTCGACGACGACATTGTCGTAGCTGTGCCACTTGCCCTTGTACGAGAAGCGATCGCCGCCGGACTCCCAGGACAGGCGGATGATCTCCATCGCCTCGTCGAACCGCTCGGTCGCCTCATCCTGCGGCACGCAAAACCCAGAAAACTCATACGATCGGTAGCCCTTGCCAACGCCGAGGTCGAGCCGGCCGTTGGAGAGCAGGTCGAGCGTCGCCGCCTGCTCGGCAACGAGGATCGGGTTATGCCAGGGCAGGACGACGACCGCCGTGCCGAGCCGGATACGTTCGGTGCGCGCGGCGAGATACGACAGCAGATTGAGCGAGGCGGAAACCTGGCCAAACCCGGTGAAATGGTGCTCGACGAGGAAGACGCTGGAAAAGCCAAGCTTCTCGGCCTCGACAATGTAATTGATAAAGTCGTGATACCCGTCGCTGTCACCGGCTGGTCCGCCCTTTGCGCGCGCGCCGCCGAAAAGCCCGAATTTCATGCTTCTACCCCGCTAAACCTACCAAGCTGCATTATAAAACCGCGCGGGAGAACCGTCGAGCACGCGGCTGGGGCTGGAACTTCAGGTCCTGGCTGGCGGCGTCGCCCGATGTCCCAGCCAACGCAGCGCGGCGACGTCCGTCACCAACTGACCGAACCTGGCAAAGAGATTGGGCCGTGCCGGGAGCGGTGCCAGACGCGTCGGCTCGCGAAACGGGCCTTGGCTCAGGGAATTGGACGGCGCGAAATATGCGCTGATTCTTTGCTCCAGGTCGGCGGATAGCGGAGCCGTCAGCCGAACGACCGTTAGTTCCAGCGCCTTGCCGTTTGGGGCGTCTCGCCCGAACAGGTCAGCCGCCGGCGGCGCAACCTGCCGGCTCCGCGCGCGCGGTTCGTGAAGCGCCCGGCGCCGAATAAACTCCGACAGCGAGATTTCGGCGGCGCCGGCTTGCAAAGTGAGCTTGCGCAACTCGTCCTCATCAAAGATGACGCGCACGGGGTGTGTGCGTTTGCGCGGTTTGGCCGCGACGTGGGCCCGCGACTTTTTGGGCGCGATCAGTACCGGCGCCCCGCCATCACGCGCAACCGCAACCGTTTCGCCAGCTGACGCGTTGTCAAAACCGATGAACTCGATCGCGGCCGCCGGCTCATCTCCGGGCAACGGACTATCCATCATCCGGCAATGCTCGGTAACCCCTGCCCGCCCGTCAAGCGATCTGCCGTGACCCCAATTTGACGCGTCATTCTAGGAGGTTACGTCGATCCGGGCGTCCCCGCGCACATAGAAGGCAGTAATTCGCAAGGGCTGATTCGTTGTTGCTTCGCGGCTCTTAAGTTGCCGGCCCGGATCTTTGTTCGTGGTCGGCGATGGCGGCCTTAACCGGCTCGGCCGAGGGCCCTGGCGGCGGCAATCGCGGCACGGGCAAGCGCGGGCGCGCGCGCCGCGAGCGAGCCGGCGACACGGCCATAGACATGAAAGAGCGCGGTTTGCAGCACGATGCCCATGATCGTCGCCGCGGCGATTGGGATGTCGACCGCGCCGAGTTCGCCGGCTTCGATGGCGGCGGCAACCGCCTGCTCGACCGCCGCCGCGGGGGCGACCGCATTGTTGCTCATGGCTGGCAGCAATTCATGCTGAGCCAGCAGCATGAACCGGAAGAGCGCCGCATCGCGGTCGTAAAGGTCGCAGAAATGCCCGACCATCCCTTCGATACGACGCGAAAAGCCTTGTTCGCGGGCGACGATTGCCTGCAACTCCGCCCCGGTCAGTCGGTAGGCTTCCAAAAACAGATGGCCGGCCAGCTCGCCCTTGCTGCGGTAATGTCGATACAAAGCGCCTTGCGAGATGCCGGCCGCGTCGGCGATATCGGCGATCGAAACGCCGTTGACGCCGCGCGCCGCGAACAGGTCGATCGCGGCTCTTTCGGCCTTCTCCTTCACGCCGGTCGTGCGCATCAAACCTATTGTGAATGAATATTCACTCATTATATCGTCACCGACGGATGCGATTCAAGCGGCGTGGCGCCGTGGCATCCGCGCGGATGAAAGGTCGGCGACATGGATTGGGATGACGCGCTGCCTTGGAGTTTTCTCTTGTTCATCGCGCCATTCGCGCTGGCGCTGCGCTCGCTTGTCGTCAACAACCGGTTGAAGAGACAAATCGAGACGCTGACCAACAAAGTCGGGATGCTCGATCACCGGGTCTTCCGGCTCGACGAGCGGCTGACCGCGCTCGGCGGCGAACCGCTGGCTGAGCCGCCTCCCTCGCCCACGGTGGCGGAAAGCACACACCCGAGCGAAGCTCCCAAACCCGCCATCGCCGAACCTTTGCCCGAGCCCGAACCGGAAGCCGCGCCCGAACTGGCTCCGGCGATGGTGTCCGCGCCGCCGCCGGTGTCGCGGCGCGACGCAGGCAAACGTTTTGAACAGCGCCTCGCGGAGAACTGGCTGGTTTGGCTCGGCGGCGTAACGCTGGCGCTAGGCGGCGCCTTTCTCGTCAAGCTGTCGATCGATTACGGGCTGCTGACCCCTCCCGTCCGGGTCTTGCTCGCGGTTCTGCTGGGTATCGGCCTCTGTGCGGGGTCCGAATGGGTTTTACGGCGGGAACGCGCCGACGAGGAGGCGAGCTCTGCCGCGTCCTACGTCCCACAGGCGCTCGCCGCCGCCGGCACCGCGACGGTCTTTGCCGCGATTTATGCCGCCTATCAGCTCTATGAGCTGATCCCAGGCAACGCCGCCTTTGTTTTGCTCGCCGCGACCGCCGGTGCGGCTGTCGCACTGGCGTTGCGCCAAGGCGTGTTTGTCGCCGCACTTGGCCTTGTCGGCGCTTATGCGGTGCCGGCGCTGGTCGCGAGCGACACCCCGCACGCGCTGCCGTTATTTCTCTATCTTAGTTTTGTCACAGCCGGCGTGCTTGCCGTGCTGCGTCATCGCGCCTGGTGGTGGCTGGCCTGGCTGGCGCTCGCCGGTGCGTTCCTGTGGACGATGTTGTGGCTCGCGCTCCAGCCGCAGCAACCGGAAAGCACGATTGTCGGTCTTTATATCCTGGCGCAGTTCGGGTTGTTCGCGGCGTTCCGCCGTGGCGTGCCGCGCGTCGGCTTTTTGACCGGGATCGCCGCGGCCCCGGAAGTTTCCGCGTTGCTGCGGGTCGCGTTTGGCCTCTTCGCGCTCGCCAGTTTTATCCTGGTGCATGTCGCTAATTTCGACAACCCGAGCCTCGCCGTCAGCTATGCGGCGACGGCGTTCCTGCTGGGCTTTGCCTATCACGACCGCGATCTCGACGATGTCGTCGCCACCGCCGCGGCACTGTTGCTGGCGGTTCTGGCAAGCTGGAACCTGCCGCTGATGTCGGAAGAGCAGGTCTTCCTCGCGCAGCTGCGCTTGCCGGTCGATTTGTGGGATTTCGCAAGAGCCTGCGCCGCAGGTGCGCTGCTGCTCGGCGGTGGCGGCTTCATCGCCCAGCGCACCGCGCCGCGCGCCGGGCGCTGGGCAGCGATGTCGGTGGTGACGTCGACGCTGGTGCTGGTGATCGCCTATTGGCGCCTGCATGACTACGGCATCGACATTGGCTGGGCCAGCCTCGCGCTGGCGCTGGCCGGGCTGGACCTGCTGGCCGCATCCAGTGTCGCCAAGCGGCGGGACGGCAGCTTCGAGATCGAGGTCGCGCTTGCCGCCTATGCGATCGGCGTGCTCGGCAGCACCATTCTCGCGACGACATTCGCGCTTGGCAACGCCTGGCTCACCGTCGCGATTGCGCTGCATCTGCCGGTTCTCGGCTGGATCGACGGGCGGCTCAACCTCAAGGTCCTGCGCCCGGTCGCACTGATCGTCGCCGGCATCGTCCTGGTGCGGCTGGCGCTCAATCCGTATTTGCTCGGCTACCCGATCGGGCCCACGCCGATCTTAAACTGGCTGCTCTATGGCTACGGCATCCCGGCACTCGCCTTTGTCATCGCCACCAAGCAATTCGGTAGTCGCGCCGACGATCTGCTGGTCGGGGTCCTCGAAGCCGGCAGCGCCCTGTTCGTCTCGCTGCTGCTGACGCTCGAATTACGTCACGCGCTCTACGGCCGCATCGAGGCGCCGCTCGCCGATTTCGGTAAGGATGCCCTGACGCCGCTGCTCTGGCTGTCGCTGGGCGCGTTCAGTTTGTGGCTTGCCGAGCGGCGCCGGCGTCCGGTGTTGCAGTGGAGCGGGATTATTCTTGTCGGTCTCGCGAGCGCGCAGATCGTGTTGTGGCAGGTGCTGGTCGCCAACCCGATGATCACCAGCGACCCGGTCGGCCATGTGATGGTCTTCGACGCGCTGAGCCTCGCCTACGCTCTGCCGGCGATTTTGTACGCGGCGCTGGTGTTGCTGCGGCTCGGCCCCCAATGGCTGAGACTCGCGGCACGCCTGCTCGCGGCCGGACTGGCCTTCGTGTGGCTGAGCCTCGAAGTACGCCATGCCTTTCACGGCAACATCCTCGGCCTGTTCCACACCAGCGACGGCGAGTGGTACGCGTATTCCGCGGCGTGGCTCGCGTTCTTTGGCATCGGTCTCGCCGCCGGACTGCTGCGGCGTGACGAATGGCTGCGACGCGTGTCGCTGGGCGGCATCGGACTCGTCGTCGCCAAAGTCTTTTTATCCGACATGGCCGAACTGGAAGGCGTGTTGCGCGCGCTGTCGTTCCTCGGCCTCGGCGCGACCCTGGTCGGGATCGGCTATGCCTATCGCCGCTTGCGCCCGCTCCAGCAATGACCGTCAGGCGACCTTGTTTCGATTGGTGCCGGGGCGGATCAGCTTGGCCTGCGCCTGAAAGGGATAGAAGAACTGCCGGATGATGCCCTTGGGCAGCGGTATACCGATGGTGCCGTATTTACGCGGCCACGCGGTGCTGTCCTTGGGCATGTAGAACGTGCCGAAAATCCAGTCGATCGCCGGCAGATGGGCGACGTAATTCTTGTCGATCGCCTCGTCGTCGCTCGAATGATGCCAATGGTGATAGCGCGGCGAGCAGAAGACGTATTTGAGCGGACCCAGATCCCAGCCGATATTGGAATGGATGAGCCCGGCCTGGAACCCGGCAAAGATGATGTAGAGAACAAGCGGTTCCTTGGCGATGCCGAGGATAAAGGCCGGGATCAGCACCAGCGTGCGCGTCACCAGCGGCTCCAGAAAATGCAGCCGCGAACCGGCCAGCCAATCCATGTGCTCGACCGAGTGATGCACCGCGTGGATCGGCCAAAAGAATTTAACCTCGTGCATCGTGCGGTGGATCGCGTACTCGACGAGATCCGCCAGCACGATCGCCATAAAGAACTGCACGACCCAGGGCAGCGACGACACCACATGCTGGACGCCGGCGTTGATCGCCCATGAAAAGAAGGTCGGCGCAAACAATGTCGTGGCAAAAGCGTAAACGCCGATCAGCAAATGGTTGAGCAGAAAATAGCGTGAATCATGCCACCAATCGGGACGCAGGATCGCCTGCTCGCGGATATGCGGCCACAGCTTTTCAAGGAAGATGAAGATCATCGCCGAAAGCAGCAGGTCGAGGATGAACCAGTCGACGCCGATATAACCCGGCGCATTATAGCGCGGCCCGACCTGGACGCTGGCGCCGCCGCCCCACATCGCCAGCAAGGTCAGGGTGATGCCGATCGCGCCCATCAGCTTGTGGCGATTGAGGATAAAGGTGACAAGCCCAAACGCCGCCGAGAAGATCATCCCGGCCCCGAGGAGATACCGCATCTCCTCGACCGTGTAGGCGGCTCGCAGTTGCGGCGTCGTGAGGAAATCGGGAAATTTGAAGCAGAGAATGCCAAGGATGCTCAGCGCGCCGAGCGTCACCGAGATCCAGCCGCTGATCTTGCCTTCGCCAAAACGAAAATAAGGTTCGGAAGCCTGATCGCTCATGCGCCCCCCCGTTAGCCCCGATTCAATGTACGCCACCGCACGGTAGAGTATAGCCTGGTCCCGGCTGAATTGACGTTGCGGGGCTTGGCGCGGCAGCAGGAAGCGCGGCTATCGGTCGTCAGCGCTTGCCACCAACGACATCGATCACGTCGCGGCGCAATCAGCGCATATGCCGTGCAAAATCAGCGATAAGTCGTTAATCGAATGATTCGTTTGAACAATTTTAGCTAAATCCCCCACCTCGCCGACAAAACTGATGTCCTCCACGCGCCCGCATTTCTGGCAATGAAAATGCGCGTGCTTGCTAGTGGCGCTTTCATAGACGGCTGACGGGAGGCCGGGAATATTGACTTCGGCGACCTCTCCGAGGTCACGCAAGCGCAAAAGAGCGCGATAGACTGTCGAGTAGCCAAGCCGCGGCTGTTTACGCTTGGCTTCGGCGAATATTTCGCGCGTCGTGGCATGGGTGCCGCGGCCGAGCGAGCGCACGACAGCGAGAACAAGCTGATAATTCTTGGGAAGGCGCGCGGCCTGAATGGCCGTCAATGCATGCCCCCCTGCTTGGCGACGGGAACATGCCGCGTTGACAAGAGGACAGAACCAATGGCAAGATCGGACGAATTGAACATGATGTTCACTTTTTGATATCAAGTCACCAAGTGAATCAATAGGCTACTGTCGTTAAACAAACGCACCAAGCATGGAATGCTCCGAGGCGAACCGCCTCGGACCCTGGCGACTGGAGAAGGCGATCATGACCGATGCGAAATGCCCGTTTACGGGCGGAGCCCGCGCGCATACAAACCGTGATTGGTGGCCAAATCAACTCGATCTTCGGGTTCTCCACCAGCACTCCGCCTTGTCCAACCCGATGGGCGAGGGTTTCGACTACGCCAGAGAATTCAAGGGCCTCGACCTCGACGCGGTGATCAAGGAGCTGCATGCGCTAATGACCGACTCGCAGGAGTGGTGGCCGGCCGATTTCGGACACTATGGCGGGTTGTTCGTCCGGATGGCCTGGCATCTGGCGGGCACTTACCGCGTCGGCGACGGGCGTGGCGGCGGCGGAGCCGGTCAACAGCGTTTTGCGCCGGTCAATAGCTGGCCTGACAACGCCAATCTCGATAAGGCCCGGCGGCTGCTTTGGCCGATAAAACAGAAATACGGACGGAAAATCTCCTGGGCCGATTTGATGATCCTCGCGGGCAATGTCGCACTTGAATCGATGGGGTTCAAAACCTTTGGTTTTGGTGGCGGGCGTGAGGAGGCCTGGGAACCCGACGAATCCATCTACTGGGGTCCCGAAGGCAAGTGGCTCGCAGATGAGCGTTATACCGGGGATCGAGACCTGCAGAACCCGCTCGGCGCGGTGCAGATGGGCCTCATTTACGTCAACCCCGAAGGGCCAAACGGCAAGCCCGATCCGATCGCAGCGGCGCGCGACATCCGCGAGACATTCGCCCGGATGGCAATGAACGACGAGGAAACGGTCGCGCTGATCGCTGGCGGCCACAGCTTCGGCAAGACTCACGGGGCTGGCGACGCGGCCCTGGTGGGGCCGGAGCCGGAAGGCGCTCCCATCGAAGCGCAGGGGCTGGGCTGGAAGGGCGGCTTTGGCGCGGGGAAAGGAAAGGACGCGATCACCAGCGGTATCGAGGTGACTTGGACGTCAACACCGACGAAGTGGGGCAACAACTTCTTCGAGAACCTGTTCGGCTATGAGTGGGAGCTGACCAAAAGTCCGGCCGGCGCCTATCAATGGGTGGCAAAGGGCGCCGAGGCGACGATTCCCGACGCTTACGACTCGGCGAAACGGCATCTACCGACAATGCTCACGACCGACCTCTCGCTGCGGTTCGACCCGGCCTATGAAAAGATTTCACGCCGCTTTTACGAGAACCCCGACCAGTTCGCGGATGCATTTGCGCGCGCCTGGTTCAAGCTCACACACCGCGACATGGGCCCGATCGCGCGCTATCTCGGCCCGCTCGTGCCAAAAGAGGAGCTGCCCTGGCAAGATTCAATCCCCGCGCTCGATCATCCACTGATCAGCGAAGCGGACATCGCCGCTTTGAAAGCCCAAATTCTTGCCGCCGGCCTCTCGGTCCCGGAACTGGTTTCGACAGCCTGGGCGTCGGCGTCGACTTTCCGCGGCTCTGATAAGCGCGGTGGCGCCAATGGTGCGCGCCTTCGCCTCGCGCCGCAAAAGGATTGGGCCGTCAATCAGCCTGCCCAGCTGGCAAAGGTGCTGCGGACGCTGGAAGCCATCCAGAACGACTTCAGCGCGTCGGCACCGGGCGGGAAAAAGATCTCGCTCGCCGACCTGATCGTGCTCGCCGGCTGCGCGGCGGTCGAGAAGGCGGCGAAGGACGGCGGTCACGACGTCAAAGCACCCTTTACGCCAGGGCGCATGGACGCGTCGCAAGCGCAAACCGATGTCGCTTCGTTCGAACCTCTCGAACCGGCCGCCGATGGGTTCCGCAATTACCTCAATGGCGCGCAACGCCTGTCACCGGAAGAATTGCTCGTCGACCGGGCGCAGTTGCTGATGCTGACCGCGCCGGAAATGACAGTGCTCGTCGGCGGCCTGCGCGTGCTGGGCGCCAATGCGGGTGGCGCGACACACGGCGTCTTCACCAAACGGCCGGGCATACTGACCAACGATTTTTTTGTGCACCTGCTCGACATGGGCACCGAATGGCAGCCGCTGGCTGGATCGGAGGGCGTGTACGAGGGACGCGTCCGCGAGACCGGTGAGATCAAGTGGACCGGCACCCGCGTCGATCTGATCTTTGGCTCGCACTCCCAGTTGCGGGCGCTCGCCGAAGTCTACGCCTGCGCGGACTCGCAGGAGAAGTTCGTGAAAGACTTTGTCGCGGCGTGGACCAAGGTCATGAACCTCGATCGTTTCGATCTCGCCTGAGCCACCAACCCGAGCGCAAGATCGGGGTGGCTAGGTCAATCCCGATCTTAGCGTCGCGCGAAAACGCGCCGGAGACGGCGCCAGCGTTGCACCCTGCGCAAGTCGGCATCGCGCTGCCGGCGAAACAGGCAGGCGGCACCGCAACCTCGATTTCGACAATGACCGGTCCCGGGAACCCAGCCGCATGCCCGCGCCCATCGGGCGGAGTCCGGCCGCCACGCGAGCTCCTGCACGCGAGACAGCAAACCCGGACGGCCGGGTTCGTGATCGGCCATATTTCCTCTCATTTACGATTACATTTCAATAGGAGTATTAAACGTATATCATTTTAAATGCCAAGTTGCATCTTAGCTCCCAACCGGACCCATCGCGTAGACCACCACACCGAGCAGCGTTGCCGCATCGTCGGCACGCGGCGCGTAGCTGATCTGCTGCTCTCGTGGCACCGATGCGATGATGCGCTCGGTAAAGCCCGGCTCGCTCGTGGCGCCGTTCTGCACCAGCAGATGGCGGGGTATAAGGCGATTTCGGCTTCGGGTGATCAGGACGAGATCGCCGACGACATTGCGATCCAAAATCCCATAAAGGACCTCGTGCGTCCTTCGATCCGACGCATCGCCCGGATCGAGGAAGAACCGGACCAACACCCTTGCCCCTACCGCCACCGACCCCATGCCGTCCGCGATGGGGCGCATAAAGAGGATTGTGCCGGACGAGAAATCGACATCGGCACTGTCGTCAAATATCTCTGCTGCGACGCAGCGTTCGGCTTGCGCCAGTCGGCGCGGACTGACCCGTTCATACGGCTCGGGCAAATCATATTCGGGCGGGCGCCCGTCCGATTCCGCCGCGGCGACGGCGTAAACAATGGGCGCCGAGACACTTTGTGCACCGCCCAGCAAATCGCCGGCAGGACAGCCCAACACGGACGATAAACGCTGCGCCGTATCGGCATTGATGCGCTTGTCGCCGCGCTCCAATGCACCATAATAGGCCCCGCTTATCCCCGCTATAGCGGCGACCGTTTGTTGGGAGAAACCGTTGCTCTCGCGCAATGCGCGTAGCCTGTTGGGATAGCGGCGCTCGCTGGTCAGAACTGCGGGGCGGCCACGGCCGCGCATCGTTGAATTCCCCCGATCATTCATCCATCACGATCATATCGGATCGGCTAATTAATTCTAATAGATGTAAAAAATGACAGATTCGTGACGCGACACTCCACCACGCGTGCCCGGACGCCAAGGCATCTATTTTGCGAGACTATGACAGCCACTTTAGAAGCTGCGGAATTTGGCAGCGGCCCGCCTATTGCCATCCTGCATGGTATGTTCGGTTCGGGCCGCAATTGGGCTGGCATCGCCCAGCGCCTTGCCGCACATAATCATGTCATCGCGTTCGATCTGCGCAATCACGGCGCCTCGCCCTGGGCAGACACGATGACCTATGGCGAGATGGCCGAGGATATCCGCGCGGCGATGCAGCGGCGCGGCTACCACCGTTATGCGTTATTGGGACACAGCATGGGCGGCAAGGTGGCGATGGTCGCCACCCTGACCTGCCCGGACACGATCGAGCGCCTGATGGTCGTCGACATCGCGCCAATCACCTATCCGCCCAGCTATCTGGCCTATGTCAAGGCCATGCGCGCTGTTGACCTCGGCCCGAACACGCGCCGGCGGGATGTCGACGCACAACTCGCCAACGTCATCCGCAGCCCGGAGGAGCGCGCCTTTCTGCAACAAAGTCTGGTCTTTAACGGCGGCGCGCCCCATTGGCGGTTCAATCTTGCCGCGCTCGAGACCGCGATGCCGGCACTGGCCGGCTTTCCGACATTTGGCGATGGCACTCGCTACGACGGGCCGGCGCTGTTTATCGGCGGCGGGCGGTCGGATGCGTTGAAACCGGAACATGAGCCCGCGGTCACGTCGCTATTCCCGAATGCCACGTTTGCCAGGATTGCCGATGCCGGGCATTGGATCCACGCCGATCAACCCGAGAGGTTCCTCGCGTTGGTCGAACAGTTTCTCGCGGTCAGAATACTCGGCGATGCCGATTGATTTCGCCCGCGTTTCGCGCTGACATGGCGAAAAGCTCGACGGCTCGGGCGAAGTTTCGGGCGTGAGGCGGGCCTAGCAATCCCATTGCCCCACCACGGGGGTTGGAGGCTTATGTCGAGGATAGCGGCCTTCGCCACGGCGTTTGCCCTGGCGCTGATCGCGCTCTCCCGAACGGGCAGCGCCGGGGAGGCGGTAGTCCTGCAGCTGAGCGGCGCGGCAACATTCGAGGCTGCCGGTTATTACGCGGCTTTGTGGCAGGGTTATTACCGCGACGCTGGGCTCGATGTAACGATCAGGCCGGACGGCATGCGGGACCAGGCGCCGGTCGAGCCGGTGCGCGAGATCGCGGAAGGCCGAGCGCAGTTCGGCACCGGCACGATGCAGCTCCTCGTTCGCCATGCCCAAGGCCTACCGGTCTTGCTGGTCGCCCCTATTTTTCAGCAAAGCGGAGCTGCAGTTTACTATCGCGCCGACAGCGATTTTTCTTCGCCCGCCGCGCTTGTCAATGCGCGGCTTGGACGATTGCCGGCGAGCAACATTCTCGATATCGAGTTGGCGACCGCGCTGCGCGCCGAGGGGATTGATCCCGGCAAGATCAAATCGGTTACGATCAGTCCTGACCAGATCGTTCCAGCCTTGGCCGAACGGCAGATCGATGCCGCGATTGGTTCGGCCTGGATCGTGCCGTGGCAGGCACATGAGCGCGGTATCGTGCTCAAGTCGTTCAACCCCGCCAACTATCGCGTGGAATATTACGGCGACACCCTGTTCACCTTGCAGCGCATCGCCACCGCGAAGCCGGAAACTGTGGCGCGGTTTCGCGCGGCCAGTCTCAAAGGCTGGGAATACGCGCTCAACCATCCCGACAGCATCATCGCCCGGCTTGTCGCCGACAAACCCGGCGAGCCGCCAGTTGCCGACATCGCCGGGTTTGACCGCTTTCAGGCCGATGTTGCGCGCCGGTTGTCGCGCTATCCCGAGATCCCGCTTGGTTATTCGAACGCTCACCGTTGGACTCAGATCGAGGCCGGGATGATGGGCGCCGGCGTCATCAGCCGTAATGAAGGCCTCGCCAGCTTTGTCTACAGCCCTACTGTCGAGCCGCTGCGCGAGGTCGGAGCCGGACGAGTCATTCCGATCGCGGTCGTTGTTCTTGGGATTGCGGCCCTGGCCGCACTAGGTTTGTTTTGGCGGCGTCTGCCGCGCATCCGTCTCGGCTTTGGTCGGAAGCATTCGGCCGGGGAGACGGTTGAACAATCGGGGACGGGTTCGCCAAGCGTCATCTCTGACATTATCCCGCGGCGCCCTCGGTTGAGGGCGGTGGCGTCGCACGACGAGCCGGAAGTCGCGTCTTTACCGCCCGTGGTCAACCTGAACGACGTGCTGGCGCCGCTTGAGCGACGCATCCGCCAGCGAGTGCGTGGCAAGGTGCGGTGCCGCTATTCGCTCTTCGCGGAATTGTGGCCATGCCGCGCCGAAGGTGGACTCGTCGCCGCCTGTGTCCTCGATCTCGTGAGCGCGGCGACCAAGGCCATGACCACCGATGCGTCGCTTATCGTCGGGACTCGTAATTTCACCTTCGATAAGGACAACATTGCCGACCACCCCGGCGGCCGGTTCGGCAGTTTCGCGCGCATCACCGTTCGCGATAATGGACCGGGCCTGACCGAAACGGAGTTCGCCAACGTCTTTGATCTGGAAGCGACAAGCCGCCCTGCCGTTCCCGGCGCTGTGGCGGTGATGGAGCGGTTGGGCGGCTTTGTCCGCGTTGAAAGCGCCGAAGGCGTCGGGGTCGCGGTACATCTTTACTTTCCCAGAGCTGACGAAGAAGCCCCGTCAACGGACGTCGCGGCGGCGCAGGTCGCGGAGTAGCGGCTCAGACGCCTTCGGCAGCGACGCTTTTGAGGTAAGCGCCGTAGCCGTTTTTGTCGAAGCGCCCGGCGGCGCGCAGCAGGTCCTCGGTGCCGATATAGCCCTTGCGCCAGGCGATCTCCTCGAGACAGGCGATCTTCCAGCCCTGGCGGTTTTCGATCGTGCGCACGAACTCCGCCGCCTCCAGCAGGGAATCGTGCGTTCCGGTATCGAACCAGGCAAAACCGCGGCCGAGCTTCTGCACTGCCAATTCGCCGGCGTCGAGATAGGCGCGGTTGACATCGGTGATCTCGATCTCGCCGCGAGCCGAGGGCCGCACCTCCGCCGCGATGTCGACAACCTTGTTGTCGTAGAAATAAAGCCCGGTGACCGCCCAGTTCGAGCGCGGCCGCTCCGGCTTTTCCTCGATGCTGGTCGCGCGCCCCTCGGCATCGAACGCAACGATGCCGTAGCGCTGCGGGTCGGTGACCTGATAGGCGAAAACCGTGGCGCCCTTCTCGCGCGCTGCCGCGGCTTCGAGCACCTCGCTCAAGCCGGCGCCATAAAGCATGTTGTCGCCCAGCACCAGCGCCACCCGGTCGCGACCGACAAACGCGCGGCCGACGATAAACGCATCGGCCAGCCCGCGCGGCTCGGCCTGCGTCGCATAACTGATCGAGACGCCCCAGTTGGAGCCGTCGCCGAGCACGGTCTGGAAATGCGGCTGGTCGTGCGGCGTGGTGATCACCAATATGTCGCGGATGCCGGCCAGCATCAGCACCGACAGCGGGTAGTAGATCAGCGGCTTGTCGTACACCGGCAGCAGTTGTTTCGAGATCGCCAGCGTGATCGGGTAGAGCCGCGTGCCGAGCCCGCCGGCAAGGACGATACCCTTCACTGCCCCGCCTCCGCCGGTTCCAGCAATTCGTCCAGGCATTCCGCCAGCGCCGACTGCCACGGCCGCGCGGCGATGCCGTAGACGCGGGCGATCTTGCCGCAATCCAGCAACGAATTTTGTGGCCGGGCCGCGGGGGTCGGATAGGCAGTGGTGGCGATCGGCTCGACCAGGCGCGGCGTCTTGCGTCCGCGCGCGGCGGTAAGTGCGAAAATCTCGCGCGCGAAGCCATGCCATGTCGTCGCGCCGCTGCCAGTGAAGTGAAACATGCCGAACCCGTCCTCTTTGCCGCCGGCCAGCGCGGCGCAGATGGAAATCGTCGCGGCAGCGATATCGGCGGCGGCGGTCGGCGCGCCGTACTGATCATCGACAATGCCCAGCCGGTCTCGCTCGGCGCCCAGCCGCAGCATGGTCTTGACAAAATTATGGCCGGTCGCGCTGTAGACCCACGAGGTGCGCAGGATCACATGCCGGTCGAGCCCGGCGCGGATCGCGGCGTCGCCCGCCGCCTTGCTCGCGCCATAGACCGACAGCGGATTGGTCGGGTCGTCCTCGACATAGGCGCCGCTCTTGCGGCCGTCATAGACATAGTCGGTCGAGTAATGCAACAGCGGCGCGCCGATTTCGCGGCACGCCGCGGCCAGTGCCGCAGGCCCGTCGCGATTGACCGCGAACGCCGTGTCTCGGTCGCTCTCGGCCGCATCGACGGCGGTATACGCGGCCGCATTGACGACGATGTCCGGGCGCGCGACGACGACCATGTCCCGCGCTTCGTCAGGACGCATGAAGTCGATCTCCGGCCGCTCCAGAAAATCCACCATAAAGCCAGCCGGCCACCGCCCGCGCCGCAGCTCATGCGCCACCTGGCCGATCCGCCCAATCACCAGAACTTTCGTGCTCATTGCCCGACCATGTCTCGCCATCGTCACCGTAGCATAAACCGCGCTGGCTGGACCGAGCAGGCAATCAGCTAATAACCGCGCGCCCGGTCGACGATATTGAGCAATTGTCGACCAGCGCGGAGGCGGCGGATATTCTCCACGACATCGCGAGCGGCGATCTCCGGCACGGCGATCGACGCGATATGCGGCAATACCAGCACTTGATCCATTTGCCAAAACGGGTGCGTCTCGGGCAGCGGCTCGGTCTCGAACACGTCGAGCGTGGCCTCGGCGATCTGCCCGTCTTGCAGCGCGGCGAGCAATGCCGCCTCGTCGACCGTACCGCCGCGCCCGCAATTGACCAGCTTCGCGCCGCGCGGCAGCTGATACAACACGTCGCGATCGACGATGTGCCGCGTCTCCGGCGTCAACGGCAGCAGGCATACGAGAATTTCGGTGCGCGCCAGAAACGGCGCGAGCCCCTCGGCCCCGTGAAACGTCTCGCCCCCCTCGATTGTTCGCGGCGAGCGTCCCCAGCCCGCCACCGGAAAACCGATCGACGCCAGCATCCGCGCTGCCGCCCCGCCCAGCAGCCCGATCCCCATGATGCCGACTGGCACCTCATACGAGGCGCGCGGCAGCTCGTAATGCCAGCGGCTTTCGCGCTGCTGCCGAACATAGCGGCCGAGATCGCGGTAATGGCGCAGCACGCACATCGTGACGAACTGCGCCATCATCTGCGCCATGACTTCGTCGCCCAGCCGGGCGACCGGAATATGCGGCGGGATTGTCGCGTCGGCGAGGATCGGGTCCACACCTGCCCCGAGATTGGTGATGAGCTTCAGATTGGGCAGCGACGCCAACTCACCGGGCGGTGCCTTCCAGACGAGCGCGGTCTCGATGTCTGCCGGCTCGCCGAGATCGGGCGAAATCCGAATATCGAGTTCCGGCATCTCAGCCTTGAGAGCCGCCGACCACGCCACCGGATCATCGAGACGGCTCGAGAACAACAAAGCGCCGGGCATCAAAATCTCCTCTTTACCAAGCGATTTCGTCACATCGGCGGACGGCACGCAATCGCGCCGCGCTTGATCTATTCCCAGCCCTTCATATTGTATATCCCTATGGGAGATACCGAGGCCAAAATCATGGTGGCGAAATCGACGCTCTTTAAGAGCAACAAATCCCAAGCGGTACGGCTTCCCAAGGCCGTGGCCTTTCCGGAAGACGTCCGCCAGGTCGAAATCATCAAGGTCGGCAATTCCCGGCTGATCACACCGGTCGGCCGGCGTTGGGATGAGTTCTTTCTCAACGGGCCGCACGTAAGCGATGATTTTCTGAATGATCGAGATCAGGGAGTAGCGGAAGAACGCGAACCGTTCTGATGCTCACCTATATGCTCGATACCAATATCTGCGTTTACCTGCTCAAGGCGGATTCGCCGGACTTGATCGACAGATTTAATCAGCGTGCTAACGAGCTTTGCGTCTCTGCCATCACGCTCGGCGAGTTGCATTACGGTGCGGAAAATTCGGCGCGTCGTGCGGAAAATCTCGAAGGTTTGTCAGGCCTCGTCGATCGACTTGATGTTCTGCCGTTTGACGCCAACGCCGCCGCGCATTATGGGCAACTCCGCTCCGAGTTGCGCAAAATCGGGCGCCTAGCCGGTCCGCTGGATATGTTGATTGGCGCTCATGCTCGGAGCGAAGGCCTGATCCTCGTGACCAATAATGAGCGAGAATTCGTCCAGATGCCGGGGCTACGCGTGGAAAACTGGGTCGCCAATCCGTGATTTTGACGCCGATCTCGTCCCATAGCCTCGATAACGCGCTTGATGAGTTCGCCGGGCGGCTTGTGGAAACGGATACGCGCGCCGCGTTCGCGCTGATCCGCGCGACAGCCGCCGATCGAGCCACGGACGCGGCCGCCGAGCAGGACAGACAGCAGGCGCTGACCTTCGCCCGGCAGCGCGGCATCGCGGCGCATCCGACCGGAACGGCCTGTGCCTTCAATTGGGATGGTGCGGCGCTGGACGGGGACACCGAAGCCTATGTGATCCTGCACGAGGTCGCGCATTTCGTGCTGGCGCCGCCGGAACGACGGGCGCTGCCGGATTTCGGCCTCGGCCCCGGCCCCGATACCCGCGACCGCGCCACCGCCGAACGAGCCGCCATCCTGTCGCTGGTGGAGCGGGAGCGCGACGAAGCGATGGCCTCGCTGCTCGGTATCTTGTGGGAAGCGGAACTCGGCCAGCCGGCACTTGCCTCGTTTCTCGACCAGAACTGGCTCGAAGGCATTGAGCGCTCGGCGGCGGCGCATTTCACCGCCGTGCTGCAACGCCTCATCGCCGCGAATTTATGGAGCACGAAATGAACCGCATCGATCTCGAAGGCCGGGTCGCGATCGTCACCGGCGGCGCACGGGGCATCGGGACGGCGATTGCCGACCGCCTGGCGGCTTCAGGAGCGCGCACCGCGATCTGGGATATCGATCGCGCGACTGCGGACAACACCGCGGCCTCGGTATTCAATGCCATCGCCGTTACCGCCGACGTCACCGACCCGGTCTCGATTGACAAGGCGCTGGCTGCGACCACCGCCGGCATCGGCGCGCCGGATATCCTCATCAACAACGCTGGAATCACCGGGCCGAACCACCCCCTCGACCAGTACCCGATCGATGCCTGGCGGCAGGTGATCGAGATCGACCTGATGGGCGTGTTTTATTGCTGCCGCGCCGTGGTGCCGGCAATGCGGCGGCAGAACAAGGGTCACATCGTCAATATCGCCTCGATCGCCGGCAAGGAAGGCAACCCCAACGCCTCGGCCTATTCCGCCGCGAAGGCCGGGGTGATCGGCCTGACCAAATCATTGGGCAAGGAACTGGCCGACACCGGCATCCGGGTGAACGCGGTCGCGCCGGCCGCGGCAAAGACCGACATCTTTAACCAGATGACCGAAGCTCAGATCGACTACATGCTGTCGAAAATCCCGATGGGCCGGTTTGTCCAGGTCGAAGAGATCGCTGCGCTGGTGGCTTGGCTGTGCTCCGACGACTGCTCGTTCGCGACCGGCGCGGTGTTCGACATTAGCGGCGGAAGAGCCACCTATTAATCGCAATGCGCGACCATTTACCAATTGGCTGCCAAACGACGCTCAATTTAGGCCCTAATCCTCCGGTGCCACCCGGATGAAGATCATTTTTCGCAAGTTGGCGCACGGCCACAATGCAATCTCGCACTGCTTTCTCGCGATCATTAAAGGCCTTTAAACTATTGATACTTCCGTCATCGACCTGATAAGTTCCTGCACTGTAGCCGCCGAAATAACCAAATCACCAATGTCGATTAATCGTCGCAATTCAGTTCGCGCGGCTCCAAGTCTCTCAACTGCCTTTTCAGCACCGCCTGTGTCCACAATGCGATCATCGAACACTTGAATCGTATCAAAAAATCCGCGATGGATTACATTTATAGAGTTAAGCAAAGAGATGTACGCTTCATACTTTTTGTCCCACCAACGCTCTTTGCGAAATCGCCAAAGAGAAAACCAAGTGGTCAACCCCGCCGCAGCGAAGGCCGAAATCAGCCCTGTGACGATTGTTGAGGCGAGCGAATTCAAACGAAGTCAGTCTCGCGCGGTTAGACTCAACTAAATCTCCATTATACACCACCAGCTAGGCCGCTTCCTTGCGGCCGATGGCGGCAGCGCGCTCGGCAAGCCGGCGGATACGGCCCCAATCGCCCGCGGCGATCGCGTCGCGCGGCGCCATCCACGAGCCGACGACGAACGGCACGTTGGGCAGCGCCAGATAGTGCTCGGCGAGACGCTCGTCCACGCCGCCGGTCGGGCAAAAGGCGATGCCGGGGAAGACCGGCGCCAGCGCCCGCAACAACGCGACCCCACCCAGCGCCTCCGCCGGAAACAGCTTCATCACGCAGATGCCCAGCGCCCGCGCCGACATGATCTCACTCGGCGTGGCGACGCCGGGCAGATAGGGCAACTCGGTCGCGAGCGCCGCGGCGGCGAGCTGCGGCGTCGTCCCGGGGCTGACGAGAAACCTGGCGCCGGCGCCGACCGCAGCGGCGACATCCGCGGCGCGCAGCAGCGTGCCGGCGCCGACCGTCACCTGCGGCAGCTCCGCGGTAATCGCGGCGATCGCCGCAGCGGCGGCCTCGGTGCGAAACGTCACCTCAATGATAGGCAGGCCACCATCGGCCAGGGCGCGAGCAAGCGGGACCGCGTCGCGCTCGCGCTCGATTGTCAAAACCGGGATCACGGTGGCGTCACGAAACAGCGGGTTCATCGGAGTGTCCTCCTCCTGCCGCGAACGCGTTTTCCTACCTTACCCTGGTTGCAACACGACGGCAGCTTCATCGATCCTTGAGGCCGCACGGTTGGCGCGCGGCAGCGTTCCATACCGCGCGCGGGCGGCATCCCGGCGAATCGGCCGATTGACAGCGCGTCACCCGCGGGCGATTTGATCCATGTGATAGGGCGTTTCGGGAGGCATCGGTGGAAAAACGCAGGCTCGGCAAGACCGGTCTCGACGTGTCACTGCTTGGTTTCGGCTGCGGCGCGGTCGGCGGGCTGATGGTCGGCGGTGCGCCAGCCGACCAGGAGCGCGCGGTGGCGCGAGCGCTTGAGCTCGGCATCAACTATTTCGACACCGCGGCGCAATACGGCAATGGCCGGTCGGAGGAGAATCTCGGCCGTGTCCTCAAGGCGCTGAAGCCCAGCGGCATCTACATCGGCACCAAGGTAAGGCTGCCGCCGACCGAACCGGGAGGCATCGCCGCCGGGATCACCGCCGCGCTCGACGCCAGCCTCAAGCGCCTGCAATTGGAACGCGTCGATCTCTACCAGTTCCACAACGCGATCGTCGGCGTCACCGAGGCCGGCGATTTCGCGGCCGAGAGCATGCTGGAGGAGGTCGTGCCGGCCTTCGAGCGGCTCGTGCAGCAGGGCAAGATCGGCCATTACGGCATCACCGCGGTGGGCGACACCGCCTCGCTGCTGCGCGTCGTCGATGCGCGCGCTTTCGAGACGGCGCAGGTGAGCTTCAACCTGCTCAACCCGAGCCCCGGCGCGGACGTGCCGCCCGACTTTCCCGCACAGGATTACAGCAATCTGTTGACCCATACCAAAGCGGCCAATATGGGCGTCATCAACATCCGCGTGCTCGCCGGCGGGGCGCTCAGCGGCAGCGAGGAGCGGCATGCGATCGCTTCCCCGCCGCCCGCGCCGATCGGCTCCGGCAGCAGCTACAAGATCGATGTCGAGCGCGCCCGGCGCTTTATGCCGCTGGTGCACGAGGGCCACGCCGACAGCCTGGTCGAGACGGCGGTGCGCTATGTGATCTCGTCTGAAGCGATATCGACCGTACTGGTCGGCATCGCCACGCTCGAACAATTCGAAATCGCCGCGCGCTCGATCAACAAGGGGCCGTTGTCGCCGGGCGCGCTCGCACGCATCGCGGAAATCCAGGCGAGCTTCACTGGCGAAGCACGTTAGCGGTCCTGATCGGGAAGGTGGTTGGATTATGTCGTCATACCGGCAAAGGCCGGTATCCACGGTTCCGCCGTCCGAGCGGTTGAAACGTGGATCCCGGCCTGCGCCGGGATGACGCGGGGAGCGGGTGAAATTTAGTTGGTCCAAATAGGATGCAATGCAATGCAGATCACGCCCACAGGTGAAACTCTCGGCGCGGTAATCGAGGGGGCGGACCTGAACGCCGAACTCGACCACGACAAATTCGCCGAGATTCTGCGGGCGCTCGGGCGTTACGGGGTGCTGCGCTTTCCCGGCCAAAACCTCAGCGCGGCGCGGCAGATGGCGTTTTCCGAGCGCTTCGGCTCGCTGGAGATCAATGTCGCCGGCGCCTTTCAGGAGCCGGGCATCCCGGAGATCATGATCCTGTCGAACATGAAGGACGAGCGCGGCCGGCCGCTTGGCGCGCGCGACGCCGGCCAGGACTGGCACACCGACATGTCCTACAGCGAGACGATCGCTTTCGCCAATGTGCTCTATGCGCTGAAGGTGCCGCATCGAGGCGGGAAACCGCTTGGCGGCACCGAGTTCGCCAATATGCACGCCGCCTATGACGCGCTGCCCGACGACCTCAAGACCCGGCTCGACGGCATGACCGTGCTGCACGATTTCAACAAATTCTGGGACATGATGCTGAAGCGGCCGGGAACCTGGCGACAGCCGCTCACCCCGGAGCAGCGCGCCAAAAAGCCGCCGGTGTCGCACCCGATCTTCCTCACGCACCCGATCACCGGACGGCGCGTGCTCTACGCGAACCCCGGCTACGCAATCCGCATCAACGAGCTGCCCGAAGCCGAGAGCGACGACATCCTCGATTTTCTCTTCAAGCATCAATTGCAGGAGAAATACCGCTGGGTCCACCGCTGGACCGAAGGCGATGTGCTTCTATGGGACGATATCGGCACGCTGCACAACGCGCATGCCGATTACGGCCCCGAGGAGCCTCGCCTCATCAAGCGCTGCCAGGTGATGGCCGACCGGATTTTTGACCCCGACTGGGTGCGCGCCGCGCTGGCCGGTTCGAGCGGCTTCACCGCCAAACCTTGACCGGTTGGCAGTTCGATGATCGTGTGGCCCCGTGCGGCGATGAATTCATCGGCAGCCTGTTTCTGCCTTCGGTGAAGGACCCACCCGTAATCGTCGAATACCAGCGTGCCGCCCGGCGAAACGCGGTCGTAAAGCGCATCCAGCGCGGCGCGTTCCGGGCCGGGCGAGTTCATGTCGAGATGCAGAAACGCAATGACTTCGGGCGCGTCGACGAGCGTGTCAGGCACCGCGCCGCGATGGATCGCGACATAAGGTTTGGCAGCGAAGCGGCGCCGAACGTAGTCGTAGATTTCCGGCCGTTTGTAATCCTTATCCGCGACGGCAAAGAATTCGGGGGCGTCCGGAAAATCGGCTTCCGAGGAATACTTCGGCGCAAAGCCGGCGAACGTGTCAAACAAATGCAGCCGCCGGCCCGCGTTCGGAAGATCTACCATCTCCGTCAGCACCCAAGACATGTCGCCTTCGTAAACGCCGCACTCGACAAAGTCGCCGGGAACGGTCAGCGCCTGGCGCGCAGCCCAGATCAGCGTATGAAAACGCCAGGATATGCCGTTCGGCGACGTGTAGGGATTGGCCCCGGTGGAGCTGCTGGCAGTGCTGATCGCCCGCCGGAACGCAGGGTCGTCAAGGAAGCCCGCCGCTCGGTCCAAAAGCAACATCCGGTCGCCCCAGAACAGCGACCGGTGATTGTGCCGGATCAGATCGATCGCCCCGTCAAAAACGAGCGCGGCCGCCTTCTCGTCGATGGCATGGCGGCGCAGCGTCGCCAGCGCGGCTTCGATCTCGGTCAGATCGTCCGTCTCGCTCACGACCGCTCGCCGTGCGCGCCCATGCCGTCGCGCCTTTCCGGCATCGCCAGAAAGGCGTGCGCGACGTGCCAGAACTGGTGCCGGTTGTGGCCAAAAACCAGCGCATGCGCGGCGCCGGGCAGCACGACAAACTGCCGGTCGGGGTTCGGCAGCTTTGCGTAAAAATCGAGCAGGTCTTCCTCGCTGGCGATGCCGTCATGCTCGCCGCGGATCAGCATGGTCGGGCAGAGCACCCGCACCGGATCGACGACCGGCAGGTTGGCGCACATGTCGAGATAAGTGCCGGTCGGCACCTGGTCGCCGAATACCAGCTCGGTATCGGCGAGCGCGTCGGCGACACGCAAATCGCTGGTGCCGGGATGGTCGCGGGTGAAAATGCTCTGGATCATCGCGCGGTCGCGCAGCCGCCGGTTATGGCTGCGGAAATACGGCAGGTTTTCAGCCCGCTTCGCCAAGGTCGGCGAGTTGCGGCCGGTATAGGTGAAGGCGTTGAGGATCAGCCGATCTACCAGCGCCGGCCGCTCCATCGCGAACGCCGCGGCCCGCAACGCACCCGAGCTTTCGCCCAGCATATGCATCTTCGCGGCGCCTGTTTCGCGCATCACCAATTCGCTCGCGGCGATCAGGTCCTGCACCCCGCTGGCGATGTCGGAATTGCCCTCGGTACGCGATGAGCGGCCGTAATTCTCGTGGTCCATCGTCCATACGTCGAAGCCCAGTTCGGCAAAGACGTTCATCGTCGAGTACTCGCCACCGGGGGCCGCGAGATCAAACGACGACAGGCCGGAATTCGACGAGCCGTGCACCAGAAACAGCACCGGCCGCGTGCCCTCGCCGCTGCGCTTGCGGTAAACCGCGAGCGAGACCTCGCCCTTTTTCACCCAGTAGTCCGTGCGCGCCATCGCGGGCGCGAGGCGAACAGGATCGAAACCGCCATCCAGCATTTGCAAACCTCCCTCGAATAGTGAGCTATTTCACCGTGCCGCCCGACAACTCGGCGGTCTTTTGCTGCAGGCGGGCGAGCAAACCGGTCGGCCCGGTCCGCGTCACCAGTGAGCGGATTTCGGCCTGCTGCGCGACAACCTGGCTGATCTCGCTGTCGGCGGTCACGTCGATCGCCTTCCAGGCGCTGCCGACCTGCCGCATCGTATAACCGAGCACGTGGGTCGCGTCGCCTGGGTTGCCGGGCACGATCTTGACTTTGACGACGGGATTGCTGCTGGCCGCCGGCGCGTACAACTCGAATCGCTCGTTTTTGAACTCGTCAAAGTGAGCGACATAGGTCGCGATCGAATATTGCTGGAAGGCGTTTTTGAGCGCCGTCTGTTCGCTTGCAGAGAGCGAGGCCCAGCTCGGGCCGACGCCGCCTTGCAGGATCGCGTCCAGGTCGATCGCGCGTACGACCAGCGGAGCCACGAGATTGTAGCGCTGTTGAAACGGCGCCGCTTTGCCGGCTTTCATCACTTGGAGCAGCCCCGTGTCGAGCTGTTCGATCGGGGCCGTGACATCGGACGCAGCCGCGGGCAATGCCAGCCAACACGACGCGCCGACCGACCAAATCAGAGTCCGAAGAAAACCCGACGCCATGGGCCAGCCCCGTTGCCGCGGCCCAGATGTCGAAAACGCCGGCAGCAACTTAATCTGCCCCCAACAATGCGCCGCGAAAGCGGTTGCGGCAGGCCGCGGGATCGAAATTGCGCTTGTAGGCCGGCGGTTCGGCGGGCGCGACGCGCAGCACGACAAAGGCCGTGCCGTTCCCTTCACGCAACAATCTCGCGCCCTCGGCGATCTCTCCTTCGGTGGAGATGGTTCGCGTGCGTTGGATGCCGGAGCCGATCGCGATCTTTTCCAGATCGACCCCAAGACTGGTATGGCTTTTCTGCCAACCCGTCTCGCCGTAATGCCCGTTATCGACGACGAGGAGCGAGAGGTTCGCCGGGTTCATCACCGCGATCGTCGCCAACGCGCCGACATTCATCAGCATCTCGCCGTCGCCGGTGGCAACCAGCACGCGCTTGTCTGGACGCGCCAGCGCCAGACCCAGCCCGATCATCGCGGCGCCGCCCATTGCCCCCGCCATCGTGTAGATTTGTGCGCTGTCATGCGTCAGTGCGGCAATATCGCGGGCCGTGCCGGCGAGCCCGGTGACAATGAGAAAATCCTCGGCCCGGCCGATCAGCGCCGGTACCGCCTCGCAGCGATCGAGTACAAATCCGGCGGCAACGGCCGCCGCAACATCAACCCCCTGTGGATAACGCATCGCCATGTCCCCGCCCTCTAAAACGCCTTGGCTCCGAGCAGCTTTTGGGTCAGCAGAACGGCGACCGCATTGCCGCTCTGAAACACCATGGTCAGTGCCGCCTCGACGGTCGGGATCACCTCCTGCGGCGTTTCGACGCGCAGCACGATCACCCCCATCGCCTGCAACACCGGCTCGACCGCTTGCCCCATCGGGAATTGCCACGGGTTCCCTTCGCCGAAGTCACCCCGCATGCTGAGGAGCATCAACATCGGGAAGCGGCCACCCTTCACCAGCGACAGCATGTTGATGCAGTTGCCGGCGCCGCTCGATTGCATCAAGAGCACCGCCCGCGCGCCGCCAAGGTCGGCGCCGGCCAGCAGCGCCACCCCTTCCTCCTCGGTGGTCAGCGCCACCGAATGAACCGCTGGATCGGCGAGCGACCGGTCGATGAGAATGCGGTGGCCGGCATCGGGCACATAAGCGAATTGCGTTACGTTGTTGCGCCGCAGCAGATCATAGAGCGCATCTTGCCATCGCTCGCCCCCCTCGACCGGCATCAACTCGAACTCCTCTCACCCCAAACCGGCGCGAACGTCGCGCCAATAATCGGGAAAGGCAAGCCCTCCCCCGCGCGCCTATGGTACATTTCGCGCGCCGCAATCGTCTCATGTGGAGGCTTTGCCATGAAAGTGCGGATCGATTGGTGCAAACCCTGAAACTATGAACCGCGCGCCCTCCGTGCGAGGGCCTTGTTGGAGCAGAACTACGGTGCCGAGGTCGAGTTGGTGCCGGGTGTCGGCGGGGTGTTCGAGATCACCGTCGATGGTCAGTTGAAGTTTTCGAAGAAGCAGACCGGCCGTTTTCCCACCGACGACGAAATCGTCGCGACGGGAGCTTGAATCTCTGCCCAACGGGCCGCGTCAAGGACGCGGCCCGTTCTGGCATCGATCATTCACGCGATACTTGCTGCAATGCAATCTATTAACGATTGGCATTTACAATTTTGAAAGTCTTTGGGTGCATCTTGCCTCCGTTAGCCCCCGAGGAGGTTTTTTTCAAATGTTCACGAGCATCCTGAAGCTCCTGAGAAACGAGGACGGAGCAACGGCGATCGAGTATGGTCTGATCGCCGCGTTGATTGCCGTCGTCGCCATAGCCGCGATGACCAGCGTCGGCACCAATCTCAGCACCACGTTCAACAATGTCGCCACCAGCCTCTAAGGCTGAAGCGTAAAGTCCCCAAACGCCCGGCGGCATCACGGTGCCGCCGGGCGTTTTCGTTTGCGCAGGCTTCGTCGAGAAGATGAGAAGATTTTGACGGCGGCTGTTTCGGACCGAGCCGCCAGCAAAAAAATGGCCGCCTTGATTGAGGCGGCCATTTTGCTGATCGGATGGTTGTCCGCATCAGGTGGTGTTGTTGGGCAGCAGTCGCGGCATCGTCACGCTGGAACCAACATGGTTGAAGATATCGATGAGTTCACTGGCCGAGTTGGTGGAAGTGCAGCCACCGGTGCCACCCGAGTTATCGGAATAGAACTTTGACGAGCCTGAAGCGATCTGCTGCATGGTGGAACAAGCCGAAATATGCGGCGAGTCGGTACTGCAGCTGCCCGTCGATGAGGTCGAGGCGCCATAAGCGACCGAATATACCCAGGTTCCAGCGGTGGTAGCGGTGGACGCGGCGGTGATCGCCTCGTGGCACTGGTTGTTGTATTTGCCGCTCGGCATCTTGCTCGACGAAGCGCTGGCGTCGCCGTCGCTGAGCAGGATGATCACCTTCTGCACGCCGGACCGGCCGTTTGCCGTCAGATCCGCTTGTGCTGCGGTAATCGCATCGGCGTAGTAGGTGCCCTCGCCCCCCAACGCCGCGAGTCCCTGAGTACAGCCGGACGCGCCACCGCGGGCGGCTTTCACCAGATTCGAGCTCGTATTCAGCGTGGTCGTCGCGTCCGATGTCTTATAATCGCTCGACAGCGGAATGATCTTGTAAACCGGCGACGCGTTGTAGGCGACGACCGTCGGATTCGGGGAACTCTGGCAATCGTACTCGTAACCGACCGAAGTGGCGTTCTGCACCCCGGGGAACACCATCAGGCCGACATGGTCCTGGGACGGCCAAAAGCCTTGAAGCAGCGAGCGCACCCCGCCGACCGCGCAGTCCTCTCGGGTCGCGTTGTGGATCGAGCAGGACGAGTCGCTGGTGTTCATCGACGCCGTCGTATCGAGAACGATCATCACATCGAGCGTGTTCGGCTTCCCGCCTCCGCCACCCGCCGTCGAAGTGGCGGAAATCTGCACCGAGTCGATGCCGAACAGCGGCGCGAAATAGAGCGGAACGCTCGCCTGTTGCTGGACGACAATGGCGTTTGCCGAACTTGATCCCGTGCAGGGAACGCCGGTGCTGGTAAAGCATCTCAACGCCGGATAGCCCGAAGCCATCGTCACCGTGAGCCCGGTGCTCGCGTTTTTGTCGGTCGCCGCGGCGCTGTAGGCGTTCGCGGTCGCGATCGCGGTTCCGTTCGCGATATTCGCCGCGCCGGCCATCGCCGCCAAGTCGGCGGTATTCTGCAACTGGCGCTGCGCGCGGGCCACATTGGCGACGTCGACCGACAAGGCGGTCAACCCGGCGGCCGCGGTGAACACCCCGGCTGCTATAATGGCTACCGAGCCACGCCGGTCTTTCGAGAGGTTTTGGAGCAAAGCTTTCATGTTGTCTCGCTCACATCACAAGCCCAGTCATTTGGGCGGAAAGGGTGCAATTCGGCGCGAAGTTGTAACCGTAGACCGAGAGGCTGCACGGATAAGTGGCCGCGACCGTCGCCGGTAGGCTGGCGGCATTTGACAACGCGGTCTTGCACGTGCTGTCGCTCGTGCATGCGGTGCCGTTGACCGACACCGTCACCGTGATGCTCGATGACGTGAGGGAGGTCGACGAGCCGGTAATCACGCCGACAGTGTCGCTGTAAGGCGTGGTGGACCCGCGGCTCAGCGCGAAGTAACGCGCTCCGGCACCGACCGCGTTGGTCAGCAACACATAGTGGCTGATAACGAGCCCAAACTGGAAAGTGCCAAGCACCAGCAGCAGCATCACCGGCGCCAAGACAGCAAATTCGATGATGGCAGTGCCCCGGCGGCTCCTGATCAGATCGGTTGCTTGGCGGATGCAGACAGAGAGCGTCATCGAACCTTAGCGCCACACTTAGCGATTGACGGGGAAATTGCCGCCTAAGTGTTTCCAGAAAGTAAAGAAATTCAGGCTTGTCGCGGCATCCGTGGTTAATGCCCGCGAGACCATAGTTAACGCCCGTTAGGCGATAATGCTGTCTCCGGCGCCTGGCGCGAAAGCCCGGAAGTTATGTCTTCGTTAACCATTGTTAGCGAGGATGTCTGCAACCGAAACGCCGGAGTATCGAATGGCGCTGCAGTTGCAATCCGCCGCGCTGCTTGGATTTGCCGCATTGATGGCCCTTGCCGCATTCGAGGATTTGCGCCGCCTGCTCATCCCCAACGCGCTGACGCTGTCGGTGTGCGCGTTATGGCCGCTCTATATGATTGCGACGCCAAGCCTGATGGCCATCGTGGGTTCGCTCGGCTGCGCGCTGGTGGTTTTTCTGACCGGCGCCTTGTGCTTCTCGCGCGGATATCTCGGCGGCGGCGACGTCAAGCTGCTGGCAGTCGCGACCCTATGGGCCGGTCCCGCCGCGATACTGCCGCTTTTGGTATTGACAGGGGTGCTGGGTGGTATGCTCGCCCTGTTCCTTCTTTTCCCGCCCGGCGCGCATGTCGCGGCGCTCGCCCGAGCCAAGCTTGGGCCAGAGAGCAGCGACGCAAAATTCGGGGCGGGCACACCCGTTCCCTATGGCATCGCGATCGCCGCGGCGGCGATGCTAGTGATTTTCCTTCCTCATTTCCGCTAAGGCAGCCATGCGCGGTCGCACCATTATCCTTCTGATCGTTGCCCTAGTTCTGGCTGGCGGCACCACCATAATGGCACGCATGTGGTTGTCAGCGCAACGCGCGCCGCAGCAAGCGGCTGCGCCGATTGCTGTTCCGACACCGGCGAAATCGGTGCTCATCGCGCGCAAACCCATCGAGCGCGGTCAGATTTTGCGCCCCGACGATCTGGCATGGCAGCCATGGCCAGAAGACGGTATTACCAAAAACTACATCGTCATCGGCACTCGGTCGCCCCAGACCTACTCGGGCTGGGTTGCGCGTCAGCCAATGGCCGCTGGGGAACCACTGACCGAAACAAAGATCGTCGCCCCGGGCAATCGCGGCTTTTTGTCGGCGGTGTTACAGCCTGGCATGCGGGCGGTTTCAGTCCCTGTGACACTGACCTCCGGCATTTCCGGATTCGTCTTTCCCGGCGACCATGTCGATCTGATCATCACCTATTCCGTGCAAGATAGGCCAACCTCGGCCGCGGCTCAGGGCACGACCGCGCCATCGCTCGAACACAAGATCTCCGAGACCGTACTGCGTAACATCCGCGTCATCGCCATCGACCAGAAGCTCGAAAGCAAACCAGGAGAGGCGACAGTCGCCAAAACGGTGACGTTTGAGGTCACTCCCAAGCAGAGCGAAATCGTCGCGCTCGCCAACGAGATGGGCAAGTTGTCGCTGAGTTTGCGCAGCCTCGTTCCGGACCCCGATGAAACCCAAAGCGAGGTCCATAATACGTCGGCGGTTGGTACTTCTGCCGTTGGTAATATCCACCAAATCAGCGATACTCATCCGGTCAGCGACGGACCAGCGATCAATGACGGACATGCGATCAACGATGCCCCCCCGCTCAATGACGGTCATGCCGTCAATGACGGGCATGCGATCAATGATCAACATGCCGCCAATGACGCGCGTCCAGTCAACGACTCAGCCGCAGCGCCACCAAAAGCCCCCCACTCCGAAAGCTACACCGTGGATAGCGACATCAGCCCGCTTCTGCACAGCCCCGGCACCAGCCAGCCGGGTAGTGCGGACACAGGCGCTGTCACTATTTTGCGGGGTGGCGCGAGTACGGTGACGTCTGTTGTACAAAAACCTTAGATATTGGGGGGTAAGATGTCCCGTGGGCTTGTCGGTGTCATCACCGCTTTTACACTCTTTCAGCTAACGCAACCGTGCGCTGCGCAGCAGCCGTCTTCGACGGCCGCACCAGCAGGCGCATCTTCACCGGCAACACCGGCGCCAAAAACCACGCCGCCGATGAGGATGACGCAGGTGCCGCCGGCCGGAAATCCGATTGTCCTCGAGGCCGGCAAGGGCACGCTCGTTCGGCTCAGCGCACCGGCGGCGACGGTCTTCATCGCCAACCCCGACGTCGCCGACGTCCAGGTCAAATCACCGCAGCTGATTTATCTCAGCGCCAAGCAACCGGGAGAGACCGTCGTCTACGCCGTCGATGCCGGGGACAACGTGCTGCTGCACTCGCCGGTTCATGTCGAGCACGACCTGTCGCGTGTACGCGATTCCTTCAGGCATCTGATGCCCGGAGAGAACATTAACGTCAGCTCGGTCGACAACTCGCTCGTGCTGAGCGGCGACGTATCGACCGCCGGCCGCGCCGAGAAAGCCCGCGCGCTCGCCGCGTCGGTCGCCAAGGCCACCGACGTCAAGAACGCCGTTGTCGTCAATCAACTCGCGGTCACGACCCCAAACCAGGTCAACCTGCGGGTCAAGATCGCCGAGGTGAATCGAACCGCGCTCAAGGCGCTCGGCTTCAATTGGAGCGGCCAAAATCTTGGCGATGGGACTTTCAATTTCGCCACTTCCAATCCATTCACCAACCAAGCGATCGTCAACCAGAATCTGTTCCAATACGGGTTTGGTCTGACCGGCGCGGGCAAGCTGCAAACAACGCTTGATGCCCTGGCCGAGGAACACCTGATCACGACTCTGGCCGAACCGAACCTCACCGCCACCTCGGGTCAGACGGCGAGCTTCCTGGCCGGCGGCGAATTCCCGGTGCCGGTTTCGGGCGTGACGGGAACTACAGGAGTTCCCACGATCACGGTGGAGTTCAAAACCTTTGGTGTTGAACTCGATTTCACGCCCACAATCATCGATGCGACGCATCTGAGCCTCAAGGTTCGGCCGGAGGTCAGCCAACTGACCACCACCGGCGCGGTTTCGGTACCGATCACGTCAACCGCGACCGTGACCATTCCGGCTCTGACCGTGCGCCGCGCCGAGACCACCGTCGATCTCGCCAGCGGTCAAAGCTTCGCACTCGCTGGCTTGCTGCAAAACACCACCCAGCAGGACATCTCGAAGATACCCTGGCTCGGCGATATCCCCATCCTGGGGCAGCTGTTTCGGTCGAACCTGTTCCAACACAACGAAACCGAGCTGGTCATCATCGTGACACCGTATCTGGTGAAGCCGTCCGCCATCGCACTCGCCACCCCCACCGACGGTTTTATCATGCCGCACGATGTCCAGCGTTACGCGAACGGCGATACCTACAAGCAGACCCTACCCGCACCGCAGCGCGGCCCCCAACCAGCAGGCGGTCAGCCGGGCCTGATCGGCCCGGTCGGCTTCAAGCTCGATTGAGGGGGAGACAATGCAAGCGAACCGCTATCTTTTAACGCTGGTGCTGACGCTTGGCGTCAGCGCTTGCGCGCCGGTGACGAGCTACACCGATGCCGAAGCACCAAAACACCTCACGCTCGACACTGCGACCACCCAACTCGGCCTTCGCTTCGCGGCTGGCACCGCGAGCCTGTCGCCAGTTGACGCAGCGCGTCTGCGGCAGATGGCGGCGAGCGGACGCATCGGCCCCAGCGATCGTGTCATGATCGCGACGGCGGGGCCACCGCATCTCGCCGAGCAGAGGGCTGGAGCCGTAGCAAGGGTGCTGCAGAGTTATGGCATCGCCGCTGTCACAACGACAGCGAACATGCCGCCGAACCACGGCGTGATCGAGGTGACTCGCACCCTGGTGACGCTGCCGCCCTGCCCCAATTGGAGCAAGCCGTCCCATTCGGATTTCGATAACCAGCCGAGCAGCAATTTCGGCTGCGCGACCGAGACCGATCTCGGGATGATGGTCGCGAACCCGACGGATCTGGCAAGCGGGCTGCCGGTCGGTCCTTCCGCTGGGCAGCCGGCCGCGGCGGCGGTCAACCGCTACCTCAACGACAAGGTCGAATTGCCAACCAGCAATACGGCGTTGCCGATCGCGTCGCAGAGCTCGGGCCAGCCAGGCAGCAACAACGCCAACCCAAGCTCGCCGTCAGGCACAGGATCAGGTGGGAGTTAATTGATGGCCGCAGCCGCCGAACGATCGAGTACCGCCGCCGCACGTAAATCCGAAAGGGTTGGCGTCGTGGCGATCGTCCACGACCAAGCGACACTTGATCGGATTCAGGGCGTCATTCGCGAGCTGCAGCTCGACGACGAACTGAGCTTCGAGGCGACCCTCGACGCGGCGCTGCGACGCATTCATGAAGGCGCCAAACCGCGGGTTCTCGCCATCGACGTCAGCGAATCTCCGGCACCAATTTCCGAGTTGAGCGCCGTCCGCGCGGTCGGTGGTGCCGATCTGAAAGTGCTGGCGCTGGGCACGGTAAACGATGTCGGGCTCTACCGCGACATGATCGCCGCCGGCGCAACCGATTATCTTGTCAAGCCGCCCGGTCGCGAGCAGCTGACTGCCATCTTCGAAAAGAATTCCAGCGGCGGCAGCGGCAGCGGCGGGCTGGGCCAGGTCATCGCGTTTTGCGGCACTCGGGGCGGGGTGGGCACGACGACGGCGGCTGTTTCATGCGCCTGGATTTTCGCCGAGGACCGCAAGGAGCGCACGGCGCTGGTGGATCTTGACCTGCATTTCGGCACAGTCGCGCTAAAGCTCGACAGCGACCCGGGAAACGGGCTTTGCGAAGCGCTGGAGCAGCCGTCGCGCGTCGACAGCCTGTTCATCGAGCGCGCCATGATCAAGGTGAGCGATAACCTGCGCATCCTGGCCGCCGAGGCCCCGATCACCGACCCGCAGGCCGTTGATACCGGCGCGATCGATGTTCTGCTTTATGAGCTCCGGCGAAAATTCGCCTGGGTCATTGTCGACCTGCCGCGTCAGGTGACACCGATCCACCGTATCGTGCTGGGCACAGCGAGTCGTGCGATCCTCGTCTGCGAACGTAGCCTCGCCGGGTTGCGCGACACGATCCGCCTTCAGACACTACTGCGGGAACAAGCGCCGCAGACCCGGCTGATATTGGTGGAGAGCGGCGCTCACGGCGACCGCGCGACGGTCGGCAAGGGCGAATTCGAGAAAGCAATCGGCAAGTCGTTCGACGCGGCCTTGTCTTACGATCCGAAAGCAACCGGCGCCGCCGCCAATTCTGGGCAACCCCTGCCCTTGGCCGCGCCCCGCAGCACCTATGCACGCGAGGTCCGTCAGTTGATCGGCCAATTCGCCAGCGCCCCCGCCGAAGCCAAAAAGAAGCGTTTCGCCCTGCCATGGTAAGCCTGTTCCGCAAATCCCCCACCGAGCCGGTAATCGACAGCCGCATTGCCGGTTTAACCCGACGACGCGCTATCGGGCAGTCGGCAGATTCCGTCGATGTCGCGCCCGCCGACGCGCCAGTTTCGCCGCGACCTGCGCTTCCTGATCGACCGGCGCCGCCGTTCGCGGAGTCGCCCTCAGTGGCGTTGGCTGAAGAACGAACGGTCGCGCTGGCGCTAGAAGCCGGTTCGACGGAACCAGAACGCCGGTTCCAACGTCCGGAACCCGTCCGCAGTTTCGCACGCGATGAATCCGCAGCCGAACCTGCATCGGATCAGCGTAGGTCCTCACCCCATATCGTCCGTCCCGCTGCCGAGCTACCCGCCGCGGAAGGACGCCGGGCGGCGCCCACTCCGTCGTCACATGCTCCGGCTCCAAAGCAAGACGATGGCACGTCGCTCGACGAAAAGCTCGCCACCGCCCAGGCGCAATTGTCGGCGCGACTTTCGAGCGAAATCCGCCCGGAGCGCCGGAGTCTTCTGTCGCGCGGCGAGCTGGCGAAGCTTGTTGACGCTGCCGTTCAGGCGCATTTTGTCCGCCACGCCATCAATGCAGACCCAATCGCGCGGCGCGATCTCGTCACCACGATCCTGCAGGAACTGCTAAATCCCGGCGCGGCGGATCCCGAGTCACTGGGCCACCGCCGCACACCCCATCGGGCGTTGGTTGAGGCCGCCAAGGCACAAATTCAGCCGCTGGTACTCGAACACATGGATGTCGCCGCCGCGGCCGAAATGCCGCGCCCGGCGTTCGAGGCGCAGTTGACCGGCTGGGTCAAGGAGCTGCTGGCCGAAACAAAAATTCAGCTTAATTTCGCCGAACAGCGCGAACTGGTCGAATCGCTGATCGCCGACATGCTCGGTCTTGGCCCCCTCGAGCCGCTGATGGCGGATGAGACCATTACCGACATCATGGTTAATGGTGCCAAGCAGGTTTACATCGAAAAGCGCGGCAAGCTCGAACTCGCGGATGTTCAGTTCCGCGACGACCAGCATGTGATGAACGTCGCGACGAAGATTGTCTCGCGCATCGGCCGTCGCATCGACGAAGCCAAGCCGTTGGTGGACGCACGCCTGGAAGACGGCAGCCGCGTCAACATCATCATCCCGCCGCTGGCGCTCGACGGACCGTCGATCTCGATCCGCAAATTCTCCAAAAAAACCATCACGCTCGACATCATGGCGCAGAACGGCAGCATCTCGACCAGTATGGCGACGGTGCTGAAGATCGCCGCGCGCTGCCGCCTCAATATCCTCATCTCGGGTGGCACGGGGTCGGGCAAGACGACGCTTCTCAATGCGATGTCGCGCATGATCGACGCCACCGAACGCACGGTGACGATCGAAGATGCGGCCGAATTGCAGCTGCAACAACCGCATGTCGTGCGTCTGGAAACGCGCCCGGCCAATCTCGAGGGCAGCGGCGAAATCACTATGCGCGATCTGTTGAAGAACGCGCTGCGTATGCGCCCCGACCGCATCATCATCGGCGAGTGCCGCGGCGAGGAAGCGCTCGACATGCTGCAGGCGATGAACACCGGCCATGACGGCTCAATGTCGACGATCCACGCCAACAACCCCCGCGAGGCGCTGACCCGCATGGAAAACATGATCGGGATGGGCGCCTACAACCTGCCGTCAAAGGCGATGCGCACGCAGATCGCCTCGGCCATTCAGCTCATCTGCCAGGTGAGCCGGATGCGCGATGGCGCCCGCCGCGTCACCCACATCGTCGAAGTGGTGGGCATGGAAGGCGACGTCATCACCACGCAGGAGCTGTTCACCTATCAGTTTCAGGGCGAGACCGGCGAAGGCCGGTTGCGCGGCACCTTCCAGTCAACCGGGATTCGTCCGGCGTTTTTGCCGCGGGCCGAATATTTCGGGCTCGACCGCGCGCTGATCGAGGCTATCTGATCGATGCCGCTCGACCCGGCCACTGTAATGGCGATCGGGCTCGGCGCGATGGTCGCGTTGAGCGTGATGTTGACAGCCGGCATCCTCGGCAGCGGCGACGCCCGCCGCTACCACCGCCGGCTGACGATGATCTCCAGCGGCAAAAAATCCGCAGCCGATCCCGCCGCGCTCGAGACGCGCTCGTTGGCACGCCGGGAAAGCGCGACGCCGACGATGGACCGCCTGGTCAAAGGCTGGCTGCCGCGTCGCGACCTGCTCGATGCGAAGCTCAAGCGCACCGGGCGTGCGATCACCATCGGTCATTACGCGGTCGTCACGGTCGTGCTATCCGTCGTGATGATCGCGATTTCGTCGGTGCTTCTGCACCTCCAGTTGCTGCCGAGCTTGTTTGCCGGCCTCGCGGTCGGGGTTGGGCTGCCTTATTTCGTCATCGGGACGATGGGCAAACGACGCACTCGCGCCTTTTTCAACCTGTTTCCAGACGCGATCGACCTGATGGTGCGGGCGCTGCGCTCCGGTCTGCCGATCAGCGAGGCGATTATCGGCGCGTCGCAGGAAATCGGCGATCCGGTAGGCAGCGAATTCAGCAATGTCGAGAGCGGCATGCGCATGGGTCGCGACCTCGAGAGCTTGCTGTGGGACATCGCTAAACGCATCGATGCGCCGGAACTGCGGTTTTTCATCATCGCGCTCAGCGTGCAACGCGAAACCGGGGGCAATCTGGCCGAAACCTTGGCCAACCTGTCGGATCTGCTGCGCCGTCGCCGGATGATGCAGCAAAAAGTGCGCGCGATGTCGAGCGAGGCAAGAGCGAGCACCATGATCCTCGGATCGCTGCCGTTTATCGTCACGGGGATTCTCCTGTTGACATCGCCGACCTACATCCACCCTCTCTTCAGCGATCCGCGCGGGCTCATGCTTCTCGGACTGGCGATCGGAATGCTTGTCACCGGCATCGGCATCATGATCAAGATGGCGAAGTTCGAGATATGAGCACCATCGCGTTCGACGACTACCTGCCGTTCGGGTTGCACCTCAACGACATTGTTGCGTTGATGGCTGGACTGGCGGTGTTGGTGACCTTACTGGCAATTTGGCAAGGGCTGCGCGCCGATACGTCGTTTGAGCGGCGGTTGGCGCAAATTGCTGACAAGAAGCAGGCGATGAAGCTCGCAGCGTTGGCGACGCACCGGCAGCGTGCGCAGCTGACCCCGGCAAGCCTGATCCACGAGTTGGTGACGCGCCTCAACTTGTTGCGCTCGCATCACGCGGCTGAAGCGCGCATGATGCTCGCCCGCGCGGGCTTGCGCTCGCGCGACGCGATGGTACGCTATCTGTTCGCGCGGCTGACGCTGCCGCTGGCCTTCGCAATCCCCGTGATGGGCGACGCGTACACGCTGCATTTATTGCCCGTGCCACCCAATCTACGGCTGCTCGCCGCTGCGGGAGCAGCGGTGTTCGGATTTTTCGCGCCCGGTATCTACATCAAGAATCTGACCACGAAGCGCCAGAAACGTATGCAACTGGGTCTTCCCGACGCGCTGGATCTCATGATTATCTGCGCCGAGGCGGGTTTGAGCCTCGACGCCACCCTCGTGCGAGTCTCACGCGAACTGGCGAATGCATGCCCGGAGTTGGCCGAAGAATTGGCGATCACATCTGCGGAATTGACTTTTCTGCCGGATCGTCGCCAAGCGCTCGACAACCTCAACAACCGCACTGACATGAACGCCATTCGCGGCGTCGTGAATACGTTGATGCAGACCGCGAAATTCGGCACGCCGTTGGCCCAATCGCTACGCGTACTGGCAGCCGAATATCGTGACGCGCGGATGTTCAAGGCGGAGGAAAAAGCGGCGCGCCTGCCGGCACTGATGACGGTGCCGATGATCCTTTTCATCCTGCCGACCCTGTTTATCGTGCTGATGGGCCCGGCGGCGCTAGGAATTATCAATACGTTCAACCATTCCGGCGGCGGCCCAAGGAAGGTGACGATGGTCACCCACGACGGCAATTCAAACGATGTCTCCAACAGCAGCGACGAGCAGTCGGAAGTCACCGAACAGCATGTCCAGGACGAGCCCAACAAGAAGGATGGCAAAAAGCCGCTTGACGAGACGCCGGCACGCATCACCGCCGTTCAGACGGTCGTGGCCGTGGGACAGCCCATTGTCGTAGATGTCGACGCACGCAGCCTGACCGAATACCGCAACCTCCGGGTCGTTGTCGTGCCGATGAAGACTCCGGAAGCCGTCACCGACGAGAAGACCCTTTTTGCCGATGGCAAGGATGTGGCTGCCACACAAATGCAGGTGACGGTGATAGCCCGCAGGTCGGGGGATAGCGAGTTGCGCCTCTACGCGATCCCGCCATCAAGCACCGCCTACGAGATCGCCGCGCGCTTTCCGATCCTCGTCACGCCTGGTCAGAAGTAACGCCGCTCGCGGTCACCATCGGCCGTTTCTGTTTCGGCATTTGCCGCGTTTCGCCAACCAATTCGCCGAAATGCCGAAAAAGGTGATCGATTCCCCTCTCGGACCTAGTCGTAAAAATCGCGAAATAGAATTGTGAAATTTCTATTGTGGTAATGGGAGGATCAGCACCATCTGGTCCTTCCGCGAGGCGGTGACACGGGCGCGGCTTGCGGGCAAGCCGCCGATCGAGGTTCCGTGCTGATGCGGCGCTGTCGGCCGCAGGGCATCTGGCGATAGGCGGGCGATGCCGGCGCGAAGTCGAGGCAAGCATGCGCGGCGAAGGCTTGCGCTCCTGGGCATTTGCCCAAAGGATGCGCATCCCGAATTGTGACACCGCGATGGCTCTCCGATGACCGACCCCCACCCTCTGGCCCCGCTTCTCGCGCCACGTTCCGTGGCGATTTTTGGCGCCTCCAACGATCCGACCAGGATCAGCGGCCGTTCGCTGCGCTACTTCCGCGAGGCCGGCTATCAGGGCGGGCTTTACCCGATCAACCCGACCCGCGACACGGTGCAGGGGCTCAGGGCCTATCCCGACCTGGCCGCGGTGCCGGGCGAGGTCGATTTCGGTCTCATCGCGGTGCCGGCCAATCTCGCGGTGGAGGCGATGGAGGCCTGCGTCGCCAAGGGCGTGCGCGGTGTCGTGATGTTCACCGCGGGCTTTGCCGAAATCGGCGCCGAGGGCCGAGCGCTGCAAGAAAAGATCACGCAGATCGCGGTCGATAGCGGCATCCGGCTCTGCGGCCCGAACTGCCTCGGCCTGTTCAATATGCGGATCGGCCACACCCCGACCTTCTCGTCGTTTCTCGAGGAAGGCCCGCCGCAGTCCGGCCCGCTCGGCATGGTCACCCAATCAGGGGCGTTCGGCACGCATCTCCTGGCGCTCACGGCGCGGCGCGGCATCTCGGTCGGCGTCTGGATGTCGACCGGAAACGAGGCCGAGGTGCAGGTCGCCGATGGCATCTCCTTTTTGGCCGACGATCCCGAGACCAAGGCCATCGCCTGCTACATGGAGGCGATCCAGGATGGCGAGCGTTTCGCCAACGCGGTCAAGCGGGCGCGCGAGAATGGCAAGCCGGTGATCGCGATGAAGGTCGGTGCGTCGGAGATCGGTGCCGCGGCGGCGGCCTCGCACACCGCCTCGCTCGCCGGCGCCGACGCGATCTATGACGCGGCGCTGCGCCAACTCGGTGTCGAGCGCGCCAAGACGCCGGAAGATCTCGTCGAGATCGCCTATGCTTGCACCCGCGGCCGGCTCCCGCGCTCGCGCAAGCTGGCGGTGATGACGATGTCGGGCGGCGCTGGTGTATTGATGGCCGACGCGGCCGAGGAGCAGGGGCTCAACCTCGCCCCGCTCGCCGAGGATTCGCAGAAGACCGTGCTGGAATGGGTGCCGTTCGCGGCGCCGCGCAACCCGGTCGACGTCACCGCGCAGGCGCTTAACGACCCCAGCATCCTCGACAAGAGCTTCGACCTGCTGCTCGGCAAGGAGAAGTTTCCGTCGATGGTCGGATTTTTCACGACCTGGGCCTCATCGCCGCAAATGGCCGAGCCGCTCTACAAGTCGTTGAGCGGCGCCGCCGAGCGCTACCCGGATAGTTATATCGCGCTGTCGGCGATCGCCGCGCCCGAGATGCAGCGCCGATACGAAGCTGTCGGCATCGGCGTCTATGAAGACCCGTGGCGCGCGGTGGAAGCGGTCGCCGCCGCGACCCGGTGCGCCGAGCGCATCGCCGTGCCGCCCCACCCGATCCCGCCTATTCCGACCGGCCTCGCGACACTGCCCAAGCATGCGCTCAGCGAGCATGAGGCGAAGTCGATCCTCGCCGCCGCCGGCGTGCCGATCCTTCCCGAGCGCCTCGCCACCAATGCCGCTGAGGCCGCCGCCTGCGCCGATCTCGGCGAGAAGCTGGTGCTGAAGATCGTTTCGCCTGAGATCACTCATAAGACCGAGGTCGGCGGCGTAATGCTCAATGTTGCCGCGGCCGATGCCGGCGCCGCCTATACCGAACTGATGACCCGCGTCGCCGCGCGCGCGCCGCGCGCGAACCTCGAAGGTGTCTTGATTTCGCCAATGCTCACCGACGGCACCGAGATGATCCTCGGCGTGCAGCATGATGGGGTGTTCGGCCCAACGGTGCTGCTCGGCCTCGGCGGCATTTTTGTCGAAGTGCTTCGCGACGTGACGTTCCGCGTCGCGCCGTTCGGTCTCGAAGAGGCGCGGGCGATGATCGGCGAGTTGCGCGGCGCAGCGATCCTTAAGGGCGCGCGCGGCAAGCCCGCCGGCGACCTCGAAGCGCTTGCCGAGACTTTGTCAAAACTCTCGCTCTTCGCCGCCGCGCAAAAGGGCCAATTCAGCAGCATCGACATCAACCCGCTGCTGGTGCGCCCGCAAGGCAAAGGCGTCGTTGCCTTGGATGCGCTTATCGTCACCGATGCGACGATGGCGCACGGGCATTAACGGCGGACAGGTCCGCTCAGACGTAGACCTGGTTGGCGACCGGAACGATCGGCGCGCGTGACGGTGCCCGTTCGCTCTGGCGGATCTCCGGGGCGGCACCCTGTTTCCACGGCGCGTTCTTGAACCACGCAACGCCGTGGGCGATCGCGACGAGCAGCGGCAAGGTGATCCCGTTGACCAGCACCTGAGGGCCGAAACCGATGCCGATATGGTCAAAGACCATGCCGCCGATATGTGACAGCACCATCCCGCAGATAAAGATCGATAGCGCCTGCTGGCCGCATTTGACGATCGGGCGCAGTGGTTCGCTCAGCAGGTAATGCTCGCGTCCGCGCAACAGCCGGATTGTGACATAAGCCGTCGCCAGGAAATGGAGATAGCGGATCGGATCGAGATAGGTCTTGTCGTTAAATTTCGCCGCCCACGCCCGCAGCGCATCGATCGCCGCGACGCGGTCGCAAATCTCGGACTGTGAAATCGCCACGCCCAGCACCACGATCGCCACGCTGCCCCAGAACAGTGCACGTGACGCCATCGGCACCTTGAGCCAACCGCGCTGCAGGGAGAATCCCGTCAGGAAGATCAGCTGCCAAGCGAACGGGTCGAAATGCCAGCCATTGTCCTCGGCGTGGTTCGGCAGGTTCAGATGCCAGAAATTCGCCGCCAAATAGAGCGCGATTGACGCGCCGATCACGAGGCGCGGGCTGATCCGCGCCAGGGCCATCACCAGCGGAACCATCGCCAGCACGCCGATATAAAGCGGCAGAATATCGACGTAAGGCGGGTCGTAAGTGAGCGTAACCAAGCCGATCAGCGAACCTGCCGGATCGGCGAAGAAACCCTGAAACCCCACTTGGCGAATGTAGTTGGAATCGCCGAAAAATCGGGTGCCGACAACAACCGCCACCGCGAGCGCACAGAACATTCCCAACTGCGCCGCGTAGAGCTGCATGCAGCGATAGGCGATCCGCGCCGTCCCGATCAGCCAGCCTTGACGCGCAAACGTGCCGCCAAAAGCGATCGCCACAGTCATTCCCGAAACGAAGACAAATAGATCGGCGGAATCGCTCGGCCCGAACCGGGCGGGGATGAAGTTATAGAAAATATTGCCGTTGCAATGCGCGAAATAGATGAAAAACATCGCGAGGCCGCGAAAGAAATCGAGCCGCGGATCGCGGAAACGGGGTTTGACTGCGGCGACGTCGGCCAGCGCGACGGTTTGACTCATCGATTATCGCTCCCCGGCATCGTCGCGGCGGCGAATTGCAGGAGCCGGTCGGTGCTCGCTTGGTCGAGACGAAGTTCGTGCAAATCGGTGGCGTCAAAGACATGGCCGCGGAGCGTCTGCAGTTCCCCGACATGCGCGCGGATCGCCTCGTCGAGCGGGTTGCCCGCGGCGTCGGCGAGGACAAACCAAGAAGCAGCCTTGTCATTGCCGCGAGTGATGAAGAGCGCCGGTATCCCGCCGAGCAGGCATAGCGAGCCACAGCCACGATGCGCCTTGCCGTCGCCTGGGTTCATTGCTCCCGCCCAGCATTTGCTATCGACGATCTCGCCGGAGATCGCCTGTTCGCCGGTGTCGCGAGGGGCCGGTAAGGCCCCTACCGGGTCGCTCGCCGGCCGAAGCGGCGCCGCGATCTGCAACACCGTGACGGTGCCGCGGCGCAGCGCATAGCCTTGGACATGAACCGGATCGCCGTCGCGCAATTTCGGATCGAGCGCCACGCCGAACTTCCAGTCATCCACCAACAGCACCGAAAACGCCGGTGTCGTTCCTTTTCCCGGCACGCGGACCAACGGGTATGGTTTGGTGACGAGGATGCCCTCGAAATCGCCGCTATCCCACGAGCCGGTCTCGCGCGGCGGCAGAGCAACCAGCACCAGCGTCGCGAAGATCGCCGCGAATGCGGCGATGCCGGCCACCACCAGCGCGACGAAGCCGTAGAGACCGCGCGGCAGCCCTGCCCAGCCCACAAAGAACGGGGTCATGGGGCACCTACCATCAGCGGCTCGACAAAGGTGCCCGGCGGCAGCGGGTGTGGGTCCACCTGCACGCGCCCCTGCGCGAGGCGAAGCCGAAACGTCGATACTTTTTCCTGGAAAGGTGGCGGCGAGCACCCGTCCTCAGCGCGGTACTGATAGCCGTGCCACGGGCAGGTGATGCAGCCGTCGATAATCCGCCCCTCGCCCAGCGGGCCATTCTGGTGCTCGCAGACATTGGACAGCGCGGAGAGCCGGTCGCCGTTCCGGAAGACCGCGATACGCTCGCCTTGTGCCGGCGCCACAATCACCGCGGCACCGTCCGGCACGCCTTCCGCCGGCCCGACATCGAGCCAACCCGCGTCCGGCGCCTTGCCGGCATCCGTCTCCTGTTCGCGCCACGCGGCAAGGATGTGCAGCGTTGCGACCGTGACAAAACAGGCAAGGACCAGCGTCGGCAGGATCGGCGATTTCTCGCTCTGCACCGCGCCCAGCATCACATGCATTACCAACAGCCCGTAGGCCAGGTAGACGAGCATGTGGATGGCCTTCCACACCGGCGGCTTGAGCACGGCAAGCCAGAGATCGTGGCTTGTCGCGGCCATGACCAGCATGATCAGCAGCGCCGCTATCCCGAGCACCTCGAACGGGAACGCGGAAAAGCTCAGATAACGGGGATTGCTCGCCAGCAGCGACAATAGCGGGCCGATCTTGCCGTGATAGTGATACCAGTCGATAACAAAATAGGCGTGCACCAGTGCCATACCGCAGGTCATCACGCCAAAGTGTCTGCGGTTGTAGAGAAACGGCAAAAAGCGCGGGTCGAGGCGCGCCAGCGGACCGATGCACAGGATCAGCGTGAGCATCAGGAACGCGCAGCTGCCAAACGCCCGCATGTCATGGATTTCGGGGTCGACCGCCTGATCGCCCGGCCACAGCATCGGCCCGAGTTGGATAAACGCCGTGATGTAAGCGCCGGCAAGAACCAGCAGCGCGATATCGTAGCCGATCTTGTAGCGGTTCCACTGGACGAGTTTGAAACCGTAGCTCATCGCATCACCCTCAGCGCTGCGGCGGCGAGCAACAGCACCGCGAGCGAAAGAAACGGCCAGATCAGCCGGTGTATTTTTCGGTGTTTCAGCTTCATGGCGCGCTCCGCCACCTGTACAGCGTCACCGGCCAGAGGAGCGTCGCCGCTGGGAGGATGATCAGCCGTGCGCCAAGGGTGAAATGCCCCGCATCCGGCAGCACCCGCTTGACGCCGATGGCGGCAAAGCCGAGCGCGCAAACCAGCCCCAGCAAAAGATAAGCTTCCGCAATCCAGAGGATTATCTGAGCGATGGCCCGCATGAATGCTGCACCTGATAGAGACCGCGGGGATGCGAAGCCGACAACGCTCTTCTTGAGCGCGTGTGTCACTTTCGGCTGAGATGCGGCAGAAGTGAAATTCCTGTCGGTTATCGTTTCAATGCGTCAGGCGACAGCGGCCAGCGGCGGCTCGGTCTGCCCGATATTGACCCTGACCGTATGGAGGCTGTCGGCAAAGGGGATGCCGGCCTCTCCCAGGGCACTTTCGATGCGGCGGTAGGATTCGGTGCGCAGCTCGAATTGTCGTTCGGGCAGCGTCTGGAACTTGCAGCGAAAGACTTTCACGCCGGGTTCGATGCGGTAGAGTTTCGCCTTGAGCGGCTGGACGATCAGCTTGGTCAGTTCGGGTTCCTCGGCCATCTCCTGGCCGATTTTTTTAACCATCCGGCGTATCTGCTCGCTCGATACGGTGGTCGGCAACGGGATCTCGAACTTGTCGATAACCCAGTCGCGCGAATTGTTCCGCACCACGCCCAGCGACCCGTAGGGGACAAAGAACAGCGGCCCGTTCTGGTGACGCAGCGCGACGGTGCGAAAGGTGATCCGCTCGACGACGCCCTTCGCGCTGCCGCCCTCGATATAGTCGCCGACCCGAAAGACGTCCTCGATCAGATAGGACGCGCCGCTGAACAGGTCGCGGACCAGTGTCTGAGCGCCAAAGCCGACCGCGATGCCGATGACCCCCGCACTGGCGATCAGCGGGGCGATGTTGACGCCGAGCGATGATAGCGCGCTCATCGTCGCGACGGCGCCGATCACCAGGCGGCCGATCGCGTGCAGCAGCGGCTGGATCGTCCGCGCCCGGCTCTGTGCGCCGCCCTCCTCGCGACTGAGATAGACGGCGAGCGCCGCCTCGAACAGACACCAGCCGCACCAGCCTGCGAGCAGGGTCAGTCCCGCTTCTGTGATGCCGCCGAGCCAGGTCCGCGCGCCGCTAGGACCCAACAGCACTGCAAGGTCCAGTCCCCAGGCCTGCGCGATCAGCAGCAGCGCGATGACCGTCAGGAACCAGCGCAGCGTCCATTGTGCGACGCCGGCAAGCGCGGTCGTCGAGTGGACGATCTCTTCACGGATCGCTTGCCGTTCCGCCTCACCGATCGGCTGCTCGACCCCTTCGAGGATCTCCTCGTCCGGGTTCGATGAGGGCACGAAGATGGTGCGGCTGCGAACGTGTCGGATTTCCAGGCGATGGCGGAGCCGTTCCATGACGAGCGCCGCCATCCCGTCGAGCGCCGGCACCCCGACGAGGATGAGCACGGTCAGCAGCAGCTCGTCAAACGGCGGGTACCCGCCGGAAAGCAGCGATACGACCCAGATCGCCGTCAGGCCGACTGCCGCCACGATGGCCAGCCCCGCCCAGACGCGGCCAAACCCGACTAGGCTGCGACCCGTGCGAACGACGCCGCTCACGCACATGGCGCAGGCGATCACCCCGGCGGACACCATGATCAGGCGCGGCAGACCCTCGCCGATCCAGGCGTAATACAGGCCTGAGGCCACGACCCAACTCGCGGCGACAAAGAACACCACCCGCCGAATAAAATGGCGCAACGACGATGCCTCATCATCGCTGAGCGGCGACAGCCGCAGGCCGGGACGGCCAACCCCGAGCGGCAGGCTGAGCAGCACCGCGGCAAACCAAGCGATCGAACTGGTCGAGATCACCATGCTGGCGATCGCCCGAAACGTGTCGGTGCCGTTGAAAATCAGGCCATGCAGCGAAAACAGAAGCGCGTTGCCGGCGGAGGCGACCGCGAGATATGCCGCCGGCGGCGCCAGATCGACGAGCGCGGCGCGCAGAAAAGCGAGCATGAAAGGAAGTGCCGCAGGGGGTGCCGACGCGCTCAAATGCCGGCGCTGCGGCGCCAAGGCGAGGAAGACGAGATAGGCGACAGCGCTGGCGCATGCCAGCAATAGCACGAAAGGCAGCAAGACATCCGCGGGCGTACCCAGGGCGCCGTCCCCGGTCAGAAGACGCGCCGCTTGCGCCAGCCGGTCGGGGACTTTCAGAACATCGATGGCGAGATCGCCGATCGTCTTGCCGGCCTGCGTGACGCTGTCCGCCCAGCCAGCCGCATAGTCCGACAGGGGTCGCAGCGATGACGGCGCCTGGGCGGCGGCGGATATGGCGAGCGAATCGACGGCCATCCTACTTCCTCCATAAAGGGTGACGCTGCGGCGAACTGATGTGTAATGCCGAGAGGGATGATTTCGATGCACCCCTTCTATCGACGGGCGAAGGCGTGACATCGCGTGGTTGTGCCTTGTGCGGCGCAAAAATTGACGGCACGGTGCCGTCATGGAGATGCATCAGGTCCGCTATTTCCTCGCGGTCGCCGATACGTTGAACTTCACGCGTGCGGCCGAGCAGTGCCATGTTTCGCAACCGGCGCTCACCCGGGCAATCCAACAGCTCGAAGAGGAAATGGGCGGGCTGCTGTTGCGGCGCGAACGCAAACTGACCCACCTTACCGATTTTGGCCGGCTGCTTGAGCCGCATCTGCGACAGGTCGCGGCCGAGGCGGAGACGGCGAAAACAACAGCGCGCCAATTTCTAAATCTCCAACAGGCGCAGATTCGCTTTGGTGTGATGTGCACCGTCGGGCCGGCCTGGTTCATGGGCTTTCTCGCGCAGTTTCGGGATGCCAATCCGGGTTGCGACATCACGCTGGTGGAAGGCCCGCCGGGGCGTTTGTCCGACATGCTGCTGCAAGGTGAACTCGACCTCGCGGTGATGGCGCAGCCCGGGCCGTTCAACGAGCGCCTCGACGTTTTGCCGCTGTATCGTGAGCGGTTCTGCATCGCGTTTCCCGCCGGACATCGTCTGGAAAAACAGAATACGGTTCACGTGACCGATGTTGCCGGTGAGACCTATTTGCGCCGGATCAACTGCGAGTACCGCGATTATCTCGCCGACCGGCTGCGCGAGCACGGCCTGGCCGCTCGGGTCGGGTTCCAGAGTGAGCGGGAAGACTGGATCCAAATGATGGTCGCCGCCGGGTTCGGCGTTTGCTTTTTGCCGGAGTACTCGCCGACGATCCCCGGGGTCCGCACCCAGGTCGTCAAAAACCCCGAGGTCGTGCGGGAAATCTCGCTTGTGTCGATGTCGGGCCGACGCTTCTCGCCGGCCGTGCGGACATTTATCGCCGCGATCCGCGCTTATGGCTGGGCGCGGGACCCCGATGTCCGAGGTGTCGCCGGCACCGCCTAACCGATCGGCGGATGTTTCGTGTCGGTGCCGGCGGCGCGCTCCCAGGCGCGAGCGACCTGATAGAGCGTCGCTTCGGCGAAATTGCGGCCAACAAACTGTACCGACAGCGGCAGGCCCTGTGACGACAGCCCCGCCATCATTGCCAGGGCGGGGTGGCCGGTGACGTTGAACGGCGTGCGCGCCTGGCGCGGATAGGTGCGTTCGGTCTCCTCGACATCCTCGATCCGGCTCGGCGGGTCCATCGCACTGGCGCAAAGCAGCACATCGACCTCGCGCAGCGCCTCCTCGACCGCGGCGATCATCTCCAGCCGGCGGCGATTGGCCTGGACATAATCGCCAGCGGTCATAAACGCGCCCGGCAGCAGGCGGCGGCGCGCGAGTTGACCGTAGTCGCCCGGCCGCTCGCGTAGCCACGGCGCGTGGATCGCCCAGGCCTCGCTTTGCAGGATCACGCGGTTGACGGCCGCGAATTCGCCGAGCGTCGGCAGGCGAATGTCGCGCAGATCTGCACCGAGACCTTTGAGGGTCGTGGCGACGTTTTCCAACCCGGCGGCGACCTCGGCGGCCGCGGGCAGGTCGGTTTCGTGGAAATGCCGGACAAAGCCGACCCGCAGCCCCCGAACGCCCCGGTCCAGTCCGGCGGCATAGTGACCGGTGGGCGCAGCGGCGCTGCCCGGATCGAGCGGATCGTGGCCGGCGATCGTCTCCAGCATCAGGGCGTTGTCGGCCACGGTCCGGGTCAGCGGGCCGACATGGTCGAGCGTGAAAGACAGCGGAAAGACGCCGCGCCGCGATACCAGGCCGTAAGTCGGTTTCATCCCGACAACCCCGCAGGCACTCGCGGGGTTGCGCACGCTGCCGCCGGTGTCACTGCCGAGCGCCAGCGGAAACAGCCCCGCCGCTATCCCCGACCCCGAGCCCGATGACGAGCCACCGGGATGGTGCTCGGGGTTCCAAGGGTTGCGCGCCGGTGGCCAGGGCAGATCAAAGCTGGGGCCGCCAATCGCGAATTCATGGGTCGAGAGCTTGCCAAGCACGATCGCGCCGGCGCCGCGCAACCGGGCGACGCAAACCGCGTCCTGCGCGGCGATATTGTCGACGAGGATCTTCGAGTGACAGGTCGTCGGCAGCCCGGCGACATCGATGACGTCCTTGATGCCGACCGGGACGCCATGCAGCGGACCGCGCGGCCGTCCGGCCATGATCTCCTGTTCGGCGGCGCGTGCCGCCGCCATCGCCGCGTCCGCATCCAGCTGGATGAACACATTGAGCCGAGGGTCGAGCCGCTCGACGTGCCAGCAGCGCCGTCATCAGCTCGACCGGCGAAATCTTCCTGGCGGCGATGGCGTTTGCCGCCTGGGTTGCGGTCAGCCAGTGCAGATCGCTCACAGCCCGGTTCCCGCTTTCATCGGCGGCCAGGGTTCGGCGCGCGGCTCGGTCGGCGCTTTCATTCGCGCGATGGAGCCTTCTGCCTGATTCGCGGCGGTGGCGACATCGTCGGGAAACTCGCGCAACGCCTTTTCGAGGCCGGCGCGGCGCGCCAGCAGTTCGATCGTTTCCTTGTCCATGGCCGTACCTCCTTCCCAGGTCGGCGACCGACAAAACCGACTTATGAGCCTCCGACACCCGGACGAGTTTGCAACGTCGTTCCAGGTCGGGAAGCCCGAAGCCGATGGTCAGAGACCAGACGCCGAGATGGTCGTCATAGAGAAAATTCTCCAGGCGGACGTTCTGCGGGATCGCGGGCGCGAGCAAGTCGTTGACCTGTTGCTTCGCGACGGAGACGGCTTCCTTCAGATCCATTTTTCCGCTGCCTTCTTTCGGGCCGCGCGCCAATCGGCGGCGCGCGGTTTTGCCAGTCCGAGATTGTCGCGCAAGGTCGCGCCCTCATACTCCCGGTGAAAGAGACCCCGGCGCTGCAGTTCCGGCACCAGCAGCCGCACCACGTCGTCATAGGCGCCGGGCATACTGGTCGCCGCCAGCACAAACCCGTCGCAGGCGGGCGCGGTGAACCACTCCTCCATCTGATCTGCCACCTGTTTCGGGTTGCCGACAAACATCGGGTGTTCCTTGACGGTGCCGCGTCCGGAGATAGTGATGAAATCGCGCACCGTGGGGTTCTTCTTCCCCGACAGCCGCACCACCCGGTCGCGGAACCCCTGAAACGACAATTCCGCCAATTCGGTGTCGCTGAAGGGCTCGTCGAGCGGCTTCCGGGCGAAATCGTAGTTGAGCACCTCGGAGAGTAGCACCAGCGCGTCGATGTCGCGCGCCGTGGCTTCGATGACCGCGCGCTTGTCCTCGGCGGCGGCGGTGCTTTCGCCGACGCAGACATAGCAGGCTGGGGCGACGCGCACGCTGGCCGGGTCGCGGCCGGCGGCCGCGACGGCGGCCTTGAACGCAGCGTATTCGCGGATGCCGTCTTGCAGGCTGTGAAAGATCACAAAGATCAGATCGGCCCATTTCGCGGCGAAGATCTGGCCGCGGCCGGATTGCCCGGCTTGGATCAGCACCGGCTGCCCCTGCGGCGAGCGCGGCACGCTGAATGGTCCGCGCGAACGGAAATAGCGACCTTCATGGTCGAGGCGATGCACCTTGGCCGGGTCGGCGAAGCGGTCGCCGTCCTTGTCGAGGATCAGCGCGTCGTCTTCCCAGGTGTTCCAGTGACCGAGCACGACCTTCATGAATTCGTCGGCCCGGTCATAGCGCGCGTCGTGCTCCATATGCTCGCGTTGGCCGAAATTGCGGGCCTCGGCGCTGTTGAGCGAGGTGACGATGTTCCAGGCGGCGCGGCCTTTCAGCATCAAATCCATCGTCGCGAAGACGCGGGCGATGTGGAACGGTTCGTAATAAGTGGTGGAATAGGTCGCGCCGAGCCCCAGCCGCTGAGTGGCCATGCCCATCGCCATCAGGATCGTGCACGGGTCGAGCTTGACCGCGCGCACGCCTGCCGCGACCGCCTGGGCGTGGTCGCCGGTGTAGATGTCGGGCAGCGCCAGACGATCGTCAAAAAACGCCATCTGGATCTTGCCGTCCTCCAGCGTGCGGGCGATGCGCTGGTAATACTCGGGCGTCAGGAAATCGAGCACCGTCGCCGGATGCCGCCACGACCCCGGCAGGTTCGAGCAGTTCTGCGCCTGGAGAAAGGCGATTAGTGTCATCATGCGGTTGGGCGATGCCATCGGCGCGGCCTTTGATCCATCGATGCCGCGCGACGCGGATGTCCTTGCGCGGCGATGCCGCTCTTTATTAGCAATCCGATCCGGATGAGGGAAATGGCCCCATTCCGGACGAATGGCGGCCATGCAGCGCGATGGCCATGCGAATTCGTGGCTCAGCCGGGCAGCGCGAGCTTGTGGCAAGCCGCCAAGCGGTCGGGCAGCGGGGTCTGCGGCGCCGGGATTTCGCTGCGGCATTGCGCGGTGCGGCGGGCGCAGCGGGGCGCGAAGCTGCAGCCTTGCGGCAGGCGCCGCATGTCGGGCGGGCTGCCGGGGATCGCGTCGATGTCGCGGTCTTTGGCCTGGCCATGCACGGTCGAGGCGAGCAACCCGGCGGTATAGGGGTGCAGCGGATTGCTCAGCACCTCCGCGACCGGTCCGACCTCGACGATGCGGCCAGCATACATCACGGCGATGCGGTCGGCGATTTCGGCGGCGACTCCGAGGTCGTGAGTCACGAAGATCATCCCCATGCCGAGTTCGCGCTGCAGCCGCCGCAGTAGGATCAGCACCTGCACTTGCACGGTGGCATCGAGCGCGGTGGTCGGTTCGTCGGCGAGCAGCAATTGCGGATTGCACGACAGCGCCATCGCGATCATCGCGCGCTGGCGCAACCCGCCCGACAGCTCGTGCGGATAGGCGTCGAGCCGCCGTTCGGCCGAAGGGATGCGCACCAATTCAAGCAGTTCGAGCGCTCGCGCCCGCGCTGCTATGCGGTCAACACCGGTATGGCGGCGCACGGTTTCGCCGATCTGCTGGCCGATCGTGTAGACCGGGTCGAGCGCGGTCATCGGCTCCTGGAAGATCATCGACACCAGCCCGCCGCGCAAATCGCGCAGCTCGCGCCCGCTCATCGCCAGCACGTCCTTGCCGTTGACGCGGACGTCGCCCTCGACCCGCGCCCGCCCGGGCAGCAGCCGCATCAGCGTGCGCAACGTCACCGACTTGCCCGACCCCGACTCGCCAAGGATGCACAGCACCTCGCCGCGCCGCGCCGCGAAGCTGACGCTGTTGACCGCGTGCACGGTGGCCTCGCGCGACACGAATTTGACGCTGAGGCCGTTGACCTCGACCAGCGGGATGCCCGCGTCGCCGTCCATGATCAGGCCTGCGCCGCTTTGCTGTGGCCCGACTCCGGGTCATGGATGTGGCACGCGACGACATGCGATCCGATGTCGAGCCATTCGCCGAGAACCGGCACGTTGCTTTCGCACACCGGTTCGGCGAAAGGGCAGCGGGTGCGAAAACGGCAGCCCGAGGGCGGGTCAATCGGGTTGGGCGGGTCGCCGACGATCGGCGGTTCCTCGATGCGCCGCGCCGGGTCCATCGACGGGCGCGAGGCGAGCAGCGCGCTGGTGTAGGGATGCAGCGGCCGCTCGAAAATGTCGTCGACCGGGCCAAGTTCGACGACACGGCCGAGATACATCACCAGCACGCGGTCGCTGATATAGCGCACGATATTGAGGTCGTGGCTGATAAAGACATAGGTCAGTTTGAATTGGTATTTCAGTGATCGCAACAAGTTGAGGACCTGTGCCTCAACCGATTTGTCGAGCGCGGAGACCGGCTCGTCGAGGATCACCATGCGCGGGTCGGTAGCGAGCGCGCGGGCGATGTTGACGCGCTGCTTCTGACCGCCCGACAGCTCATGGGGATAGCGCGGCCCGAAGAGATCGGCATCAAGCCCGACCTTGCCGAGGATGCCGCGGGCGATGTCGCGCGCATCGGTCTTGTTGCGGCCTTGGATAAAGGGACCGAAGGCCACCGAATCCCGCACCGGCATGCGCGGGTTGAGCGAGGAATAGGAATCCTGAAACACCATTTGGACTTGGCGGCGCAGCATATTGACCGCGATCTCGGTGCCGACCGCGTCGCCGTCAAACACGAGTTCGCCAGCGTCGGGCACGATCAGGTGCAGCAGCAGGCGCGCGAGGGTGGATTTGCCGCAGCCGCTCTCCCCGACGATGCCGAGCGTCTCGCCCTTGCGCACCGTGAACGACACGCCATCCACTGCCTGCACGAATTTGCCGCGCGCGCCCTTCACCGGGAAATGTTTTTTCAGCTCGCGCGCGATCAGCAGCGGCTGGGCGGGGCCGCCGCGATCTCGCGGATCGGACTGCGGGTCGAGCTCGGCAACCGACATGGCTACATCCGCACATCCATCGCCGCGCGCAACCCGTCGCTGACGAGGTTGAACGAGATCGAGGTGATAAAGATCGCCGCGCCGGGCAACGCACAGACAAACGGCACGACGTAGATCGATTGACGCAAGGTGCTGAGCATCAGCCCCCAATCGGCGGTCGGCGGGCGCACCCCGAGGCCGAGAAACGACAAGCCCGACGCCAGCAGGATGCTGACGCTGACCAGCGAAGAGGCATAGATGAACACCGGCCCCAGCACATTGCCGAGCACGTGATAGCGGATCACCATGATCGTGCCGGCCCCTGTTGCCCGAGCCGCCTCGATGTAATCGAGCGAGCGGATCTGGGTTGTGGCGGTTTCGGCGACGCGGCACATCGGCGGGATAAAGACGAGGGTCAGCGCCATCATGCCATTGGTGATGCCGCCGCCCATCGCTCCGGCGATCGCCACGGCCAGCAGCACCGACGGGAACGCGTAGAACACGTCCATCGTCCGCATGATCACGGTGTTGATGCGGCCGCCGGCGAAGCCGCCGATCACGCCGAGCAGCCCGCCGACAATCGAGGCGATCAGTACCGGCACGACGCCCATCATCAGAGATACCCGGCCGCCATAAATGAGACGCGAGAGCATGTCGCGGCCGAGTTCGTCGGTGCCGAGCCAATGGCCCTTCCAGCCAAACGGCTTCAGCCGCGCGATGACGCTTTCCTTGTAGGGGTCGTAGGGCGCGATCAACGGCGCGAAAATCGCCGCCAGCACAATCAGCAGCACGATCGCGGCGAAAAACAGCGTAACCGGGTCATGCCGCAGCCGGTAGAACACCGATTGCCAATAGCCGCGTACCTTGGTCGCCGGGGCGACCTGGTCGTCGTCGAGCGGCTTGTCGAGGGCGATGTCGCTCATGGCGCGGTGCCGCTCACGCCCGGCGGATGCGCGGGTCGACCATCGATTGCAGCAGGTCGACGACGAGGTTGGTGGCGACAAAGATCAGCGACAAAGTGAGGATCGTGCCCTGCAGCACCGGCACATCGCGGTTGATGATCGCTTTGCTCAGCAGAAAGCCGCTGCCCGGCCAGGTGAACACGGTCTCGACCAGGATCGAGCCGCCGAGCAGATAGCCGAATTGCAGCCCCATCACCGCCATTACCTGCGGCAGCGAATTCTTCAGCACGTGGCGGATCACCGCCCATTCCGAAAGCCCTTTGGCGCGCAGGGTCTGTACAAAATCCTGGTTGCGCACTTCGGCGACCGCCGCTCGCGTTGTCCGCGCGAGAATACCGACCGGGATCATCGCCAGCGTGAACACGGGCAAAATCAGGTATTTGGCGCTGCTCCATTGCAAGATGTGGAAATTCGTCGAGCCGGAGGGCCCCATGCCGGTCGCCGGCAACAGCGCGTACTCCACCGCGAACAACACCACGAGCACGATGCCGAGCCAATAATTCGGCAGGCTCACGCCAACGACCGCCGTACCGGTGACGATGCGGTCGAGCCAGCGTCCCGGAAAACAGCCGGCGACCGCACCCATCGCATAGCCGAGGCCAAAGGACAGCGGCACCGCGAAGAGCGCCAGCAGTGCCGTGTTGGACAGCGCATCGGTGACTTCGAGGATGACCGGGCGGCGGGTCGAGATCGATAGGCCCATATCGCCGGTCAGCAGCCGACCGAGCCACATGAAGTATTGCACCGGGATCGGCTTGTCGAAGCCGTAGGCGTGTTTGACGATCTCGATCGTCTCGGCGGTCGCGTCGGGCGGCATCACCGTCTGCAGCGGGTCACCCGGCGCGATATACACCAGCGAGAAACAAACGACGCTCACCCCCAGCGCGATCGGGATCGCGTAAAGAATGCGCCGCAGGATGTAGAAGATCACGGCGAGACGCTCACCGGGGTCAAGTCCTGAAACCAGCTTTGCGCCTGCACGAAACCGTGCACCTTGGGCGACAGTGCGCGCGGGTTCACGTCGTGGACGACAAAGATCAGCGCCGCCTGGGCGTTCATCTCCTCGTTCAGCTTGGTCAACAATGCGAGGCGTTTGACGTTATCAAACTCGCCGAGGATGTCGGCGATCGTCTTGTCGATCTCGGGATTGCTGAAATGCCCCCAATTGCTGCCCTTTGGCGCCCAGGCGCCGGTCCATACATGGCGGATCAGTGCATTGAACGGGTCCTGCGTCTGCCGGCTGACATTGATCGCGTCGATATCTTTGTGCTCATCGACGCCTTCGCGAGTCAGCTTCAACAGCGTGTTCCAATCCATCGAATCGAGCGTGACGTTGAACCCGACCGCGTCCATTTGCGACTTCACCAACTCGTTCATCGGCAGCGGCTGCATCTGGCCCGAACCCGAAGTCGAGATCGCGAAGGTGACCTTGCACGGCAGACAACCTGCCTCCTTAAGCAGTGCCTTGGCCTTGTCGGGATTGTATTTGTATTCGATCGGGTGGCCGTAATAGGGCGTTGAAGGCGGCACCGTCGCGTATTCTTCCAGCGCCAACCCGTTCAGCAATTCCTTCACCTCGGGGCGATTGATCGCGTAATTCGCGGCTTGGCGTACCTTCAGATCCTTGAACGGACCACTGACAAAATTGAGCTGATAGCTCCAGTTATGCGGATAGATTTTGGTGATGATCTGCATGCCGGCCGATTTCAGCCGGTCGATCGCGTCGGGTGAAGGCGCCTCGATCCAGTTGACCTCGCCCGAGAGCAGCGCCGCGGTGCGGGTCGACGCTTCCGGCATCGGCACCAGCACCAACCGGTCCTGTTTGGGGATGCGGTTCTTGTCCCAGTAATCCTTGTTGGGGACAAATTCGAGCCGCTGGTGCTCGACGATCTTGTCGAATTTGTACGGCCCGGTACCCGACGGGTGGAGCGCGTACTGCGTCCAATCGTATTTGACCTCCCTGGCGCGACACGGGCTGATCATCAGTACATAACTGATTTCATAGGGAAACAGTGAGTCCGGCACCTTGGTGTTGAACGCGACCGTGTAGTCATCGACCTTCTCGACGCTTTCGAACGTGCCGAGATAGGGTCGAGCCTGGGCAAATTGCGCGGGGTTGAACTGCGGTGCCTTCTGGTCGAACGAATAGCCGAGGTTCCATGTCACGGCGTCAGCATTGAAGTCGCACCCGTCGTGAAACTTGACGCCGTGGCGCAGCTCGAAAATCCAGCGTTTGTGGTTGTTGGGATCAATATGCCAGGCAGTTGCCAGCCCGGGCTTGATGTCAGCGGCTTTGTCGCCGCTCGACAGATCCCAAAGCGCCAACGAGTCGTAAAGGTTGTAGCCGAAAAAACGGTACCCCTCGAACCCCTGATCGGGGTTGCCGGTGGTCACCGGCAGGTCGCCGGCCGTCATGCCGACGGTCAAGACACCGCCGGCCCGAGCCGAGCCGGTCACCGGCGCCGCCGCCAAACAAACGGCGAGCGCAACCAAAAAGTGCCGCATCAGTCCAAAACTCCCCATTCCTACTGTTCGACGCTCACCGGCGTCAGGTCTTGAAACCAGCTTTGCGCCTGGACAAAGCCCTTCACTTTGGACGACATCGCGCGCGGATTGAGGTCGTGCACGACAAAAATCATCACCGCCTGCTTGCCTTCCAGCTCGTGCAATTGTGTCAGCAACTGAAGCCGTTTCTCATCATCGAATTCGGTGAAGATTTGCGAGATCAACGCTTCGGTCTCGGGGTTTTCGTAATGCCCCCAATTCGCTCCCGCCGGCGCCCAATAGGCCTTGCCGACCAGCTTGATGATTGCGTTGACCGGGTCGAGCAGACCGCGCGAGAAGTTGATGCCGTCGAAGTCTGGGTTCTTTTCGGCGCCGGCGCGATAGACATTGAGCAGCGCGTTCCAGTCCATCGTTTGCAATGTCACCTGGAAGCCGGCCTCTTCGAGCTGCGATTTCACCAATTCGTTCATCGGCAGCGGCTGCATCTGGCCGGAACCGGAGGTCGAGATCGCAAACGTCACCTTGCACGGCAGACAACCCGCTTCTTGAAGCAAGACGTGAGCCTTTTTCGGGTCGTATTCGTATTTTAGCGGATTGCCGTAATAGGGTACCGAAGGCGGCACCACATCGTATTCGGGGATGGCCGTACCGCCGAGCAGATCGACCATATCCTGCCGGTTGATCGCGTAATTCGCCGCCTCGCGGACCTTCAAATCCTTGAACGGGCCCTTGGTAAAGTTGAGCATGTAGGGCCAGTCATGCGGGTAGACATTGGTGACGATCTGCATGCCGCCCGATTTGAGGCGCGGGATCGCGTCGGGCGAGGGCGCTTCGATCCAATCGACCTGCCCGGTCAACAGCGCCGCTGTGCGGGTTGAGGCCTCGGGCATCGGGATCAGCACCAGCCGATCCTGTTTCGGGATGCGGTTTTTGTCCCAGTAATCCTTGTTCGGCACGAGTTCGAGCCGCTCATGCGGCACGAACCGGTCAAATTTGTACGGGCCAGTGCCAGAAGGGTGCAGCGCGTATTGCTGCCAGTCGTAATTGACTTCCTTGGCCCGGCACGGGCTGATCATCATCACGTAGCTGAGCGTGTAGGGAAACAGCGACTCGACGAACTTGGTTTTGAACGCGACGGTGTAGTCGTCGATCTTGCTGACCGAATCGAAATTGGTGAGAAAGCCGCGGGTAAAGGTGAATTGCTGCGGGAAGAAAGCCGGCGACTTTTCGTTCATCCGCATTTCAAAATTGAACAGCACGGCGTCAGCGTTGAACTGGCAGCCATCGTGAAACTTCACGCCTTGGCGCAGATGGACGATCCAGCGCTTGTGGTCGTTGGGGTCGATCTCATAACCGGTGGCGAGGCCGGGCCTGATGTCGGACGGCTTGTCGGATTTTGACAGATCCCACAGCAACAGCGCGTCGTAGAGGTTGTAGCCGACAAAGCGGTAGCCCTCGAACCCCTGGTCCGGATTGCCAGTGGTGACTGGGATGTCGCCTGCGGTCATAGCGACGCGCAACACGCCGCCTGCCCACGCAGTCGTGGATGCACCGATCGCGGATGCCGTGAACCAGGCGAGCGCAAACACTCGCAAGGGCAATCGCCGCCGTCCAACGGCAATCGGGAAAAGACAGCACATACCAGGGCCTTTGATGACGCGGCGCAAAAGACGCGGCGATCTCGGTGTGCTCGAGCAATATGCGGGCCAACCTGGCCGAGTGCGGCAGGCTGGCACGCCGGTTGCGCGGTCACTTATCCGCGATCATCGTGGCCGATGGCCGCCCCGGGGAGCGAGTGATGCGCCGACGCAAGATGCATCTTCTGGCCTACGTGAAGACCGGCCCGACTGCACAACTGGCAGGCGCTTGGCGGCATCCCGAGGCGCCGCTCGACGATATTTTTTCGCCCGAGCGCTATGAGTACATGGCGAAAGTGCTGGAGGCGGCGCGCTTCGACGGCTGTTTTTTCGCCGACACGCTGGGATTGCCCGATGTCTACAAGGGCAGCTACGAGACCTATCTGCGCCATGGCGGGCAGCTCTCTTATCTCGATCCGATGATCGTGCTGCCGGTGATGGCGCGGGCGACGCGGCATCTGGGGCTTGGCGCGACGCTGTCGACGACGTTTTTCAATGCCTATCACCTCGCGCGCACGCTGGCGTCGCTTGACCATTTGTCAGGTGGGCGCGCGTGCTGGAACGTGGTCACCTCGACGATGGATTTCGAGGCGCGCAATTACGGCTTGGGCGCGCTGCCAGCCAAGGATCTGCGCTACGACCAGGCCGACGAAGTGGTCGAGGCGTGCTGCGCTTTGTGGGATTGCTGGGCTGAAGATGCCTGGGTCGCCGACAAGGAAAGCGGCCTCTTTATCGACCCGGAAAAGGTCCGCTACGCCGATTACGAGGGCCGCTATGTGCGCACACGTGGGCCGCTGACCATCCCCCGCTCGCCGCAAGGGCGGCCGGTGCTGATGCAGGCCGGCGCCTCCCCTCGCGGCCGCGATTTCGCGGCGCGCTGGGCCGAAGCGGTTTTCTCGACCGCCGGCTCCAAGAAGGACGCGATTGCCTTTTACGCCGACATCAAGAGCCGCATGCCGCGCTTTGGCCGTTCGCCGGACGAGTGCGTACTTTGCACCTCGACCACAGTGGTGCTTGGCGAAACCGAGGCGATCGCGCGCGAGAAGGCGGATTACCTGTTGTCGCTGGTGCCGCTGGAAATGGTGCTGGCGACCAACTCGGCGATGCTCGGCGCCGATATGAGCAAGATCAAAGACGAGGACCAATTGGCCCGCGACAAGGGCCATCAGGGTCATGGCGGGCTGGAGGAGCGGCTGCGCCAGACGATGCGCGCCGAGGGCATCAGCTTTCAGGAGGCGATTCGCCGGCCGCGCAATCTGCTGGTCGGCACCCCGGCGCAGGTCGCCGACCATATGCAGGACATGTTCGAGGCCGAAGCCTGCGACGGGTTCGTGCTGACGCCGACCGTCTCGCCGCTGATGTGGGAGGAATTCGCCCGCATGCTGACCCCGGAACTGCAGCGCCGCGGCCTGCTGCGGACCGAATATACCGGCAAGACGATGCGGGAGAATTTGCAGAACTGAACTCGTAAAAACGGCAGCGCGGTCCAAGGAAGGACCTCAAATCAGAAACGAGATTTGGCTTCGTGAACCGTCCCGTTGATGACGCTGGCTCTTTTGACGTACGCGAGGACGGGCTGAAAGGATACTTGCCATGAGGCAACGGCGGTGCCGGGAAGAATCGCCGTAGGCCGCGATGCATGCGCTCCGCTGTTTGCTTGTCACTCAATGTGCCGTGATCACTCATTGGCCAATATCAACTCGGCTGGCCGGGCTTGGGCGCATATTGGATGGTGCATCGCCAAAGAGGGCGAACGATCGAGTTCGTTATCCAGGGTTAAATACCCTGATTTTTGCGAAGCGGCGACCGTGGCGAACACTTAATGAACAGGCTTTGTTGAATTAGGTAGACAATGAGAACATATAGGGTACATTTGTTGCTGGATCGCGCGTTTGCGCCGTCGCGCCGGGCGTGGGATAACGGAGGGGAAAGATGAGCCAATCGGTATTGCGCCTCCTGGACAAGGACACGATGGACAAGCAGCGGGCATTGGATGCGGCGCTCGGCCAGATCGAGCGCGCGTTTGGCAAAGGCTCGATCATGAAATTGGGCTCGCGCGATGCGGCGATGGATGTCGATGTCGTCTCAACCGGCTCGCTCGGTCTCGACATCGCGCTCGGCATCGGCGGGCTGCCGCGCGGCCGCGTTGTCGAGATTTACGGGCCGGAAAGCTCGGGCAAGACCACGCTGGCGCTGCATGTGATCGCCGAGGCGCAAAAAACCGGCGGCACCTGCGCCTTTGTCGATGCCGAGCACGCGCTCGACCCGTCCTACGCCAAGAAACTTGGCGTCGATATCGACAATTTGTTGATCTCGCAGCCTGATGCCGGCGAGCAGGCACTCGAGATCGCCGACACGCTGGTGCGCTCCGGTGCGATCGATGTGCTGGTGGTCGATTCGGTCGCCGCGCTGGTGCCGCGCGCCGAACTCGAAGGCGAGATGGGCGATTCGCATGTCGGCCTGCAGGCACGGCTGATGAGCCAGGCGTTGCGCAAGCTCACCGGCTCTATTTCGCGCTCGCGCTGCATGGTGATCTTTATCAACCAAATCCGCCTCAAGATCGGCGTCATGTTTGGTAATCCGGAGACGACGACCGGCGGCCACGCGCTAAAATTCTACGCTTCGGTGCGGCTCGATATCCGCCGCATCGGCGCGATCAAGGAGCGCGACCAGGTGGTCGGCAACCAGACGCGCGTCAAGGTCGTCAAAAACAAGATGGCGCCCCCGTTCAAGGTCGTCGATTTCGACATCATGTACGGCGAAGGCGTCTCCAAGACCGGCGAACTGATCGATCTCGGTGTCCAGGCCGGCGTGGTCGAGAAATCCGGCTCCTGGTTTTCCTACGAAGGCCAGCGCATCGGCCAGGGACGCGAGAACGCCAAGACCTTCCTGCGCGAGCACACCGATGTTTCCGACCAGATCGAGCATGAGATTCGTGCCAATGCCGGATTGGTCGCCGACGCAATGATGGCGACACCAGGCGACATGGCCGCCGGCGACGAATAACGGCACGGACAGAGCTTCGAGCGGGCGAAGCGGCGGTTTAACGCGATCTTCGGCGTGTTGACCGGCCTTTAACCAAGTGTTGCGATCCTCGCGCGGTGAGCGAGCAAGCGAGTTTTTCGCCGATGGTTGCCGGGCGCGCCGCGGCCGGTTGGCGGGTATGGCTGCCGTCCTGGCCGTGGATTATTGGCGTGCTGGCGATGCTGCGGGCGCTGGCCTCGCCGCTGGCGCTGTTGCACGACCCCGACACCTATCTCCATATCGCCGCCGGGCGCTGGATGCTGGCGCATGGCGCCTTGCCGACCGCTGATCCATTCTCGTTTACGATGGCCGGTGCCCATTGGGCGCCAAGCGAATGGCTTGGCGAAATAGCGCTTGCGCTGGCCTACGATGCCTTAGATTGGGGCGGTGTCATCGTCCTGACGGCGGCATGTTTTGGCTTGGCCGTTGGCTTCTTGTGCTGGTTCCTGTCGCGCCGACTTGAGCCGCTGCCGGCAGTGATCGCGGCGCTGGCCGGAGCGGCGCTGGTGCTGCCGCATCTTCTCGCCCGGCCGCTAGTTTTGGCATTGCCCGCGATGGTCTTATGGTGCGGCGGCATGCTCGCGGCGCGAGACGATGACCGCGGACCGCCATGGCCGCTCTTGCCGGTCATGGTGCTTTGGGGGAATCTCCACGGCAGTTTTTTGTTTGGCATCGCATTGGCGGGGTTTCTCGGCGGCGAAGCGTTTCTCGCCGCCAACGGACGGTCTGCGCGCTGGGTCGAAGCTCGGCGCTGGGGCGCATTTGTACTGGCGACCGTGGTGGCCTCTCTCATCAACGCGAATGGTGTCACGGCGCTGATGCAGCCGTTCCGATTGATAGCGATGCCGGCGCTGCAGGCGGGCTTTGATGAATGGCGACCCGCGGATCTGGCGCAATTCCCGGCTCTGGAAGCGTGGCTATTAGGCGCGGTGGCTTTAGGGTTTTTGACGCGCGCAAAACTGCCGTGGACCCGGCTTGTCTTGCTCCTCGGGCTCATCCACATGGCGTTGGCCCATGTCCGTCACGCCGACCTGCTGGGCCTTGTCGCACCGCTCGCGATCGCCGGCGCGCTCGGGCCCCGCCTCGCCGAGTTGACCGCGATAGCGGCGAATTCTCCGCTAATGCGCGGGGCGACGATATTGGCTCGCCCCTCGGCGCTACCCGCGCGATTGCTGATATCGGCTTTGGCGGGTGTGATCTGCCTGCCGACGATCCTGCATCGGATCGACCGCTCCGGCGATGCCGTCACACCGCATGCAGCGCTCGAAGCCGCTCGCCGTCTGAATCTCACCGGGTCCGTTTTTAACAGCGAAACGTTTGGCGGCTACCTGATCTTTTCCGGGTTCCCGACCTTTATCGACGGTCGGATCGAGTTATACGGCAACGCCTTTCTCGCGGCGTATCTCGCCGCCGAGCGCGGCGATGCCCAGACGCTCACCGATCTGCTAGATCGCCATCACATCGCATGGGCGTTGGTACAAACAGGGACGCCGCTGGCCGGGGCGTTCGATCGCCTGCACGATTGGCGACAGGCCTACGCCGATAAACAGGCCGTGGTTTACCGGCACCGTGATTAGAAGAATTCCAATGCCGCCTCTTGCATGAATCGGCGGAACACCCGTAATTGGTTTTATGCAGACCGCCAACGACATCCGCAGCGCTTTTCTCGATTATTTCGCGGCGAACGGGCACGAGATCGTGTCGTCGAGCCCGCTCGTGCCGCGCAATGACCCGACGCTGCTCTTCACCAATGCTGGGATGGTGCAGTTCAAGAACGTCTTCACCGGCGTCGAAAAACGCCCCTATCAGCGGGCCACCACATCGCAAAAATGCGTGCGCGCCGGTGGCAAGCACAACGACCTCGAAAATGTCGGCTATACCGCGCGGCACCACACGTTTTTCGAGATGCTCGGCAATTTCAGTTTTGGCGATTACTTCAAAGATCGAGCGATCGAGCTGGCGTGGAACCTGATCACCAAGGAATTCGGGCTGCCCAAGGACCGGCTGCTGGTCACGGTCTACGCCGAGGATGAGGATGCCGCGGCATTGTGGGCCAAGATCGCCGGCCTGCCCGAGCAAAAGATCATTCGCATCGCCACTTCCGACAATTTTTGGGCGATGGGTGATACCGGGCCCTGCGGTCCGTGCTCCGAAATTTTCTACGACCACGGCCAGGAGATTCCCGGTGGTCCACCCGGCAGCGCGGATGAGGACGGCGATCGGTTTATCGAGATCTGGAACCTCGTTTTTATGCAGTTCGAGCAGACGGCGAGCGAGCGCCTGCCGCTGCCGCGCCCGTCGATCGACACCGGTATGGGCCTTGAGCGCATCGCCGCGGTGCTGCAGGGCAAGCATGACAATTACGACATCGATCTGTTTCGTGCGCTGATCCAGGCCTCGGCGGACGCATCCGGTGTCGCCGCCGATGGGCCGCACGCGGTGTCGCATCGTGTTATTGCCGATCATCTGCGGGCATCGTCCTTTCTCATCGCCGATGGCGTGCTGCCGTCGAAAGATGGCCGCGGTTATGTGCTGCGCCGGATCATGCGGCGGGCGATGCGCCACGCGCATATGCTCGGCTGCAAGGAGCCGCTGATGTGGCGGCTGGTGCCGGCGCTGACGACGCAAATGGGCGCGGCGTTCCCGGAGTTGATCCGCGCGCAGCCGCTGATCACCGAGACGCTGCGGTTTGAGGAGACAAATTTCAAGCAGACGCTGGAACGCGGTCTGCGGCTGCTGGAGGAGGAGGAAAGCGGGCTGGAGCCCGGCCGGGAGTTTCCCGGCGAAGTCGCGTTTCGGCTCTATGATACCTATGGTTTCCCGCTCGATCTCACCGAGGATGTGCTGCGCGGCCGCGACCGCAAGGTGGCGGTCGCCGGTTTTGACGCATCGATGGCGCGGCAGCGCGAGGAGGCGCGCAAAAGCTGGGTCGGCTCGGGCGAGGCGGCGACCGGGGCGCAATGGTTCGCGCTGCGCGAGGAATTGGGGGCCACCGAGTTTCTCGGCTATGACACCGAAAACGCCGAGGGCGTCGTGCTGGCCCTGCTGAGGGGCGGCGAGCGCATCGCCGCGGCGGAAACCGGCGACGAGGTCGCGGTCGTCGTCAACCAAACGCCGTTTTATGGGGAATCAGGCGGGCAAGTCGGCGATACCGGCGTGATGTTCTCGGCCGCCGGCGGCGAGGTCACGGTGCGCGATACGACAAAGGAGGCGGGCGATCTTCTTGTCCATATCGGCACTGTCGCCCACGGTTCACTGAAGGTGGACGACGCGGTCGAGTTGCGCGTCGATCACGAGAGGCGGCGCCGGCTGCGTGCCAACCATTCAGTGACGCACCTCTTGCACGAGGCGCTGCGTCAGCGTCTCGGCGCCCATGTCACGCAAAAGGGTTCGCTCGTCGCACCCGACCGGCTGCGCTTCGATTTCAGCCATCCGCGCCCGGTGAGCCATGACGACCTCGCGGCGATCGAGGCCCAGGTCAATGCGCGCGTCCGCGACAACAGCGAGGTGACGACGCGTCTGCTGAGCCCGGACCAAGCCATCGAAGAAGGCGCGATGGCGCTGTTCGGCGAGAAATATGGAGACGAGGTCCGCGTCGTCGCCATGGGTGCGGCTGACGGTACCGCGCGGCCGTATTCGGTCGAGTTGTGCGGCGGCACGCATGTCGTCCGCACCGGTGATATCGGCCTGTTCAAAACGGTCTCGGAAAGTTCGGTCGCCTCGGGCGTGCGGCGCATCGAGGCGCTGACAGGCGCGGCGGCAGAAGCTTATCTCGCCGAGGAGGAAGAGCTGCTACGCGAGGCCGCGGGAGCCTTGCGCGCCAGTCCCGCGGAGCTACCAGCGCGGGTCGCCCGCCTCGTCGAGGAACAGCGCCGGCTGGAACGCGAGCTCGCGGAAGCGCGCCGAGCACTCGCCAGCGCGGGGTCCGGGCAAGCCGCCGCGCCGGCAGCGATCAAGATCGGTGACATCGTGTTTGAGGGTCGGGTCGTCGACGACGTCCCCGGCCGGGAGTTGCGCTCGCTCGCCGACGATCTTAAGCGCCGGATCGGCTCGGGCGTTGTCGCCGTGGTATCGCGTGACGATGGCAAGGCGGCAATCGTTGTCGGAGTGACGGACGATCTCGCGGGACGCTTCGACGCGGTCGGGCTGGTGCGCGCCGGTGCGGAGGTGCTCGGTGGCAAGGGTGGTGGAGGCCGCCCCGATATGGCACAGGCTGGCGGCCCCAACGCCGCGAGTGCCGAGGAGGCGCTCGATGCGGTCCGCCGCGCGCTGGCGGCACGGGTGAACGTGTAGTCCACCGATTCGCCGCTGCACGCATCCGCGACCACACACGATGCCGCGCCTGGCTCTGCCAAGTCCTTGTATGAAATGAATTAATCTGCGACAGCATCGACGCGGGGCGCGCCACCACCGATAGTCCGGCGGGGACAATGTGGTTAACCGCAGATGAAATGGGCGCGGGAACGAGCAGGCGCCGGATGACGCGATTTCAGAGTGCAGCGGCCCTGACCTTGTGGCTAAGCTTGCTTGGGTTGACCGGGTGTGAAAATACGGTCACCACCCATTTCGACCCGCTATCGATTAGCGGGCGCACTGGTAGCGCACCGGACATCGGCTATGACGGAACCATGCATATCGCGGCGGCCGCTCGCAGCACGGGCGATTACAGCAATGCGGTCAACCTTTACCGTCACGCGGCCAAGCTCGATCCGCAAAATCCGGAGCCGCTGGTTGCTTTGGGTGACACGCTCCTCATCATAGGGAAACCGGACGAAGCGATCCTCAATTACAATGCCGCGCTGAAGCTCAACGCCAAGGATATCAGCGCCCTGCGCGGGCTGGCCAAGGCTTATCTCAAGACCGGGCGTCCCGACCTTGCGGCAAGCCCCCTTGCGGTCGCTTATCAGCAAACGCCCAACGATCCGAAGTTGCTGCTTTTGATCGGCGTTGCGGATGATTTCATCGGTCAGCATGCGAACGCACAGGCGCGTTATCAGCAAGGGCTTCGCTATGCGCCGGCCGATCAATCCTTGTTGCTGAATCTCGCTCTCTCGCTGGCGCTAAGCGAGAGATATGATCAGGCCATCGCGACTCTGCAGCCGCTTACCTACGCCCCGACCGCCACGCCAGCCGACCGCCAAACATTGGCGTTGATCTATGGCCTAAAGGGTGACGAGAAGAACGCGCGCGCACTCGCCAGCCGCGACCTCGATACCTCGGCCGTAGACCATAATCTCGCGTTTTACGATACGCTGCGGCGATTACCACCCGCCGCGCGCACCCGAGCGATCCTCTCGGCGAGCGCTGCGTCGAGGCCGCAGTCCTGAGAAATTCCGTTTCAAGACCGCCGCCAACTTCTCTTCGCTGTGGACGGATGGATGGCTCGGCCGCCTTTACGGCAACAGGTTTCGGCAACTCGATTTTCGGTACCGCCGAGGGGCGGCTGATGGACATTGCCGGGCGCCTGCTCGCCCACGGCACCACGACCTGTCTCATCTTTCCGAACTGACGAGCGGCGAACCGTAGCCTTATTGAAAGCAGTTACGACGGCGACCAGCCGTAGATTTTCGCCAGCGAGCCACCCATCAGTTTGTCGCGGTCGCCCGCCGAAAGACGGTCGGTGACGCGGAACGCCTCGACGCCTTCCTTGTAGGTCAACAGGCCGACCGCACGCGTCCAGTCGGTTCCCCATAGGCAGCGATCAAAACCGAAGGCGTCGAAAATCCGCGACAGCGGATCCCAGATGTCGCGGTAGGGAAATTTCTCGTGCGACAGCGTGCAGGCGCCACTGATCTTGATCGCGATGTTCGGGTGCCGTGCCAGCGCGCAGACCTTGGGCAGATCGTCCCAGGCCGTCGGCGGCGCCGGCGGTTCGAACGGCTGCTGCAGCCCGAGATGATCGACGACGATCTGCGTGTCCGGATTGCGCGCCGCCATCTGCCCGGCCTGCTCCAGGCGGCCCCAGCACAACAGGTTGACGCACATGCCATGCTTCGCGGCGGCGGCGAGCACACGGTTAATGCCAGGATCGGCTGGATCTGTCGAGACATGCTCGCGCATCATGATCCGCACGCCCACCGTCCCCGGCTTTTCGGCCCAATCGGCGATCGTCTCGGCGACCGCCGGATCATTCGGATCGACCGGCCGCACCAGGCAGAATTTGCCGGAATGCTTCTGCTGCACCTCGAGCGCATAGCTCGGGTCGTAGCCGTACATCGAAAACGGTGACACCAGCACCGCGCCGTCGACGCCGACCTCGGTCATCGCCGCGACCATCTGGTCGCCGGTCACCTCGGCGGGGCCGTGCAGCGTGCCGACCCAGGGCCGCTCCGGATGGTTGCGCTCGTAGGCATGAACCTGAACGTCGATCGTCGGCATGGCTTCCTCCCGGCTGGTCGATGGCGAAAGCCTAGTGCACCCTTGGCCCGATGAGTATCGTCATTCCCGCGAAGGCGGGGATGAGATCGCTGTCAGTCAGAAGCATGCTCGGCCGCCACAGCGACTTCGCGCTGCGTGAGCCGGGTGATCGGCAAGCAGAGCAGCATCAGCACACCGCCAAGGATCACAAAGCTCGCCGTTGCGCCCCAGGCGTCGGCAATGACGCCCATCACCGGCGGGATGACGATCGCCGCCATGCGGTTCATCGTCTGCCGCAACCCGACCACCGCGCCCTGGCGATAGGGGCCGACGGCTTTTGCCTGGACCGAGAACATCATCGGTTGGACGACGCCCGACAGCCAACCACGGACCACCTGCGCACCAAGAAGGAGTACATACAGCCCGCCCAGAAACGGTGTGGCACAGATCACCAGGATCGAGATCACCGTGCCGCTCAGCATCGTCTTCTGCGGATCGCCAAAACGCATCGCCTTGCCGGCGAAAAGATGGCCGAGCCCGCTGAATATCTCGACCGTCGCGAACAGCAGTCCGATTTCGGTGCCGACCAACCCGATTCCGTGCAGGTAGACGACGTAAAGCGACGACTGCACGCCTTGCGTCGCGGTGCGCAAAAAGATGATCGCCATTGACGTTGCCACCGCCGGGATCGCCATCAGCGCGAAGCAACTTGCGTAATCGGAAAGGCTCGGCAGCAGGTCGCGCAGCCGGAACATGCGCGTCGGCGGCGTGCTTCGCGCCTTGGCCTCCGGTGCGCGCAGCAGGGCGATGGTGAGCACTGCTCCCCATAGCGCGCCCAGCCCATAGCTCGGCCAGGCCCCGCCGAAATCCCAGGCCAGCCCCGCGATGATCGGCGCGGCGGTCGTACCGATGCGGGCATAAAAGCTGAACCGGCCGATATACTCGGCCTCGCCCTCGGCGAGCTGGGCGATCAGCGTCTGCGCCCCCGACCACGCAAACGACAGCGCGCCGCCGTTGACGATCTGCAGGATCAGCAGCGGCCAAAACCACGGCAGCAGCGGAAAGACCGGCGCCAGCGCGATGGCCAACCAGACAAAAAACAGCGTCACCCGGCGGGTGCCGAACCGGTCCATCAAAACGCCGATATGGATCGACAAAAACACCGCGAGCAACGAGCGGCCGCCCACCAGCATGCCGACCTCGCCGGCGCTCATGCCGAGCGAAAGCCCGTAAAGCGGGATGAGGAAGATGTAGAAATCGGTGTAGCCCATACCGAACAGGCCGACGAGGTAGATCGGCGTCGGCTGGCTCAGCCCTGCGGGTCGGGCGGGTATCTCGCCTCTCATTCTTCCCGCAGTCTCGGGCTTTTCGCGCTCTCCCGCCAAGCTCTTCATCCGCGGGGCTGGCGTGCGGTGCTTGCCGCCCGCCCGCGGGCCGGATATTGAGGCGAGTGCGGCGGAGAGCAGGCGTTCGCGATAATACCCGCGCAGCGAAACGAGGAATCGGCAGATCGCACCGGTGGAGTAGTCAACAAGATCATTTCGAGGGGGCGCGCGTTGCCGCATATCGAAATCGCCTCTTTCCTCGCCGCGACCATCGGCCTGCTTGGCTTGATTGCCGGGTGCCTGCTGCTGTTCGGCCGGTTGGGCGTCGGCTCGATCGTCGCCTTTCTCGTGGCCGGTGTTATCGCAGCGCAATTTCGCGAGTTCTCCGGCGAAACGCTGGCCAACCTGCGCGAGATCGCCGAGATCGGCGTCGTCCTGCTGTTGTTTCTGATCGGGCTGGAGATTACCCCACCGCAGTTGCGCGGGCTCGGCCACAACGCGTTGACCTATGGCCTCTTGCAGATCGTCATCAGCGTCGCGACCATCGCGCTTTACATGGAATGGCGCCTCGTCGACCGCCCCGAGATCGGCGGCTGGCACACCGCGATCGTTCTCGGTCTCTGTTTCGCGCTTTCGTCGACGATCGTCGTCGTGCAGTTGCTCAAAGACCGCGGCGAACTGCATTCCTCATGGGGGCGTCGAGCTTTTGCGATCCTGCTGGCCCAGGATCTTGCGATCGTGCCGTTTCTGCTGATCGTCTCGCTGATGGCCAAGGGCGAGGACGATGGCGGCATCGACATCCCCTGGCTCTGGGCCGCGATGCGCGCCATCGTCGTCATCGCGGCGATCCCGCTGATCGGCCGCTACGTATTGATTCGCATCCTGGCATTGTCGGAACGTCAGAAAAACGCGCCGGCCTTTGTTTGCTTCGCCTTCAGCGGCGTGTTGGCGGCGGCACTCGCCGCCGAGCGCGCGGGGCTTTCCATGGCGCTCGGGACATTTCTGCTCGGCGCCGCGCTCTCCAGCTCGAAAATCAGCCATCAAATCGCGGCGGCTGTGGAGCCGGTGAAGAGTGTGCTGCTCGCGCTCTTCTTCCTCAGTATCGGACTGTCCATCGACCTTGACATCATTGGCCGTGCCTGGGCGATGCTCATCATCAACACAATGACCATCCTCGTGATCAAGGCCGCGATCATCTTCATCATCGCAATCGTGCTTGGTGCGCCGCGGCATGACGCGACCCGCTTGGCGCTCGCGCTCGCCCAATGCGGCGAGTTCGGGTTTGTGCTGTTTGTCGCGGCACAACAGGGCAAGCTGATCTCACCGGAGTTGTCGGCCTTGGGGAGTGTGCTGATCGCGATTTCGATGGTCGCAACGCCGTTTCTCCTGCGCCTGAGCGACAGGCTGACCCGCGCCTCAACAGCCTCCGTCGAGCGGACAAACGCGTGAGAGAAGGGAGAAGGGAATGAGAACCTTATCGCGTATCGTCACCGCGCTGCTCACCGCGACGCTCGCCAGTTTCCCCGCGCTCGCGCAAAAACCGGGCGGCATCCTCCGAATCCCGCATGGCGACAGCCCGGCGAGCATGTCGATCCTCGAAGAATCGACCATCATCGCGGAAGGGCCGATGATGGCCGTGTTCAACAATCTGGTGATGTTCGATCAGCATATCGCGCAGAACAGCCTCGCCGACATCGTCCCCGACCTGGCCACCGAATGGGCGTGGAGCGACGATCGCAAGACGCTGACCTTCAAGCTGCGCGACGGCGTGAAATGGCATGACGGCAAGCCGTTTTCCGCCGCCGACGTCAAATGCACCTGGGATCTGCTGACAGGGAAAGCACCCCAAAAACTGCGCGTGAACCCGCGGAAATCGTGGTGGCGCGACCTCGACAGCGTGACGACCAATGGCGACCGCGAAGTCACCTTCCATCTCAAGCAACCGCAGCCGTCATTCCTGTTGTTCCTGGCCTCAGGTTGGTCGCCGGTCTATCCGTGCCACGTCGCACCGGCGCAGATGCGCCAGCACCCGATCGGCACCGGACCGTTCAAATTCGCCGAGTTCAAACCCAACGAGTCGATCAAGCTCACCAAGAACCAGGATTACTGGAAACCTGGCCGGCCTTACCTCGACGGGATCGAATACACGATCATCAAAAACACCTCGACCTGGATCCTGGCACTCGGCGCCAAGAAGTTCGACCGCACCGGCCCCGGCTTTATCGCCCCGGCGCTGCTCAAGGAAATCAAGGGCGCGGCGCCGGAGATGGAATGCCAGATCGATAGCTGGAACACGTCGCGCAGCCTCATCACCAACCGCAATGCGCCGCCGTTCGATAACCCCGACATCCGCAAGGCGATGCAGCTGGCGCTCGATCGCAAGGAATTCATCAAGATCATCGGCGAAGGCGAAGGCCGCATCGGCGCGACGATGGAGCCGGCTCCTGAAGGGGTGTGGGGCATGCCGCCCGAGATGCTCGAAACGCTTGCCGGCTACGGCTCCGATATCGAAAAGAACCGTGCCCAGGCGCGCGCGATCATGGAGAAACTAGGCTACGGCCCCGACAAGCATCTCGCGGTGACCGTAACCACGCGCAACGTCGCCTCCTATCGCGACCCGGCGGTGATCCTTATCGGCCAGCTGAAGGACATCTATATCGACGGCACGCTGAACGCGATCGACACCACCCAATGGTATCCCACCGTCATGCGCAAGGATTATGCGGTGGCGTTCACTGTCACCGAAACCGGCCTCGATGATCCAGACCAGATGTTTTACGAGAATTATTATTGCGGCTCGGATCGCAATTATACCGGCTATTGCGATCATGAGACCGACAAGCTGATCGACGCGCAATCGATTGAAACCGATGCCGACAAGCGCAAGCAGCTCGTTTGGCAGATCGAGCGCCGGCTTGCCGAGGACGCCGGAAGGCCGATCATCTGGCACCCCCGCCAGGTCTCGTGCCACTACCCGTATGTCAAGGGCATCACCGTCGGCAACAACAGCCCCTACAACATGTGGCGCATGGAAGACGCCTGGCTGGATCGGTAATTGCCGCTTTGCGTCGCACCGCCCTTATCAAACGCGTTCAGCGCCCGTCGCGAGCCGGAAGCGATTTTTGAGCAGTGCCCCGTCGCGCGGCGGCAGCACGCGGGGCGGCTCGTCGGCAAGGATCGCGACGCGCGCGAAGAGTGTGCCCTCCTTGCGCTGCACGCGCCGGGCGAAATCGCCGAGCGCGCCTTCGTCGGCAATATCGAATGCCGAAGCGATGCCGCATGACCGGGCAACCCCCACGAGATCGACCGCGCTGTCGGTGTGGCTCGGTTGCATCCCTGTCTCGGCATAGCGGCCGTTGTCGAACACCGCAATCGCGAGATTAGGCGGCGACTGCACGCCGACCGTCGCCAACGCGCCGAGGCCCATCAGCGTGTCGCCGTCGCCGGTGACCACCAGCACCGGGCGGTCGGGCCGCGCGATCGCGAGGCCAAGCCCAACCATCACTGCGCCGCCCATCGCACCCCAGAGGTAGAAGTTCCGCTCGTCGTCGGCGACCGAGGCCGCGTCATACGTCGTCGAGCCAAGCCCGGTGACGAGGAGCAAATCGCCGCGATCGGCAAGCAGAACGCGGATCGCCTCCCGCCGATCGAGACGCGGTTGGTTGGTTCTCATCTCACTCACCTACCCTCTGGGGCGCGCGGAAGGCAAGCGCCGATCCCGCTGGTACGGCACCTGCGCGGGATGCCCTCGCCAATTCGATACCGACGGAATCAAACCGCAAGAACCGGATATCTGCGCCCCCGCCCGCAGCGTAGAGGTGCGCCTGTCGACAACGACAGCGCCACAGCCACTAGGAGTTCGACCGATGCTCACCCTTCTTGCTCCTCTCCACGCCATCGCGGCGCGCCGAGGCGATGAGCTGCGTTCCGAACTCCCCCGCTTGTTGGAGCGTGGCGCGAACACGTCTGCATCAGGAGAGTGGAAAATGTCACGCGAACAGGACAACAAGGCCATCGTCGGCCGCTGGTTCGAGGGGTTCTGGGGGAACCCCTGGAATCCGCAGATCATCGACGAACTCGCCGCGCCGAACATGCTGCTGCAATATTCGCTGCATGCGCCGCGCCGCGGTCGCGATGATGTGCGGAATTTCATGCTGGATTTCCGCGCGGCGTTCCCCGACCTCAAATTTTGGGGCGCCGCCGATCTCATCGCCGAGGGTGATCATGTCGTCGGCCGCTGGGAAGGCGGCGGCACACACACCGGGCCGGCGTTCGGTGACTTTCTTTGCGGCGCGCTGCCTGCGGCGTCCGGTCGGAAGATGCACTTCACTGGGACGACCGTTATCCGCGTCGAGAACGGCAGGATCGCCGAGGAAGTCGGGCTCGACGACGGCGTCACGGCCCTTACCCAGCTCGGCATTTTGAAAGCAGCTTGACCGCCACTGGAACTGGGTCGGGTCAAACCCGATCCAGTTTCCCCTTCCGGCAGCAACGATAGCGCTGGGCGTCGGCCTCACTTCACCCATTTCTTCGCGCCGATCAGCCGCTGAGACAGCAGCACGGCAGTCACGAGGCTGCCGTTAAACGCGATGTCAAGCGCGGCGGCGACCGTCTCGCCGGCGCTCCCCGCGTCCTCAACGCGATAAACCAGCACATCCATCAATTCGAGCGCCGCCTGGGTCTTCGACCCCATCGCCACCTGCCACGGGTTGAACTCGGCCCATTCGCCGCGCATCGTCACCAGCATCGTCAGCGGAAAGCGGCAGGATTTCGCCAGCGACAGCATGTTGATGCAATTGCCGACGCCGCTCGACTGCATCAACAGCGCGGCTCGCTGCCCGCCGAGCCAGGCGCCGGCAGCAAGAGCGATCCCCTCCTCCTCGGTGGTCAGCGACACCGCGCGGAATTGCGGGTCGGAATGCACGCGCTCGATCAGCCGGGCGTGACCGGCATCGGGCACGTAACCGACCTGACGCACCTCGCCGGCTTTGAGTGCCGCGAAGATGTCGTCGCGCCAGTCGGATGATGGTGCGGTTTCTGTCACTTACTGAACACCTTGCTCGGACTTTGGTGATGGACAACTCGCGTGCCGGGCCGCAGCTCGCGGCTCGCCGGCCCATGTCGCAGGATCGATCGTCCCCATCGGGATGCACTCTGCGACATGCGTGTCAAAAAACATCAGGCGCGGCCGCTTCTTGGGAGGAAAGGCAAAATCGAACGCGCCGAGATATTGCCATTGTTGGCCGTCGTCGGAAACGATCGGCGCGAACCGGAACGGTTTCAGCGTGATCTCGTGGTCGCGGCCAAACGCGCTCAGCACCGCGAGGTGGTTGTCGTCGATCCGATACAGGCTGGTGCGCGCGCGGTGCGCCCAATCCCAGCCCGGCAGCATGACCGTGTGATAGGAGCCGCCTTTGATCACGCTGAAGTAACGGCCGGAATCGCGCGCCTCATCGTCGGTGAGATACAGATCGAGCCGCATGTTGAAGCCGTAGGCGTCGAAATCCGCCACGGCCGAGTAACGCGGCACCAGCATGTAATACCCGACGTACGCGGAGATCGCGAGCGCCGGGATCACCGAAATTCCGGCCATAATCGCAACGACCAGCAAGCACCGGGCAAGCAAACGTTTCGACACGCCGCGAACTCTAAGATACTGCCTCACCCGCATCCGCTTTGCCGTCTGGACGGCGGCCACTGTAACGGGCACGCGGCCGGATCAATACGCCGGTTTCGTATTGCTCCATTGCATGCGCGATCCACCCGACAGATCGGGCGACAAGAAACATGCCGAGCGCCGCGCCAGGCGGCAAACCCAGCGCCACCGACACGGCGCCAAGCGCAAAATCGACATTGGGCGCCTCCCCCGTCAGCCGGGTTGCCGCCGCCGCCGCGGCGATGACGCGGCCGCCAGGTTGCGGGCGCGCTCTGGCAAGTGCATCGATGATTGCGCGCGCGCGTGGATCGCCTTGCGGGTAGAGGGACTGACCCAACCCAGGCAGCATCTCGCCGCGCGACAGCCTTGCCGCCATCGCCGACATCGGATCGTCAACCTCGCCCATCTCGCGGAACATCGCCTCGACTTGCGCCGACTGCCCGCCATGCCGGCGGCCCGACAACGCGGCCAGCGCCCCGGACACAACGGCGTACGGGGTCGCCGCGGTCGAGGCGATGCAGCGCGCGACAAAGGTTGAGGCATTGAGTTCATGATCGGCGAGCAGCACCAGACAGCGTCGTATAAGATCGCTGCCGACCGCATCCAGCCGCCAAGCGGCGGCGAGACGGGCATGCAGCTGCTCGGGTAACGGCACTTCGCCCCCGACGCAACTCACGAGCGCCCCGAGAATCCGGTATGCGGTGCGGGCAACACCAGCGCGGCTCAAGTCGAGCGCCGCAAGGTCGGCGGCCGCGAAATCGGCGAGGCGAATCTGGCAGCGTTCGATGACCCCGAGCTGCATCCGCCCCTCGCCTCTCCCCTCTTCCCGCGCGCGAGAAGAGGGCCGAGCCGACGCGGCTGGAAGGCCGAGGGCAGCCGACGAACCTTCGACATCCCACAAAATCGCCGCCACGTCTTCCAGGCTCGCGGTTTCGGCCAGCGCAACAGCGTCGTACCCGCGGTAATAGAGACGGTGATTTTCGATAAGGCAGATCGAAGATGGGATCACCGGCATCAGCGCTTCAGGCACGCGCTTGCCTCGTGCGCCGCGCGTGGCGCGGAAACGCTCGATATCATCGGCGTCGTAGTGCCGCTGGCGGCTGTCGGCGATCCCGACCGAATTCAACAGGCCCCGGCTGACATACGCGTAGAGCGTGTCGAGCTTGATGCCGAGCAGTTCGGCGGCCTCCGAGGCGGATAGCAACATCACTTGGATTGACTAAAATCAACGTTGACGAAGATTGATCCATAAACGAATTTTTCGTCAACCAATGCGACGGAGAAATCTCATGGCAAAGCGTATCGATCCCGCGACCGCGGCGATCCTGACCGGGACGACCTATCCGCCGCCCTATGACGCGCCCTGCGTTGCGCGGCAGCGCACCCGGCTCGGCGACGCAGCCGGGCTGACGCAGTTCGGTGTGAACCTCCTGCGCCTGCCGCCCGGATGCTGGTCGGCACAGCGCCATTGGCATGTCGGCGAAGACGAATTCGTCTACGTCGTGTCAGGCGAGGTCGTCTTGGTGACGGATGCGGGCGACGAGGTGCTGCGCGCAGGCGACTGCGCCGGGTTCAAGGCCGGTGACGAAAACGGCCACTGCCTGCAAAACCGCTCAAATACTGACGCCACGGTTTTAGAGGTCGGCACCCGTGTCGCCGGCGGCGACACCGCCTATTACCCCGAATGCGACATGGTGGCGGTCGGAGGCGGCAGCTATACAAAGCGCGACGGCACACCGTACCCAAAGCAACCCCGGCGGAGCGCGTGACTTTTCGCCGTCGCTGAATATCGCTACCGCTATCAGGACGGCGTTACCGGCACGATGCCACCCTCGCCACTTTCACCGCTTCCGTTGAGTTTCTTGCCGAGTGCGGCCGGCAACTCCATTCCGGCCATCTCGGCGAACATGTGGAGGCCGGGGAGCATTTTCGTCACACCCGATAGCCAATCGGCGGTGGTGTTGCCGCTGCCGTTCGCTCCGCCTCCATCCATCACGACGATCTTGTCGAACTTGATGTTTGAAATCGCTTTGGCCTGAACTTCGGCAAGCATCGGCAACTGTTCGGCGACCAGAAGCATAAAGGCTTTTTCGGCGCTGCCCGCCGCCTCGACGAGCTCCCTGAACCCCTGTGCTTTCTTGGAGAGGAGTGCATAGGTGCCCTCGGCTTCGCCCTCCAGTTCCGCTTTTGTCGCGGCGCCTTTGGCTTCGCCGGCGAGTTGCACCTGCCGCTGTTGGGCTTCGGCCTCGATGACCAACTTCTCTTTTGCGATTTCCGCAGGAACGACGACTTCGGCCTTCTGTCTCGCCCGTTCAGTTTCGGCGCGCGCTTCCTGCGCGGCCGTCTGAGCGGTAAAGCCTTCCGCCTGGGCGCCGGCTGCCTTGACGAGATCGGCGGCGTCACCAAGGCGCTTGGCTTCCGCCTGAGCGACGCGGCGGGCAGCATCGCTGTTGGCGATATTGATCTGCGCCTCGTTCTCGCCGCCGACGGCCATCGCGTTGGCCGAAGCCACTTGAATGCGCTGCTCGCGGTCGGCGTCGGCGGCACCGACAGCACCGGAGCGATCCTGGTCGGCGACCGCCACTTTTGCTGCATTCACCGCTTCGGCGGCGGCCCGCTTGCCCAACGATTCCAGATAAAGCGACTCGTCCTGGACATCGGCAATATTCACGTTGATGAAACGGAGCCCGATTTTCTTGAGTTCGGTCTCCACATTGTTCGTCACCTTCTGCTCGAACAACTCGCGTTCGGCGTTGATCTCCTCGATGTTCATCGTGGCGATCGTCGCGCGCAGCTGGCCGAAGATGATGTCCTTGGCGAGCGCCTCGATCTGCTGCCGGGACTCACCCAGCAGACGGATTGCGGCGTTGTTCATCCCCTCTTCGTCGGTGGCGATGCCGATGGTGAAACGGCTCGGCACGTTCATCCGAATATTTTGCTTCGACAGCGCGCCTTTGAGATCGATGTCGATCGTCATCGGCGTCAGGTCGAGAAACGCGAAGCTTTGCAGCACCGGCCAGACAAATGTCGCACCGCCGTGGATCGGCAGCGCCGCCTTGTCCCGACCGACATTGCCGTATTTCACCAAAATCCTGTTTGACGGGCATCGCTTGTAGCGGCTCATCACCGCAATCACGGTTCCCACAAGGAAGAGCGCGACCATCGCGACGTAGATCAGCGTGTACGGCATCAAATGTGCTCCTCTTCTAGGGTGCGGTCGCGATCACCGGCTCGACAAACAGCATCCCTCGCCCCTCAACCCGAATGACGCGGACGCGGGTCCCCCTGCTGATGGCATTGCCGGGCGTGTAGGCTTCGATCTCGATGGTCCGTCCTTGGATGGACAGCAAAATCTTTCCGTAGCCCTGGCCATAGCCGGGAATGGCCAATGTCACCTCGCCTTGGTGATTGATCGCGTTTTCGAGAGATATCGAGCCGCTCGACGCGAGCGACGCCAGGAACCACATCAGGAGCGTGATGACCACGGCGAAGCTCAGGCCTTGGAGTATGCCGCCGACGACGGCCAGCCATTCGGGTAAGCCCCAACCGATGAGCATGAGACCGCCCCATCCGACGCCGGTCAGGAAAGCGGTCGCGTTTCGGATCGTAAAATATTGCAGCAGCGCCAGGTGGTGATGCTCGACATCATGGATGTCAGGTGTATTCGCGGGTGCTTCCGGAGAATGGCTCAGTTCGACGGCCTGGTGCTCCAACCCGGCGAAGGAAAGGCCCAGTTGAACAACGAGCAGCACGGACGCGAACGTTCCGATCGCCCATAACGCCTGCTGGGTCGCGCCGAGTCCGTTCCACCACTCCATGGCCATCTCCCTTTCAGCAACAGAGAGGGGCGTCTTCTCCGGGTCGGCGGTTTGGCGTCAAAGGCATGAGGTCGGTCAATGACGGGGTGGCCATAGCAAGAGCCCAAGCATCAAAACGTCGCGAGGATTTCCGTCCGGTGCAACAGGACCGTGGATAATCGGCCCAGCCGCTCATCGATTTGCTGCTCGGCGGCTGGTGCGATCGCGCTGTCCGCCGGAAACCCCGCCACCAGGTCGGCAAGGTCCTTAGCGCCGCCCACAAGCAACACATCGCAATCGCCAAGACGCCCGAGCACGTCGATCTCGTTACGGTGCCGCTGCCAGATCCGGTCGTTGGTTGGCACCGCGGCGCCGCGCACGCGCGTATCGATCTCGCCGATGCGGTCCTCAATGGCACGGAATTGCTTTGCGGCAGCGATGTGATCAGGGTCCGGATAGGGGTGCTCGCGGGTCGGTGGCGGCAGGAATTTGCGCCGGTAGCGGCCCTCGAGCTCGCGCAGCCGCGCGACGGCGGTGCCGAGATGCTCGCTCGCCCGTTCGCGGACCAGCAGATCGTCGGCCCGCATCTGATTGTCGACGCGATACCAGTTGTAGCCGTACCCGTTGATCAGCATCACGCCGATCTGGTAGAGCGGGTCGTCCTCCCTCGGATATCCCGAGCCGCGGCTAGCCACGGCTCGGCCCTGCCGTACCGCCGATGCCCGCGACCGGTATCGTCGCCTGCACTGGCGCGCCGATCGAGAATGGCTGGCCGATCGCCATGTTCGGCGCCGACACGAGACCGTGCTCGGCCATGATCATCGCGATGTAATAACGCACCGCATCGATCTCCTGCAGCCCAAAGGCGCGCAGCGAGATCAGCGCCCGCATCCGCTCGTCGCGCGGGAAAACCAGCACCTTCACCATGTCGAGGGTGATGCCGAAGACCCTGAGGAAATCCTGCAGGTGCCCATGCACGGTCTCGCTGATTTCATGGATCTTTTCGTTCACCCGTTCGAGCGGCGTAACCTGCACGACCTGGTTGATCGCCTGCTCGACCACGGGCTTGGCGTATTCGTTGACCTGGTTGGCGGTAATCGTGTGGTCGGCGACCGGCATATGGGTGACCAACGCGACCGCGTCATCCTTGTTGGCCACATGGAAGTAATAATCGACCTCGTAGCTCATCTCGGCCATTTCCGCCGACAGCGCGAGTCCGGTCGCTTTCACCACCATCTTCGAGCGGTTGATATAGAGGGCCTCGTATTGCCACGGGCTCTGACCGCCAAAGAATGCCTGGGTAAACGAGCCGAGGATCGGCAGGTCCGGGGTCGTCACCGGGTACTGCCCGGTTTCATAGACATTAAGGATCGCGCCGCGTGATTTGAGCACGCAGAAATGGTTGCTCTCGACGGTGAGCAGCGAGTTGTTGACGATCGAATTGTCGGGGTAATGCCATAGGAGAATACCCGGGCCCATGACCTCCCGGCCGTCGCTCCCTAGCGTCGAGATGACACCGCGAATTCCCTGCACGACAGAATCTCCCGCGTTGCTGAACCAGCTCACTATCGGCACACCCGATCTTGTATTACCGGGAAATTACGGAGCGTTAACTCCGCGGGTTCCCTCACACGCAGATTCGTCATGGCGGGAATTATTTCGGGCAACCACTCCCTCCTGCATGGCCACCTCCTGCGGGGCGAAATAAGCGCAGGGGCCGGATCAAGCCCGGCCATGACGAGACAAAGAGCGCTACCACCCCAGCGCGTAGGCGGCGCGGCGGGGATCGGCGCCGGCTTCGAGCGTGCCCTTGCCCTTGTCGACAAGGATCGCGCATACCGCGCCGGCGAGCCATTCGAAGTCGCGCCAGCGCTCGATCTTGTGCCCGCGCTTGCCGAGGTCGGCCGCGACCGCATCCGAGAAGCGGGCTTCGAGGTTGAGACGGCCGGGATAATAATCGTAGGGCGCGAACGAGGATGGGTAGGAATAGCTCGCGAAGCGCGGCGCCTCGATCGCGCTCTGCACGTCGTGGCCGTGCGCGAAGATGTTAAGCAACACCTGCAGCATTGCCTGAGTCTGTACATCGCCGCCGGGCGTGCCGAATGGCAAAAATTGCGCGCCGTTGCCGCGGATCGCCAGCGCCGGGTTCGGCGTCAAGCGCGGCCGCTTGCCGGGCGCGACGCCGGCCGGGTGCTTGGGATCGGGACGCGACTGCGAGCCTCGATTGGACGGGATAAAGCCGGTGCCCGGTACAATCGGCGAGCCGTAGGAGCCGTCGCTCGGTGTCGCCGAGAACAGATTACCCCAGCGATCGGCGGCACAGACATAAGAGGTATCCGGTTCCGGGAACGGGTTGCCGGCGCTTGGGCTGAGCACTTGCCCTTTGGCGCCGAGCTCACCCGGCGGCGGCATTTCCGGCCAGGCTTTGCCGGGATCGATCAGCTTGCGCCGCTGGGCCGCGTATTCCTCGGAAATGAGGGTCGGCAACGGCACGGTACCCGTCGCCGGGTCGGTGAAATAGGCCTCGCGGTCGGCGAACGCGAGTTTCAGCGCCTCGGTCAGGCGGTGGACGTAATCGGCGCTGTTATGGCCGAGCTTGGTAACGTCGGTGCCTTCAAGCAGCGCCAAGGTCTGCAACAGCACCGGCCCCTGGCACCAGGCGCCGCAGGTAAAGACTTCGAGGTCGCCAAACCGCCGCCGCTCCGCCGGGCCGACCGGCGAGTGGTAGTTCGCCAAATCCTCGGCCGAGAGCAGGCCACCTTGCTCCTTGTGATAGGCGACAAACTTCTTCGCGATATCGCCGAGATAGAACGCAGCGCGCGCCGCTTCGAGGCCGGCTTCGCGGCCCCGACCTTTCGCGGCGGCCTCCTCGTCGGCCATATATTGCAACGAGGCGCCGAGGTCTTTTTGATAAAAGACCTCACCGGTCTCAGGCGGACGGCCGTTGGGCAAATAGACGGCGGCGCTCGACGGCCATTGCGCATGACGCTCGGCATGGCGCTTCAGGCTGTCGGCCATCAGCGGGTACATCGGAAAGCCGTCGCGTGCGAGACGGATCGCGCCGGCCGCGACCTCACCAAAGCTCATCGTGCCATAGCGTTTGAGGGCAGTGATCCAGGCGTCGGGGGCCGCCGGCACCACGGTGCGCAGCACGCCGAGCGGGATCTTGCCGCCGTGCTCGCGCATAAAGAGGTTCGGATCGAGCGCGCGCGGCCAGGTGCCGAGCCCGGCGATCGTCACGATCTCCTGCTTCTCGGCGAGGTAGATCATGATCGGCGCGACGCCGGCACAATTCACCAGATCGCTCTGCAGCACGCCGAGCGCGATCCCGGCCGCGACCCCCGCATCGACGGCATTGCCGCCGGCCTGGAGGATATCAAATCCGGCGGTTGTCGCCAGATAATGCCCGGCGGCGATCGCGTGGCGCGTCACCGCGATGGTTGGCCGATGCGCACTCACCGTCATGGCAAACCCTCCTGCTTCAATCAGACGATAGAGTAGCGCGCAAGCCACACGCTGTCGAAGAAAGCAATGAGCCGAGGGGACGGCGAGACGGGTATCGCCGTACGTTCCTTGATCACGGAAAAATCACCCTAGATGGAGACGCCCTCGATGACTCGCCCGAAACTGAAACTTGCCGCCGCCATGCTCGCCGTCGGCCTCGTGTCGTTTGCTGCGGGGACGTGGGCGCAAGGGCGTTATCCGGAGATCAATCGCGCCGAAGGCCATCTCAACGCCGCGCTCGGCGATTTGCGTGCCGCCGCTAATTTCTACGGCGGGCACAAGGAAAACGCGGAAGCGGCCATCAGACAGGCGCTCGGCCAGCTACAGGAAGCCAAGGGCTTCGCCGCGTCGCACGGACACTAGCCCGGATCATTCACCGGGATGCGAATGGGCCGGCCGAGGGCGGGCGCAGGGGCGCGAGGTTTTGCGGCGTCGACGACGCGGCGGTCGAGGTTTGAGGTTGCGCCGAAGGGTTTGTGTCGGGGGGCATCCGGCCCCGTCGCTCACGGCGGCAGCTTGGCGATGCGGGCAGCAAGAGTGGCGAAGCAGGCCTGATAGGGAAAGGCGCTCGGCAAGGAAAGCTTGATGCGGGTGACCATCTCGGTGACGCGGGCGGCGAGCTTGATCAGATTCAGGCGGATCGTGTCGAACTGAGCATCGCGCTAGAACGAGGTTCTGGGAGCCAGGCCACGCAGGCGGGTGGCGATGGCTCGGAAGTCCTTGATGCGGCAGTTGGTGCGCTCGATGACGTTGCGCCACTTGCAGCGTCGAAGGGGAAGAGCTTGCGACTGGATTTGTTGGGGATGACGGCGATGGTGCCGCGGCTTTGCAGAAGGGCACGTAAGTGATCGGCATCGTAACCCTTATCGCCGATCAGCCAGGCGCT
>Ga0335085_10000726_pt1 | contig 85464 bp, 60 predicted proteins | sample Lox_Sample_45_FD_206712 | JGI IMG/M metagenome (GOLD analysis project Ga0335085, IMG submission 206712) | Soil microbial communities from Loxahatchee National Wildlife Refuge, Florida, United States - Lox_Sample_4.5 | ecosystem: Environmental > Terrestrial > Soil > Wetlands | place: USA... | reverse complement strand
CCGCGGCGACTTCGGCGTGCGGGCCAATGCCGATATTCCGCGCGATGCGAAAGTGGCGCGGTCATTCGGGGCCGAAGGCATCGGGCTTTGCCGCACCGAGCACATGTTCTTTGCCGAAGACCGCATCGAGCACATGCAGCACATGATCCTGGCGCGCGATGAGAAGAGCCGCCGCAAGGCTCTGGCCAAGCTGCTGCCGTTCCAGCGCAAGGATTTCGCCGGCCTCTTCGAAGCCATGAATGGTTTTCCGGTCGTCATCCGCACACTGGACCCGCCGCTGCACGAGTTCCTGCCCAAGCGGGAAGAGCTGATGGTCGATCTCGCCACACTGCCCGGCGCGGACATCAAGAAGAAGCGGGAGATGGTGGCCAAGTACGCCCGCTTCGGCGCCGAAGTCAAGAACCTCAAGACCGTGCTGCCCGAACTGCTGCACCGCGTGGAAGAGCTGCATGAGTTCAACCCCATGCTCGGCCATCGCGGCTGCCGCCTCGGCATCACCTATCCCGAAATCACCGAAATGCAGGCCCGCGCAATCTTCGAAGCCGCCGTCCAGGTGGCCAAAAAGGGCAGGAAGGTGATCCCCGAGGTCATGATTCCGCTGATCGGCGGCGTCAAGGAACTGGAGAACCAGAAGAAGATCGTGGTGCAGGTCGCCGAGGAAGTGCTCGCCAAGGCCGGCATGAAGGACCTCCATTACATGGTCGGAACCATGATCGAGATTCCCCGCGCGGCGCTGACGGCGGATTCGGTAGCGAAGGAGGCGGAATTCTTCAGCTTCGGAACCAACGACCTGACGCAGACCACGATGGGGCTTTCGCGCGACGATTACACGAAGTTCCAGAAGGACTACGAAGACAAGAAGATCTTCGCCAACGACCCGTTCGGCGTCCTGGACCAGGAAGGCGTGGGCAAGCTGGTGGAGATGGCGGTGAAGCTGGGGCGCGAGACGCGTCCCGACCTGGAAGTGGGGATCTGCGGCGAGCACGGCGGCGAGCCGAGCAGCGTGCAGTTCTGCTACAAGGTGGGAATGGATTACGTTTCCTGCTCGCCGTACCGCGTGCCGATCGCGCGGCTGGCGGCGGCGCAGGCTGCGATTTCGGGCGATAAGAGCGAAGCGCAGCGGACGGCGTAATTCGGAACCGTAAATGAGAAAGAGCACCGCTCCCCGTAAGGGGACGGTGCTTTTTTTATTCGCCGCGAGCGTGACCTTCAGCTAAGGACGTGTAGCGGTGAAACTCGGGTCGAAGACCTGTCCGGACTCGGAAGTGGATGCGCGGCGGGCACGGCGGTGAGCCGGGCAGCCTGCGGTTCTGCGACAACCTGGGGATGGAGCCGCGAATGGAACAGCTCGCGGCTCCGCAGCCGCGAGCTTTTTTGATGGCTCGCGGGCACACCGTCCCTGAGCGGTGCCGCCCGCGGCATCGAAAGATTGGAGCTCAATGTGAAGGAGATTAACGAGACACGCGGCGGGTCCGGGTACGGCGGAGCAGGCCGATTCCGACCAGTGCCCCACCCATCATATAGAAGGTAAGTGGCTCGGGTACGACCATATCTTCAGCCAGCGTGTCCTTGAGACCGGAAATGTGGGTGCTGTTGCTCAGACCGCTTCCACTGGAAGACATATTAAAAGTATCGGTAATCGTCAGGGTGGTGCCGGCCAGGACCGGAGTGAAACTCATGTTATTACTGCTGGACGCCGTGAGGCTGTAATTATATGCCCCCAAGGTGTTGACGCCGTTCGCGATCGTGGCGGTACTTCCGTTGCTGCCTATCTGAAACTTGCCGGTCCCGGCAGTAGTAACCGTGTCCGCGGTGGCGAAAGATTTGATCTGACCGAGGGCCGAAGTCGCGGAAAATGTGACGACAAAGGAGACCTGACCGGTGCCGGTGGTGCTGGGTACCGGTGAGTTGGGAGTGAACTGGAAACCGATGTTCGTCCCGTCGTTGACTACTGCGGCCTGAATACCGGAAGCTGCGGGAGCTTTGAAGCTCCCGCTGTTGGTTCCGCTCGGCGCGGGGGTGACGAGACTGCTGCCGTCAAAGGTGAACAAAATGTCGCCGATCGTGCAGGATCCCGCACTTTCCAACGCCTGAAGAGTTGCGGAGGGGCTCAGTACCGTCGTACAGAGGCTGGAGGCCTTGGCTGCGCCGGAGGTCACCATAATCGCCAGGAGAAAGCCCAGCGAAGCGGATAGAGCTTTTCGGCGCCGTATCATAAAGAGCATCAGGAGACCGCATCCGGCCAGAACGAAAGGACCGGGTTCGGGTACTCCCGAGTAAGTGAACGTTTCCGTCAGACTGTTGATTTGGGAAGAGCTGCCGGGATCGAAAGCAACGATATTGATATCCTTGGTCACATCCAGACTGCTGGTCGAGAAGTCATCGAGCGACCCAGTCAGGGCGCTACCGCCGTTCAAGAGAGATTCGGGAGTCGTATTGCCGATGATGGTCAAATTGATACCGCTTCCCACCTGGGTCTCTGTGTTGTGATTCGTGAGCGTTTCGCCGGCTTCGACGCCGCTGCTGCCGCTGTAGGTCGGGCATCCGGCGATCGGACCCGGAGGGGCACAGGAAGTGTAGGTGATCAGAGGGCTGATCGTCATCGTCGCGGTGTTCAACAGGTTGTTGACCGGCGCGTTGTACATCGAGGCATTGAAGGCGATAAAGATATCGGCCTCGTTGGAGCCGGCTACATCGGGATTGGTTGCGAGCCAACCTCCGTCATAGGCATCGAAAGTGAAGCCCACCTGCTGGCCGGCTGTAAGCCCAGTTCCCACAAGGCCGACCTGCACATTGGCGGCGGGAACACTGACATCGTCCGCGCCATAAACGTACGAACCCGAAGTAAACGTGAATAGTACGTTGCCGATGAAGCAGGCGCCTTGGTTTTCCAAATCCGCCATCGAGAGGCCGACGGTACCATTGGAGGGGGTAATCGCACTGCACGCGATCGGTGACGCAAACACCTGGCCGCTTGCGAAAGCAAGCAGCATCATGCCCAGGGTCAACTTACTGAAGTACTTGAACTTAGCATTGGTTAGAGCGATCATTTTGTCTTCCCGTCCGAGCACCTCTACGTTGCGGGCCTTTTAAAGGGACACCTCCGAGGCAACCCGTCCAACCGTTCGCTAGGATACCCTGGCAATTCAAATCGGGTCAAGGTTGGCTTTGGTCACTGCCGGACTAGAAGCCTCGCACTTTAGTACTGGTACTCGGCTTCAGCCGCACGTACGCAAAGTCCCTCAACGCCGCCAGGGGCCGTCGCAGGAATCATTCTATACATGCCAGAACGGTGGAGTAAAGCACAAACGTAAAGTTTGTTTCCACGCGGTACTAATGGTTGGAATTCCCCGCGCGATTTGGGCGCTAATTGTTTGATTTTTCTATGAAAACCTCCGGTACCCGCCGGTACCTTAAAGGCCCGTCAAAAGCCTCTCTGAGGCGCGTTTGGGCTGGTGGCGACCGGGCGTCACGGAAACTTCATTTCTGCAGTGATGATTTTTGCTACTATCCTTCGATAAGGACCTAATACTCCCTCCCGGAAGAAGCCCGGAACTCAAGTTGCTTTCATTTGCTATGGGGCATTTCTTATGGAAGAGACATACGGTATGCAGGATTATTCTGATGGAATCTCCGAACGTTCTGTGGACCCGGTATGCGGGAGGGTGATCGTGGAGGAGAAGGCCGCCGGAAAGCTGGATTATGCGGGCGAGACCTTCTACTTCTGTTCCAAGGACTGCCAGGATCGATTTCAGGAAAATCCCGGAGGGTTCCTCGGCCAACCGAAATAAACCCCGGGCAGGGGCCGGTCAGCAGGCGAGATCTTCGCGGCCGATCTTGAAGTTCTCCAGGTTTCCCAGCACGGTGAGGGCGATCTGCCTGGAATCGAAGAAGGTCAGGGCGATTCGCTGGACGTCCTCCGCGGTAACGGCCTCGATGCTTTCCACCAGCTCGTCCAGAGTGAAGAAGCGGCCGAAATACATCTCCTGCCGCGCCAGGTTCGACATGCGGCTGGCCGTGGATTCCAGGCTCAACATGAGAGAGCCCTTGAGGTGGTCCTTGGCGCGGCGCAGTTCTTCGTCGCTCACCCTATGCTCTTTGAGCTGGTGGAATTCGTTCACGATGGATTCCACCACCTTGCGGGCGGATTCGAGCGAAGTGCCCGCGTAGATCGAAAGGCAGCCGGTATCGCGGTAAGGGCTCAATTCAGAAAAGACCGCGTAGGCCAAACCCTGGCGCTCGCGGATGTTCTGGAACAGCCGGGAACTCATGCCGCCGCCCAGCAGGGTGTTGAGGACGTAGCAGGCGAAGCGCTCTTCGTGAGGCAGGGGATAAGACGGCACGCCGAGGCAGAGGTGAACCTGTTCCAAAGCCTTCTTGTTGCGCAGCGCGATGCGGGCGTGCGTGCTGGGAGCGGGGTCAAAACCGAGAGGCTCGCCGGGGTGAACGGATTCGAAATGGTCGCGCACCAGGGTGACCAGACGCTCGTGGGTCAGATTGCCGGCGCCGGTGACGAGCAGGTTGGCGGGAGCGTAAACGGTTCCGTAATAAGCCTGGACCATGGCCCGGTCGAAGCGCTTGACGGTTTCGCGCGTTCCCAGGATGGGTTTCCCGAGGGGATGGTCTTTCCAGAAGTTGGCAGAAAAGATCTCGTGGACCAGATAGTCAGGGCTATCGGCCTCCATCTTGATCTCTTCCAGGATGACGCCCTTCTCCTTTTCGATATCCTCTTCGCGGAACAGCGGGTTCAGCACCAGGTCGGACAGGACATCGAAAGCCAGGGAGAGGTGTTCATCCAGGACCTTCGTGTTGAAGCAGACGAGTTCCTTCGCGGTAAAGGCGTCGAGGTTGCCGCCGATGGAATCGACAGAACGCGCGATGTCTTCGGCGGAACGGCGTTTGGTGCCCTTAAAGAGCATGTGCTCGATGAAATGGGAGATGCCGTTCTGTTCCGGAGTCTCGCGCCGAGAACCGGCGCCGACCCAGATTCCGACGGAGACGGAACGGACATGAGGCATGGACTCGGTGATGACGCGAACGCCGTTAGCCAACGTGGTCATCTCGATTTCCCGCAGGGGGGTGACGGTAGTAGTCATTTCAGGCGATTGAAACGCAGGCCTTTGCTACCTTTGTAGCATTAATCGGCCACGCACCGCCATTCCGCTACACTGGAAGGAGAATGCCGCAGCCTATCGTGGGCATGGACCTCGGCGAATTGGCCGAGGCTTTGGGACCCGATCAACCAGCATACAGGGCGAAACAGATTTACCAAGCGGTTTATCGCGGAAAATCGTCCGGTATCGCACAGATGACGACGCTGCCAGGCGCGCTCCGGGAGCGTCTGGCGGACCGCTATGTGATTGGTCTGCCGGAGGTTGCGCGCGTATACGAGTCGGCGGACGGGACCAAACGGTATCTTCTGAAACTCGAGGACGGCCGCACGGTGGAGGCCGTACTGATGCCGGAAGGAGAGCGCGACACCATCTGTATTTCGAGCCAGGTGGGATGCCCGGTGGACTGCAAGTTTTGCATGACGGCGTTGTTGGGACTGGAGCGCAGCCTGACGGCGGGCGAGATCGCCGGACAGGTGCTGTTAGTGGCGCGGGAGAACGGGCTGCGGCAGGATGGCGGCCGGCTAAATATTGTGATGATGGGTCAGGGCGAACCACTGCTAAACCTGGCCAACGTGGTGAAGGCGACGCGCATTCTGCTGGACCCCGAAGGATTCGCGCTTTCGCCGCGGCGCACCACGGTGTCCACGGCGGGAATTATTCCCAAGATGGAAGAGCTGGGGCGGGAGCCGGTGCGGCCGAAGCTGGCGATTTCGTTGAACGCAAGCACGGAAGAGTCGCGGCGGGAGCTGATGCCGATCACGCGCAAGTATCATCTGAAAGATCTGATGGCGGCGTGCAAGGCGTATCCGCTGCGGCCCTGGGAGAAGCTGACATTCGAATACGTGCTGCTGCGCGGCGTCAACGACAGCGATGCGGACGCGCGCAGGGTAGCGAAGCTGCTGGCGAATCTCAACTGCAAAGTGAACCTGATCGCTTTGAATCCGGGACCGGGGATTCCGTACGAGACGCCGGCGCCGGAGCGCGTGGCAAGGTTTCAGACGCTGGTGCGCAGGAGCGTGCCGTGCTTTGTGCGGAAGCCGCGCGGTCTGGATATTTACGCCGCCTGCGGGCAGTTGAAGAGCAGCGAGCTGGTAGGGATTGCATAGCTACTCCGCCCGCCGTATCCGCCGGACGCAACCCTATTTCTTTTTGGCGTTCTGATTGAGCACCGTCAGTCTGTCGGTGACAGAGAAAACACCGGGGACCTCATTGGCGCGCGTGCGGATGAGAGTATCGTCAAACTGGTTGTCCACGACGCCTTCCAGCGTGACGTGCCCGTTATCCACAATGATGTGGATGGAAGGCAGGGCCTGGAAGCCGTAGCGCGTTCCGATTTCGGCGTTGCCATAGATGGCGCGCGCTTCGGCACGGCGGATCTGCCAATCGTTGGGAGACAGCGGAAGGAGCTTGATGTCGTTGACGACCTGGGTGACACCCGGCACGCGTTTGACGGCATCGGCGGCCGCGGAGCGAATGTCCCACGGCGGTTCGGGAGGGCAGGCGCCTTCGAGCGTGACGACGCCATCGTTCACCTGGAAGGCGAGGTCGTCGAAAATCGAATAATACGGCAGCATCAGGAGATTGTGGCGGATCTGGCGATCCATCGGCGATTCGTTGGCCGGTCCGGCCTCGAACGCGTCGTTATGACCTTTTTCCTGATTATTGACTTTGTCCTTCGCATTGCCGGAAACGGACACGATGCATAGCATCGCGGCAGCCGGCAGAATCGCCCATCGCATGATCTGTGCTCCTCCTGCCCGGTTAAGATGCACGCGACGCGCCACGCGGCGCGCCCGGCAGTTGGGAAACTCGCATTTGGGGTACAAGTGCCGGGCCGGTTGTTAGAATGCTGTCCATGGACGTAATCCAGTACACGCTTCCGCAGAGCCGCCTCCCAAAGATGTGGTACAACATCCTTCCGGACCTACCCAAACCGCTGCCGCCGGTTCTCCATCCGGGCACCTTGAAACCGATAGGCCCCGACGATCTGGCTCCGCTGTTCCCCATGGCGCTGATCCTTCAGGAAGTCAGCATGGAGCGCGAGATCGAGATCCCCGAAGAAGTACGGCAGGTATATGCGCAGTGGCGGCCTTCTCCGCTATTCCGCGCGAGGCGCCTGGAGCGGGCGCTGGATACGCCGGCACGGATTTATTACAAGTACGAAGGCGTCAGCCCGGCGGGATCGCACAAGCCGAACACGGCCGTGGCACAGGCGTATTACAACAAGAAGGAAGGGACCACGCGGCTGGCCACGGAGACGGGCGCCGGGCAGTGGGGCTCGTCGCTGGCGATGGCCTGCGCGTTTTTCGGCATCGAGTGCAAGGTCTACATGGTGCGGGTGAGCTACAACCAGAAACCGTACCGCCGCGCACTGATGGAAGCCTACGGAGCGAGTGTTACGGCGAGTCCCAGCGAAGAGACGGAATCGGGGCGCGCGATTCTGGCGCGCGATCCGGAGTCTAACGGTTCGTTGGGCATTGCCATCTCTGAAGCGGTGGAGGTGGCGGCGAAAGATCCCCAGACCAGGTACGCGCTGGGCAGCGTACTGAATCACGTGCTGCTGCATCAGACCGTGATCGGGCTGGAGGCGATCGAACAGATGGCCATGGCGGACGATGAACCGGATGTGATCGTAGGCTGCACCGGCGGCGGATCGAATTTCTCGGGCCTCGTGATGCCGTACCTGGGCCGCGGGCTGCGCGGCCAGAGCAATGCGCGGCTGGTGGCGGTGGAACCGGAGGCGTGCCCGAGCCTGACCAAGGGCAGGTTCACATACGATTTCGGAGACACCGCGCACCTGACCCCGCTGGTCAAGATGCACACGCTCGGGAGCACGTTCATTCCGCCGGGGATTCATGCGGGCGGATTGCGCTACCACGGCATGGCTCCGCTGGTTTCGCACGTCGTGGACCTGGGCTTCGTGGAAGCCACGGCGGTGCGGCAGCTGGAGGCGTTCTCCGCCGGAGTGCAGTTCGCGCGCGCGGAAGGCATTCTTCCCGCACCCGAAGCCAACCATGCGGTCGCGGGGGCGATCCGCGAAGCGCTGCGCGCGAAAGAGGAGGGAACAGCGCGCACGATTCTCTTCAATCTTTGCGGGCATGGCCACTTCGATATGCAGGCGTACATCGATTACCACGCCGGAAAGCTGCAGAATTACGACTATCCGGTGGAAGAGATTGCGATGGCGCTGGCCGGTCTGCCGACGGTTGTGTAAGCGCTACTTCTTCTGATTGCGGAGCCAGTGCTCGAGAACCGCGGACTCTTCGGGAGTCGATTGCGGCGCTGCTTTCCGGACCATCGCGAGGAACCAATCGACCTCTTCGGGCTTATCGGGGTGGCCGATGTTCTCTGGCTTTTTGCCATTGTCTCCAGGGCGCATGGAGTTGACGATCACGTCGCCGCGGGTATCGACAAAGGCATAGAACGGCAGGCCGGCGGGGCCGCCAAAGCGTTTCAACAACCGGTCGCCACCGGGTGTGTTCGAGCTGGCTTTGTCCTTGGCCTCCTGGACGTCAATGCGCGCGATGACAAAATACTTTTCGAAAATGGGTTTGCCCTGGGCGGACTCGATAAAACTATCGAGTTTGCGGCACCAACCTCACCAGGAGGCGTGAAAGAGCACCCAGACGGCACGATTGCCGGTCGCGGCCTGGCTAGCGGCCCGGTTCAGGATGTCCTCGGCGGATTGCGAGTTCTGGGCGCCGGCAAAGGCCGCCGTCAAAAGCAGCATGGGAATGGCGCGGTACAACATGGCTCAATTGTAGTCCCGGGCGGTGCGGGCCAGTTCCTCCGCTTGCGCCAGACGCGGGGAAGCGGCGCGATAATGGCAATTCAGGCCGATATGAAACACTCACAGGTTTGGATCGCGATCGCAGCCGGAGCGCTGCTGTATACGGGTATGGCGAGCGGGCAGGCGGCGGGAGCCGTAGACCTGATGCCGGACGAGAGCCTGCACGGATGGACGCGCATCCCGATTCCGCCGGTGGACGGCTTACAGCCGAAGATGCAGTGGCACGTGGACGCGGCGCAACATGCGCTGGTGTGCACGGGCGATGGCGGCCACGAATGGCTGCGCTACGACAAGGAACTGGGCGATTTCATTCTGGACGTCGACTGGCGCTTTACGCCGCGCGGGCCGGAAGAGAAACGCTATAACAGCGGCATCGGCATCCGCCTGTCGAAGTATGGCGAACTCTGGTATCAGGCGCAGACCGGGCTCACGGGCGGATATCTCTTCGGCAACAATATCGTCGATGGCGTCATTCAGTCGTTCAACCTGAGCAAGCAGATGAAAGAGAACCGCGTCAAGCCGGCGGGTGAATGGAATCACTACCAGATTCGCGTGCAGGGCCCGCGGATCGCGCTGGCGGTCAACGGCGAAGTGGTGAGCGAACTTCCCAACTGCGGCCTGCGGCGCGGATATATCGGGCTGGAGGCGGAGCATTACGAAGTGACGTTCCGCAATATCAAGCTGCAGCCGCTGGACTAGCGCCGGCGACGAGACCGCCGGCGGTACCGGGGTCAGAGGGCGTCGAGTTCCTGGCGGGCGCGGTCGAGAATTTCGCGGACGCGGTCGGCGCCGCCGTGGCGTGCGGCTACGCGGCTGGCGGCGCGCAGGCCGGACTTCATCAACTGCGTCAGGGGGCCGTACACGGCCATGGCATCCGGGCCGAATAATCCGCTCCAGTCCTCGCAGCGCTCGGCGCGCTCCCAGATGCGGTGGACCGTTTCGGGATCCCTTTCAAGCTCCGCCTGCCCGGCTACGGTGAGGCTGTAGACACGGCGCCCATTCTGCTGGGAGGCTTCGATGAGGCCTTCATCTTCCAGTTGTTGCAGGGTGGGGTAGATGCTTCCGGCGCTGGCGCGGTACACGCCTTTGGAACGCTCGGAGATCTCCTTCATGATCTGGTAGCCGTGCTTGGGTCCCTCGCTGAGGAGGGAAAGGATGGCGAGACGGATTTCGCCGGATTCGAAGAAGCGGCTGCGCCGCCCGAAAGCCATGCCCGGGAACGGGAAGGTATCGGCGAAACCCCAAAACTGATTTCTCATGATATATCGTATGATATATCAAAAAGAATATCGACGCAATACCTTTTAGGGGCTTGGCCGGACCATTTCGGCGAAGACGGTGCGGGCTTCGCCGGGGTTTTTGACCTCGCGGAGGAAGGCGATCCGCCGGCTGTGCACGCGGTCGCCGGTGCGCAGGCGCAGATGAAAGCCGAGGCGATCGATGGCCGTGACGCGAGCGTCGTCCGGGTTTTCGCCGGCGAGGCGGCGCAGGGCGTGGGGGTGATGCGCGTTCATCTCGCGGATGAGTTCCGGCGCGGCTTCCGCCAGAGGATCGGGGAGCGCGGCTGCGTACTCTTCGGGAGCGATCCACCCCATGACGCCGAAGCCGCCGATGAAGTAGACGCCTTCGATTTCCAGGCGCCAGTAGGCGAAATCCGTGTAGTCCTGCCAGAAGCGGGCGTTTTCGTGGCGGGCGAGATAGAGGTCGCGAACCTCGCTCGCGGGCGCGATTTGCGCGCGGCCTGTCAGGGTGAGGCGGGCGGCGCCGAGCGGATCGCCCGCGGTATCGGGCTGCGCGAGGAGCAGGCTGGAGCGATTGTCCTGCTGCAGATTCTGCGTGTGCATCGCCATGGTGCTGACGAAGAAGACAGGGCGGCCGCGATCGTCGGCCGCGAAGGGCATCAGCGAGGCGAACGGAAAGCCGGGAAGACGGCGGGAATGCGTCGCGAGGCTGCCCATGGCAGCGAGCGAAACGAGCGTGCGGGCGCGTTCGGCGAGCGTGGGTTCGGGAACCGAGGAATCGGCCGGGCTAGGGCCGGCGTGCTGGCGGTTGGACACGAGTCAATGATACGGCATGGCGCCGGAACCGCCGTACGTGCAAAAACAAATTCACGCCGCACACGGCTACCGCCACGGAGACGAGCAAGACATCCGATACATTCGGATAGACCAGGGCATCGAGGTAGTGGAGGAGAAACGGCCCGCGGTACGGCGTGAGGCCGGCCAGGGATTCCAGTTGGTTCTCCAGCAGGGTGAGCGGGCACGGCCAGGGAGCGATTTCAATGAAGATGCCGTAGAGCAACGACGCGAAGTGCAGCCGGCGCAGGTTCCGCCGGCTGCGCGCGATTGCCCAGCCGAAGATCACCCAGGCGATGAATGCCAGGTGAATCGTCAGAACGGCTTCGGCCAGCGCACTGTACGGATTCATGCGGAAACCCGCGCCCCGTCGCGGCGGGCGCACGTGCTTTCTTTATGCCATACGCGGGCGAGCAGGCGGCGCCGAGGGGCAGGCGCAACGGAAAAACTGGGCGGTGCGGATACCATGAGAAGGGATGTCGCGCCTCACACTCGAACAGAATCCGAAGCTGGGCCGCTGGCTGGTGGCGTCCGCCGTCATGGTGAGCGCGATCATGGAGATCGTCGACACTTCGGCGGTCAACGTGAGCCTGCCGTACATTGCCGGGAACCTCTCGGCTTCGGTGGATGAAGCCACGTGGGTGTTGACGTCGTACCTGGTTTCGAACGCCATTGTGCTACCGCTTTCCGGATGGCTGGCGAGCTATTTCGGAAGAAAACGGCTGCTAATCATGGCGGTAATCGGGTTCACGGTGGCGAGCATCTGCTGCGGCCTGGCGCCCACGCTGCCGTGGCTGATCGTGTTCCGGGTGCTTCAGGGCGCGGCCGGCGGATCCCTGCAGCCCACAACCCGCGCCATCCTTCTGGAGACGTTTCCGCCGGAAGAGCGCGGACAGGCGATGGCATTATTCGGCGTGGGGATTGTGGTGGCGCCGATCTTCGCCCCGGTGCTCGGAGGATGGCTAACCACAGACTACTCCTGGCGCTGGGTGTTCTTTCTCAACGTGCCGGTCAGCATCCTGGGACTGGTGCTGGTGGAGGCGTTCGTGTTCGACCCGCCGTATCTGCATCGCACCACACGAGGGATCGATCTGTGGGGCGTGGGGATGCTGGTCACCGGGGTGGCCGCGATGCAGATTATGGTCGATAAGGGCCAGGAGGACGACTGGTTCGCATCACACTTCATCACGGCGATGGCGGTGATTTCCGTAGTGGGGCTTGTGGCTTTTGTGATTTGGGAACTGCGCGTGAAGGAACCAATGGTGCGGCTCCGCCTGTTCCGTCATCGCACATTTGCTGTGGGGTCTTCGTTTTCGCTGATCCTGTTTTTTGGGCTCTACGGCAGCATTGTGCTGCTGCCGCTGTTCATGCAGACGCTGCTCGATTTTCCGGCGGTGACGGCGGGGTGGTGGAACGCGCCGCGCGGAATCGCCACCATGATTGCGATGCCCATCGCGGGATTCCTGATCGGGCGGCGATGGGATATGCGGGCCATGATTTTCTTCGGGCTGCTGGTCTCGGCCGTGGGAGCGTACCAGTTTTCGTTCCTGAATCTCAACGCCGGGCCGTGGAATTTCGTCGCTCCGGAAATGGTGATGGGCGCGGGGCTCTCGTTTCTTTTCGTACCGCTGGCCACTATTACGGTGGACCCCATCAAGCCGGAGGAGATGGGATATGCCACCAGCCTGATCGCCTTCAGCCGCAACATCGGTTCGGCGGTGGGGATTTCGATTCTGACGACGATTGTGGCGCGGCGCGAGCAGTTTCACCAGATGCGGCTCACGGGACACCTGGCGGGAAACGCGCAGGCGCTCACGGGCGCGCGCTCGGCGCTGACGCGTCTGTTCGAGCAGCACGGGGCGGGCGCGACGGTCGCGTCCCGCGGCGCGCTCGAGATGCTGTACGGGCAAGTGCAGCGATCCGCTATCGCGCTGAGCTACCTGGATGGCTTCCGGATCGTCGCGATCCTGCTGGCGGTGGCATCGCCGCTGGTCTGGCTGATGCGCAAGCCGAAGACCCGGAAGCCTGGGGCGATCGAATAAAGCCGGTGGGGCCGGTTACGCCCCGGCCGGGATCAGAAGTTCACGCGCAGCACCCACTCGATGATGCGGGCGCCCGGGTCGACGGTGCCCGAAATATCGCGATACGCGCTCGTGATGTAGCCGAACGTGGATGAAGTGTTGCCGCTCCCGGGAAGGAAGTTGGTCACGTTGAGTACGTCCAGTGCATGGACGGCGAATTCCAGATCGGCGTGCTCCGTGATCCGCGTGTTCTTTTGCAGGCTCAGGTCGAAATGGTGCTGCCACGGCAGATACAAGTACCCGTTCCAACCCATCTGGCCCGGCGACGCGGGTCCGATGTAGGGAGCGTTGGGATCCACCTGTAAGGGGGTCATTCCGCCTGCGTCGAAGGCAGCCATGGTGTTGGTCAGGATGTTGGTGTTGTTGCCGCTGTTCAGCGTGTTGAAGTAACTCGAGTTGTACTGTCCATTGGCCGGCACGCCCGGCGGCAGATAGAAAATGATGCCTCCGTTCGCGCTCGGGTAACTGGTCTTGTAAATGCCCATCATGCTCTGTAACTGGCTCGCAGTGATGTTATGGAGTGCGACGCCGCTGGACGCGCCGTTGAACGTATCAAAGCCGCCCAGGAACAGCGGCGTGCCCGACTGCAAGCGCACCACGCCCGAGATTTCCCATCCTTCGACGACCTTTTTGATGACACCCGACGCGTTGGACGCGAACGTCCGGCCGGGACCGAAGGGCAGCTCGTACAGCCAGTTCATCTTGATGTCGTGACGGATATCGAATCCGGAAGGGACGCGATCGAGCGCCAGGTTGCGCAGCGTGGTTGCCGAAGAAGCGTCATTCGCGCTGGCGCTGGCGCCTTCCACAAGCGATTTGCCGAACTGATAGCTCCCATTGAACAGCAAGCCGCTGGCGAGGCGCCGCCGGATTTCAAGCTGGAATGCGTCGAAGTACGAAGCCCCATTGTTCGTCAGCACGTTGGCCGAGCCGCCGCCCAGGGGATTCACTTCGAACTGATTCGCCGGATACCCGGCGTTAATCAGATTCTGCATACGGGTGGCGTTATTAGCGATGGAATTGGCAAAGCTGCCTGCCTGACCCAGCTGCAGATTGAGCGCGGTGGCGGAGTCGTTCGTCGTACCCACCCCCGTGCCCAACATCGGCACATTGACCTGGCCTGGAAGCCCCGAATTTCCCCAGTTGACCACGCCGGTATTCTGGTTGATGTTCCCACCGCGGGCGATCCTCAAGTTGTTCTGCGCCGCCAGAAACTGGGAGAGGAACGTCCCGGAAGGCGAGTTGCCGAAGATGTTCACCTCATTCAAATTCATGGTCCGCCACAGATCCGTGCCATGGTTTCCGACGTAGCGGAAATCAATTACGGTGTCGGGAGTGATCTCGCGCTGCAGGCTGATGTTCCAGCTTTGTACATACCCCATCTTCAAGTTCGGATCGATGGAGTACATCGAATTGCCGGGCTGCGGCACGATGGGGTAACTGGGCGTCGTATTGACCGGGCGCGTGGGTAAGGTCGCCTGGCTGAATTGGACGCTGCCCGGAGCTCCGAAATACTGCGGGAAAGACGTAGGATTGACGGAGTCGTCGATGCTCACTCCCTGATTCGAACCGTAGAGGGCCGAAAAGACATCCATGCCTTCCCGAACCGTGGCGATATTGTAGCCGGCGCGAAGAACGGTACTTCCGGCGCGGCGCCCGAACAGCTTTCCCATAAAGCCGTCCAGAGCGGGCGCTTGCCACGCGACGCCGATGGAAGGAGCCCACACCGGCGACGGGTTATATGCGTTGCCCTGGAGTTTGTCGTATACCGGACTGACACCGGCGGTAGAGCCGGGCGCAAACAGGTTCCCGACGCCGGAGATTCCCCAAATATCCTGATAGGGAACATAGCTGTAGAGACCATCGATATTCTGGAAAGCGCCCTGCTTTTCCACGCGCAATCCGAGATTCACCGTAAGAGAAGGTTTGACCCGCCATTGGTCGCTCACAAAAATGCCGAATTCGCGAAGCTGATCGCGGTCAATGCGCCCCGCGTTGGCGTATGTATGGCTCTGCTCGCTCAAAACCAGGCCCTGGCTGATACCCGACACGCGGCCAACAACGTCGGCGTATAAGTTGGCAGCCTGGGACAACTGCGCGGTGGTAGCGCCTGGAAAATTCCCGGTGGTGAAGATATTGGTCGATCCCGTGCTGATCGGATCGTTGGGGGCGATTCCGAAGGTGATTCCCGGGAACAATGCATTGCCTTCGATCTGCTGGAAGAGGTTGATCTGGTCAAAATTGCCGCCGAAGCTGAGCTGGTGCGACCCCTTCACCCAGGTTACTGTCTCGCCGATATCCTTTACCGGCGCATTGCGGCGCTGTGGACCGCTGGTGGTAGTCACGCCCGAAAGACCGGTGCCCGGGCTGGCGAAACTGGGAACATAGCCGCGCCACACGTCAAACATTCCGGGCGCGACAGCCGGGAAGAAGAGAACAGTCCCGCCGTTCAAGCCCATCCGATACTCATTGGTCATGTGCGCGTTGATGGTGCTTCTCAGCGAGATGGTGCCATCGAAGCGATTGCTGGCCTGCCCGGTGCTGACGTTGGAGAACAGCACGGTACCGGTGCCTGGAAAATCGGGGACCACGCCGTTCAGCAGGTCGGGAACCGAATTATACCAGTCGTAGTTGTAAATGATCGACAAAGTGTTCCTGGAATTGATCAGGTAGTCGATGCGGGTAGTGAAGAAATCGCGGGCATCAATGCCGCTCGGCAGATAGGATGTCGTCAGCGTGTTGTAATCGCCGCTGGATTGATTATTCGTAACTGAGCCGAGTGCGCCCGCCTGCTGCATCAGGCCATAGGTCTTGGCCAGCGTCGCGTCGGCCTTGGTGGGGTAAGGAATGGCTCCCGCAGGAAGGGCGGCATTGGCCTGCGCCGCGAGAGTGAGTAAGTTGACCTGCTGCACCTGCTTGGACGAGTTGACATAGGAGAAGATGCCGCTTGACGCGGTAGGCGTGAGATAGTTGCGCTTGTATTGGTTAGTGCCCGGGAAGCGATAAAACTCGGCATTCCCGAAGAAGAATATCTTATTCTTCTTAATCGGACCGCCAATGTGGCCGCCTTCCTGATTCAGACGGATGGTGTCTCGCGGCAGACCTACCTGGTTATTATAGTAATAATTCGCGTTGAACCAAGTATTGCGCCCCTGCCAGAATCCTCCGCCGTGCCAGTTGTTCGTTCCGGAGCGGGTAACGAACTTGATCTGGGCGCCGCCCTGGGCGCTGGAGTCCACGCCGGCGGCGGAAGTTTCCACGGTAACTTCTTCCATGGCATCCACCGAGGGGACAATGTAGCTGAAGAATCCGTCGCTGGATTTCAGCATATTGTCCTGCGTATTCATGCCATCGATGGTGATATTGAGAGCGCCTTTCGGCAGGCCGTTGATCGAGGAGCTGCGGGGATTGGTCGGCGTGGAAGTACCGGGAAGGTCTACGGTCAATTCGATCGCGTTGCGGGTGGCGAACGGGAGATCGGTGAGTTGTTTGCCGGTGAGGTTGCTGCTGACATCGGCGGTGGTGGCCTGGACCACCTCGGCGCCGGCGGTAACTTCCACCGATTCGGTGGCCGCGCCGACTTCTAATTTGACGTTGAGGGTACCTGGAACGCCGACGATGAGGGCGACATTCTGAACAGTTTGGGTCTTGAACCCGGGCTTGGAAACCGTGACGCGATACGTCGCTGCTGCGAGAGAGGGCACGGCATACTGGCCCTTATCCGAAGTTACGACGGAGACCGTCTCACCCGTCGCGGGGTTTACCACTTGCACCGCCGCTCCGGGAACCACGGCACCGGTCTGATCGGAAACCACTCCGGAAATGGAAGTGACGTTAACTTGTGCAAAGGCAAGCGCGGCCAGAAACAGCAGCGCCGGAAACGAAGAGTACTTCTTCATAGGCAGACTAACCCCCTTCAGTCCTCGGTCGCACAAGGACTTTCGTTACGCCGGCCCGAGGGCAGCTAATTTCGTACAGCTTTATGAAGGAGCACAAACAACGGCAGCCGCATGCGGCTGAATCTCACCCCAACAATGCACTCCTGCAATGCACCCCATTGACTTGCTGGAATCCCGCGGGTTGGGGCGAGCATATAGCGGACACTGCGCTTCTGCCATCCGATGGATTCCTTACGCCGAGCCGGATCAGATGCATGTTACATCTGTGACTGAATCACTCATCTCACGGCAAGGAACCTTCAGCGCTCCTTTCCGGTCGCGTCTCCACCCGTGCCTCCCCGGGTTATGGCGCGGTGCGGCGACGGGCGTTAAAGTATGGGTCATGCGCACACGAACCATCCTGCTCGCTGTAGCAGCGCTCCTGCTCGGAGCGGCGCCGATCTTCGCTGCCGACATTGCCGGAACATGGACGGCGGCGATCGATACCCAGATCGGCGTTCAGAACTACACGTACACGTTCCAGGTAGAGAACGGCAAACTGACCGGCACCGCCAAATCGCAGTTCGGCGAAACGAAAATCACCGAAGGCTCGGTCAAGGGGGACGACGTTACGTTCGTCGAGAACCTGGATTTCCAGGGGCAGTCGCTGCGGATCGTCTACACAGGCAAGGTGGCGGGCGACGAAATCAAGTTCAACCGCAAGGTAGGCGACCTGGCCAGCGAAGATTTCGTCGCGAAAAGGAGCAAGTGAAGATCGTCTATGCGATATCGCCAGTTGGGACGCACTCCGTGGAAAGTTTCCGAGATCAGCTTCGGCGCATGGGCCATCGGCGGCGCTTGGGGCAGCGTGGACGATGCGGAATCGCTCGCGGCGCTACATCGCGCCGTTGACTGCGGCGTCAACTTCATCGACACAGCGGATGTTTACGGGATGGGCCGGAGCGAACGGCTCATCGCGCGGCTGAAGCGCGAGCGGAAGGAGGCGATCGTGGTGGCCACCAAGGCCGGCCGGAGACTGTCGCCGCACAACGCCGACGGCTACAACGAAGCCAACCTGCGCGCATTCATCGAAGACAGCCTGCGCAACCTGGCCGCGGATTCGCTGGACCTGGTGCAGCTTCACTGCCCGCCCACCGATGTCTATTACCGGCCGGAGCTTTTCGGGGTGCTCGACCGCCTGATGGCGGAGGGCAAGATTCGGTATTACGGCGTGAGCGTGGAGCGCGTTGAAGAAGCGCTCAAGGCGCTGGAATATCCGAACGTGCAGACGGTGCAGATTATTTTCAACTGCTTCCGGCAGCGTCCGGCGGAGTTGTTCTTCGCGGAGGCCGCGCGCAGGCAGGTGGGCATTCTGGCGCGCGTTCCGCTGGCCAGCGGACTCCTCACAGGCAAGTTGACCGCGCATTCGCAATTTGCGGAAGACGACCATCGCAACTTCAACCGGCACGGGGAAGCGTTCGACGTGGGTGAGACGTTCTCGGGGGTCGATTACGACACGGCTCTCGGCGCCGTGGAAGAGATGCGCGCGCTGCTGCCTGCGGCTGTTTCGATGGCGCAATTCGCGCTGCGCTGGATTCTGATGTTCGACGCCGTGACCTGCGCGATCCCCGGAGGCAAGCGGCCGGAGCAGGTGGCGGAAAACTGCGCGGCGAGCGGACTGCCGCCTCTCCCGCCCGCCGCCATGGACGCGGTGCGGCGCATCTACGAGACGCGAATCCGCGGCGCGGTGCATCAGCGGTGGTAGCGCGGATTGTTCGCAGAAGTCCGGAATTTGCGGGCGCGGACGCCGGCGGACGTCCATGGAACGGCCGCGGCGTGATGATGAAGATATGACGATACCTGGTTCCACACTGACACGCAGGCGATGGCTGGGGATGGCGGCGGGCGCGTCCGCCGGGGCCCCGGCGATTCTGCGGGCGCAGAGCGATTCGACGGAGGTGCTGGCGCTGACGATCCGGCCTTCGCAGGAATTGCTGAAGGTGCCGGCGAACTACACGGGGCTCAGTTACGAATCCGGCCAGTTACGCAATCCGGAGTTTTTCGCTCCCGGGAATGCGGGTCTGGCGGGATTCATCCGGCGGCTGGGCGGCGCGGGCGTGCTGCGGATCGGCGGCAACAGCAGCGAATTCACGGTGTGGACGGAAAGCGCAGCGGCACCGGAGGTCTCCGGCGCGTTTCCCCCGGACACGGGCGGCAAGGTTCACCCCAAAACGCCGGTCACTCCGGAGGCCGTGCGAAACCTGGCGGCATTTGTGCGAGGCTGCGGCTGGCAGCTCATTTATGGATTGAATCTGGGCCACGGGACGCCGGAGCAGGCGGCCGCCGAGGCGCACGCCGTGAACGAAGCGGCGGGCGACCGGCTGCTGGCGCTGCAGATCGGCAACGAGCCCGACCTGTTCCATCGCAACGGCCTCCGGCCGCCCGAGTGGACGTTCGACGATTACCTGGCGCAATGGCTCGAGTTCGCGCGCGCCATCCGCAAGCGCGTGCCGCACGCTTCCTTTGCCGCGCCGGATGTAGCGAACAGCACGGCCTGGATCACTTCGTTCGCGGAGAAAGCGAAGAACGAGATCGTTCTCCTCACCGGCCACTATTACGCGATGGGGCCGCCTACCAATCCGGCGATGAATCTGGCGCGTATGCTGCAGCCTTCGGCGAGGCTCGAGCGGGACATTCCGGTAATCATGAAGGCCAGCCGGGAAAGCGGCCTTCCCTTTCGCATGGCAGAAGGCAACTCCTGCTACAACGGCGGCAAACCGGGCGCGAGCGACACGTTTGCCTCGGCGCTATGGTGCGGGGATTACATGCTGGCGATGGCGCAAGCGGGATTTTGCGGCGTCAATCTGCACGGCGGGGGCAACGGCGTGTACACACCGATAGCCGGCAGCGCACAGCAGGGCTTTTCCGCGCGGCCCATCTATTACGGCATGCTGCTGGCCGGCCAGTTCGCCGGAAAATCGCTGGTGCCCGCGGAACTCGAGGCGCACGGAGCAAACGTGACCGCGTATGCGGCAAAGGGGCCCGGCGGCTTGCAGATCGCGGTGTTCAATAAAGAGGAGACGCGGCCGGTGCGGGTGGACGTGAACCCCTCGGTTTCGAGCCGGCGCGCGACGATGTGGCGGCTCTCCGCACCGGCGCTGGACAGCAAGACCGGCATCACGCTGGCCGGCGCGGAAGTGGGTCAGGACGGCGAGTGGAAACCGTCCAAAACGGAAACCGTGGAACAGAAGCGCGGCCGCATCCAGGTGGAATTGCCGGCGGGCAGCGCCATTCTGGTTTCGCTCGAGTGAGGGGCCGGCCAGGGATTCCTAAAAAGGTCCCGTCAAGGTTTGCAGGGTCGCCAAAGCCATGCGATAGCGGACCAGGCCATCGTCGTAGGCATTGCGCGCCTGGTTGAGGGTGTTCTCCGCATCGACGAGTTCCAGAATCGTGGCTTCGCCGGCCTGATAGCGTAATCCGTTCAGGCGCAGGTTTTCGGTGGCGAGGTCGGTGGACTGCCGCAGCAGGTCGAGTTCGCTGCGGGCGGCCTGCGCTTCGGCGTAATCGGCGGCGAGGTTCCGCAGCAACTGGCGCTGCGCATTGGTTACTTCAACAGTTGCCAGATCGCGTTTCAACTCCGCCTGCCGCAGTTTGCTACGTCTCGCGCCCCAATCCCACACCGGCAGCGAGAGGGCGCCGGTGAGAAAGTAGCCCGCCGAGGGCAGCGGCCCGAGCTGGGGTGCGGCGGCCACGACCGTGTTCCAACCGATCTGATTGGCCTCTATGCCCCAAACCAGGTCGACGGTCACGGTGGGCAGGTAAGCCTGGCGCGCGAGGGTAACATCCGTGCGCGCGCTGCGCAGGTCTTCCATGGCGACCCGCACATCGGGATTCTGGCGCTGAGCGAGAGTCCTGATGTCCGGGAATGGCAGCAAGGCGGAAGTGGTCTGCAGGTCATCGACGACCTGAAAATTCTGATTCAAATCGGACGAGAGCAGCACGGCGAGATCCAGGCGGGCGGTATCCATGCCCAACCGGGCTTCCTGCAGGGCCTGCTCCTGGGCGTTGAGTTGAAGCTGGGCTTTGACGACATCGCTGTGCGCCACTTCCCCGCCGCGTTCGAGGTCCTGGCTGATGCTCAGGGAATGCTGCGCCTGGTCGCGCCCCAGTTGCGCGGTTGCGTACTTGTGCTGCGCGTTCACCAGTCCGTAGTAGGCCTTGGTGACGGTGACCGCCAACCCCCTGCGCGCGATTTCGACGCGGGCGCGAGCGATTGCCTCCTGCGCGGCGGCGCGCTGCACCGCTACGCCGGACAAGGTGCCGGGGGAAAGGTCCTGGTGGACGGTGGCCCACTCGCGGTAGACATGAATGCCATCGTTGGTGACGAATCTGCCCGAGGGCACCTTTCCGTTGCCCTGCGTGTTGAGGTATTCCGAGCGGACGCCAAACAGCGGGTAAAGCGCATCCCGCGCCTGGGCCGTATCCTCGTGCGCGACGCTCGCCGCGTTCACGGCCGCGAGGAACTGGGTTTCATAGCTTTGGGCGCGCGCCAGAGCGTCGCGAAACGTGAGCACCGCCGGCACCGGGCCGAGATTGCTCTGCGGAGTCCCCGTCTGCTGGTTCTGGACGTGCGCGGGAGGAAGGACGTAGTTTTGGGCAAACGCCTGACACAGGCCGGCCAGAAGGATGCAGGCGCATGGCTTCAGGGGATTGCGACTGGATGCTCCATGGATGCGCAAGATGAAATACCTCCTCGGCGAGGGCATTGGAAAATTCTCAGTATAGGATTTGCGAGATGAATGGAGGATGAATGGGGGAACACCGTAGCGACTGAACGCATGTGCGCAATCGACTGCCTCTTACGGCTTCCCCGCCCGAAACACTTTCCCACCCTTCATCACTTCCACAATCTTCCTCAAGTTGCGCACGTCCGTTGTCGGGTCGGCGCTCAGCACGACGAGATCCGCGGCCATGCCCGGCGCGACGCTTCCGCGCTGGGCAGACTGTCCTACCGCCATGGCACTTACCTGGGTGGCTGCCTGGATGGCGGCTACCGGCGTGAAGCCGCATTGCGCGACCAGGAGACTCATCTCTTCGACCACGGCCGGACCGGCATCGGGCTGCCTGGGGTTGGCGAGTCCCGTGCTGTCGGTTCCGGCGTCCACCAGGACGCCGCGTTCGTGCGCTTCGCGGGTCACGGCGTAAATCCATGGCAGGATGCCCTGACCCACGGCGTTCGGCGACCGTTCCGCCTGCTGCTGGAAGACGCGCACGGTGGCATCCAGGATGGTGCCGCGCTCCTTCATGCGATCGAGCAGCGCCAGGATGCGGGGATCGTCGGGCCGGATATGGGCGAAGTCGCCCTGGGCGCGCGAGCGGTAGTCCACGGGGACGTGGGGCGCGGCTTCCCAGACGAGGTACGCGGTGTGCGAGAGCGTGGTGGCGCCGGCCTCGACGGCGTCGCTCGGTTTGGCCGGAAATATCGTGGCATGGGTCCACACGAGCAGGCCCTGGCGGCGCGCTTCGGCGGTGATCGCTTTCACCATCGCGGCCGGCAGGTTGGCGTAGAGTTTGATGCCGGTGGCGCCGGTGCCTTTGGCTTCGGCCACGGCCATACGGAGGTCGGTGCTCTCATCTACGGCGCGCATCCAGGGCGCGGTGCCGAGGGCGACGCCGCGGGAAGCGTCGGGGACGCGCGGGTCTTCGTAGAAGAACGTCGGCCCGGCCATGAGGGCGCTGTAGTAGATGTCCGGCCAGCCCGGCGCGTCGAGGCGCGCTTCCCGCGCGAGGTAGGCCAGCACGCGGGCGTCGCCCGCCATGTCGCGCAATCCGGTGACGCCGTCGAGGAGCAAGCGGCCCAGAAGGTCGCGAAAGTGGGCCAGATCGCCGCTGCTTTCTGTGATGTGCACGTGGGCGTCGATGAGGCCGGGGATGAGCCACTTTCCGGACAGGTCCTCGACCCGCGCGCCGTTGGGAGCCGGCCGGCTTGCCGTGGGATAGACGGCCGCGATGCGCCCGGCGCGAATGAGCACGGTGGCGTCCGGCAGGGGCGCTGCTCCGGTGCCATCGATCACGGTGACGTGCGTCAGCGCCACGGTTTCGGGCGCCTGCTGCGCCTGCGCCGCAACCGCCAGCAGGAGCGCCGGCAGGAAAAGTCGCATGATTCCTCCAGGAGGCCGCCGGCCGGGAATTGCCGGGCGGCCAGACTGGTACGATACCATTCCGCCGGCATCCGCGTGCGTCAGAACATTGCCGCGCGGGTGAAAATGCCGGTTGCCCCGCTGGGATCCGGCGGGGCCTGCTCCGCGATCTGCGGTGTGCCATCCGCTTCGAAACATCGCACGGCGAAGGTGTGTTTGCCCTTCTCGAGCGGCCAGTCGTAACGCCAGATGACCCACGTCTGGCGGGATAGCGGAGTGCGTAAATCGGCCGGCTGCCAGGGGTCGCTATCCACGCGGATCTCCACTCGCGAGATGCCGCGCACCCCGGCGTGCGCGAATCCTCCAATCGGCACGCGCATTTGAGCGTTGGGCCGGCCGATCATCATATTGGCCTCGATGGCGTCGATGGCGGAAGTCGCCTTCATGCGTGCTTCCCGGTCCCAACCGCGCACCACCCAAAAACCGGGCTCCCAGTGGTCGATGGCTTCGATCGATTCGATCCATTTCGGCTGCTTCATGCCGTAGCGGTCCGGAATGTAGATGCGCAGAGGGAAACCGTGTTTCACGGCAAGAGGGAGTCCGTCCCAGGCATAGGTCAGCATGACGCGATCGTCGCCGCGGATCGTATCGAGCGCGACGGTTTCATAGAAGCCATCGGCCGAGCGAATCTTCAGGTGCGTTGCGTTAGGAAGCAGGTCGAGTTCGGGCAGCAGTTGTTTCAGGCTGACGCCGGTCCACCGCGTGGTGCCGATCAAATCGCCGCCAACCAGGTTGGAGATGCAGGAGAGCGTGATGAACTGGTGCATGGGAGGCCGGCCGCGCAGGTCGTCGAGCGTCCAGAGCAGCGGTTTCTGCAGCAGTCCGGTGATTTTCAAACGCCAGGAAGCGGCGTCGATCGCGGGCGGGAACGTATTGATATCGATCCGGTAATGCTGTGCCAGGGGCGTGAATTCGGCGCGCGTCCCGGGCACCGGCTGGACCGCGGCATTGGCATTCGGCAGAGGATTCCGGGCGGACCACGGCTCCTCTTTAGGGAGCCTCGACGCGCCATGGTTGCCGGCGACCTTCCCGAGGGCAGACCCCACGATGGACACCAGGGCCGCGGCGCCGCCCAACCGCATCATGAAGCGGCGGCGATCGGTTCGTTCAGGGGCGTCCGGCACCGGCGGCACTGCCGCGGCGCCGGGGAGCGTGTGGCTAAGAGCCCAACCCAGAGAGGCTCCCCACGCAAGGAACAGAAGCACAATCCAGAGCGCGCTGGCGGCCGGGCTGACGGTGGGTGCGGTTTCGACGCTCCGGCTGATGGACACGGCAGCAACACCGAGCACGCCTCCGAGGAGCAATCCGGCGATCGGCGCCCGTCTTAGGCGGAAGGAAACGGCGGCGAGGAAGAATGCGGCGCCGGCGATCAGGCCGGCGAGGAGAAACTCGAGGACCGCGACCGTCTGCTCCAGCATCTTGGCCGTGGTAGCGGTGTTGCCGGCGTTGAGCCAGCGAATTGCATGAACCATGGAACTGATGCCGGCAGCCAGTGCGGCGCCCGGCAGGAGGCGGGTTTGCCAATCGAAGAGATTGAAGGGGAAGAACGGCAGTCCGGCGAGGCGATAGGCTGCATAGAATACGGCCGCGAGTGGAACGGTGAGCAGCAGGCCCACGCGCGCGCCGAACCAGATTCGTTGTTGGGGGTGCATTTGTGTATGGAATACGCACTCCTCGGGCCACTGCATCGCAGGCCGCAGTTTGCGGGGGCTTCCCGAACCCTCTGTTGGCGAATAACGTGCTGTTGAGAGGGTATATGAAAAAGCGAACGAAGGCGGAAGACCCTACCTTGAATTCGGCCGGGCAATCCGGCGACGACCAGGGGCTGCCGGACAACGCGGAAGCGGATTCGGAAAGCGTGAAGGAACTTGCCGACGAAGGGCAGTCCTTCGAAGCAGATGCCGTGGAAGCGGTTGAGGAAGCGCCTGAACCCGATGTCGCCGAAGTCACGACGCGCCAGGTTCCCGAAGATGACGTGCCTCCCGAGTATCTGGATCAGGATTGAGGCAGATTGCTCCCGCCAGTGTAGGACCGGATTGTACGGTTACGCGTGGACGTTTTCGGTCGCACGTTTGCCAACCCGGTCCGGAACCGTCTGCGGCACGCCGGCGAACAGACCCTTCAGTCCTTCATTCATGGTTGGGTGAGCGTACACCGCGTCGCGCAACACGGGGTATGGTATTCCGCCGAGCATCGCGGTCTGAACGGTACCCATGAGTTCGCCGGCCTCGGGGCCAAACGCCCCGAATCCGAGAATGCGATCGCTGCGTGCATCGATGAGCGCTTTCATGAATCCGCGCTTCTCGGAGAGCGTCCACGGCCTCCAGACCTCATCCATGGGCAGGGTTGCGAGGCGATAGGGGATGCCGTTTTCGCGGGCTTCGAGTTCACTGAGGCCCACGCGCGCAAGCGGCGGATCGATGAAGATGCAGTTGGGAACCAGCCGGTCGCGCGTGCTGCGGCTTCCGCCGTTCAGGTTGGCATGAATGATGTAGAAGTCGTCCTCCGACACGTGCGTAAAGTAGGGGCTGCCGGCGCACTCGCCGATGGCCCACACATTCGGTGCAGTGGTTTCGAGGCGATCGTTCAGCCGGATGTGTCCTTGGTCTGTGATCTCGATTCCCGCCGTCTCCAGGCCGATTCCCTGCGTGTTGGGAGTGCGCCCCATCGCCGCGAGAAGGTCAGTCCCTTCGATCGTGTGCGTTCCCCGCTCGCCCTGAAGCTGCAGGGTGACGCGGTCGCCCGAACGGCCGTTCACCTTCCGCACTTCCGCATGCAGCAGAACGTCGATTCCTTCATCGCGGAAGAGATCGAGAACGGCCTGCGCAAAGTCGGCGTCTTCGCGCGAGAGAAGCTGCAGGCCGCGCTCCACCACGGTCACCCGGCTCCCCAGCCTGCGCATTGCCTGGCCCAATTCGAGCCCAACGTAACCGCCTCCGAGAACGATGAGGTGTTCGGGAGTGCGTTGCAGCTCGAGCAACTCGACATGGGACATTGGCGCCGCGGCCCGAAGGCCGGGAATGTCCGGGATGGTCGCGTGGGTCCCGAGGTTGACGAATACCTGATCGGCGGTCAGCGTCCGCCCGCCGCCGTCGCGGAGCGCAACCTGCAGGGTTCGCGGCGCGATGAACCGGCCCTCGCCAAGAATCAGTTCGCTGCCGGATTGGTGGTACTTTTCCAGATGAACTTCGACAATCTCATCCACCATTTTCTGTTTCCGCGCGTAAACTTCAGCCATGTTGATGGCGATCTTACCGGTCTCAATCCCGAATTCCCGGTGGCGTCCCACCAGGGAGGCGACCTTCGCCGAGTGAATGACGTTCTTGCTCGGGAGGCAGGCCACGTTCGGGCAGGCCCCGCCGATCATCTTCCGTTCCACGACCGCGGTTCGCTTTCCCTCCTTCGCCATCGTCCACCCGACCAGCTTGCCGCCGGTGCCGCTGCCGAATACGAGAACGTCATATCTTTCCACTTCGCCCATGAGAATGATTTCCCCTTTCCGTGTATCTCTCATCCGAGCGGCCGGAACGCCGCTACGTATTTACATCCGGTCTCCGTGCGCAATCTCACGCAGCGCGAGATCGGGAAATGTTTTTGCCACATCGATACCGGGCAGGACAGCACGACAACGGCCAAAAAACAAAGATGCCGGCGCCTCGGACGGGCAGTCTCGCCTGGTCATGAATGCGCTCACAGAAACGGGCTGCGGAACCCCGGCATTGTTCGATTCCTGACGGTATTTCAACTGCGTGTCAGATACCGGACACGGGTGCGACACCCGGCAGGAAGCCCTCTTTGGCGAATCCGAGCTTCCGCATCCTGGCGATGAGGGTTGTCCGTTTGAGTCCCAGTCGTGCAGCCGCGCCATTCGGACCGCCCACGACCCAGTTTGTTGCGCGGAGAATCGCGATGATATGCGCACGATCCGCGTCCGCGAGGGTGCTTCCGCCGTCCCCAGGAAGCCGGTGGTTGATCAGTTCCATCACCGGCGATCGCAACTCGCTTCCCGCGGTGCGGATCACGGAGCGCTCCATGAAATTCTGAAGTTCCCGAATGTTACCGGGCCAATCGTATCTTTCCAGCGCATCCATCACTTCCTCGGGAACATACTCGAGTGACTTACCCTGCCGGCGCGCGAAGGTTCGGAGGAAGTGAGTCGCGAGCAGCCGAATATCTCCTTCGCGTTCGCGGAGAGGAGGGACCGTAATGGGAAATACGTTCAATCGAAAGTACAGATCGGGGCGGAATCTGCGCTGATCTACCATCTCCCAGAGATCCTGATTCGTGGCGGCGATAATCCGGACATTGACCCGCGTAGTCTCGGAGCTTGTTTGGCCCGTTGGTCCAGTTCGGTTCGGGATAGAATTTGACGATCTGCGCCGCCACGGGGTCGATCCGGTTGGCGGGAATCACATTGCCGGGGAACGGATTGCGAACGATGGTCTTGCCGTCCGAGGCGGTGTGCTCGGTGCTGGGGTCGCAAATGGTGACCAATTGGCCGCCGGCGAACGTCTGCGAGAAGTCGCCGCTTTTCTGCAGGTCCGTGGGGACCAGCGTGCTATACACATTGCCTTGCGAGGCAAGCATGACGTTGAAATCGACGAAGAAGAAGGTCTTGTCCTTCCCGTTGTAGAGGTGCGGAATGGTCACCGGCCCGCCTATGGTGCCGCCGGGATCGTTCTGCACATACTTGCTGGTGCTTTGCGTGGGGAAAAAAAGTCGCGGCCGTTCAGCCGGCGATTGCGAAACAGGTCGGAAGCGCTACCGTGCAGGCTGTTTCCGCCGGAACGTGAGGACCGTCGCGCGCGTCATCAGCGGAAACCGGCGGCGCGGGGGCTGCTGTTGAGCCCAGCATCGTCGAGTATACGTTCTCGACAATCCTGGCCATTTCGGGGCGAAGCCCTTCGTCAGACAGGCCGGCCATCAAAGTTTTCCTCCTGTCATGGGCGCCTGGTACACGACCGTGTTCCCGAAAGTGCGGCGTTGGAACGTATCGTCGATACTAAAGGTCGTCTCGCTTGCGCCAAGCAGCAGATACCCTCCCGGCGCCAGACGGCCGCGCATTCCCGCCAGGATCCTTTTCCGGGTATCGACCTCGAAGTAAATCAGCACATTGCGGCAGAGAATCAGGTCGAATTGCGGAAAGCCGGTCATGCTCCGCCGCAGATCGAAGCTGGTGAATCGCACCATGCGGCGCACGTTGTCTTTGATCCGCCAGTCGAGACCGGAGCGTTGAAAGTACTTGATGAGCAGCGGCGCGGGAAGCCCGCGGTTGACCTCGAGTTGCAGATACGTTCCGGCGGCGGCGCGCTCGAGGATCTGGGACGAGATATCGGTGCCGACGATTTCGATGTTCCAGTCGGCGAAACCCGATTCGAGCAGCGTCATCGCGATGCTGTACGGCTCCTGGCCGGAAGAGCAGGCGGCCGACCAGATGCGCAGCGTCTTCGCCGCGGCTCGCGCCTTTGCGAACTCGGGAAGCAGCGTGGTGCGCAGCGTCTCGAAGATAGCCGGGTCGCGGAAGAAGAGCGTTTCATGAGTGGTCATGCTCTCCACCACTCTGCGCCGCAGCGATTCCGTGGGAGTTTTGCGGAGCCGGTCGCAAAGCTGGTCGAGGGACGCCAGGCGCTCCTGCTGCATCAGCGGCTGCAGGCGCGACCGCAGGAGATACAGCTTGTCGGGCCCGAGCAGAATGCCCGATTCGCGGTGCACGTACTGTTCGAGGAACAGGTAATTCTCCAGAGTCAGTCCCTCGGATGGCGCCGGAGCCTCTCTTTGCATGCCCATGTGTCACCCTTGCGCCAGGCGCACCAGTTCGGGCGCGATTTCCGGAAGCGGCAGGACCCGGTCGGCCAGCCCGGCCTCAGCCACTGCCGAAGGCATGCCCCAGACCACGCTGGTTGCCCGATCCTGAACGATGCTGTAACCGCCCGCGGCCTTCACTGCCTCGACACCCTTGCGCCCGTCATAACCCATGCCGGTCAAGACCAGCGACAGCACACCGCCAGAGTAAACCTCCGCCGCGGAACGAAAGAGCACGTCCGCCGCTGGCCGGCAGGAATTCTCCGGCGGTCCCTGGTCGAGCACACATACGACTCGCCGCTCCGCTTTTCGCAGGCGAAGGTGATGATCGCCGCGGGCAATGATGACGCGGCCCGGAGCGACTTCCATCTGATCTTCCGCCTCGCGCACGGCCAGCGGGCCGGCTGCATCGAGACGCTCCGCCAGCAGCCGCGTGAAGGTGGGCGGCATGTGCTGCACCACCACAACGGGAAGTGGAAAGGAGGCGGGCAGCATCGGAATCAGCGTGGCGAGCGCATTCGGCCCGCCCGTCGAGACGCCGATTGCCAGCACCTGGGGTCTCAGCCGCGGCCCCGGGCGCTGCGCCGGCGTACGGGAAGGCTCGGGCTTCGCCTGCGCCTGGCCCGGAAGAGCGAAGAACTGCCGGATTTTCGGGAGCAGTTCGGCGCGAAGATTGGCGAGCGATTTGTCCAGTTCCCCGCCGTTGGCCGCTTTGGCGACGTAATCGTCGGCGCCCAGCGACAACGCCTCAAACGTTGCCGCCGCGCCGCGCGTCGTCAGGGTGCTGAACATGAGGGTGCGCAGCCGGGGGAAGTCTTTGCGGATACGGCGCAGCGTCTCGAGCCCGTCCATCTGCGGCATTTCGATATCGAGCGTGACCAGGTCCGGCTTCAGGACCGGAATTTGCGCCAGCGCGGCCACACCATTGGCCTCCGCGCCGACCACCTCGATCCCCGGGTCCGAGCCCAAAGCCTCGCGCAGCAGGTGCCGGATGACGACGGAATCGTCCACGATCAGGACCCGCACCTTGCCGTTCAACGCGGCCGCGGTACGCGGCGCCAGCGCCGGGGAATTCATTGCACCACCCCGAGCAAGCGCAGTTTGTCGGCGATGGCATCGCAGGTGAAGGGCTTCATAATGTATTCGTTCGCGCCGGCCTCCAGAGCCAGGGCAACCTGCTCGATTTCGGTTTCGGTGGTGACCATGATAAGCGGCACGTGATCGTAGGCGCGCTGTGCCCGCAGCCGGCGCACGAAGTCGATGCCGGTCATCTCGGGCATGTTCCAATCCACCAGCGCAAGGCTCATCGCCTGTCCTTCGCGGGCCACGATCTCGAGCGCTTCCACCCCGTTAGCCGCCTGCATCACGTCGAAGCCCAGTTCCCCCAGTGCCCCGGCAAGGATCAAACGCATCGCGCGCGAATCATCCACCACAAGAGCTTTGCTCATGCAATCGTTCCTCCGTGTGCACGCCGGCCGCTACAGCCGGAACCTGCCCACCAGGGTCTGCAGCTCCGCCGCCATTTCACTGAGAGCCCGCGCCGCGGTCTGCGTGTCGGCGGCCCCGCGCGTGGTGTCCTGCGCCGCCGTCGCAACGCCGGCGATGTTGTTGGCGATATCGGTGGTACCGTTGGCCGCCTCGGTGACATTGCGGCTGATTTCGTTGGTGGTGACCGTCTGCTCTTCCACGGCCGCCGCGATGTTGTTGGAGATATCGTTCACTTCGCGGATGATATTGCCGATCTGCGCGATGGCGTCTACGGCGCTGCGCGTATCGTGCTGAATAGCTTCGATTTTCTGCCCGATATCCTCGGTCGCCCGGGCGGTTTCTTTGGCGAGTTCTTTCACCTCGTTGGCCACGACGGCAAAGCCCTTGCCTGCTTCGCCGGCGCGCGCGGCCTCGATGGTCGCGTTGAGCGCCAGCAGGTTCGTCTGCTGCGCGATGGAGGTGATGACCTTGATCACTTTGCCGATGCCGGCGCTCGAATCGCCCAGGCTGTGCACCGTGGTGTTGGCCGATTCTGCGGCGCTCACCGCATTGCGCGCCACCGTGGCCGACTCGTTGGCGGCCTTGGAGATTTCCCGGATCGATATCTGCATCTCCTCGGCGCTGGCGGCAACCACGCTGACCCGCTTGGAGACATCATCGCTCGCGTTGGCCACCACCTTCGACTGCACGGCGGTCTCCTCGGCGTTGCCCGACATCTGCTGGCTCACAGCCGTCAGCTCCTCGGCTGAGGCCGATAGCGCCGCGGCGCTCTCCGAGATGCGCTGCATGCTCTCGCGAAGATTCTCGCGGATACGCGAAAAGGCTTCGCCGAACCGCCCGGCGCAGGGAGCCGACTGCTCGAACACCGGATCGTTCAAACGGCCTTTGGCGATCGCCGTGCACTGCTCGATCAATACGCCGATCGCGTCCTTGACCTGGTGCAGGCCTTCGGTCTTGTCGCTTCCCTCAGCCGAGGCGATCGCCCCGACGTTGAGACCCATCGAATTCAGCGTGGTCAGCAGGAAGGAATCGCCGATGGCCTGCATGTCATAGTTGATCACCTTGCCGATCGATTCGTCGGCCCGCGCCACAAAACGCACGTCGCGAAAGTCTCTTCGCAAGTGCGCGCGTATCAGGCGCTGCATTTCCACGTAGGAACCGATGTACCACTTGAAGGGCAGATTGATCCTGTCGTGCACCGAGCCGATCACCAGCCGGTCTTCGAAATAGCCAAGACCCCAGTTCTGCGCGGCTCCTGCAAACAGGCTCACAATATAGGCGGCCTGCGTGGTTTCCAGCGTGGAGCGCAGCGAGGCCAGCGCCATCCTGCGGGCGGCGGCGATGCGTTCGAAGAACATCAGGGTAGGCGCGAACGAGAATTGCCAGTCGTAGAACTCGCGTGCTATGGCCGGCGCAACACGCGATGCCCAATCCTGCAGGCCCATGAGGATCTTGCGGTCCTCCTCTCCCAGGCGGATGAATTCGCGGCGGCGTGCCAGGCTCGCCTCGCCGATGCCAAAGGCGGGCGCAAGGGCGCGCTCGGAGCGCCGCGGCGCCATAGGCTGCGGCGCGCCCGCGGATGCCGGAGCGGGAATAGAGCGGGTTGTCTGCCGCCGCGCCGCCGGGCGCGGCCTTGGGCTGCGAATGTGTGATGTAGGCATGTTATTGGTGTCCTTCGCTGTCTTCAATTCAATTCCGATCCGCTGAGCCCGTATGCCGCGGTGAGATCTACCGCGTTATGGATATCGAGCACCAGCAGGAGCCTGCTTCCGATGCGGCAGACTCCCGAAAGAAGCCTTCTGATATGAGGTTCCAGGTTCGCTGGCGACGCCTCTACGGCGGCGCCTTCGATTTCCAGAACGTCGCCGATTTCATCCACCTGCAAACTCACCAGTCCCACTTCGGTGCGCAGCACCACGCTGAGCGTTCCCTCGGGTTCAGCGCGTTCGGGAAGCTGCAGCAGCGTTCGCATTTCGAGCGCGGGGACGATCTGGCCGCGCAGATTGATGAGCCCGGATATGACGCGAGGCGCCAGCGGCACCGGCGTGAGGTATTGTTCGCGGAGCACCTCCTGCACCTGCAGCACCGGGATTCCGAGATAGTGGCCGCCGACCTCAAAGGTGGCGTACTGCACGCTTTCGTCCCTGCGATCTGCGGCCGTCATTGCAGCACCTCGCACCGGGCTGTTTCGCCGCTCGCCGAGAGCGCTTCTCCGAGTCTTGCCAGCGCGCCCGACGAGGCCCACGCCGCGGTTTCGGCGAGGCTGTCCACATCCACCACGTCCGTGACCCGGCCGCCGATGATGGCGGATCCCAGCAGGCCGAAGCGGTCCGAGCCGACCGCATCCACGACAGATTCGTTGACGATATCGGTGATTTCGTCCACTATCAATCCGAATTCGCCGGCGGCGCTGCGAAACACGACGACGCTGAGGACATCCTCTTCGCGGCCGCCTGTGTCCGCTTGCGGGAGCTCGAGCAGGGGCAGAATGCGGTTTCTGTATTGCGCCACCGGCCGGCCGCAGGCGTGTTCCACGGCCGAGGCCGCAATCTTTTCGAGCCGGGCCACGCGCCCCAGCGGCACGGCCAGACGTTCGGACCCCGCCTGGAACAGCAGAAGCAGACCCCGCCGGGCATCGGCGGTGTCCACGGCGGCGGACCCTGCCGCGCGCACCGCCCGCGCCGCGGCGTCCATCATTCGGGTACGCTGCGCCAGTCCGGCGACGTCCAGGATCAGCGCGATTCGCCCATCTCCCATGATGGTTGCGCCCGCGTAGCAGTTCAGCGGCTTGAGCTGGTTTCCGAGCGGCTTCACGACAATTTCTTCGCTATCGCAGATGGAGTCGACAATCAGTCCGAAGCAGTGCTGGTCGGCCTGCAGCACGACCACGCTGGCTTCGCCGGGACGGCGCGCGGGCGCCAGCCCGAGCACCTCGCACAGATCCGCCAGCGGCAGCAGCGCGTTTCTGCGGCGAAGCACCGCCGCCGAATGCGCAAATTCGATTTCCGTGCCGCCTTCCGCCGTCTGGATGAGCTCGTGCAGATTCACCTGCGGAATCACGAAGCGTTCGCCCCCGGCCTGGACCACCAGGCCCGGAATGATCGCGAGGGTGAGCGGGATGCGGACGCGCACCGTGGTGCCGTGCCCTGGCTGGCTGGCAAGATCGACAGTGCCGCCGATGCGCTCGATGTGCGTTCGAACGACATCCATTCCCACGCCCCGTCCGGAAATGCTGGTGACCGCCTGAGCGGTGGAGAAGCCGGGGAGAAATACGAGGTTGACGGCTTCGCGGGGCGACATGCGCGCCGCCTGCTCCTCGGTGATCAGCCGGCGTTCGAGCGCCTTGGCTTTCACCCGTGCGGGATCGATGCCCGCTCCGTCGTCGGCAATTTCGATATTCACCTGACCGCCCTGGTGCCAGGCCCGCAGCGTGAGATGGCCCTGCCCGGTCTTGCCCTGCGCCACACGATCCGCGGGACCTTCAATACCGTGGTCGCAGGAGTTCCTGACGATATGGGTGAGGGGATCCTTGATGGCTTCGATGATGGTGCGGTCCAACTCGGTCTCGGCGCCATCCGTTTCGATCGCGATCTGCTTCTTGAGAGTGGTGGCCAGGTCGCGCACCAGCCGCGGCAGCTTATTCCAGACCACCCCAATGGGCTGCATGCGCGTTTTCATGACCGCTTCCTGCAGCTCCGAAGTAATCAGGTTGAGGCGCTGCGAGATGGCGTTGAGGGCACTGTCTTCGCGGCCGGCGTTGTGCTGCACAAGCTGATTGCGGGTCAGCACGAGTTCCCCGACCAGGTTCATCAGGCGGTCGAGCAGGCCAATATCGACTCGCAAAGTCGAATCGGCAGTGGCTCCCGTGCGGCCCGTGGCGGGAGCGGACGCCTGCGCGGGCCCCGCCTCGGGCGGCGGTCCGGCGTCTGCAATCGCAGCGGAGCCCCGCGCGACGGGTGCAATGGCGGTCTTTCCATCCCGCACCATCTCCAGGCGCGCAATCAGGGCATGTTCGAAAACCGGCCCTTCTCCCTGGCCCGCTTCGATGGAGGCCAGCATGCGGCGGGTACCGTCCACGGACTCGAGCAGCATGGTGGTGAGGTCCGCGTCGAGCATCCGCCTGCCGTCGCGCAACTGCGCGAGGATATCTTCCATGACATGCGTCAGAGCGCTCAGGCGATCGAATCCGAGGAAGCCGCAGGTCCCCTTGATCGTATGGATGGTGCGAAAGACGCTGGCCAGCAGGTCGCGGTTCGCGGGCTGGCGTTCCAGTTCGACCATGTCCTGGTCGAGCTTTGCCAGGTTCTCGCTGCTCTCGAGGAGGAACTCCGTGACTATTTCCTGACTTTCCATCGCGATTCCGGAACGGAGATACTGACGGCACTCCGTCCGCCCACAGACACCTTATCGGCGGGCCGGACGAATCATTGACCGGGAAAGTTGGGCCGCTGAGACTCATCGCGAAGACGGGAACTTTCGGGTTTCGTAACGCGTATATCCTTCGAGTCATCACCGCGGCTCGTTCGCGGTTTGGAATGAGATCTCTCGCGGCTGTTGAGCCGGCCCCGGTAACGGCAAACGGTCGGCGTCGCCACCGGTCGGCCGGCCCTGGCGTGGACCGTACCAAAACAACAACGCAGCGGAAAGGAGGTCCCCAAAATGTTCAGAGCCTGGAAGTGGTGTGTCCTGGCCGCCGTCGGAGGCGGTCTCCTTCCGGCGCAGGCCTTCAAAGCGATAGGGGAAACCCACGGAAATCTCGTCAATGTCCACGTGCTTGAGAAACATCTTCAAGATCCCAATGTTTTGATTCTCGACGCCTCCCCTGCGCAGGCGTATGCGGCAAAACACATCCCGGGCGCCATCAGCGTCGACCTGTATACCTACGGATTACCGAGCGCGCCGGTCGCCGAGATGGAAAAGCGCTTCCGGTCATGGGGAGTCAGCCCCGGAAAGACAGTCGTCGTGTACGATCAGGGCGGCTCCATGATGGCCACGCGGATCTTCTTTTCCCTGCTGTATTACGGCTTCCCTGCCGGGGATCTTCTGGTCCTCGACGGCGGACTGTTCCAGTGGGAGGCACAGGGACTGCCCGTGACCAAAGAACGTACATCCGCTCCCGCGCCCGGCCTGTTCCAGATCGGAAAACTGCGCGAAGACGTGAGCGTCGACCTGACGGAATTCCTGAATGCATCCGGCGATCCCGGCAACAATGTTCTGGTTGAAGCACTGGGGGCCGACTGGCACTTCGGGAAGGTCCTTGCCTTCAACAGAGCCGGCCACATTCCGCATGGAATCGTGATTCCCAGTGCGGACTTCTACAATCCGGACAAGACCTTCAAGTCCGCGGAAGATATCGGGAAGATGCTGACTTATTTCCACATCCGGAGGGAACAGCGGATCTACACGTATTGCGGCGGAGGCGTGGCAGCGAGCGTACCGTTCTTCGCGCTGAAGTTCATTCTGCATGATCCGTCGGTCAAGCTGTACGTGGGATCCGAGTTGGAATGGCTGTCCGATGAGAGAGGGCTTCCATACTGGACTTACGATGCGCCGTATCTCATGAGGGACGCTGAGTGGCTGCAGTTCTATTGCGGCCGGATGCCGCGGGCGCTCGGACTCACTCATGTCAGCATCGTGGATGTGCGGCCTGCCGCCGTATACGATCAGGGACATGTGCCGTTCGCGGTAGACATCCCGATTGCCACTTTCCAGGGCAACCTCCAAAACCCCGAAAAGCTGGCGGAGATGCTCGGCCCCGCCGGCGTCAACGCATCGGATGAAGCGATCGTCGTTTCCGGCGCGGGGCTGACGGGCGACGCGGCCCTGGCGTTCCTCATACTGGAGAGGTCAGGACAGAGAAAAGTGTCGGTCCTCGTCGATTCCATGGAGAAATGGGTCCGGCGCGGTTTCCCGGTGCCAAAGGACGCGACCCAGGTGGGCGCGCAAAAGGCGCCTCAGGACTTCGCGCTGCCTCCGACCATCTATCCCGCGGCTTTCCGCGAAGGCGTGATCGTTTCAGACCCGAACAGCACGCGGGGAGTGTATCCCAAGGTGTTTCTTGCTTCGGGGAAGACCCTGCCTGCCAAAACGCCGGATGGAAAAGTCGTTCATGTGCCTTTTGCCGACCTGCTGGACGCCGATGGCAAACCGAAAGAGGCGAAGGATGTGTGGGACATCCTGACGAAGGCCGGGCTCCCCAGATATGCGGAGATCGTCTGCTTCGCCGACGATCCCCGTGACGCAGCCGTCGATTATTTGGTGCTGAAACTCATGGGCTATCCGGACGTGAAGGTGTTGGTGGACTGACGGCCGTCTCCGCCAGAGGCGCGGCCGGCGCGGCCGCTACGCGGTCTGTTCCTGTGCGTCGGTGGCGATTACGCGAATGTGTTCGTCACCGAGATGCGCCCGCTGGCCGCGAATGCCGCCGGCGCTGTTGATGATCTCCTGAGCCTGCTGGTAGACGCTCACCAGGCGGGGATTGCGATCGGGATCGTGAGCGGCTGCGCTCTCTCCGCCGAGCGGCAGCAGAATGTGTTTGTTGGCGTGATAGTCGAGCGCCAGGGGATCGATTCCCGCCAGGAGAATGTTCTCCCGGCTGGTGAGCCGCGGCGGATATCCGATGCACCCGCTCACGTGCTCGTTCGCCACCGTCATCGAACCGAAGCTGACCCAGATGCAATCCAGAATGTTGAGATCCGCGGGACGCACTTCGGTCCACATCTTTGCGCATTGGGAGCCGAGATCGGCGTAATGCCTGCGGGCGGAGGTACCGTCGCTCATTGAAAGCGTGCCGTAGACGATCTTCAGCGCGCCGGTCATGCCGATGTCGCCCGAGTGGTCCTTCAGCACCGCGCAGTGGATCAGTTTCAGGTTCTGCGCGTAGCCGGAGCCGGTCCATCGCCCTTCTTTCCACTCGATTCGGTTGCCCCGGGGCGTGGTGAAACAAGGGTATGAGACGCAGGGAGTACCGGGCTCGCCGGTGCGGCGGTAGCCGTTATTTTTGTGATCGCCGCCGGCAAGGAAGACCGCGGAAAACGGATCCATGAGAAAGGAGCTAACCGGTTTGCCGGCGAACACCTTGCTCGTCAGGTGATCGATGGTCAGCAGGTCTTCCTCTTCCGCGTTGACTTTGACTTTGCCCTGCAGCTCGGGGAACGGCCTGTACTCGGTCTTGTTGCCATCGTTGTGCATGCCATCGAAGGCGGCGGGCCGGTTCTGGCCGTTTTCGAAAATCACCACTTCGCCCTGGAAGCCGTCGGGATGCTGCAGGATGCGATGGATCAGACCGCGCAGCATATCCGTGTTGGTACCGCCGCGGCATTTCCATTGCGCGTTGACTTTGAGGACGACCACGTCATCGGCAGCGATGAGGCCGGCCGCACCGTTGAGCGGACCCTGGCGCGCGGTTTTGTAGAACTTCATTCCGTTGCCGGAAAGCGAACTCAGAAGGGCATCCACCCCCACGTGACGCAACTGGCCGTCGTGAACCGGACAGTTATTGACCCGAAAAACGATCGAACGGTCGGCACTCTGGCCCAGGGCCGGCAGAGCGGCTGCGGCCGCGGTGGCAGTTCCGAGGAACTCGCGGCGCGAAATGGTTTCGGAGTCGGACATCGGAAATAGGTCTCCAGGCCAGTGTAGCGCGGCGCCGTTTCACACCGCTACCGGGCGAAAAACCCCTCGAACTTTTCGGCCGCGCCAGCGTCCAACAGTCATGACCTCCCTGTGGCAGGATATTCGCTACGGATTTCGGGGTCTCCGCGCGACTCCGGGATTCTCCGCATTAGCTGTCCTAACGCTGGCGTTAGGCATCGGTGCGGCCACCACGATGTTCAGCGTGATCCAAAACGTCCTGGTCGCTCCATTTCCCTACAAAGACGCCGACCGCATTGTGGCGTTTGACGTCCACGATGTCGAGAATGCCCGCAGCGGCGGAAGGTCGGCGTTTCCAGCCGCGGAGTTTCTCGAATACCAGAACCGGAGCCACGTTTTCGAGGATGTGATTGGCGGCGGGAACGACGACATCCTGTTGACCACGCCCGCGGGCACCGAGCAGTTCGATGGCGCCTACGTCACACCGAACACCTTCGACTTTCTGGGCGTCCCCGCCCTGCTGGGACGGACCATTAAGCCTGAGGATGCCAAACCCGGCGCGCCCGCGGTTTTCGTAATGGCCTACAAGATGTGGGCCAAGCGGTTTCAGTCCGACCGCTCCATCATGGGGCAAACCTTCGTCCTGAACGGCACGCCCACCACCCTCATCGGCATCATGCCGAAGCGCTTCACCAAGCGCGGCGCGGACATCTGGATTGCCGCGGCCCTCGATCGCAAAGACTCGCGATATTTCATCTTTCAGGCGCGGATCAGGAGGGGGATCAGCTATCGCCAGGTTGCCACCGACCTGATGCCCATCGCGCAGCACCTGGCCCAGGTTTTTCCCAAAGAATACCCGAAGCGCTTCTCGATCGAGGTGCAGAGCTACGCCGAGAGCGTTGTGGGACCGTTCAAAACCATCCTTGCGATTCTGGCCGCGGCCGTGGGGATGCTGCTGTTGATCGCCTGCGTCAACGTGGCCAATATGCTGCTGGCGCGCTCCACGGCGCGAGACCGCGAGATCGCCATCCGCGCCGCGCTGGGCGCCGGCCCCTGGCGCATTGTGCGCGCCCTGTTGATGGACAGCCTGATTCTGGCCGCGGGCGGCGCCGCGGCCGGATGCGTGCTGGCGTTCGGCGGCATCCGAACCCTCGTCGCCTTCATTCCCGATGGAGCTATTCCGCGCGAGGCGGAGATCCATCTCGATGTTCGGGCGCTGGTGTTCAGCCTGGCGCTTGCCGCCGTCACGGCCCTGATCTTCGGACTTGCGCCCGCACTGCAATCGGTGCGGCGGAATCTGGTGGATCCACTGAAGGAATCCGGCCGCGGCCTGGCCGGAGGGATCCGTCGCGGGCGTCTGCGCAACGCGCTGGTTGTGGCGGAACTGGCGCTCTCCATTCTGCTTCTGGCCGGCGCGGGACTACTTACCCGTACGCTCATCGCGCTGCAGACTGCGGACCTGGGGTTCAAACACGAGAATCTGCTGGTGGCCCGCCTGCCTTTCCCCCAGGGGCAGTTTCAGACCGCGGCCGAGAAACAGCATTTCTTCTCCACGCTCCTCCCGCGGCTGTCGGCGCTTCCCGGAGTGCGGGCGGCGGCGCAGATCAATTCGCTGCCGCCGTTCGGCGGACCCACAGGCGAAATCGAAATCCCGGGAAAGGCCCACACCGACCGCTGGCTGGCCATGTACAGCCTGGTGAGCGAAGATTATCTCCGGGTGCTGGGCCTGCGCCTCCTGCGCGGCCGCGATTTGCGGCCCGCCGAGATCGCGGACGCGCGCAAAGTGGCGCTCGTCAACCAGACGCTGGCGCAGAAGTACTTCCGCAACGAAAATCCGCTGGGACGGCAGATCCGGCTGCCTATGCTGGAAAGAGTGCAGGAACCGGCGATGAAGAACGCTTCCTTCGAGATTGTCGGCGTAGTCTCCGACGCGCGCAATGACGGCATTCGCGAACCGGTAATTCCGGAAGTCCTCCTGCCCTACACCGTGACCGGCGCCTTCATGCGCGGCATTCTCGTGCGCACAGCGGGTCCGCCGATGCCACTGCTCGAAAGCGTACAGCGCGAGATCTGGGCGGTGGATCCCTCGGTGGCGATCGCCATGACCCGCAGGCTCGACGATTTCCTGAGCGATTATGCATACGCCGGGGCGCGCTTCGGCCTGGTGGTGATGGGCGCTTTCGCGATCATCGGGCTGGCGCTGGTCGGTATCGGTGTCTACAGCGTGGTCTCTTACACCGTTTCGCGGCAGACTCACGAAATCGGCATCCGCATGGCGCTGGGTGCGGGCCGCGGGCAGGTGCTGGGGATGGTTTTCCGCATGGGATTCCTGCTCATCGGCATCGGCATGGCGGCCGGTCTGGCGGCAAGTCTTGCGGTCACACAAGTACTGACCAACCAGTTGGAAGGCATCTCACCGCGCGATCCAGCGACGTACGCTTCGGTAATCCTTGTGATTCTGGTTGCGGGCCTGGCGGCATGCTGGTTTCCGGCGATGCGCGCCACGCGCATCGATCCCATGACCGCCCTGCGGTTCGAGTGAACCGGGCCAGTGAGGGTCTCGTCGCGACGACTACGATTTCGGTAATTCGACGGAAGAGACTTTCCCGTCCTGCAGCTCTACTCTTACACTTCCGCTCTTGCTGGCGTAATCCAGCCAGCTCGCGCCCTGCTCGTCGGTGATCTGGAGACTGGGAGGGCCGAAGTGCCGGAGCATATCTTCGTAGGTCATCCCTTGTTCGATGTGGATGGCATCTTCGAAGGTTGGGGCGGGCTTTGCCGGCGCCTCGGACTCAATCACAACCGTCCGGTGCTCGGTTTCACTCGATGCGCTGACCGGCGAGGCGGCCGCCACGCCATGACCACTCTTCAGGAGCCCGTCGAGCGCGCTACCGAGACCGCTGACGCTTTTCCCGAGCCCCTTCGCCGGCGCCGTGGTGGTTGCGGCACGGCCTGTTCCCAAAGCATGCTCCACCATGTCTTGAGCATGAAGAGCGAACTGCGATCCGGCGAACAGGAGACCAATACAAAACGGCAGAACAAATCGGAGCATATCTTCTTCCCTCCGAATAGTCTGTCACCAACCGGATGCCCACCGAAAGTTGTCTAATGTTAGCGCTGTATCGTCTTCTAATGCGCCTATGCCAGTGCGCCTTCGACGCTCCGTCCCAGGTGCAGGGTCGCGGAATGCTGCTGGTCGCCCGGCAGAACGGCCTCGGCCGCCTGCAGTGCGAGGCAAAGCGCCCCGGTCAACTCCACAGTAATTCCGAGCTGCGTAATCGCCAGGCGCGGACGCGCGAAATCGTGACCCTCGAGCCGCTTGCTGGTGGCCTGCAACAACGCCGGATGCATGCCGAGTTCCCCACCGAAGACAACCAGGGAGCAGTTGAGAATCAGGCTTAAATAAGAACAGACCATGGCCAGATACTCGGAGCTTTTGTCGACAATCTGCTGCGCCAGCGGGTCTCCCTGCAGCGCCCGATCCAGGATCGCCACGCTGCGCAGCCCCGCCGGCTCGGTTGCATCCCCGGCCGCCGTAAGATCCCGCCACTGGCGCTCGATCCCGTCGGTGCCAAGCGCAGCCTCGAGCGCCCCGACCTGCGATTTGCGCACAGCCTGCAGCGTGGACCCCGCCAGCGGCAGGTACCCGATCTCACCAGCTGTCCATTCCGGCCCATGATGAAGCTGGCCGTTGATGAACAGGCCGGCGCCCACGCCGCGCCCGATGTGCACGAATACGAAATTCCGCTCGCCTTGCGCAATCCCGTGGGCGTGTTCGCCGAGGGCCGCGACGTTCACATCGTTTTCAATCATCACCGGAACGCGCAGCTTTTCCTCCAGCAATCGCCGGAGCGGCACGTTCTCCCATCCGGGCATACTGGGCACGGAGACCACCACGCCGCTATCGACATCCGTGATCCCGGGAGCCGAAACTCCGACGCTCAGCAGGCGCTTGGCCGGAATGCGCAAACTCTCGCGAAGATCCGTGAGCAAGGAAGCCATCTGCTCGACGACGGGCGCGGGCCACGACCTGTCGCCGATTTCCGCCTCCGCCTTCCCCAGCAGGGAACCGGAAAGATCGGCAATGCCCACGCGCAACAGTCCCTCGGCGATATCGATTCCGGCAACGTAGCCGTAGGCTTCATTGAAGCGCAGCATGTGGGGTGGCCTTCCGCCGCTCGACGACCCTTTCCCAATGCGCTTCACTAATCCCATGCGCTCCATGCGCGTGATGCTGCTCAGAACCGTGGGGACGCTCAAGCCGCTGTAGCGCGCCAGGTCCGAACAGGAGCACGGGTGATGCAGGCGCAGCAACTGAAGAATCGTGCGGGAATTCATATCGCGAAGCACGCTCGCTCCCCGCGCCGGCTTCTGAGTCCGGTTGTGATTATTGCCGTTGAGCAGTGGTAGCCGCGTCCGCATGATGACCTCCAGCAATGACAAGAGCCCGATAAAAGATATAAAAGATCTTTAAAAAAGTCCTTTCTGCATGTTATACCGTAAAGAAGGCCGCGTTCACAACCCTTCGAACCTTCAGCGAGATGGCGACGAACATCCCTGCCGGACAAAAACCCCGCGATGCAGTCGAGGAAGCGCCGCCGTTTCTTGGCACGTGGCCGCGCGTGTATGGCGCCATCCTCATCTACCTGGCTGCCCTGATTATCGGGCTGGCCATCGCTTCCCGGGTGTTCTCCGCATGAGACCGCTGGACTGGGTGGTCCTGTGCTCGTGGCTGGTCTTCATTGTCTCCTACGGGCTTTGGCGCGGACGCGGGTCCCGCACCGTGGATAACTATCTGCTGGCAGGGAAGAACATGCCCTGGTATGCCATGGGTCTGTCCATCATGGCCACACAGGCGGGGGCTATCTCCTTCATTTCAACTACCGGCCAGGCTTATACCGACGGCATGCGCTTTGTGCAGTTCTATTTCGGACTGCCGATCGCGATGGTGATCATCGCCGCCACGGCCGTTCCCATCTTCCACCGGGCCCGCGTCTACACGGCTTACGAATACCTCGAGCGTCGATTCGATGCCAAGACGCGGTGCCTCGTCAGCATCGTGTTTCTGATAGAGCGCGGGCTGGCCGTCGGTGTTGCGCTGTACGCTCCCGCGGTAGTGCTTTCCGTGGTTCTCGGCTGGCCGGACCACGTCACCACCGTCGTCATGGGCCTGCTCATGGTGCTTTATACGGCGTCAGGCGGAATCAAGGCCGTGACCTGGGCGGACGTGCAACAGATGACTTTGCTGTTTATCGCGCTGATCCTGACACTCGGAGTCGCCATCAGGCTGCTCCCGCACGATGTCTCTTTCCGCGATGCATTGACTGTGGCCGGTGTGGCGGGCCGCCTGAAGACCGTGGAAACGCATTTCGACTGGAGCGACCGCTACAGTTTGTGGAGCGGGTTGATCGGCGGTCTGTTTCTCGCGCTGGCCTATTTCGGAACCGATCAGAGCCAGGTGCAGCGCTATCTCACCGGGCGCTCGATCGCACAGAGCCGGCTGAGTCTCGTGTTTATGGCGTTCACGAAGATACCGATGCAGTTATTCATTCTCTTCGTGGGTGCGATGGTGTTTGTGGTGTTTACGTTCCAGGCGCCGCCGCTTCTGTTCAACCCTTCCGCGCTATCGATGGTTCACGGCAGCAGCCGGTATCCGGAAATCGAACGGCGCTACCGGCAGGCATTTCAGGAGCGCGCGGCTGCGGCGCGCGAATTAATCGGTCATGGCTCCCATGCCACGCACGACCGCGCGGCCGCGGCGGCCAAGTACCGTCAGGCCGAAACGCGCTTCGAATCGGTGAGGAACGAAGCGCAGAGCCTGGCTGCGGGGATGAGCGGAACGGCCGAGTTCCACGATACCAACTACATCTTCATTTCGTTCATCATCGGCTGCCTGCCGGTCGGCGTCGTGGGCCTGGTGATAGGCGCCATCTTCTCCGCCGGCATGTCGTCGATTTCCGGGGAAGTCAATTCCCTGGCCACGGTGAGTGTGATCGACATTTACCGGAGATACTGGGTGCGCAATGCGTCCGATCGCCACTATCTCATGGCGTCGCGGCTGGCTACGGTATTCTGGGGACTCTACGCCATCGCTTTCGCAAGCCGCGGGGTGAGTTTCGGCGCGCTCATCGAAACCGTCAACATCGTGGGCTCGCTGTTCTACGGAAGCATGCTGGGAGTGTTTGTCCTGGCGTTCGCGTTCCGTTCCGTGAAGGGCACCGCGGCCTTCTGCGGCGTTCTGACCGGGCAGGCGGCGGTATTTCTCTTCGCCTGGCTGACGCCGATTTCGTACCTCTGGTACAACCTTCCGGGCTGCCTGGTAACGATTGGCGCGGGCCTCGCGATTTCCGCCGTCAGCGCGCGGGTGGCGGGTCCTCCGCCGCCGAAGCAGCCGCTCCCGGTAGTTTGATGGGCTGCTCCATCGCTCCCTCACCGGCCGAATCCCAGGCTGCGAAACGCACCCACTTTTTGCCGGCCGGGTCGAATGGAATGCGGAAGTGGTGTCTCCCGAACGGCGGCAGGTCCGTAGCCGAAATGACCTGCCGTCCGGTGTGCACGCCATCGCCCCAGACGACTTCGACAAATTCCAGCGGGAAGGTCCATTCGACATCGGCCGAAACAATCTCCTGGCCGCCGAAGGCCTCCACGGAGTAGCTCGGAATCAATACTTCGCCCGAGCGGCGCAGCTTTGCGCGTGGTAAACAGCCGGCGCACGATTCACTTCATCCGGGTTCCGCGGCAGGCCGGGCTGGCCGAGAATGCCTCGCTGCGGCGGAGTGCAATCGTTGTGCGCGGATTCTCCTCCGGGAATGTTCAGAGGGGCATCCCAAAACGCTTCCCATTTTTATGTCTGGCGGCAAGTTCTTCGATGATGGGCGACCCGGCATCCAGCGTCAGGCGCAGGCGCAGTACATCGCCGCCGCGGTGAGACCGGCCTCAGGCCGATAGCCGGTGAGATTGCATTCGAACGGTGCGGCGTTCAACCCCGAGGATAGCCAGGTCGCGGTTAGCAGGAATCCTGTTTTGGCAATTCACACTCCCGAAGTTGCCCGCATCGCCCCCCGTTTGCGGAATCGTGCCGGGACGGCCGCGAGCCGCAAAACATTAACAGCATATCCCCTGAAATCCCGCGAAACAAGCGCATTGCGAGATCTTTTACTTGATTACTTAAAAAGTCCATAAAAAGTGTGCCGAACCCGTCTGCAAGGTTGGCCGGGCTCTGATGCGGTCTTGAAACGGACTTCTGATTCTCCGGCACTTGACTGATTTAATGAATGTTATCCGGAATTGTAATTTTTTCAACAAAACCCTGGGTGTAAAATTTCTTGACACCGGCGACAAGTTGGGAGTATATGTTTCGAATGAGTTTTAGAAAAGCCCTTCCTCACGTGAGTACGATTGCGCTTCTCGTACTCCTCGCCGCTGTCCTCGCTTTCGCGCCGCTGTGTCCCGCCCAAGTGGTAACCGCTACTCTGACCGGAACCGTCACCGACTCCTCCGGTGCGGTGGTCCCCAACGCATCGGTGGTCGCGACCGAAGTGAGCACCGGAGTGAGTCGTACCACGCTGACCGGCGCGGAAGGGGTTTATACACTGCCGTTCCTGAACCCCGGCACGTACACGGTGGTGGTCAGCAAAGAGGGCTTCAAGAAGTTCACGGTGGCCAGCGTACCGTTGAACGTCTCTTCGGTGGGCCGCGTGGACGCGGTATTGACGCCTGGAAGCCAGGTGGAAACCGTGCAGGTCACCGCGGAGTCGCCCTTGTTGCAGGTGGAAAGCGCCGACGTCTCCAAGAATGTCGACTCCCACAGCGAAACCGAACTGCCGCTGCCGAACCGCAGCGCTCAGGACAGCGCCGGACTGGTCGCGGGCGTCAACGTTCCCGCGCTCTATAGTTCCGGCAGCGGCATTCTGGAAAACGGCGCCTTCACCTATATGTTCAACGCCAACGGGCAGGTATTGGGCGCCAACAACACCATGGTGGATGGCATCGACAACATGGATATGGCGCTGGGCCTGACGCTGTATCAACCGGCTTCGGAAGACGTCGCCGAGGTGCATGTGATCACCAACTCTTATAGCGCCGAATTCGGCAAGGTGGGCGGCGCCGTGGTCAACATTGTTACCCGCGCGGGAACCAATCAGTTCCATGGGTCGCTGTTCGAGTTCAACAAGACCGCGGCACTGGGAGCGCGCAACGTATTCAACCAGGCCCCGCAGCCCAAAGCCGGCCTCGTGAACAACGATTTCGGAGCCACCGCCGGCGGCCCGATCAAGCGCAACAAGGCTTTTTTCTTCGCCAGCTATGAAGGGCGGAGATACGATTCCCGAAGCGAGACCCAGGCGACCACGGCGCAGCCGGCCTGGCTCAGCGGAAACTTCAGCGCTGTGCCGGGCCTCCAGTTGTACGATCCCAATACCGGGAATACCAACGGCTCCAACCGGACGCCATTCCCCAACAACATTATTCCGGCCACCGAAATCAGTCCCATTGCGCAGAAGCTGCTGCAGTACATTCCGGCGCCGAACCTGACAGTTGCCGGAGCTCCTCTGTTTACCCTCAACTACATCTATTCCGCTCCCACGGACTACACGTCCAACAGTATCGATGGGCGCGTTGATTATAACTTCAGCGACAAGCAAAAGGTTGCCGTCAAGTTCGATACGCTTCCCGACCATGTTTACGAAGGCGCGCTTTATTCGGGAGAAGGTGTCGGAAACGATCTTGTCTCGCACGCCTACACGGTTACAGCGGCGATCGACCACACGTACACGCTCAGCTCGACCCTCATCACCGAAACGCGTCTCAACGTCAACCGCTGGGTGGCGAATGTATCCTGCACCAATACCGTAACCAACCAGCAGCTGGGTATCGCCAATCCGAATCCCGATGCGATTTCGACGCAGAGCATGGCCACGATCAGCGGTATCGGCATCGGCGGCTTCGGACAGAGTTACGAATGCCCGACGATTGACCACGACACAGTCTTTCCTTTTTCAAATACCTGGACAAAGGTTATGGGCAAGCACTCTTTGAAGTGGGGCGGAGACTTTGTGCGCTACCGCAATGACCGTTTTCAGGTGCAGGGAAGCGGTGGATTCGGAGGGCGCGGCACGTTTGTGTTCAGCCCGACCATCACCGAGAACTACCTGGGCGCGGCAGGCGGCTCGCCGCTGGGGCCTTATGGGACTACCGTGAACCCGTTCGCGGCCTTCCTGCTGGGGCTGCCTTCGGAGACGGACCGCGCACAGATCCTGCTGAGCCCCACGATGCGCCAAAGTCATGTGGACGGGTTTATTCAGGACTCCTACAAGGTAACGCGGAAACTGACGCTCGATATGGGACTGCGTTACGACTTCTACGAGGCCGTGAAGGTTCGGTATGCCGGAGGAGCTTCCAACTTCGATCCCGCGACGAACTCGCTGCTGATCGCAGGCTATGGCAACATCGGTCTCAGCGATGGCGTGAACTCCAAGCCCGGTTACCTGGGACCGCGTCTGGGCCTGGCTTACAGCCTCACCAACAAGACGGTCATCCGCGCCGGCTACGGCATCAGCTACTGGGAACAGCGTTTCGGCTGGACGGGAGGCACGTTGAACCAGCAGTATCCCGTGATTTACAACGTGCAGGTGGGCAACACGACCAATTACGCTCCAGCGGGCTCGCTGGCCAGCCTTCCCACGGTTCAATATGTGAGTGTGCCCTCCAGCGGCATTCTGAGCCCCGCGCCGAACCAGGCCTACTATTTCATGACGCCGCACTATAGCCTGCCCGCCGTGTATACCTGGAATTTCACCGTACAGCACCAGTTCTCTCCCACGGTGGTGGTGGATGCCGGTTGGGTCGCCAACATGGGGCGGGAACTTCCATACGCGATCAACATCAACCAGGGACCTCCCGGCGCCGGGCCGGGCGCGGCAATCCTGAACGTGGCGTATGGCCGCACGGCGTCGACTACGCTGCGGGCCTACGGCGTCAACAGCAGCTACAATTCGCTGCAGATCAACGCGACCAAGCGGTGGACGAGCGGGCTCCACGTGACGCTGGCATACACCTTCAGCAAATCGCTCGATGAGACCAGCGAGAACGGCGGATTTCTCTACCCGAACAACTACAGGATGTCCTGGGGCCCTTCCAGCTTCGACCAGACGCACATTGTCACCATCAACCACGTCTACGAATTGCCGTTCGGGAAAGGCCAGCGCTTCCTGAACAACGGCGGAATTGCCGCGGCGATTTTCGGGAACTGGCAACTGAGCGGAATCTTCCGTTATCTCACGGGCACGCCGTTCACGGCGTCGGCGCCCACGACCAACGCCGACTGCGCCTCCTGCTCGGCGGTGGCCGAAATCCTGGGGACCCCGGTCTATCCGGGGCTGTACGGACCGGGCCAGCAATATCTTTCCCCCTCTGCGTTTGGCCTCCCGGTAATCGACACCCACGGGAACTCCGGACGCGACAATCTTCGCGCTCCGGGCGTGACGGTATACGATGGGAATATTGTCCGCAAGTTCCACGTGAAGGAGAGAGTGACCGCCGAACTGCGGTTTGAGGCCACCAATGTCACGAATCACCCGGAGTGGGGATCTCCCAGCGCCACCGCAGGTACCGCAACCTTCGGCCAGATCACCACTGCTGCCAATCCGCGACAGGCTCAGGTCGCGATGCGGGTTACCTTCTGAGCCTACGGAAAATCGGAATCGGTACATCAAGAAAGGATCATGTCCCCATGGGGTTTAAACCAATGAGTAGTGCGCGGCAAATTGTTCCCGGGAAGTTTCATTCCGTTGCCCGATATACCGCCGGGATTGTCCTGAGCGTGGCCGCGGCCGGCCTTGCCCTTGTGGCCCTCGCTCCGGACTTTGCGACGGTTCGCGCGCAGAACCGGATGGCTTACTCGATTGTTTCGCCGCAGGATGGGCATATCGCGCTCGGCCTGGCGCTGCGCAAACTCGGTGTTTCCGGCACCTTTCTGCAGGCGCCGGCACACCCGGACGATGAAACCAATGCGCTGTTTGCATACTTCGGCTACGGCAAGGGTTTGCGAGTGATCGACGTGCAGAACAATCGCGGCGATGGCGGGCAGAACGAAATCGGTCCGGAGTTATTCCACGATATCGCGGTGTTGCGCACATCCGAGTTACTGTCCGCCCATCGCATCGATGGTGCGGAACAGTACTTTACGCGAGCCATCGATTATGGCTACTCCTTCGATCCGCAGGAGGTCATCCGGAAATGGGGCCGCAAGGATATTGTGGGCGATTACGTGCGCCTTTGGCGGACGCTGCGCCCCGACATCATTGTCACGATGAATATTCAAGGCCGCGGCGGCGACCGCGCGCACGAGGCCACTACGGTTCTGGTGCGGGAATCCTTCCGTGCCGCGGGCGACCCTTCCATGTATCCCGAGCAGTTACAGCAGGGTCTGCGCCCGTGGCAGCCGAAGAAGCTCTACTATGCGGGCGCAGTTATAGGACCGGGTGGAGTCAGAGTGCAGAATGGAGACGAAAAACTGACTCCGGTAGATACGAACGGATATGACGAGTTACTCGGCCGCACTTATGCCGAAATCGGTTCCGACGCCCATAGTTACCATAAGTGCCAGGGTGTCGGCGTTGGGTTCGGCGGAGGACGCGGCGGCCGTGGCGGCCCGGGCGGCCCCGGCGGAGCAGCCGGCGGCAGGAACGGACGCGCGGGTGCTGCCGCGGAAGGCGGACGCGGCGGCGCCGCGGCAGGACGCGGTGGATTCGGAGGCTTCGGCGGAGGACGCGGTTACTCGCTGGTCGATACCACTTTGCCCGGCGAGATGGGTAAGCAGGAATCCTCTCTGTTTGATGGCATCGACACGAGCCTTACTTCTATCGCAGCATATGCGGGCCCGAATCCGCCGAGCGCGCTGGTGGACGGATTGGCGGCAATCCTCGCGGACGCGAAAAAGGCCCAGGCCGCTTTCGCCGACGGCAACGATGCGGCTACGGCTGCGCCCGTGGAAGCGGGCTTGACTGCACTGCGGGCACTGCGCGCGCAAGTCGGATCCATGGGGCTGAGCGATTCGGCGCGTTACGAAGTGGATTTCCGCCTGGACCTGAAGGAACACGACTATGAGAATGCCGTGCTGGCGGCGCATGGGGTCACCTTCGATGCCCTTGCCGATGACGGTCTCGTCATCGGCGGGCAGCCGGTACGGCTGACATTGACCGCCGTCAATCACGGTCCTTCGCCGGTAAGCGTTACCGGAGTGGAAATCGCCGGCTTCGATTCCCCGGCCGGTTGCGAGCCGGGGGCGGCGAAGAAGGATGTCACCTATACCTGCACCTCCGAGGCGCACATTCCGAAGGATGCCAAACTTACCACCACTTACTTCCACGATAACTATTGGAGTCACCCGGAGAACCAGGCCATTCAGATTTTCGATCCCGGAGTGCCGTTCGGCATGCCGTTTGCGCCGTCTCCTTTCCGCGTTACCTTCCACATAAAAGCCGGCGACGTGGAAGTATCCAGGAATCTGCCCGTGGAATACCGCTACGTGAAGGACATTTACTTCGGCGACAAGCGCATGGAATTGAATGTCGTACCCGACTTTTCGGTGCGCATCACGCCCGCTCTGGCAGTCATCCCCGAACCTTCCGGCTCCACGAAGACTGTCGAGCGCGAGATTCACGTGAGCCTTACAAACGGGACGAAGGGCGCGGCTAAGGCCGTGGTGGCCCTCGAAGTTCCGCCCGGTTGGCGGTGCACGCCGGCGACCTCGGAGATCAACTTTGCGCACGAAGACGAATCGCTTTCCGCGCGCTTTATCGTGAGAACGCCGGCTCAGGTCAAATCGGGCGCGTACACACTGCGCGCCGTTGTAACCTCACCGGCGGAGGGCGACCGGAAATTCACAAACGGATATGAGGAGATCGAATATCCGCACATCCAGCGGCGGCAGGTAATCAAGCCCGCGGAAATCGCGGTGAAGGTAGTGGATGTAAAAATCGCTCCCAACCTGAGCGTCGGTTACATCGAGGGCGTCGGCGACCAGGTTCCCACGGCCATCGAGCAATTGGGAGCCAAGGTGACATTTATCGACCACGATGAACTCGCCTGGGGCGATCTCTCCAAGTATGACGTGATTGTCACCGGCGTCCGCGCCTACGAGCGCAGGGCCGATCTGCGCGCATACAATCAGCGCGTGCTGGATTATGCCGCGCACGGCGGCACGGTGATTGTCCAGTACAACAAAATGGAGTTCAACCAGGAACAGTATGGGCCGTATCCGGCCAAAGTCAGCAGTAACCGCGTCTGCGACGAAACGGTGCCCGTGAAAGTGCTCGTGCCGAACGACCCGGTCTTCAACTACCCCAACAAAATCGGCCCCGCCACGTGGGCCAATTGGGTACAGGAGCGCGGACTCTATTTCCTGGGTGACAAGGATCCGAAGTATATCGACCTGGTGTCCATGGTGGATTCCTTCAAAGACAACCCGGGAGTGAAGCTCGGTTCGCTGGTGGAAGGCGATACCGGCCGGGGCCGCTGGATCTATCTGGGGTTGGGCCTGTGGCGCCAGTTGCCCGCCGGGACCGACGGCGCGTATCAGTTGCTGGCGAATCTTCTCAGCCTGGGAAAATTGCCCGCGTCGTCCCATAAGAATACCCTGGCGGCTCGATAACCTTGACTCAATTCGCCTCAGAGTATGTTCAGCACGTATTGAACGACAACTTCGAGGACGCGAAGTCGCTTTTTCTGCGTCCTCTGATATCGATTCACTACGCACACCTGGTAATGCTGGCGGCGCAGCGGATTGTCTCTCCAGCCGATGCGCACGCCATCCGCCAGGCGCTCGATGCGCTGCCGATCGAAAAGATCCGGCTCACGCAGTATGACGGCAAGTGCGAGGATCTTTACTTCTATGTCGAAAGCCTGCTGGTAGCGGCTTGCGGCGAAGAGGCCGCGGGGCGCCTTCACACCGCCCGCAGCCGCAACGATATCGACATGACGATGTATCGGATGCGGCAGCGCGAACTGATTCTGGACCTGCTGGGCGCCAATACCGAACTGCGGCGAACGCTGTTGGACCTGGCCGCGAGGCATCGCGAGACCATCTTCGCCGTCCACACCCATACACAACGCGCGCAGCCGACCACCATAGCGCATTACCTGCTGGCAGTGGTCGAACAGCTCGAGCGGGACGCCGTTCGTTTGATGGGCGCCTACGAACGCACCAACCGAAACCCGCTCGGCGCCTGCGCAATTACAGGGACCGGGTTCCCGATCGACCGGCAGCTCACCTCGCAGCTTTTGGGCTTCTGCGGTCCCACGGGCAATACCTATGGCAGCATCGCGACGGTGGATTACCTGCTGGAAAGCGCTTCCGCCGCCGCCGTGCAACTGGCCGGACACGGCCGGTTTGTGCAGGACCTCCTGCTCTGGAGCACGTCCGAGTTCGGGTATCTGCGTCTGGGCAACGGCTTCGTGCAATCCAGCAGTATCATGCCGCAGAAACGCAACCCGGTTGCCCTGGAGCACGCGCGCGCCATCGGCAGCAAAGCGCTGGGACAGGCGCTGGCGATTGTCACCAGCGTTCACAACACACCTTTCGGCGACATCGTCGATACCGAGGACGATTTGCAGCCGCTGGTTTACAGTATGTTCCGGGACGCCACCCGTACCGTCAAACTCGTGGCCGCGGCATTGAAGACCGCGGAGTTCGATTGCGTGCGGCTGGAGGCGAGGGCGGGAGACGGATGGACCACCCTCACAGAACTCGCCGATACGCTGGTACGCGAGCACGACCTGCCGTTCAAAACAGCGCACGCCATTGCCGCAAAGCTGGTGGCCGGGCGCAGCGCACACCCGGAGCAATCGCTGGCCGGACTGGTGGCGGACGCATCCGAAGAACTGCTGGGCACCGCCATCCGTTACAGCGACGAGGAGCTATCGGTCATTCTCAGCCCGCGCCATTTTGTCACGGTGCGAGCGACGTGGGGCGGGCCCGCGCCCGGGGAAACGGCGCGGGCGATCGGTATTTCGAACGGGCACCTCGAGACCGCCGAGGCTTGGCGAAGCGATGCCGTGAACGCTTTGCGGCAGGCGGAATCCGCGCTGAAGGAACGAAGCGCGGCACTGTGAAAACGAAAATCTCTCTCGTGCCCGGAACAGGAAACCATGAATATCATTGGCGCAGTCGATATCGGCGGTACGAAGATCGCGGTGGGCGCGGTCTCGGAAACAGGAGCCATCCTGTGCCGTCTGGAATGTCCAACGGCGACCGATAGAGGTCCGGCGGCCGCTCTGCACAGCGCCGCGGCGATGTTGCGCGAGGCGGGCCGGCGCGCCGGTGTGCAGTATGCCGGGGTCGGCGTGGCCTGTCCCGGTCCGCTCGATCCTTTCACGGGAATTGTCGGTGAAGTGGGAACGCTACCGGGTTGGAACGGCTGCGACATCGTCGCGGAGCTGAGCCGCGAATTCGGAGTTCGCGTGGTGGTGGAGAATGATGCGGACGCGGCGGCGCTGGCCGAAGCGCGCTGGGGACATGCCGCGCAGGACGGCAATCTCATCTACGTAACCGTGAGCACGGGTATCGGAGCCGGCATCATTCTTTCCGGCGAACTCTATCGCGGGGTGGGCGGCGCTCATCCGGAAATCGGCCATCAGGTGCTCGACGATTCGGGGCCGCGCTGCTACTGCGGTGCGCGAGGCTGCTGGGAGTCGCTGGCCAGCGGTCCCGCGCTGGAGGCCTGGGTACGCGAACAGCGCCACAATGGCAGCGACCTGACCGCCGAGCAGATCTGCGCCCTGGCGCGCAGCGGGGATGAACTGGCGCGGCGCGCCGTGCAACGAGAGAGCCATTACCTGGGCCTGGGGCTGGCCAACCTGATCACGATTTTTGCCCCCGAGGTAATTGTGCTCGGGGGCGGGGTGATGCAGAGTGCGGACCTGTTTCTCGATGGCTTGCGGGCAGTCATTCGCGACATTGCCACGCAGGTGCCCGCGGCCAAAACCCGCATCGTTCTGAGCTCGCTGGGGTCAGACACTGCGCTCGCCGGAGCCGCGATGGGCTGGATCCATCGCAGTCACAAAGAGACCGAAGGTTCCTCGAATCCCTTCCTGGACGAACGCTCCGGGCAGTCCACGATTCCCGATTTTCGAGACGGGTAGGCCGCGGACCAGCCATAGACGCCACCGTCGGGCCTCGTCAACCACAAAACGCGCGAACCAGCGTAGCGATTTCGTCCGCGGCCGTGTCCAGTGCAAAGTGGCCCGCATCGAGGACGTGCACCTGTGCGCCCGGCACATCCCGGCGATAGGCCTCCGGCTCGGATAACTCGAACGAGAGATCGTACCTTCCCCAGATCAACAGCAGGCGCGGCTGTCTTTCGCGCATCCACGCCTGCCACTTCGGATAGGCTTCGACGTTCGTGCGGTAGTCGTAAAACAGATCGCTCTGAATCTCCGCCTGGCCGGGCTGATTGAGGAAGGCGAATTCGTCGGTCCACAGGTCGGGGGCGTACCGCTCCACGTCAGGATCGTTTCCGACGTGACGGGTGCGCGTCGTCGCGAGCGACAGCAAATTGGCGCGCAGCACGCTCTCATTCGCCGCGCGGTCGGCCCAGAAAGCCCGCCTGGTTTTCCAGTTGGCGCCAAGGCCCTCGTTGTGCGCCACCGCATCCTGCACGATCAGCGCCTCGACCCGCTCCGGATGCGCCAGCGCCATGCGGTAGCCGACGGGACCGCCGTAATCCTGCATATATAACGTGTATCGCGGCAGCGCGAGTGCCTCGGTGAACCTGGCCAGGATCCCGGCGTAGTTGTCGAAGGTGTAAGCGAAGGTTTTGGGGTCCGGCCAATCGCTGTGACCGAACCCCGGGTAATCAGGCGCGACGAGACGGAAGCGATCGGCCAGGCGGCGCAACAGCGGTTCGAACATTCGCGACGAAGATGGGAGCCCGTGAAGCAGCAGAATCGCCGGTGCGTCCGTCGGACCGGCCTCCCGGTAGAAAACCGAGAGACCGTCGATCTTCTGCGTGCGATAGAACGTCGGGTATGTCATCGAGGATCGCTTAACATGGGGGGCTAAAGATCGCTTGTCCTCACATGGTCAGGACGACGCGGAACTGCGCCTTGCCGCTCATCATGCGCGCGTACGCCTCGCCGGCTTGGGCGAGCGGATAGGTTTCGATCATCGCGCGCACGCCGGTGAGTTCGGAGAATCGCAGGGTATCTTCGGAATCGGCCGGAGTTCCGGCGGCCCAGCCCTGAATGCCGCGGCTCCCGGTAATAAGCTGTATGGGTGTCACCTCAATCGCATCGAACGCCGCGCCGATCACAATCAGCTTGCCGTTCGGTGCCAGGCCATCGATCAGGGCAGACATTGCTTTGCCGCTCGGGGCGGTCGCGAGGATGACTTGCGCGCCGCCGAGTTTTTGCAGTTCCTTCGCAGCATCGCCGGCCCGGCTGTCGATGTACACGTGAGCACCGAGCTTCCCGGCCAGAGGGGCGTTCTCGGAACCGCGCCCGACCGCCGCCACTTTGTAACCGGATTTGTTCGCAAACTGAATGCCGAGGTGCCCCAGGCCTCCGATGCCCTGCACCGCCACGAGATCGCCGGGAGACGCGCCGCTGTGGCGCAGCGAATTAAAGGTTGTAATCCCGGCGCAGAGCAGAGGCGCGGCTTCGACGGCGTTCAGACTGTCGGGGATGGGGACAAGCGCCTCCACCGGAGCCAACATATATTGCTGATAGCCGCCGTCATAGCTGATTCCCGGTATTTGAACGTTGCGGCAGTTGCGGAAATCGCCGCGACGGCAGTACAGACAGGTTCCGTCCTGGCCGCCGTGCCAGCCAACGCCGACACGCTGCCCCTTCTTCCACGCGGAAACCCCTTGCCCCACTTCATCGATCACGCCGGCGACTTCGTGTCCGGGAACGCGAGGAAACTGGATTCCGGGCCAGAGGCCGTCCTTGGTAAGCACGTCGCTGTGACAGATACCGCAGGCTTGCACCTCAATCCGCACCTGCCCGGCGGCGGGCTTGGGGATTGCGCGCTCGATGATTTCGAATTCTCCGCCTGCCTTGGAAATCTGCACCACTTTCATAGTCGCGGTTCCGGGCTTCGGGGTAACCATCGTTGCCATAATTCCTCCTTTGGATTACCGCTGCACTTCGAATATGAGTTCCAGTTCGACCGTTGTTCCGAGCGGGAGGCCGGCCACGCCGTACACCAGCCGGCTAGGGCTCTTTTCCTTCCCAAACACGTCCTGCAACAGGTCCGAGGCCGCATCAGCGACCTTCGTCAGATCGCGAACCTCGCCGCTGGTCGCGACCAGAACGCCAAGCCGCACGATGCGCGCCACCTTGTCGAGCGAGCCCAGATGCTGACGCGCTACAGCGAGCCCGTTCAGCGCCGCGAGGCGCGCCGCCTGGCGGCCCACATCGCTATCCACTTCGGCGCCCACACGCCCGGTGAATTTCGCGGTGCGGCCCTCGGTCGGAAGCATGCCGCTCAGAAAAAGCAGATTGCCTGTTTGCACGGCCTCCGCATAGGTTCCGAATGGTTCGGGCGGCTGCGGAAGCTGGATGCCGAGCGCCGCCAGTCTTTGTTCTGCGGAGGCCGATTTGTCAATGATTGTTTCCACGCCTTTTTCCTTTCGCTGCCGCGAGGTCCAGGAACGCTTCACCATTTCCCGTTGTGTGCCCCGGCATCCACGTGCAGCACCTCGCCCGTGATGTGTCGAGCCTCTGTCAGATACACAATGGCGTCGACGATGTCTTGTACGTCGGAAATCTCTCCCATGGGGGAAAGACCGCTCAGGTATTCCTTGGAGTCGTGCTCGTGCATCGGCGTGTTCACTACTCCGGGAGCAACGGCGTTGAAGCGGATGCGGTCCTTCGCATACTCCATGGCGAGACTGCGGGTGATGGCTTCCAATCCGCCTTTCGTGATCATCGGGACCGAGGCCTTCACTCCCCGGATGGGGTGCTCTACCATGGCGCTGGTAATGCAGAGAATGCTGCCACCGGTCTTCTGTGCCACCATCTGCTTCACGGCGAGCTGGGTGACATAGATGTAGCCCAGCAGATTGATGCCGAACAGCGTCGCAAAGTCGTCGGCGGTATAGTCTGTGAACGGCTTGGTAAAAAAGATGCCTGCGTTATTTATTACTCCATCAATGGCGCCGAACTGGCTCATGGCGGCGTCAACAATCCGCGCGGCAGTCGAGGCCTGGCCGATATCCCCGTCTACCAGGGCCAGGTGATTGGTGGGCTGGAATTGCGAGGTAGCGATATCGCGGGAATTAGCGACCACGTTGTAGCCGCGCCGAAGAAACGCATTCGTCACACCCGCGCCGATCCCCTGAGACGCCCCAGTGACAATGATCGTTTTCGTCTCAGCCTGCATTGCCCGCCTTGCCTCCAAATGTATTCGTCGAAACTGGAAAGCAAGGCAAGGGCCGTTGGTCAGCCGATGAAACCGCAGGAACTAGCGAATCGCGTCAGGGGCGAGTGCCTGTTCGTGGAGTCGGATGGTCGACACTGCCAAACAGTGATGAAAGGTACCCCGCATCAGCGGCGCATGATCAGGAAGGTGACCAGGGCGCCCGCGAGGAACCCGAGCAATGCGGCGATAATCAAGGGCAGGATCGGCACCGGAGCGGAGCCCGGCTGCGCCGCCGCCGGCGCGGCGGACGCTGGAGGCGTGCTCAGCGACGGCATCTGGGGCAGCATCTGAGGCAGCGCCGGCGCTGCAAATGACAAAGCCGCCAGACCGGCTGCGGCGCTTGCGACCGATGCGGGCGGCGGTGCAGTCGCGGTGAGAACGGTGTATTCGCTCGGAACCGCGGGCGCGCCCGGAATAGAAAGTCCCGACGAAGAATCCTGGTTGTCCCGGTATCCCGAGGAATCGGTCGACTCCGCTCCCGAGCCGCCGAAGATTCGGGTGAAATCCCCAGCGGGGGCTGGGGCGGCATGTACGGGCTTCAACAACTGGTTCGCGGCAAGCGCGACACCAATGAGCGGTGCGGCTTCGGAAGCGCGCGCGAAGATTCCCGGCCCGGCCGGTTGAGATGGTGGCGGGTCGGGCTGCTGGTTTTGCCGCGCTGCCATAGTTTGCGGTGTCGAAGGTGCGGCCGAGGCGGATTCCCTGGAAGCGGCGGCTGAAGGACCGGGCCCGAATATTCGGGTGAATTCTCCGGGTGCCGCCGGTTTCCCGGATGGCGTGGCCCATTCCTCCCGGGAAGGTATCGGAGCCGGGGCCGAAGACGGCGCCGCCGTTTGAAAGTACCGTTCGAATTCGCCGGGTTCGGCAGCCGCGACCGGCGGGCGCGTCCATTCTCCCATTGAAGGGGTGGCGGCCGGCGGCGGCGCCGGGGACGCAGGTGCCATTTGGAAAAAGCGGGTGAATTCTCCCGGCTCGGCCGATTTCCCGGTTAAGGGTTGATGCTGGCTAGACTCCGCCGCGGCAGCAGCACTCCGCTGCGACTGCACGCCGAAGAGTTTTGTGAACTCGCCCGGGGAACCCGCAGGCTCCGACGCATGCACCGGTGCCGGCGCTCCCTCGGCGGGTTCGGACGCGACTCCGAACATGCGGGTAAACTCTCCAGGCGGCGAGCCCGCAGGCACCGATGCCGGTGCCGTCGCGCCGATTTCATTACCGGGTGGCGTCTGGATCCCTGACTCAGCAGCCTGCAGCCAGGCAAAAAAGTGCAGAAACGGCGGGGCTGCGAGGACCACGTAGGATCTGCCCCGATACTCCCCGATTTCCAAGAGATTCGCTCGCGCCTGCCACGGTAATCTGACCAGGCGCGCCATCAGCGCTTTGGTTTCTTCCGCGGCCTTCCCACCCGGAAGTAAATGCGCCGTTACTTCGCGGCCGTTACTCACGTGGCGCGCCCGGAAACTCTCGATCCCCTCGCCCGAAAGCGCTTCCAGCAATTGATATTTCTCGGCGAAAGGCATACGGGACCCTAACAATATACGCTCCGATTCAAATCGAGTTAATAGAGCGCAGGGCCTATTACGGTCTGCAAACTGTTCCAGGAAGTTGCGGCGCGCTCCGGCCCTGAATAGTACAAAAATCCTAGTACTCGAATGGATATCGAAGAATTGAATTGGAATTTTATTGACGACCCTACAAATGGTATGTTATTAAACACGCACGTGAAGTAAAATGCGGTAATTTCCGCGCGGCCAAGAGCTTACGCTGTCGCGGTCTGGGAGGAAACCGATGACACCGAAGGGAGGAGCTCGATGGCCGAAGCCTGTTGGTTTAGTGCTAATCGCCATGCTGACTCCGCACCTCTGGTGTCAGGAGCCTGCGGAGCAGCTCAAAATCAAGGTTTTACAAGGCGAAGGCGACGTCCACAGGCCCGGTGACAAGGCCGGCACCGCCATCGAGATCGCCGTTCTGAACGAGGTCGATCTCCCGCAGCCGGATGCCGTCTGTTCCTTCACATCACTCCAACCGGACGGACCGAGCGTGCAGTTGGAAAAAGACACCGCGGCGCTCTCGCTGCAGCGCAAGTCCGATGCCGATGGGAAAGTGCTTGTCGAAGGCATTTACGGCAATAAAATTCATGGCTCCGTCACAATCCAGGTGGCATGCTCCTTCGAAGGAAAAAAAGGAAGAATTTCCATCAATCAGGTCAACGAGCGCGGCCCCATCCTGACCCGAAACCGTGTGCTCCTGATACTCGGGGCCATGGCGGGAACCGGCATTGGCCTCTATGAAGCGTACAAGCCGGGGCCGCCGACAGCATCGATTAATGCGCCCACGGGCAGTACGGGCACTGCGACCTTCACACCCGCACTACGATCCCGAGTTCGCCGATAAGGAGGGTTTTGTGGTGATTTCTCGCCGGTCCGTCTTTCCGCTCATCGCCTTTCTGCTGGCCGCTTCCACCGTAACCGCCCAAGGCACGCCATCAGGCGTGACGGCATCCATCGGCGCCACCGCCCCGGTAGCCTCGGTCAGCGCCCCGGTAATGGGATATTTCTTCGATGGAAGCCGCAATGTGCTGCAGTCGATCACCGGCATCCCCGGCAGTGGATTCCCAGGAACCGCGACGCCCCTGAACGCGACCTTGGTGGAGATTTCACCGGCTCAGGACTACGCTTTGGCAGTGCTGGCGGATTCGGGGAGTGCTGCCGTGGTCACTCTGGACGGCAGCGGATCGCCTCCGGTGCCTCTGGCGGGCGCAATGAGCGGCGTCAGTCTGATCGCGATCAGCCCCACCGGAACCACGGCTTTGCTTTTCAGCGCGGGCAGCGGCGCCGCCCAGATTTTCACAGGATTGCCGCAGTCGCCTTCCCTGGCGCGCCAGCTCGACTGGTCCGCGCTTCCCGGAAACGTCACCGCCCTGGCGGTGGATGACGCGGGCGATCTCGCTCTGGTCGTCGCACAGGTCGGCAATGCGGTGCTCTACGCCGTCTCCGGCGGTTCTGCGCCTTCGGCTATTTTCGGCGCGACCTCGGTGGCGAGCGTCAAATTCTTCCCCGACTCGCGGCAGGCATTGGCCGCCGCGCCGGTTGAACAGCAGGTCATCTTCGTTCAAGACAATGGCGGTGTTCCCGGGATCTCGATCCTGGCCGACGCCAGGATAGGGCTCTCGGCGCCGCAAGCCGTTGCGGCATCCCAGGACGGCAGCCGGGCTTACGTCCTGGACGGCAGCGGCGTCATTTTCAGTATTCCGTTGTCGGGCGGGCAGCCGGCGCAGATTTCCTGCGGTTGCGCGCCGCAGCAACTGCAGCGAATGCGAGGCCGGGATGTCTTTCTCCTGACGCCCTCGCTGGCTGCGCCTCCGGCGGTGCTGGATGCCGGCGGCGATTCCATGCGCGTGGTGCTGATGCCGGTGGAACCACCGGCTTCCGCTCATGATTCCGGGGGGAACAACCTGTGAGTACCGCGAGCGCGCGATTCCAATCGTTCCGCGCCGTCCGGCTATGGCCGTTGGCCGCTTTCGCAGTTGCGATGGCGGCGCCGGCGGCACATGCACAACTGACGGTGAACTGCGTTCCGGCGACGGGCCCGGTGGAAGTCGGGGTGGCCTACACCACGACCTGCACACCTACCGGTGGCACAGGGCCTTACTCGTTCATGGTCAGTTCGGGCGCCCTTCCCAACGGCATCAATCTGAGCACTTCGCCCGCCGCCACTCTCACGATCTCGGGCACCCCAATGACTGGCGGCTCCTACACGTACACGATTCAGGCCCAGGATACCGTGGCCCCGAACGCAACCGGCACAGTAACTTTCACCCCCACTGTGGCCGCGGCGCCAAGCGTCACCGGTTGCACGGGCACACTCCCTGACGAAGTCGGGGCTGCTTATAGCCAAACTTGCAGTGTGACGGGAGGGGTTGGTCCCTTTTCCTGGTCTATCTTCTCCGGGACCGCACCGGGAGACACCTTAGGGGCGAACTGCACCAGCGGCAGCGCCTCGTGCACGATCAGCGGGGTGCCGGTTACAGGCAATGTCGGCCCATACAGCTTTACGCTCCGTGCCACCGACGCCAATTCGCAGCCTGCAAACCAGAGTTTCAGCGGCACTGTTGCCGCCGCGCTTTCCGCGAATTGCACGCGCTCCGGGGCCTCCACGGAAGTGGGAGTTACGGCGAACCCCTGGATTTCCTGCAGTCTCACCGGGGGTGTTGCGCCCTATATCTGGAGCATAGGATCGGGCTCCCTCCCCGGCGGCATGTCGCCGCCAAGCCCCGCGAGCGGGACCAGTTCCACTATCTCCGGAACGTTCAGCGCCACGGGTAGTTACAGTTTTCAGGTGGCGGTGAAAGATAGTGCGTCCACGGCGCAATCCGGCTCCTTCCCTTTTTCCGGCACGGTCGCCGCTCCGCTGACGATCACTAACTGCACGGGCACAACCGCAGCGGAAGTGGGGGTGGCGTACAGCGAAACCTGCAATGCGTCCGGTGGAACGCCGCCGTATAGCTGGTCCATCAGTTCGGGAAGCATCCCGGGCGGCTCGCTCCAATCGAACTGTACCAATACCGCCGCGTGCACGGTTTCCGGAACCCCGGTATCGAGCGGGCCGTACAGTTACACCCTTCAGCTTGCAGACAGCTCTCAAAACGTAACCCAGACGTTCAGCGGAACCATCGCCGCACTCGTCACGGCCACATGCAACGCAAGTCCGGTAACGTTTGAAACGGGCGAATCCTACCTGGTGTCATGCAGTCTGACAGGCGGCATCTCGCCATTCACCTGGTCGGTCATCGGAACCCTTCCGAGCGGCGTGACCGGTCCGTCGCCAACTTCGGGAACATCGACTTCCGTCGGCGGAACCTTCGCGGGCACGGGGAGCTTCAGCTTCCAGGTAAAGGTCGCCGACAGCGCTTCTACGAGCCAGAGCTCGACCTCCGGATCGTTCAGCGCGACAGTGGTAGCTGGACCAACTTATAACTGCACGAGCACTTCCTCTCTGGAAGCAAACGTCCCCTACTCGATGAGCTGCATGGCTACCGGCGGAACCGGCGGATACACGTGGGGCACAACTTCTCTGCCGTCCTGGCTGACGCTGATGTCCAGCGGGGCCAATGCGACCATTTCCGGCACACCCGGCTCCGCGAACGTGGGCTCCGTGAGTTACGCGCTGCACGTAACCGATTCCGCTTCGCCGGGCGGCGTGACCTACGCCCGTACGCAAGGCGGCAACGTCCTGCCGGCGCCCTCCGTGAACTGTAACCTTACGACCGGGCCGGTGGAACAGAGCGACTACTATTCCACGACGTGTTCGGTTAGCGGCGGCTCGCCGCCATACGCATGGGGCACCGGCGGAACAGTGCCAAACGGTCTTTCGCTGATGAGCAGCGGAAGCGCCGCAACCGTGTCCGGCTTCCCCACCGGCACCGGGGCCTATAACTACTCGATTCAGGCAACCGACAGCGCGACCACCCCGCAGACCGGATCGCAGACATTTACCACTCCATCCATCGCGCCCGCGCTGACGCTTTCGTGCACCAACCCGGCCGGGCCTGCCGAAGTCGGCGTGGCGTATTCGAATACGTGTACGGTTTCCAATGGCGTCTCACCCTACACGTGGAGCGCGATCGTGGTGCCGGCAGGTCTCACGGCAACGCCAGCGGGCGCGACTTTGACGATTTCCGGTTCTCCGACTACAGCAGGAACGTTCAGTTACACGGTCAAAGTCACCGACAGTGCTTCGCCCACGGTTTCGCAGACCGCCCCGTATTCGGGGACGATCGTAGCGCCTTTGACGATCACCTGCACGGTCTCGAGCGGTCCGCCGGAACAGAACGACCAGTATTCCGGCACCTGCACCGCGGCCGGCGGCACGCCGCCGTACGCCTGGTCTGTCACCGGCGGATCGCTGCCAAACGGATTGTCGTTTGCGAGCGGAAGTAACACGGCAATTGTTTCCGGCTCTCCTTCGGGGACCGGAGCGTACGGCTACTCCATTCAGGTGATGGACAGCGCGCCGACTCCGCAGTCGAAGACTCAGGCGTATTCCGGCACGATTGCGAGCGCCCTTACGCTGAGTTGCACGAATTCCTCCGCGCCGACCGAGGTTGGCGTGGCTTACTCGAACACCTGTTCCGCGGTCAACGGCATCGCTCCGTATAACTGGAGTATCGCTATCGGCTCCCTGCCGTCGGGCCTGACCGCGGCAGTTGGTGGGGCGAACAACAGCACTTACACAATATCCGGAACGCCCTCGGCAGTCGGGAATTTCAGTTATCGAATCGCGGTGACAGACAGTGCGGCGAGTCTCACGGTTCCGAATCCGCCGCCGCTCGGAAGCGGCTCGCCGGTGGCAACCCAATCCAAAGACTATTCGGGACAGGTCTTCTCCGCGCCGTCCGTCGCTTGCACGGTGACATCCGGTCCGCCCGAGCAGGGCGATCCCTACTCCACGAAATGCACCGTCACGGGTGGAACCCCGACCTACACCTGGACAATCAGCAGCGGAAGTCTTTCCGGCGGCCTGGGCCTGACGATCTCGAGCGATACCACCAGCGCAACCATTTCCGGCACCCCTGCCAACAGCGGTGCCTATGCCTACGTGCTGCAGGTGACCGACAACGCGCTGTCCCCGCGGATGGCTACGCAGTCGTTTTCCGGTTCGAGTGCTCCGGCACTGTCATTTTCGTGTACGGATGCGGCTGGGTCCGGGCCGACCGAACTCAAGGTTCCCTACTCCGACACCTGCACCGTGACGGCCGGCACCGGCTTGCCGCCGTATACCTGGACGATCGTGAACGGTACCGGGATCGCGGTCACGGGCAACGACCTGCCGCCCGGGCTGACGGCCGTCCAGAGCGGAACCAATAACAGTACGTTCGGTATTTCGGGGACGCCCACCTCCGGAGGAAATTTCAGTTACCGCGTGCAGGTGACGGACAGCGCCAATCTGGGCAACAGCGGCTCCGTGGCGGCAACTCAGGGACAGGGCTATTCAGGAACCGTGTTCGCGCAGGTTCAGGTCACCTGTACGGTAGCCAGCGGTCCCGTGGAGCAGTACGATTCCTATTCGACCACGTGCACGGCTTCCGGCGGCAGTCCCCCGTATAGCTGGGCAACTGTCGGAACGCTTCCCGGCGGCCTGACGCTGTCTCAGCGGCTCGGCGGGGACACCAGCAACTCCAAAGCGATCGTTTCGGGCGTGCCGGCAACGGCCGGCCCGTACAGCTTCAGCATTCAGGCGACCGACAACGCGTCGGTGCCGCTCATGGCATCGCAGCCATATTCGGGAACGACCGCCGGGGCGGTGGCGGTCAGTTGCGTTTACGGCGCAACTTCGGGCGGCACATCTCCCCTGGCGGGCAGTCTGGCCGCGAGCGGCCCGACGGAAGTGAATGTCCCGTATTCGGCCGTCTGCACCGCGGCGAACGGCATCGCGCCTTACAACTGGACGATCATCAACAGCACCGGAACGGCGGCCGGCGTTACCGGATTGCCGCCAGGGTTAACAGCGGCCACCGGCGGCGCCACCAGGAATTTGTTCACGATTGCCGGGGCGCCCACGGCGTCAGCGGCTGGGACATTCAGCTACCGGATCCTGGTGACCGACAGCGCCAGCACCGGCAACACAGGCTCTCCCTCGGCGACGCAGTACACCGCGGCGACCGAAGGAGGGTTGCCTCTGCCCCAGGGAGATTATTCCGGGCAGATCGCCAGGCTCCCGAACTATTCGTGTACTCAGGCATCCAGCAACGTGGTGGGTCAGGTCACCGGCACGTATCCATTTTCCGGACCCGTAGAGGACAACCTTCAATACACGGTCTCCTGCAGCGCCTCGGGCGGCCAGGGAGGATACGGTTGGACCATAAAGAACCTGCCCTTTGTCACCGGCAGCGGGCAGTTTTCGGTGACCGGCAACACCAGCGCCTCCGCGGTGGCGGCCGGCCAGACGCTCACCGTTCAGGGAAGCTCGATCACGATCCAGGGGACGTATTCGTCAACTTCGACCGCCGGGAATTCGTATGATTTCACGGTCGCGATGAGCGACCTAGCGGTCGATTCGGCGGGAAATAACGCCAATCAGAACTCGACCGCCGGACCGCCCCCGTTCACCGGCGAGTTCAAGGGCACCACCAAACCGGCGCCTCGGGTCACCTGCACCGATAGCGCGCCGATCTATTCAAACTTCGGAGTCACGGTGCACGGTCCGCCGGAACAGGGCGTAACTTACGAAGCTGTTTGCACAATTACTCCCAATACCGGAACGCCGCCTTATACATGGCAAGTTCCGGGCGGTCTTCCCTCGGGTCTTACGCTGGCGACTTACAACGCCAACGGAAGCATAAAGACACCGGGAACCAACTATCAGGGAACAATCGGCACGGTAACAGGAACCGCCGCTTTTTCGGGACCCTTCAACTATACAGTGACGTTCGTGGATGCTTATGGCGTAGGACCCGCCGGCGACCCCACCAACAATAACAATTTCGCCGGCAGTACGCTGGCATCGCCGAGCGTCACCTGCGACCCGCCGACTCCTCCACTTCAGGCCGGCGTGCCGTATTCCTCCACCTGCACGGTGAAAGGCGGGCTGCCGCCTTACACCTGGTCGCAAGGTCTGCCGTTCGGGTCGGGATCTTTCCAGAACATGTTGCTTCCTCCCGGCCTGTCGTTGACTCCGGATCAGAACAGGGGCATCACGGCAGTAATCTCGGGTTCCGTCGCGACCGCGCCAACGGGAGTTCTCACCTTTGCGGTCACCGTTTCGGATTCCGCGCAGGGCGTTACTTCGCTCGTCGCGGGCGGTCCTGGACTTGTCGGAGGCCAACCGCAGAAGGCCAGCCAATTCTTCGGCGGAACGCTCCAGCCGCCGCTGCAGATCACCTGCTCTTCGAATGCCGGGCCGACGGAAGTCGGCGTGCCGTTCAGCCTGCAATGCAAAAGCACGGGAGGCACCCCTCCCTACACGTTCTCACTGCAAGGCGATGCTCCTCCGGGAATCGTCATGAACAGCCAGACGGGGATCATTTCAGGAGCGGCGCTAACGCCCGGAGGATATAGCTTCAGTGCCGCCGTGCTCGATTCCGCCGTGACGCCTTGTTCCGGGTCGACCGGCACCGGCGTCGGGCTGAACGTTTGCCCTGCTTCCCAGCAAGCGCTGTCGCCGCTGTTCACCGGCACCGTCGCCTCGGCCCCGGCTGTGACTTGCGACCAGAATACGCCGGCGCCGTATGAGCTGGGCGTGTCCTATTCGCTGACTTGCCGTGCGTCGGGGGGACAGGCGCCCTATTCCTGGAGCGCCTCCGGCCTGCCCGCGGGATTGACTTGCGCGAATTGCAGCGCCAGCGCATCCTCCGTCACGATCTCCGGACAGCCGACTGCAATCGGTTCGTACTCCTTTGCAGTTCAGGTGAAGGACTCCCTCGGTTCCGTCGGGACCCAGGTGTTGTCCGGCGCCATCGCGCCCGTCCTCTCGGTGGCCACCACCGGCTCCGGAACCTTCATTCCCAAGGTCCAGGGGACAGAAGGGTCCGGTTCGGTCACGGTGGTCACAACCAATGCCTCTTCCGGCACAGTTACGGGCACGGCGGAAGTCGATATCGCACTGACCTCCGGCCTGACGGCAACCTCAACTGCGAACACAGACGCAAGTTGGAACTGCACAACCAGCCCGCAAAGCGTCCAATGTACGCGAGCCACGGGTGCGCTCTCTTCGAACGCCCAGTTCCCGCCGGTGATCGTGAACGTCGCGGTATCCGACCAGGCTTGCGTCGGTTCGCCCGTCACGGCCTCCGTGAAGCTGAATGGACAGACGCAGACCAGCACCACAACGAATGTGAGCGCCAACGGCTGCCTGACCATCACCAAGTCGCACACCAGCAGTTTCCCGGCCGGCGGATCGGGAACGTATACACTGACGGTTTCCAACAGCTCGGCTGTGCCCATCAGCGGACCGATTCAAGTGACCGATCAGTTGGACAACCATTTGACCGTCGACCCGACGCAGTTGCAGGCCAGCCAGAACGGATGGTCCTGTGTCGCTCCGGCGCCCTCCACCGGGCAGCCCTCCACATTGGCCTGCACCTTTTCGGGCGGCGCTCCGGCGAGCACCGCGATTCCCTCCATCACGCTGCCGGTGACTGTAGCCACCGGCGGCTGTGGTCTGGTGGCCGATGCCGCAACTGTGCAGTTGGGTAGCTTCGTTGAGGCGTCCGTCAAGGATCCGACCAGCATTTCGGGAAACAGTTGCCTGAACGTTACGGGTTACTTCAGCCTTCCGCCGGCGAGTGCCGGCGCAACGAGTATTCCGGCCGGCACCACCGGGATCTACAATCTCACCCTGAACAACATCGGCGAGTCGCCGATCCCCGATCCGATCACCCTGACCGTGACGCTGCCCGCCGGGGTGTCTCTCGCGGGGAGTTCCTGGACGGACTCGAGTTGGACCTGTCCGGCCAGCGGGACCCTGCAGAGCGACGGCACCACTCAGGTCCCCTGCACCAACACCCCGCCCTTCGGCCGCGGCGCGGACCCGCAGCTCACTCTGTATGTAACCGGCTCGCCCGCCGGACTGACGTGCGGCGTGGTCAATGCCCAGGCGCAGGCTGCCTGGGACAATTTCCAATCCAACAGTACGAGCATTCCGACTTCGATTCTCGGAAGCTCCTGCATGACGCTGAGTCAGACCCATCAGGGCAACGTGGCGGCAGGCGGAACCGGCGTTTTCACGCTGGCGGTCTCGAATCCCAATCCAGGCTCCGGAAGTCCGCCGGCTGTGGAGGTGACGGAGGCGCTGCCTGCCGGTATTACAGCTGCGGGAGAATTGGGCAAGGGCTGGAATTGCAGCACAAGCACGGCCCAGACCCTGGATTGCGTCTACGCCGCGACGGACAATCCGTCTACATATCCGCCCATTACGGTGAACCTCAACGCCGGCGCCGGTGCCTGTACGGGCTTCATCGCCACCGCATCGCTGGCGGTGAATGGGACGCAGCAGGCGAGCGCCAGCGACAACACTCTGATGACCGGTTGTTTCTCGGTAACCGAGCAGGTACCCTCGTCACTGAACATCAACCAGCAGGGAGCAACCTACACCCTGGCGGTCTCCTTCCTCGGGCAGAACTCCGTGAGCGGCGCCCTGACCTTGCAGCAAACCCTGCCGGCCGGACTGGTTCCCACCGGGACCTTCACCGACCCCAACGGAAACCCATTCGGCGATGGCGACTGGTCCTGCCAGTTAGTCAACGGCGACCCGCAGAGCTTCACCTGTACCCGCCCCGCAACCGGCACCTACACCCCGATCGCGGTAGCGACGAATGTCGGTCTCGATGCCTGTCCGGAAGTGGTCGGCGTACACGCTTCCCTGGCTTTGGATGGCACCGTGCAGGCCGCAAGCAACTCATCCTCGGTAAACATTCTGCCCCTCAGCGCTTGTCCCGGAACGCCGCTGTCCCTGACCATCAGCCACGATACGAATCCCTCGGGCGGTACGTTTACTCCGAACATGGCCAATCCCGCGACGTACACGCTGCTGGTGCAGAACATCGGCACAGCGCAGACCTCCGGGACCGTCGTGGTCACCGACAATTTCAACCTGGGGGTACGGGCAACCGCCATCCAGGGCAACAACTGGACTTGCGATTCGATCGCGCCCGGCGGAGTGCAGGTTGTGAATTGCTCGCGCTCGGATTCACTCGCTCCCGGACAAAGTTACGATCCCATCCTGATATCCGTTGCCATTGACGCGAACGCATGCCCCAGCGCCACGGACCGGCCGGTGCTCACCCTCTCCGGCAAGACGCAGAATATTCCTCCAACCGATCAGGTTCCGTTACGCGGCTGTATCGGACTGTCGCCTTCCACCATCAGTTTCGCCCCCGTCCATCTCGGCAACACCAGCGAGGTGCCGGCAAACAAGAGCGTGACCCTGATTGCCAACGATCAGCAGCCTCTCAACATAACGATTCATCCGCTGGCTGCGACGTCGGCTTTCTCCGTGACCAGTCCATCGTGTACGGGATCCTCGGACCTGTCGCAAGGAAACAACTGCACCGTGTCGCTTTCACAGAGCGCCGGAATCGTCCTGAATGTGGCCTATAATCCTTCATGCATCGGGACGCAGAACGACAGCCTCACGTACTCGACCGATATTCCCAACAGCCAGGCACAGACGGTGCCGTTGATGGGACAGGCCATTCTCCAGAGCCTTTCTCTGGTGCAGGTGCCAGGCAGCCAGAGTCTCGCGGGTACGACCGTACAACCGGCCACTTCCATAAACCTGGGCCTGAACGCGACACCCGGTTTCTGCCTGCCGGGCCAACCATCCACTGTGACGCCCACCATTCAGCAGATCGGAGTCGGATCATCCGCGTTCCAGGGGCAATATGACACCCAACCCGTGCAATATGACGAAATGATCGTGCCCTGCCCCTCGGGGACATCGGGCTGCCTGGACACGCTGAAGACGGGAACCGTAGCGGGTGTGATTACGTTGAATGCGCAATTCAACGGTAGCAACGGCCAGGACGTCGGCTACGCCGGGAACACCATGTTCACAATGACTGTTCCGCTGCTGCCCCCGGTCCTGACCGCCATGAGCAAAGGCTCGGTTACGGGATCGAGCTTCCAGATTCCCGTCACGGGATATTCGACTCCGCGCCGGAACACCCAGGTATGCTTCCAGTTCACCGCGGCGCAGGGGTCGCAACTGGACCTCAGCGCGTTGGGCAAGTGCTATTCCGAGCAGGATATTGCGAATTCCTGGGATCGCTTATCGGCGATTGCGACGGGCAGTATGTTCACGATTACCGAAACCTTCTCCTACTCAGGCGACCCCAACGCGATCGGCACTGTGGAGGCGTGGCTGCAGAACGATCTTGGGACCTCCAACCACATGTGCCTGAACTTCAAGTCCGGTTCGAGCGCTCCGGGGTCTTGCCAATGAGGCGCTTCGATCGCCCGGAAAATCCGAATGCAGGAGGTCTGGAATGACTCCCAGACGCGCGAGCACGGCTCTTTCGAACGAAGCAGCCGTCACTGCGGAAAATCCATGGCCGGGTCTGCTCTCCTTTCGAGAAGCCGACCAGCGGTGGTTTCAGGGGCGCACCGAGGAGACTCTCGAACTGCTCCAGCATGTAAAGCGCGAACGGCTGACGGTGCTGTTCGCCCTCTCCGGGCTGGGCAAGTCATCGCTGCTGCAGGCCGGATTGTTCCCGGCACTCCGTTTGGAAGGCTTTTTCCCCGTGTACGTGAGGCTGGACTATGCGCCCCACAGCCCCGATCTGAAAACGCAGGTGTTCGACACCATCGCCCTCGCGGGAGCGGCAAGCGAGATCCAGGTTCCCCCGATGCGGCCGAACGAAACGCTCTGGGAATACTTTCACAATGTCGAAAACGAATTCTGGAGCGGCAGTCAAAACCGGGTGTTGCCGCTGGTGGTTTTCGATCAATTCGAGGAAGTATTCACCTTGGGGAAGGATGCGGCTCGCAGCCAGAATTCGGAGACGTTCCTGGACGAACTGGCGGACCTGGCGGAAGGGCGGGTTCCCGAGGCCGTGCTGCGGCGGTTCGACGCCTACCCGGCCGAAAGAGACAACTATGCCGAGGAGGGCGAGTACAAACTGTTGATCTCTCTGCGAGAGGATTTCCTCCCCGAATTATCCGATCAGCATCGCCGCATCGCCTCCGTACCCCACAAACGATACCGGTTGCGCCAGATGAACGGCGATGGCGCGCTCCTTGCGGTCAGCCAGGCCAAGGACCTAGTGGACGAAACCGTGGCCGCGCAGATCGTGCGCTACGTGGCCGCGGGCGAACGGCTGGGAGGCGGGCGCGGCCGGCCGCTCAAAGATCTCGATGTCGAGCCGGCGCTGCTCAGCGTGGTCTGCCGCGAATTGAATAACCGCCGCCGCGAGCGCGGGGAGCCGCGGATTTCCGCCGACCTGCTGGAGGGCAGCCAGGAGCAGGTGCTGAACGATTTCTACGGCCGAAGCCTGGAGGGCATGCCCCTCGCGGTGCGGACATTCATCGAAGAGCAGTTGATCACGGTCGCCGGCGCGCGCAACAGCGTGGCCCTGGATGACGCATTGGCCGCGCCCGGCATGACGCAGGAAATCATCGAAACACTCGTGGAGCGCCGCCTGTTGCGGAAGGAGTTCCGCCGCAACGAAGTCCGCATCGAGTTGACGCACGATCTGCTTACGGGAGTGGTGCGCGCCAGCCGCGATGTGCGGCGAAACGAGGAAGCCATCGAGAAGCAGCGCCGCGAAGCCGCCGAGGCGCAGGCCAAACTGCGCCGCAGCCGCCGCATCACTCTGGCGTTCGCGGTGATCGCCATGCTGGCCGTCGTGACGGCCGTGTTTGCGTATGTCCAACAGGACCGCGCCCTGGCGGCGCAGCGGAATGAGGCGGTGCAGCGCAAGAGAGCGCAGGATGCATCCCAGCAGGCGACCCAGAATCTCAAAGTTGCCCAGGAAAAAGAGCAGGAGCGTGCTCTCGAGGCGAAACGGGCGCAGGACGAAGCCGCTGCCGCGGATGCCGCCCGGCAGGCCGCGGAGCAGCGGCGGCAGGAAGCGGTAAAGAGCCAGCAGGAAGCCGAATCCGCAAACGTCAAAGCCAATACCGCCAATAACCAGCTTGCCGCGGCGAACAGCAAACTCAACACGACGAACGCCGACCTCGCTTCCACGAACTCCAAGCTCAACACCGCCAACAAGGACCTGGCCGCCAGCAATGAGCAGGTTCAGCAGCAGAACAGCCAGATCCGGCAGCAGAACGTGCAGATTCAGGGAGAGGTCTCGAGCAGCCTGGTCCGCGAGGCCGTCAGTCTGATCAGCACTCGCCAGTACCTCCGCGGCCTGGGCGATATCGCCCGCGCGCTCACCCTCGACGGAAACTCTCTCGCGGCCAAGAGCCTCGCTTTCGATCAACTCTTACGAGGCTCCTGGAGGGATCCAGTCAACCCCAATCAGAGCGGCGCCGGACAGTTTGTGCATCCACCACTGACGCATCCGGCTGGTGTATTGGCAGCCGCCTTCAGCCCCGACGGACGATGGGTGGCTACGACAGCGAAGGACAACAAGGTTCGTCTGTGGGACTGGCGCGCCGGAACATCCACCGAGTTGGGTTCACACTCGCTGCCGGCAACCATGGTGACCTTCAGCCCCGACGGAACCCGCGTGCTGACTGCGTCCTACGACCAGACCGCCCGTGTTTGGGACGTCTCGCGGCACACGCAGGTGCTGGAGCTGAGACACTTGAAGCAGGTGATCTCGGCGGAGTTCAGCAGCGACGGCCGGCAGATCGTCACCGCCTCGCTGGACCATACCGCACAGATTTGGGACGCCGCGACAGGCGCCAAAATCGGCCCTCCGATGCAGCACCCCATGACGGTGAATTTCGCCGCCTTCAGCCGCGATGGCACCCGCGTGGTCACAGCCTGCGCCGATGGCCACGCGCGGGTCTGGGACCTTGCCACCAACAGGGTGTTGTTCGAAGTGCAGCAACAACGGGAACTGAAAAGCGCCGCGTTCAGTCCGGACGGGACACGTCTCGTAACCGCGTCCGTTGACGGCACGGCGCGCATCTGGGACGTTAACACGCACCTGGCCCTCGGCGACCCGCTGCAACACAGCGGTGCGGTCTATTACGCCGCGTTCAGCAGCGACGGCAAGCGAGTGGCAACCGCTTCCCTCGACAAGACCGCGCGCATCTGGGAGGCATCGACCGGCCGTCCCATTACCGCTCCGCTGGAACAGAACGGAGCGGTATTTACCGCCGTGTTCTCTCCGGACGCCGGCAGCCATCGCCTTTTGACGGCCTCCGACGATAAGACCGCGCAGGTTTGGGAGGTGTGGTACGACTTCGACAACACGAACGACCTGATCACACTGCTGGAAGGAATAGGCGGTTATAGCGGGGCCGACGAGAAGATGTCTCCGCTCGACCAGGCTCAGAAAAGAGCGCGCCTCTCCGCGCTGCAGGCCAAAGTCAGCCAGCAGCCGGCCACGAGCTTTTTACGCTGGTTCTTTGCCCACCGCCAGCCCATCCAGGCCCTGTTCCCGCCTGCAATACCCGGCGGAAAACCGGGGAGCGTGCGCGCAACGGCGGCACGGTGATCGCCGGGTCACGCTCCCGTCGTCTCTGGGCTGCCGCTTCGCTGTTCCAATTCCCGCTGCAGTTTGCGCCTTTCGTCTTCGACTGCCTTGGCTCGCCGGGGGAATTGCTCGGCGAAGGAATCGAGCTCTGATAAAGCGCTTTCCAGATTGCCGCTGAGCCGATGGGAATTTGCCCGAGAGATGGCTTCCTGCGCCTGCTCGAAGGAATCGCGGTCTTCCGCCAGGGCCGCGATTTCGCGGTCCACGCGATCGTCCGGCGCGGTAGCGCGCAGCTTGAGCAGAATCTCCTGGGCATATTCGAATTCGCGATTGCGGCGGGCTTTCCGCGCTTCGCTGAGCCTCTGGTCATACCAGCCGGCCGGTTCCGCCGAGACCTGCCTTGTGGCCGCGCTCTGTGCGGCGAGACGGCGCTCGCAGATGCGCTCGTAGAGCGGCTGCATCTCCGCGCGAAGGGCCAGGGCGGCGTCGTTGCGTTCATCCAGGCGCGTGGCGCGCGTCAGTTTCTGAAAAGCGGTCTCCAGCTGCCACGGAGGCATCCCCGCCGGGCCGGCCGCAATCACTTCGTCGATCACCTCGTCCAGCAGGAACAGAGACGAGCGGCAGTCCTCGGACTTGCGACGCGCGTTGTCCAGCAGTTTCTCGATCTCCTGGTTGCCGATGTCGAGTTCCAGCGCCTCTTCGTAAGTCTTCTGCGCCCGTTCGAACGCCCCGGCAGCGAACTCCTCGCCTCCCCGCTGCACCAGTTCCTGGGCGCGTGCGCGCGCGACTTCGCGCTGCCCGGTTTGCGCCGCGCCGCGCCACTCGCGGGCCTGCCGGTTCAGCGGATCCAGGCGCAGTACCTGGTTGATCAGGCGATTGGCTCCTTCCCGATCTCCGCTTTTCATCAGCCGCGCGATTCCCGAGGCCAGCTCCGCGGCCCGTCCCTGCTTGAGTTTCTGCAGCGTCGGCCGCGTCTCCACCAGCATCTCTTCCAGGCTCTCGAGCCGCTGGTCGCGGCGCTTGGCGATCAGCCTGGTGATCAGCAGGTCCAGCCATGGGGGGCAATCCGGAATGACCGAACCCACCCGCGGCGGTTCGTATCGGGAAGTCTGCGCGCGTTCCGGCCGATGCGAGTCGAAAGCGCGCTCCCCCGTCAGCACCTCGTAGTAAACCGCTCCGAAGCCGAACACGTCGGTCAGGACGTCGGAACGATGTCCGCCGAACTGTTCGGGCGCCATGTACGACGGTGTGCCGATCACGTAACCCTCGGGAGCGACGGCGAAATCCATGACCTTGGCGGTGCCGTCGGAAAGAACCATAATGTTGGCGGGCTTGATATCGCGATGGATCACCCCTCGCGTGTGCGCGAATTGCAGACCCTCGGCCACCTGGTGCATGATTTCGATTTTCTCCACCAGCGGCATCTCCAGGTGCTTGCGGATGAACTGCTCCAGCGTCTGCCCCTCCAGCAGCTCCATCACGAGATAAGGCGCTCCGTCGCTTTCGTCGATTCCGAAACCATGGACGGTCACGATGTTGGGATGCGCCAGTTTGCTGGTATCGCGGGCTTCGCGGGTAAACAGCAGCCGCGTGTCGGTATGTTGATCCCCTCGCGTCTTCAGCTTCTTGATGGCCACGCTCAACTGCAGGTCCGGATCGAACGCCTGGCACACCTCGCCGAAGGAACCGGCGCCCAGGATCCTTTCGACCGCATATTTCCCGATGTGCTGACTCATACGGTATGCTTGATCGTACTATGGATGACGATCCGTATGAGTTCCTGGACCTCGCGATCGACGGCGGCCTGCAAATCGCCAAAGTACGCGAAAAAGCTACCGGGCGGCTCCTCCAGATTCACGCGTTCCCGCTGACCATGCGGGCGGAGTTCGATCGCTTCGGCAAGGAACTGTCGGCCATTCCGCCCCATGTGAGCCGCATGGTGGGATTCAGCCAGGATGCAAATGGTCTGTACATCTGGACGGAGCCCCTTCCGGATGGCGTTGGGCTGCAGGGATGGCTTTCGATTCTTCGCACGGCGTCCGGCGATTCGGAGAGCGAGCGCATTTACCGCCTGGCGCTGCAGTTGAGAATCCAGCGGGAATCCCGCCGCCCGCGGTAGTGAAGAACGCCGCCGGCGAGCGTCCCAAAGCGTCCACGCAGGGCTTTCCTTCGTGCCGGGACAGGCACATAATAGGCGGGTAACGAAGCCACAAAGGAGGCGCTATGCGGATTACGAATCTGCTCGGCTTCACCAGGATGGCGAAGCCGTTGACCTCGGAACAGGGCCGCCGTATTCTCGAACGCGACCATTACCAGTGCCAGTATTGCGGTTTGGACGGGATGGCGAGCTTTGAAAACTCGCTCATCATGACTGTGGATTTCATTCGGCCGCGAGCCAGGGGCGGAAAGAATACGGCCGCTAACCTGGCTACGGCATGCCGGCCTTGCAATGTGATCAAGGGGCACCGCGTGTTTCCGGACATGGAGCAAGCCAGGACATACGTGCGGCAGCGCCGCACGGAACTGCAGCACGAATGGGAGGCAAGAATCGCGCAGCTTCGGAACCGGTCCGTAGCTGCATCGTCGTGAGCAGGCGGCCGCGGCAGGCGCACGAAAGAAACAAATGCCGCGGCCGGTTCCTGGCCCGCCCTTACTGCGCCGCGGGAAGCGCCTCGGTGTAGAACCGCGCCAGGTCCGTCTTCAACTGCTTCAGCGCGTCTACGTTCAGATAGATCATGTGGCCCGAAGGGTAGTACGCGAACTGGATGTTCTGCCGCAGCTTGGGGTCGAGCTCCATGTGCGCCAGGTCGAATTCCGTGAGGAAGAACGGCGTGGCAAGGTCGAACAGCCCATTGACGGAAAACACCTTCAGGTGCGGATCCTTGCGCATGGCATCCGCCAGGTCGCCGGCCACGTAGATATCGCGGTACGACTGTCCCCGTCCTCCGCCGCCTCCGCCTGCAGAGGGCGGGCGATGCGTATGGTCCCAGAGCTGATTGACATTCGGACCGTGCGGATAATAGGTCTCCTTCGACTTATAGTTCAGCGCACTTTCCAGGTAATCGTGGAACGCCGCGACAAACGCGGGACTCACACCGGTGCCCGACGGATCGTAGCCCGGATTCTCCCCCGCTGCGTCGACGTCCGTTCCCTCGAACCGCGCATCGTAGCGTCCCAGAATCATGCGCTGGTCGCGCAGCAGCTCCTTGCGGAACCGGGTCGGACTCACTCGCAGGTCGGCTTCCTTGAGGAACTGCACGCTCAATCCGGTATAGCTCGACATCTTGGCCGCGATCGCATCCTCCTGCGTCTGCGGTAGATTGTGTCCCTGCCACAGCGCTTCGGCGTACGGCCCCCGCGCAAAGGCGCGTACTTCGTTCAGGAACGCGGTGAGGTCCTTCCCCCGGTGCTGGACCTTTTCATAGTGGTCGGCGATGGCCGCATACGTCGGCAGATAGCCGATGTACTCCATGTCATATCCCGGAGACCGCACGAAGTAATTCAGAATCGTGGACATCAACACCACGCCATTGACGGCCACACCGTCGTTCTCGAGCGCATCCACCAGGGCCGCCGACCGCGTCGTGCCGTAGGATTCGCCAAACAGGAACTTCGGCGAATTCCAGCGGTGATTTACGGTGATGTACCGTTCGACGAACTCCATGAAGGCCTGCACGTCCTGATCGGCGCCGGCGAAGTTCCGGATGGTCGCTTTCCCGACGGGCCGCGAAAAACCGGTGCCCGGAGCATCCACAAACACCAGGTCGCTCTTATCGAGCAGGCTGTATTGATTGGGGACGAGCCGGTAGGGTGCGGGAGCAGTAGCCTCCGGGCTGGCCGTGATCACCCGCATCGGGCCCAGCGAGGCCATGTGCAGCGGAATGCTGGCCGACCCCGGACCGCCGTTATACAGAAACGTGACCGGCCGCGTCCGCGGATCGCTCACGCCATCGAGCGTGTAGCCCACGTAAAAAACGCTGCACTCGGGTTTTTCTTCGGCATCGGTAATGAGGAGCGTGCCCGCAGTAGCGTGGTAATGGAGTTCCTTGCCATCGAGCGTAAGCTCGTGTTCGGTCACCGAACTGTTTTCCGGCGGAATCGGAGTGGATTCCACCGCCGCTGCGTTCGCGTTCTGTGCCGACTGGCCGCGCTGCGCCACGAGCGCACCCGCGCAGATCAAACTGAGTGCGACAGCATATCGAATTCGCATAATCGGACATTTTCTCACAAGCGTCCGCCAGGCGGACGGCGGCGAAATCGCCCGGCGTTTTATCGCGGCCGCATCATTTGAAACCCGGTGGTCGCTTCGGTGTAATCGGCAACGTAGCCCGCGCGTTGGACCGGGTGCGCTGCCAGCAAATCGAAAACACCGTCCTTCAGATACGCGGGATCGATATGGACTCCCACCACCTGCCCAATCGTCAGGTATTGGTCGAGCGTCGCGCCTTCGATATCCCGCAACCGGACGATCTCCACGAGCCGGCATTCGAGTGCGGCCGGCGTTTCCGCGACGCGCGGCGGAGTCACGATTCGACTGGGAGCCGACGCCAACTCCGCGAACTCGAACTCGCTTGTCCCATGCGGCAGAGAAGCCGACGTGCGATTCATCTTCTCAGCCAATGAGCGGCTGACGAGGTTGCAGACAAACTCTCCGGTCGCCTGAATATTGCTGACCGTGTCCTTCAATCCTCCCGAACTGAACATCACCATCGGCGGCCGCTCGCAGATGGCGTTGAAAAAGCTGTACGGCGCCAGGTTCGCGCGGCCGTGTGGATCGCAGGTGGAAATCCACCCGATCGGCCGCGGCGCAACGATCGCCTTGAACGGATCGTGTGGCAGGCGATGCCCTTTCGAGGGTTCGTAGAAGTAGAAATCCGCCATTCCGTCATGATATTGCGGGATCGGGCATGCCCACGCCGAATGCAAGTTTCGGCAGGCAAAGCGCTCCGCGCGGGCTGCAGGTAACCTCCCCCGATTCGCGTAACCTTTTCGCCTCCGCGGAGTATAAGGCATGAGGGCCTCATGGACCGCTATTCCGCCGACATCCGTTATGGTCTGCGCCAGCTTCGCCTCAACCCCATGTTCACCCTGGTTGCCGTCCTCTCACTGGCGCTCGGCATCGGCGCGAATACCGCCATCTTCCAGCTCATCAATGCCATCCGGCTCCGCTCGTTGCCCGTCGCGAATCCCCAGGAGCTGGGTTATCTCGATTACGCTCCGCACTCGCGCCGGGGCGGCTGGTGGTCCACGCGCAGCGCCACCTTCACCTCCGCCAATTGGGAAAGTATCCGGCGGCACCAGGAGGCGTTCTCCGGCGTCATCGCCTGGAGCGCCCACTCGTTCAATCTCGTCGCCGAAGGCAAGGCGAGGTATGCGGAGGGCCTCTTCGTCAGCGGAAACTTCTTCCGCGTCCTCGGCGCCCGCGCTGTAGTGGGCCGCGTCTTCACCGCCGACGACGATCGCCCCGGGTGCGGCTCGTCCGCCGCCGTTATCAGTTATTCCTTCTGGCAATCCGAGTTCGCCCAGGATCCGGCAATCACCAGCCGCACCGTGCGGCTCGACGGCCATATCTTTCCCATCATCGGCGTCACCGCGCCCGAGTTCTTCGGAGTCGAAATCGGCCACCGCTTCGAGGTTGCCGTCCCAATCTGCTCCGACCCCATGTTCTGGGAACCCGGCAAAGACCGCGCCGCTTCGCGCACGTCCTGGTGGCTCTCCATCATGGGCCGGCTCAAACCGGGGTGGTCCATCGCCCGCGCCAACGCCCAGATCCAGGCGGTCTCCCCCGCCATCATGCGGGAAACCCTGCCCGAAGACTACCGCTCAGAAATGGCCAAAGGTTTTCTGGCGAATAAGCTTACCGTCACGGAGGGCGCCACCGGCGTCTCCCAATTGCGCCGCCAGTATCAGGACCCGCTTTGGATCCTCCTCGCCACCACGGGCCTGGTCTTGCTGATCGCCTGCGCCAATCTCGCCAATCTTCTGCTGGCCCGCGCCAGCGCCCGCGAGCGCGAAATCGCCGTCCGGCAGGCCATAGGCGCCTCCCGTTCACGCATCGTTCTACAACTCCTTTCCGAAAGCATGCTTCTCGCCCTCATTGGCGCCGCCATCGGCACGGGCCTTGCCGCCCTGCTCAGCCGCGGTCTGGTCACCTTCCTCACCACCGAGCGCAATCGCATGTTCGTCGGCCTCGGGCTCGATTTTCGCGTCCTCGGCTTCACCGCCGGCATCGCCATGCTCACGTGCGTCCTGTTCGGTCTCGCCCCGGCGCTACGTGCCACGCGGGTTGCCCCCGCCGCTGTGATCCGCTCCGCCGGACGCGGCCTCACCGCGGGCCGGGAGAAATTCAGTCTCCGCCGTCTGCTGGTGGTCGCGCAGGTCGCGATGTCCCTCGTCCTTCTCGTGGGCGCGCTCCTCTTCGTTCGCAGCCTGCGCAACCTCCTCGCCATCGATCCCGGATTCCGCCCCGAGGGGATCGTCGCCGTCCGGGTCGACTATCGCGCCGCCCACTTTCCGAAGAACCGCATGACCGAGATCCACCGCCGGACCCTGGAAAAACTCTGGCAGCGCACCGGGGCCATCGCCGCCGCCGAGGTCGATATGACCCCGGTTGGCGGAGGCGGTTGGGACCAGAATGCCTGGGAGCCGGGCTATGGCGGCCCGAAGCTCGACGTGCTCTTCAACCGCACCGGTCCCGGCTACTTCCGCACCATGGGCATCCCTTTCGTGGCCGGCCGCGATTTCGATCTCCACGACGATCTCACCGCGCCCAAAGTGGCCATCGTCAACGAACAGTTTGCCCGTAAGATCTTCCAAGGCAAAAATCCCGTCGGCCGCACCTTCCGCCGCGAGGAGTTCGGCGACACGCCCGATTCCCAGTTCCTCGTGGTCGGTCTGGTGCGCAACACCAAATATTTCGAGCTTCGCGAAGATTTTCAGCCCATCGCCTATGTTCCCGAGGCGCAGAACGAGCAGCCCGGCACTGGTGCCACGTTTGTCCTCCGCACCAATGCGCCACTCGGCGAGTTCTACCACAACGCCACGGCGGCGGCTGCCGAGATTCATCCCGAAATCGGTGTCGATTTCACGGTGCTCACCGCCCAGATCCAGAACTCGCTCATGCGCGACCGCCTGATGGCGGCTCTCGCCGGAGCCTTCGGCCTGCTCGCAGGTGTGCTCGCCGTCCTCGGATTGTATGGCGTCATTGCGTACATGGTGGCGCGCCGCCGCAATGAAATCGGCGTCCGCATCGCCCTCGGCGCCACCCGGACCCGTGTCGTCGGCTTAGTCCTTCGGGAGGCGACCCTGCTGCTTACCCTCGGCCTCACCATCGGCGTCGGTTTTGCGATCTGGGCCGGCCGAACAGCGGCATCCCTGGTTTACGGCATCAAGCCCGGCGACCCGCTGACCCTGGTCGCTGCCGTGGCCCTCCTCGCCTTGGTCGCGATCGCCGCCAGTTACGCACCCGCCTCCCGCGCCTCCCGCCTCCAACCCATGGACGCCCTCCGCGAAGAGTGACCGCCGGCCCGTTTCGATGGATGAAAATGCCGGAGTTGTTTCATCGGGGCCTTCGCAGGTGAGCAGCCGGGCATTTGCTTCACGAGCTGTCCGCACTCCACTCAGAGTACCTTGGCATTCCGACTGCCGGGACAGAGTGTTCCAACCGGCTCGATTATCTCGGGAGCGAGGCCGAAAATGGCTTGTTCACAGCCAGTCTCGACTCGTGTATTCATCGCTCGAACCGCTGCACTAATTACCGCGTTGGAAGGTGAAGGTTTCAAGGCAAGGGTTGGGAACGGCTTTCGTGAGCAGACAACGGCAATCCGGCGTGTCCTCTCGTACGGCGGCGCCGCGGCGGATTGGGAACGTGCTGATCGGATTCTCCGGATGATCCATGCCGCTTGCGAGCGCGCGAAACGGGAGGGCCACTCCGTTGAGCCCGGAACGCCGTTTGCCTATGCGGCCCCTTGTGTAAGGTCCAAATGGTCGGTCATATCTATTTCGCGAACGAAAACCACATGGGGTTCAGGGCTTTTTGACCGGCGTTATCGGTGTCACCACCTGCGGCGGGAATTTCTGGTTCACCAGATAAACAATGATGGATTCAATCTGGATCTTGGACAGGTCGGCGTTGCCATCCTTCGCTTGCAGATCCAGGGCGGTAAGCTCGACACCGAGACGCTCCATGCCTTCGGACAGCGGCTTGCCTTCCATCTTCCGCGCGAACCAGGTGCGGACATTCTGCGCCAGTTGCGGGTTCTTCTCGCGCAGGTCCGTCGTCATCTTGTCAATGAAGGTTGCGATGTAGGCGGACTGTTCCTTGCCGGGCTGCGCGCTGAAATCCTTCAGGCTCATCGCCTGCGCCGACATCAGGGCGAAAAAAGCGAGGAAATACCGCATTCCTGAGTATAACCATAATTGAATGAACCCGTTACGGTGATCTTCAAAGAATCTGCAAGCTATGGCCCTGAACTGTTCGCCGCCCAGCTCGGCCATATAGTCCGCGCTGCCGTAGTCGGGCACAGCATTAGCCTCGCTCTACAGCCTCAATTCAGGGCGCTGACAGGCTTCGTTTTTTACCCCTCCTTTCGCGCCACTGCCTCGCCTGTGCGTCCTGCGAATGCCTCCGCACTTCATCGTCTTCGCCGAATGCGAAACCTTACAGCCGGCTCTTGAGCCGAGACATCAAGGCACCGAGCTCGAAGTCGTGGTCGGTCAGCGACGGCATCGGCTCCGAACAGCAAGCCCAACAGAAGCAAGATGGGATGTTCATCGGGATGGTTAGACTGTCCAGCCCGGACTAGGACCTTAACGCCATGCAAGGCTTCTAGTCTAGAAAGCGGGGATATACTAGCCGTTAGGCTTTGGAGGTGAAATTCCGAAGGAGGCGATATGATGTCCAAGCCGTTTGCGGGAGCCGTACTCATGCTTGGTTTCGTCGGCATTCCCTCATTCCTGCACGCGCAGGCAGAACCAGGTCAATCGCAGCCAAACGTAACTCTCAGCGTCTGCAACCCAGGCAAAGTGGATATTGACGTTCTCATCGCGAAGGCGAATCTTCCGGTGACAACACATGTCGTTCCGAATGCCTGCGCCGATGTCTATTCGGAGAGCGGGGCGCCGGCGGCTTCCGTAGGATTCGCATTTACCGATTCCACGGGGCGTTGGGGCACACCCCACAGACTGGATCTCATTCCCGATTTCGGACTCCGCGTCCTAACCAGGGCCGATAGGAACGTTTCCGCCCGGCGAGGAAATCAGGATGTTCCAGCGCAGCTGGTGTTTACCTTCCAGCCGCCGCTGCCAGGCTGCCGCGAGATCACAACCGGCGGTCCGAGGATGTTTACAGCAGTAGGCAGCCTGCCGCTGAATGCGAGCCCGCTCCAAGTGGCCCGAGCCGTGACCGCCGACGACATCGCGGATGCGGGACGGGAACCAAGAAAGACCGAAACCGTCTGCGACCATTTTCTTTACACCTTCAATGTCATCGCCTATCCCGACACCCGGGAGCTTTCCTTCGTGAGCGGATGTCCCGCATGCCCGCTCAGGATACCGGCCGCGCAGCGCCGGGCGATCGAGCAACAGTTAGCCCAAATGGTATCCGCGGGGGCAGCATTCCCAAGTGTCTCGGGCGTAGCGATCGCTGCGCGCGAGCTGGAACGGATGAATCAAGAGGACCAGGACCGAATGCCGCCGGCGCCGCCGAAGTTGCAGCACTGGCCGGATCTTGTTCCGGCTCTGAGAAGAACTTCCTATACGGGAGGGTTCCCTCCGGGAATCCCCAGGAACGTTATCATACGGGGCACGGTTTCGCGCATCGAGGCGACGAAGGACGTTACCGAGCCCGTGGAGTGGCTGGACGTCTCTCTCCGCGAGTCGCCGGACGAGCAAGGTTCGAATGGGAAGATGTATCCCGAGTTCGATGTATGCGTGTCAGACGCGAGCATATTCAAAGATGTGTTCGGCCCGGATTTCCGCACCAGTCTGATTGGCAGGGAGATCGAAGTTGAGGGCCGACTCCAGCGGCGATTTTGCCGGGGGATCAAAAGCAGCGTCCGGGTGACACTGGCGCATCAGATCCACCAGAGCGACGCCGCCCGGGTCGCGGAAACGTTGACTTCAGGCACCCCGGGAAGGACGGCTCCTGTTCCGGCGGGGCCGACTCCACGCCCGGCGACGAATCCAGTGCCGGCGGCGCCAGGAAAGGGCAGCGCGAGTTCGGCGGCACCAGTGCCGCGGACCGCCGCCGCTGCCGGAGCGGCTCCCGCTCCAGTGCCCCCGTCTCCGGTCTCTCCCGCCCCGCTACGTACCGCTGAACAGCAACGTGCCGAACAAGCAGCGGCTAATCAGAAGCGAGCCCCGAAGTTTGCTGATTGCCGACGACAGGCGGCCAAAGACCACCCGGAAGGCGGCGTTGCGCTTGTGAAAGAGTATACTGCTTGCATTCGAGAAGAGAAGTAGAGTTGCTTTGGGCTGGTGCCAAGGCACCTTACCTACTGACATCACTGTGGAGGCCGCAGCCACTAACGTTGATGGGCGTCGCGCTAACTGAATCCTTTCGGCTCTGTGGTGCGGATGAGAGGACTTGAACCTCGTCTGCCAATTCCGCCACATCCGCACACCACGCTAGCCTCCCAGAGACTCGGGAGCCCTGTTGATTCAAAGATCTTCGCCAGAATCGCTTCATGCCAATTCCGCCACGACCGCGTTGGTTACATCACTGGTTACAGTCACCCAGCAACTCCTCCAAAACAATAAACAATGCGCTAGTGTAGTGTCCCCGAATTAGCTGGCCTTTCGTTTGCGGGTTTTTCGGGCGGTGCAGCCGGGCTGAATCTGTTCAAGAGTTTGGCGGCAGTGCGCAAGTTTGGCCACGATCGATTCGACGGTTGCCGTCCAGACAAACGGTTTGGGTTTCTCGTTCCAGGCGGACAGAAAGTCATTGATAGCCGCGATCAGGTCATCAACGCTAAGAAAGGAGTCGCGGCGGATTCGCTTGCTGGTCAACTCGCCGAACCAACGTTCAATCAGGTTCAACCAACTGGAACTGGTGGGAACGTAGTGCACCGTGAACCGAGAATGGCGGTTAAGCCAGTCCTTCACTTCCGGCGTGCCATGGGTGCCGTAATTGTCCATCACCAGGTGCAGTGGCCGGTTGCCGGGGAACGCGCGATTGATGCGGCGTAGGAACCTCAGAAACTCCTGGTGGCGATGACGCTTATAACAGTCGCCGATGACTTTGCCGGCGAGCACGTCCAGCGCTGCAAACAGAGTCGTCGTTCCGTGTCGCTTGTAGTCATGGGTCATGGTGCCACAACGCCCCTTCTTCAATGGCAGCCCGGGTTGGGTGCGTTGCAGAGCCTGAATTTGGCTCTTCTCGTCCACACAAAGCACAATCGCCCGATCGGGAGGATTCAGATACAAACCGATCACGTCCGTGAGTTTCTCGAGAAACTTCGGATCGCGCGACAGCTTGAACGTCTCGGTGCGATGCGGTTTGATGTTATGGCTACGCCAGATCCTGCTCACGCTGGACTTGCTGATCCCCTGAGCCGCTGACATGGTGCGGCAACTCCAATGCGTGCTTCCTTTGGGCTTGGTCTGCAAAGTGGTATCAATCAGGGTCTTGATGCGGGTCACATCATAAGTGGGTTTGCGGCCCCGGCCGGGAGCAATCACCCAAAGCGCCTGGGGCCCGTCGCTCCGGAAGCGCTCGCGCCAGAGGCGAACCGTCTTGCGATTCACGCCGTTTTCCGCCGCGATCATCATCTCCGTCTTGCCAGCGGCGACAGCCAGGATAATGCGACAACGTAGCGCTACCTGCTGTGGAGTTCCCAATGCCACTACCCAGCCTTGAAGTTCGCTGCGCTGGTCCGGTGAGAGGACGAGAGGATCAATCGCACGGGGCATAACCCATTATGCCCAGCGGCCCAATT